>Ga0179594_10000057_pt1 | contig 47221 bp, 42 predicted proteins | sample CZOMad1_1_08_16f_FD_148625 | JGI IMG/M metagenome (GOLD analysis project Ga0179594, IMG submission 148625) | Vadose zone soil fungal communities from Angelo Coast Range Reserve, California, USA - CZOMad1_1_08_16fungal (Illumina Assembly) | ecosystem: Environmental > Terrestrial > Soil > Vadose...
AGTTGTGCGGCACTGGGAAAGAAACTGAAGTGACCCAGGCCGTCGCTGAGAAAAGGATTTGCGTTCGAGGCATTGGGAGCGAACCCCTGGTCCGCCACGAACGGCAACAGACTCGCGGCGGATTGATCAGAAAATACTGCCACGCTCGCGCCGGGAATCGGCACGCTCGCGCCGGCCCGGCCCGCGAATACTGTCCCGAAAGGATCCGTCAGAACCACCGCCGAGTTGGTCGTGGCCACCGCGGCGTTGTCAGCCATCACCCGGGCAAAATTGATCAGACCAACAGCGGTCGTCGCGCTGCTGTTAATCTGCGCTCGGAAGGTAAGCCGGATTTGCTCGTTCGGCGCGAGTTCGGCAAGTCTCAGTTCGATGTGCTGAGCGCGCACAAAGCCCTCGTCTGCATCTTCGGCATCAGTAAGATCCTTACTGCCGTTATGCTCGAGATGAAGCGAGTTGGCCACGTAATCAATTCCGCCGGGCAGATCATCGCTGAGCACCAGATTTCGCGCCGTAACGTCGCCGCTATTGCGGAAGGCGATCGTGTAAGTAAACGGAGTGCCGCGGACAACGATCGCCTGACCGCTGCCGTTAACTTCCTTGAGCGGTGGCAACGCCGCGTTTGTCGGACTGGTGAAAATCGGACCGCGGCCAACTGAATTGATAATCGTGCCTGAATCCTGAGGCGCCGCGTTGGCGGTGTTGGTAACTTTGGCCAGTGCGGTCAAGTGAATCTGCAAGAGACTGTCGGGCGGCGCGTCGTTCGTGTCTACCACCGCCAGCACTCCCAGGCACGAGCCCGGCGCCAGGACGGGCGACAATGTGGAGCCTACCGTGACAATAGCGTCGCCGGGAGTAACTGTGCCACTGACATCGTTGTCAAAAAACAGATTAACCAGGACGGAAGGGGCATTCACTTCCGCCTGGGTGATTGTGTAATCGCTGGAGACGTTACCGGTGTTACAAATGCGGAAGGTTCGAGTGATTCGTTCGTGAGGTCCGACGTTGGCCGAAGGCGCAGTTTCCTTTGGCGAGACTGTCAGCGCCGCCACTGCCAGCACAGTCACAGTGACCAGCGGCGAAACGGTGGTGAACGTGGTTCCTTCGCTGTCGCGATAGCTTGCGTCAGCCTGGTTGTAGATGATCGTTCCGGCGGAGTTTGACGCCTCGAAATTACGCGCGAATGAACTGGCGCTTGAGAGCAGCAGTATCGCAAGCAGTGAAGCGGCGAGGACGCTCCTGATGTTCACTCCGATAGGCATCAGTTCCTTAGTGCCACGACGTGGGAGGTTGGAAATCGAGAAACGACACCGGCGGTTTCCAGGTCCAAGGTCGGAGTGGAAACCGCCGCGTCGCTGGGGGCAGTGGTTGCGCCGAGAGCGCGCGCCGGGAGCGCGGGCATCCTGCCCGCTGGTTCACGCTCGGCTCTACCCCGCGCTTAGTTGATCGACCGTTGGAACTGGAAGATCTTCGAAACGCCGGGAGCAACCGAGGCGACTGTGTCCGTGTACTTGGTGGCGCTTACCGTGGCGACGACACCAGTACCTGAATCGCTCGGACTGCCTGAGTTGGTGGTGTAGGTGCCCCAGTTGTTGGGCGCCGCCAGGCCATCCTCGGTGATGACCAGATTGCTGGCGGTGAGCCTCACGCAATTCGCATCACCATTCGAACTGGAAACGTTCGTGTAGGTGATCGCATAGGTGATTACCGCGCCCGGGACCGGATCGGTTGCTGCCCCGACGCCGGTGCCATTGCTCACCGTCGCAGTCTTGGTGAGTTGGATGAACCCGGTGTAAGAGCGATCGATCGTCTTGTTATTCTGGGCCGGTGTGTTTGCTGACGTCGCTCGGATGATCGAGTTGTATGGCGTCAAGACCGACTTGCCCACTGGAATGGTGACCCGCACGTTGATGTTCGCCGAAGTAGCGAAGTTAACTGCCAGGGTGACCGAGCCGCCTGAAGACACATCCGTGTATGACGTGCCCCCGTTGGTCGAAACCTCCACCGTAAAGCCGGCGGGAACGGTCGGCGCATCAAGCGTAAACGTGTCGTTCGCGTTGCCGGTATTCTGCAACGTGTTCACGAACACGAGCTGCGCCGATGCGGCCGTCGTGCCGCCCGGAGCAATGTTGCCTGGGTTCGACGACTTGTTGGTGTAGTCATCGTTGTTGTCAGTTGGTCCAACTGCGCCAGGTGCGCCGCTGGGTCCAAGCAGGACTGAGCCAACCGCCAACAGCGTGGTTCGCTGGATCACACCGTGACCAGCTCCGGCAACGTAGCCTTCATCAAAATTGGCATTGCCGTCGCCGTTGTTTGTGGTCGTGTCGCCCGACTGATCCGTGATCGTGGCGTTGATGCTGTTCTTGCCGAAAGCATCGCCGATTTCATCGATCGGGATCGAGGCGTTGATGCCGGTGTTGATGGTCACGATCATATTGATCGCGGTGGCCGTCGAACCGGCCGTCAGCGTCGCGCCGACCGGGAACGCAATGCGGGTAAGCGTGCTCAGAGTTCCTGGAGCCGTCGTCGACCAGGTCGCCGCCAGCGGACCAGTGCTGAGCGCGGTCGTCGTGTACAGCGTGCCGGCTGGGAACGTCTGTCCTGCTTTCAGCACCGTGTTCACCGGAATCGGGGCGATGATGTAAACCTGTGTTAAGCCATTCAGGGTCACACCGGTCACGTCCTTGGCGCCCGCGTTTTGCAGGGTCCATGTGTAGGTGATGTCAGTACCCAGCGCGACCGGACCAGAAGGAGCGGCCAGGGTAAGTTTCAGCAACGCATCGTCGACTACGGTTGCCGTAAGGTCGCCGCGCGCTTCGCGCAAACCGTTCACCGATGCGGCTGAGACGGTGCGTACTTCATTAGCCGAAGAGTTTGCTGCCTGGTTGTCAAACGAAGGGCCGCCGGTTGAGGCATCGCCGAGCAGCACCTGCAGAGTCGAGCCCGTTGCGGCGCCCGCGCTGACGCTGACCTCGACCAACACATGGATGTTTGCGTTCTGCAGGATGTTCGCCGAGATGACATCGGCGCCGTTGGTCTTAATGTCAGTGTCGCCGGCATTGATGCTATTGCTGCCGTCGACGTCGATCACGGCGCGCGTAATGCTGCCGGAACCAACGAGGCGCACGCTGGCGCCGCCCGAGAGGAAGCGCACCTGATCGGTGAAGTTTCCGCTATTGGTCACAGTGAAGTTGTAAAGCAGTGCCGTCTGACCGGCGACGACTGTGGAGGCATAGCTGCCGGCGTCGGGTGTGATGGTTAGACCCGAAACATTTGAGACGGTCACCGTCACAGTATTCGACACGGTCGAGTAACTGTTGGTGCCGTCGGAGTAAGTAGCGCTGGCCTGGTTCGAAATCGTAGTGCCGCCGGGCGTTTGCGCGATCGACTGGGTGCCGAGGGCGGCAGCCACAGCCAAAGTCGCAACCATTCGCAAAATTAGCTTAGTGATAGCGCGAGAGTAAGTTGGAAATATCATCATTCTGTCCTCAAAATTGGAGTAGCGGTTCGGTGCTGCCTGGTGGGAGAGTCGCTCTAGACTCTTACTTCACGCGCACTTTGTAGGAAGCGGTAACGTGGCCGCCCGGAGCCAGCGCATCGACCCATTCATAACTCACGTTGGTGTACATGCTCACCGGCGCGGCTACTTTCTTGATTGAGCCGTCGGCCTGCCTTTCATCAGTCAGCGGTGCGGCGGAGTAAGTCTTCCCACCGTCGATGCTGTACGCCACCTTCGAAGAACCTTCGGCCTTCGCGCTACCCGCGACAAAGGTGGTCCCTTCGGGGATGCGACTGGCGGTTTTGTATTCCTGGGCGGCGGCGCCGCCGACGTTTTCTGAGTTGATGGTCCAGTCAAGAGTCTCGCCTGATTTGACGAGTTGAGCCTTCTCTACCGGCACGAGGGCGTTGTCGCGCTCGACTGCGGCAGCGAGCATAACCTTCACCTCGGGACGGGCAGCGGCCGCGACAGCGAAGTGACGTTGCGCGAATCCGGCAACGGCGCCCAACGCGAACAGGCACAAGACTGCGAGGCCGATTGAACCAACTTTCATTTTGGGATTTGGCATTGACGTATCTCTCCTTGGAACTCTTGGAAGAAAATGGAAAATGACGAGCTACAGCTCGTCTGCGAAGGCAAAAACGTCCCTGTGAATCGGTCGAGGCGAATGCCTTAGACAACAGCTCGGAATAACTTCCCTGTGGCAGGATTGCAGAAGGGCGAGTCGGGTGACCCTGAGCATTATGGGTCGGCAAACTTCCAACAAGCCGCGTGCCGCCGGTCATAAAAGTGCGGCACTTTGTCTTTTCGTGGGGTGTTATGGAACGGATTTCTTAGAGAAGGGGCGGTACTTCGGATCTCCGCGGGCTCCGGCTGACAAAAATCGGCAGGCCGCCGTGACAATGTTTGCCACAAAAGCGAACCTCGAACTCGTCAACCGTAACGTTTGAAGAAAGAACGCTTGAGGTGCTTTCGAAATCTGTTTGGCGCAAGCACGAGCAAATCAAAAGAATATTGGAAGACCCTCGGTAATGTGGATTTGCAAGAAGCCTTCGTCATCGTCCGAGGCACGAAGTTCTACAAAACTTGAATGGTGTCGGAACTCAACTCTGCGAAGTTATGGTCCAATATGCAAACGGCTGCAAAGAGAGCGGGCGCTCACAGGACAAGTGTGCGCCACTCTTCATGACGCGTTTATTAACCGGTTAATGCTTCCAGAACTGAAGTCGAGATGAATAGCACGTTTGAAGTAGCGGACGTTACTAACTTTACTGGACTCTTAAGAAAACATCCCAGGCCCACCGCCCGGTATCTGCGCCGTTTAGGTCATAAACCTTCGCACGATATCGGAACCGATTGCCGTACTGATCGGTTCGTCTTGATACCTTGTAAGCGAGATCGATTGCCCCGACTCCCAATTCAGTTAGTGTATGTAACTCATTTTCCTCGGAAATGCCGTTATGGTTTGTATCCTGCCACAATCTCAGTTGCCAGAAAATAGCGTCATTGCGGTCAATCTTCCCGTTCCCATTGCCACCGTTTGTTGGCTTGTCGTACTCTGCCAATGCTAGAAATCCGTTCCGCTCCGCCGCTGGCGGCTGAGGTGTGATATTACCGAATAGCTCTTCGCCACTATCAACGGTGCCGTTACCATTACGATCGAGTACAAGAAATGCATTTGTCGAGGTGGGTGCGGTCCACGAGATAGGTAGAGGCACACCATCAGCTAGAATATTGAAAACCACACCTCCCGCTAAATTGGTCATTGAGAAGCCGCTGTGATCCACATCAATCACAATGGGCGATGTGTTGATTCCATCGGGGCAAACTACAGCTCTCGGGATCGTAGCCGCTAGGATCCGCGCATCGCGCCTTGAATTGGGAACTTCTGTCACACGTGCCCCCATTATTTGAGAATCCAGAAGCACAGCCGGTCGATGGATATGCAGAATAATCCGCAATTCCGTTGCAGCCCCCAGGCGGCGGAGTAGGCGTTGGTGTTGGCGTAGGAGTAGGCGTAGGAGTAGGCGTTGGCGTTGGCGTCGGGCACGCATCAACAATGTGGGACTCCCTCTGCATTGTGGGAACACAAAACTCCGACGAATCATCATGCCTACATCGTGCCAGAATTGTTTTCGGTAGGATTGTCGTACTAGTGTGGTGTTTCTAAAGTTCGCTTAAAAATGAATCCGTCAATCTGGGCGCCTGCTTTCACTCCCAGAGGGACGAAATATTTATAGAACCAGAATTCGAACCGAACCATCTCAGCTCCGGAGGAGCGAAATATGCCTCGCTCGGAACAATTTATGTCGCTCCTCCGGAGCTTCAGCGTTCTTCTTGAACTCGGCTCTATAAATATTTCGTCCCTCTGGGACTGAAAACCGAACAACCTTTGTTACGCGAACTTTAGAGACACTACACTAGGATCTTCATAAATATCACGGGTTCTGACACTACAACCACTGTCTAAAGTGCAGGACACTTGAACTTCCGGGCTCATAAGATGACAGTTGGAGAGTTCATCCAAAGGTTTGATCCAGGTCACCTTCTGAGCGAATGCTACTTGGTCAGTGCGGAACGACCGCTTCATCAGATCGTTGGAGTTTTTTTCCTCTGGCACTCGAATGACTTTACCAGGTCTGATTGGATCAGACCGCCAAATAATTCCTCCGCTCCACACGGTTCCGTCTTCGAACCCAACTTCCTGAATCGATAGCTCAATGCGACTAATACTCTCAGGATACTTAAGCTGCTGTAGGACAGCCGTCGTTGCTTCATACGCCTCATTAGTAAACGACAGTTCGAGATTCTCTCCAGGTAAGATGGACCTCACCGGTTGCTTCGGCTTAGTGCTTGGCTGCAGTGGGCTCTCACCGTAGGTGATGTGCTCACCGTAAGGAGGATTCTTAAGATCTCCATCGCTGGGCTTTGGGAAAATCACCACGGCACTGATGTAGATTATTGGCTTATTCGTTGTGTTTTCTAACCTGAAACTTAAAGCTTTGAACCAATCATCCTCATCTTTAAAAGCGCTTCCAAGCTTGGCGTTTCCGGCTTTGGTTTTCACGGTGATTATTTTCACCGGGGCGTGAGCAAACGGTCGCGTTACTATTACGCGATCTTGTTGGTGTGCTTTCTGACTGCTAACCGTCAAGAACACTAGAATTGTTCCCATTCCCAATATGAGCATTAGGAGGGCGAAAAATCGGAAAAGTTGCGACATCTCAAACTATCCTTTCGGAAGCTATATAGAGGAGGTGTAGCTCTGACACGAATCGTCAAAAGCGCGGATGACCTTAGCGCTGCGTAGCGTCACCCTACGCCTTGGCGGACTGCCTGTCAAACTTTGCTCGGTATATCTATGTCGGTATTCTTATTCAGTACCAGTGGGTCCGTGGAGTTCGTTACTTTATTCTGGCAAGCCACCTTTTCAGTTGCGAAGGCGCTAGCTTTCTGGCGTCACCAATTGTATGCAACCGAGCTTACGACAACGGCGGGCCGCTTCTTGATTGCGGTTTGATCGGAGAAGGGGAACGGAACGAGGACTACATCGCCGAAACTATAGATTGTCGTATTCGGCATCGTCAGGATTATTCCACGCTGAGGCGAAAGAGGGTTCAGAAATTCTCGAGGCAGCTTCTACTAGTAACCGATCATCGCGCTGCACAAGGAAGTCGACGAAATCCACAACCTCTGCGATCTTATCTGGCGGTAGCGCGTTTATCTTCTCGATCAGCTCTTTGTCTTGCATGAAATTGGACTCTCTCTTGATTCAGAGTATGACGCACAAGCAATCCGATTGGCTTGGTGCGGCCGCTGCTCGTGCTGGTGGTTTGAGGCTACAGCCGGCAGATCAGCAGCTCGCGCTCATAGATCGCCTCTGGCGGCAGGCGGTCGTGCAACTGCAGGAATAGCTCTTCGTGGCCGAGTACTTCATTGCGCCAGGCAGCCCGATCGAATGCCTGCAACTGCTCAAACTTCTCTTTCGGAAAATTCATACCCCGCCACTCAATGTCTTCATAGTGGGGCATCCACCCGATGGGAGTTTCTTTGGCCAGTGCTCGTCCATGGGCGCGGTCGACGATCCACTTCAGCACCCGCATGTTTTCGCCGAAGCCTGGCCACATGAATTTCCCTTCGTCATCTTTGCGGAACCAATTCACGTGAAAGATGCGCGGCGTCTCGCTGAGCGAACGTTGCATGCGGATCCAATGTCTGAAGTAATCTCCCATGTGGTAGCCACAGAAAGGCAACATGGCCATCGGGTCGCGCCGCACTTTGCCAATCGCGCCCGCGGCCGCGGCCGTCATCTCTGAGCCCATGGTAGCGCCGGTATAAACACCAGAGCTCCAACTGAAGGCTTGATAAACCAGCGGCATCGTGGTGGCGCGTCGTCCGCCGAAGATGATCGCGCTAATCGGCACGCCGTTCGGATCTTCCCACGCGGGATCAATCGTCGGGCACTGGGAGGCGGGAGCAGTAAAGCGCGCGTTCGGATGCGCGGCCTTCGCTCCGGTCTCTTTGGCGAGTTCCGGCGTCCACCGTTTGCCTTGCCAATCAAGGCATTCCGCCGGCGGTTCGTCGGTCATGCCTTCCCACCACACGCCGCCTTCGGGGGTGAGCGCGACGTTGGTAAAGATACTGTTCTTCGCAAGCGCGACCATCGCGTTCGGATTCGTCTGGGCCGACGTACCCGGCGCGACTCCAAAAAATCCAGCCTCGGGATTTATGGCATGCAGCCTTCCATTGGCGTCTGGTTTGATCCAGGCGATATCGTCTCCCACCGTCCAGACTTTCCAGCCCTCAAATCCCCGCGGCGGAATCAACATGGCGAAATTCGTCTTGCCACAAGCGCTGGGAAACGCGGCGGTAACATAGGTCTTTTCACCTTCGGGATTCTCGACGCCGACGATCAGCATGTGCTCGGCCATCCAGCCTTCGTCGCGCGCAATGTTTGAAGCGATGCGCAGGGCGAAACATTTTTTGCCGAGCAGCGCGTTACCGCCATAGCCTGAGCCGTAAGACCAAATTTCGCGGGTCTCGGGAAAATGGACGATGTACTTTTCTTTGTTGCAGGGCCAGGGGACATCCTGTTGACCAGGGGCCAGAGGTGCGCCGACTGAATGCATGCAGGGCACTACGCGTTTTTCATCCTTATCGATCTCTGCAAAAATCCGCTGGCCGATCCTCGCCATGATGCGCATATTGACGACGACATAAGGCGAATCCGTTAGTTGCACGCCAATTTGTGACATCGGCGATCCGATCGGTCCCATGCTGAAGGGCAGCACGTACATCGTCCGGCCCTGCATCGAGCCCTGGAAAAGCTCTCGCAGTTTGCGGCGCATCTTGACCGGTTCTTCCCAGTTGTTGGTGGGGCCGGCGCTGTCTTTGGAGAGCGAGCAGATGAAGGTGCGGTCTTCGACGCGGGCGACATCGCCCGCATCCGAGCGGGCGTAGTAGCATCCGGGCCAAAGCTCTTCGTTGAGTTTGATAAAAGTGCCGCCCGCAACCATCTGGGCGCACAACGCTTCGTATTCTTCCTGCGAGCCATCCACCCAATGTATGGCTGCCGGTTTGGTAAGTTGGGCCATCTTTTCGACCCACCTGAGCAGATGTGTGTTCTTGCTCAGCGGCGCCGCTGGATTGCGTGCGTCTGTTGAAGCGGTTGGACCATTCGCGCCTGAAACGTCATCAATCTGTGTGTGACCGGCTGGTTGCGATGAAGGAAGAGAACTCATAAATATCTCCAAATCGGCTGCGCGGAAAAAGGGCTGAATGCTCCCGAAGTCCCGGGCGTTGTCAGCCGACTTACCGCGTGCCCAATTGCGTGGCCATGCGCAGCCGCGCACTTATTTTCAATTCCCTGATTCGAGCGCTGTCTTTGGTTAATTCTCGCGTTTAGATCGCGCACTTGTGCCCCTGCTGACAAAGCGGACAAGTCTGCTCTCTAAACGGAATCGACCCGAGGTATTGACATCACTCGTCAACTTTCTTCTGTCGACGCGCGCCCCTGCCCCAGCTCGCGTAAAGCGAACACGAAGTCCCTGGCGACGCGCTCAATGCGATCGGCTGCGGCCTCAACCGAATCGAACTCGTCATTCGATCCGTTGGCCACCACCACCAACGCGCTTTCAATGTGTTCAATTAGACGATGTGCTTCGTTTTCGGCTTCTCGTTGTGCACGAGTTGGCAGTGGGAGTGAAATATCATTTGCCATGCTTGTTAGTTAACCACCCTTTGCAGTGAAAACCACGGCATCCAGTTCTTGTTGCCTGGATAACAGAATAGCTTATAGGTACATAAAAAGATTTCAGAGCTTAAGTTCTTACATCACCCGGGGCGGTCGAGGCAAGTGGCGATCTGGGATTCGTGGGGTAGCGCAGGATTCCATCAGGCGCACAGAGGCTGGGTCAAAACTCCACGGTCCGCTTCCGAATGAATAACTTTAACGCAAAGAACGCAAAGGAAAACCGCAAAGGAGCTCCAAGTACAATCCTTTGCGTTCATTGCGAAGAACCTTTGCGCCTTTGCGTTTCAATTTCGTAGCTCTTACTGCACTCAACTGGTTTCAGTAATGCGAGCCGCTTTTGCATTTGATCCTCTCGGTTTGGTATTAGCTTAATCGATGAACAAACCGGAAAAGCAGTCGTTCACTCGGACTGAGTGGCAACTGATCCAAACGCTGCGCACCCCCGCAAAGGTGCAGCGCTACCTCACCGCCATGCCCTACAACTGGGAGCGAACAGGCGGCACCATGCGTTCTTTTCGCGAGGTGGTGAAAAGAAACGAGGCCCATTGTTTGGAGGCCGCAGTAGCGGCGGCGGTCATTCTCGAACAGCACGGCTATGCCCCACTGCTGCTGGACCTTGAATCCTGGGACTTGCTGGACCACGTAATCTTCGTGTTTCAAAAAAACGAGCGCTGGGGATCGATTGCTCGCTCGCGGGACATCGGCCTGCATGGACGCAAGCCCGTGTTTCGAAACTTGCGGCAATTGGTCTGGAGCTATTTTGACCCTTACGTCGACCTGACCGGCCGGATCAAGGGCTATGGTCTAACGAGTCTGTACAAGTTGGGGAACTACGATTGGCGTTTCAGTCGAAACAACATGCACAAGATCGAGGATCATTTGTGCGCGATTCCGCATCGCGTGCTGCGTTCTTCCGACGCCCGCTACGAGCGGCTGCATGAGAGATATAAGGCGTTTAAGCAACTACACCCGGAGCGGCAGGCGGCCTACTATGACAATCGCAGTCAGTGGATGCTGTAACCGGCACTGGGTTCGATACCACAACCCCGTTTAGACTACGCCTCGCCGCCAAAGCACGTGTCTTGCTGCACGCCTTACTCATGCGGCAGCAACTGCGCGCCGACATCCTTTTGGCCTTTGAGTTTGGTGTCGATCAGCATGTGACCGACGACTGCGAAGATGATGATCGCACCTCCCACTATCGCCCAGCCAGACGGCCGTTCGCCGATAAAAAGAAAGACCCAGACCGGATTCAATACCGGCTCGATGTAGCCGATGATGCCGGCATCAAGCGAGCGCACACCGCGAGCCATCGCCAGCGTAAACAACAGATAAGCAAACCCGATCTGGACGACGCCGAGGTAAGCAACCCGGGCTGCGTCGCCCATGCTGAGGTGTTCGAGGGCAGCCACGCCTGCAGGCGCGGTAACCAGCACGACCAGCAAATTACCGTAGATCACCGACGATGCGCGGTTCACGTCACGGGCGCTGGAATGACGTAGCAGCAGGAAATAAAACGCGAAGCAAAGTCCGGAACAAAGCGCCAGGAGGTTTCCCGTGACATCCTGGGGTCGCAGCTTGCCCACGAAAAAGAGCGACATGCCGGCCACGCAAATGGTCACTGTAATCAGATCGCGCCGGCGAAACTTTTCTTTGTAGAACAGCGGCTCGAGCACCAGCACGTAAACCGGAGCCGTGTACTGCAGAAAGATCGCGTTGGCCGCCGTCGTCTGTTTGGTGGCCAGCACGAAGAGCACCAGCAACGTCGCGTAAAGCACCGAGGCGACGGCCGTGTAGCGATTGAGGCCAAAACCCTCGCGCCGGGTTAACAGGGCTACCGTGATCACCGCCAACAGCGAACGACCGAAGGAAATCTGCGGCCCTGAAAGTGTCGTTGCCTTGATAAAAAGGCCGCCCGTGCTCCAGATGATCGCGGCGCCCAGCACCAGGAAGAGTGGCGAATAGGCTGGTTGTGATTGGTGATCAGACAAGGATTGATCGCTTACGAACAGCACTCGGATTTCAACCGCAAGGCGGTTGCGACCTTCAGCCCAGGCCGGGGTCCCCGCGCGGGCATCCCGTGGGGTGGAAGTGTTGCCGTTGCGGCTACCCTGGGAAATCAAAATGATTCAAGCCTCCAACCGCAACGCGGTTGCGCCATGCTTTGAGGGTCTGCACTGACGCAACCCGCGTTGCGGTTGAAATGATTCCCGACTCAGCAGCACCCAGCGTAGCCGGAGCGGCAACGCTGGGCTGGAGGACGTAGCCCCGTTGGGCATAAGCATGGCCTGCACTCTGCGGAATGAGTTTGGGTGGTCCAACGTGCTTTACGACAGCGCAATGTTTGTAGCTAACGCTATTCCTTGCTCACTTCATAACCCGCATTGATCCACGCGCTGGTGCCGCCACTGACGTTTAGCAAGTCGGTGAAGCCAAGCTGTTCCAGGATGCTGGTCGCGGCGCTCGAACGATAACCACCGGCGCAAATCACCGCGGTTGTTTTTGCCGGACTCAAATTCAGGATGGCCGCGCTATGTCTCATACTCGAAAGCGGCGCGGTGATCGCCATCGGCACGTGGCCGCCATCGTACTCGGCAGGTCGACGAACATCGATGATCTGCAACTCGCCCTCGCTGGTCGCCAGCTCTTTCAACTCAGCCACCGTAATCTGGGGTACCGCAGCAACCGCCAGGCTACTCTCGGCCCAGGCCAGAATACCGCCGCTCAGATATCCCTTCAGGCCCTCGATGCCGACGCGCGCCAACCGAATCGCGGCTTCGTCAACTTGTTCTTCCGATTCAGCCACCAGCACGATGGGCGCCGTCAGTGGGATCAGACTGCCGGCCCACATCGCAAACTGGCCGCCGAGCCCAATGTTGATTGCGCCCGGCACGTGGCCGGCGCCGAAGTCGGAAGCGGCCCGCACGTCGAGAATCACGTGTCCCTGCTGTGCGAGTTCGAAAACCGTCTGCGGAGTTAACGCCTGAGGGCGAGGCAGTGCTTCCAGAGAAGCCGCACCGCCGCGATTGATCTCCGCATCCCTGGAGAAGTAAGCGGGCGCTTCGGGCAAATCGGTTGTCATCATCGAAACGAATTCGTCTTTCGACATCGGTTTGAGCGCATAGTTGAACTTTCGCTGATCACCGATGGTCGACGACGTCTCCGTCGACAGGTTGCGTCCACACATCGAACCCGCGCCGTGCGCCGGATAGACTTCGACCGGATCGTCCAACTGCAAGAGCTTTCCATGCAGACTGTCGTACATCATCGCGGCCATCGCCTGCGGCGTGTAGCCCTTGCCTCCGGCGAGATCCGGACGACCCACATCACCGATGAAGAGCGTGTCGCCGGTCAGGACTTTCAGCGGTCGATCCGAGACGTCCGGTTCGATGACCAGAATGCAGATGCTTTCCGGGGTGTGCCCGGGAGTCTCCAGCATACGCAGCCGCACCTTGCCGATATTAATTTCGTCACCGTCTTTAACTGCACGATGCGGAAAAGTCGCGCCCGCTAATTGCCCAAAGACTATTTCGGCGCCCGTGCGCGCAGCCAACTCGCGATGGCCGCTGACAAAATCGGCGTGCAGATGCGTCTCGATCACGTATTTGATCTTTAGGCCCTGCGCTTCCGCTTCGTTGAGGTACTGGGCCACGTCGCGCTGTGGATCGATAACGGCCGCCTCGCCCTCGGACCCGATTAGATACGAAGCGTGAGCCAGACAACCGAGATAGAACTGCTTGAAGTACATAAGCTATTCTCCCGGAATTCACCGGTGTTGCTAAGGCGACTCAGCTATGCGCCGCGGCAAGTCGCGGGAACCATGCATTACTCGCTCTACGCTCAACCTGGCTTCAGTGAACCTGTAGAAAATGAGATGTAAATCGAACGGCCTGCTCAGCGCAAAGGACCGAATGTTAGCCAACTTGCGAGCGCGAAAACGTCGGAGGCGGCCCAGCCGTGGAGACCGAGTCAACTTCTGCAGCGTGCTGTCGAAGGTAAGAAGAAAACGCTCTGCCACTTCCCCGGACGCATTGTCCACGTACCAGCGAAACTGATTGATGAGGTCTTCTTCTGCACGCTCAGAAATGAAGACCTTAATCATCTCAACTCGTTCGCTCCTTTGCGAATCCGGTCAAGCGTGCGCTTGTTGTATTGACGCCGGCTACTGCGGACGCCCTCAAGCAAGGCGGCCTCCAACGCAGGTGATTCGAAATCGTCGCGTTGCTCCAAAGCCCGCAGGGCATCCCGAACGACGTCGCTCTCATCCGCATAGCGACCACTGCGAACCTTCTCTCTGATTAACAACTCTAATTCCCTTGTCAGTGTAACTCTCATAGTTTTTCTAAATTCCTCAAGGCTGCGGATCTTCAACTGCAGAATGCTGCACTTTATCCGTTTCTGGCAATCGATAAAACTCACGCGCCGGCTTCAAAGGCCGCAGCATCCAGTAAGGCCGGCGAGTGCCGTCGGGTGAATGCTTGTCCGCAGGCCGAGTCAGCGCCAGCCACTTCTGATAGATCTCGTGTGACTTTTTTGTGTCGACGAAAATATCACCCGCTTGATCTTGATCCCGCGCTTTAGTGATGCGCACGGCCTGGTGCCAGCAATGCATGCCGGAGATCGGATCGGGATGCACGGGGAACGTCAGGTTTTGGTGCACGCCGACGTCGCCCCACCAGATGCGCAGCGTGTCCGCATCCTTTGACTCGTAAGGTTCGACGCCTTGCTCGCGCTTCATTCCCCACTCGCTTTCCTTTTGATCCAGTTTCACCGTCGCCATCATTTGTTTCTGGCCTTCGTCGGTCAACTTCCAACGGCCCATGTGATGACTGCAGGCGACGACGTCCGGACGAATACCTTCGGTGACCCACGCCGGCACGACGAAATATCCAATCTCAGTTTCCACGCGCACCAGCTCACTCGTGCCGACGCCCACGCGCGCGGCAAACGACGGGTGAATCCAAAGCGGATTCGTGTGCGCGATCTCGTCCAGCCATTTCGCGTTGGCGCTGCGAGTATGAATCTGAGTAGCCAAACGAAAAGTGGAGATCAAAATCGTCTGGTCGGCTTCGAGGTTGTCACGGTGCACATGGCTCTTGATATAGACAGGCAGCGCGTATTCAGGCCAGCCCCACCGGGTCATCGTACGCGAATAGAACTCCAGCCGGCCGCTCGGTGTGGGAAAGCCGCGTTTGATTTCGTCTCCCTGTCGAATGCCCACCAGCCGACGACCATCCGCATCGCCGTCGGGTGTGGGAAGGGGCACGATGTTGGGGGATATCGGTTTTACCTTTCGAGTGAAAACGCGCCCCAACGAATCCTCGCCGACGTCTTCGAGTTCTTCATCCGGTACGGTTTCCTCATAAAGCACGCCCACCTTCCGGCTGACTTCGAAAGCGCCGTAACGACGCATGTATTCGAGCGGCGAGCGGCTCTCGGCTGCTGCTTTCTCAGGCAAACCCGGAAGCGAATTCTCAAAGATCCATTCGTAATATTCGTCGATACCGAGTGGCTCGCCCGGCCGCTTCTTTGATTCCGCAAACTGACGAATGCCCAAGGCTCCGTCCGGATCGATGCGCCAGGTCAGGTCCAACCAGAACTCGTTTTCTTCCCAGACCTCGCCGGGGTTTACCTCGCGCGTGTCGTCCACACTCGTGCCCTCGCGTTCACGAGCCGCGCGCAATACCGGTTGGCGAAAGCCGAGCCATTGCGAATCGTGTGTTTCGTAAGAATGAATGTCGTGGCGCTCTGAGCCCAGACCCATCGGCAAAACGTAGTCGGCGAAGTATGACGTTTCGTTCCAGGTGGGCGTGAGCGCAACATGACACCCGACCAGGTCTTCGTTGGTCAGCGCCTCGATCCAGGAAAAACCATCGGGGTTGGTCCATACCGGGTTGTAGACTCGCGTGAAATAGACAGCGAGCTTGCCGCGGCCCTCGTTCAGAAAATGCGGCAGCAGGAATGACATCTCGTTCATCGAGAGCGGATACTCCCTGGGCCAGGTGACCTCGTTCCACATCTTCGGATGCGGCGGCGTGTAGATGGGCCGCGGCACAAACTTGTTCCAGGCGTTGGGAAAGACTCCGCCTTCAGTGGCAATCGACCCGGTAAGCGCATTCAGGAGAAACAGGCAACGCGCCACTTGCCAGCCACCGCTGTTGCCCGAAGAAGCACTGCGCCAGTTGTGCGTGCTTAAGCGCGTGCCCGCTGTCGCCACCAGTTTCGCAATCTCCTCGATGGCGCTCGCATCGACCCCGGCCTCGCTCGCCGCAAACTCAAACGTATAACTCTTGTATAGATCCTTTAGCACTCTCTCAAATCGTTCGAACGATCGTTCCACTGGGACAGTTATTACTGGGACCGCGGGCGTCCCGCCCGCTTCTTCGTCTTCCGACTTGAAACTTGAAACTCGAAACTCGGAACTCTCCTCCAGGAATTCTTCCCAATTCCACCATCGCTTCACAAACTCACGAGTGTACAGATTGTTCTGAATCAAATAATTTGCGATCGCCAAAATGATCGCTGCTTCAGATCCGGGAAACGGCGAGATGAAATGATCGGCGTGCGTGGCCGTGTTCGACAGCCGCGTGTCAAAGACGATCAACTTCGCGCCGTTGGCTTTGCCGTCTATAACGCGCTGCGCATGCGGATTGAAGTAGTGACCCGACTCAAGGTGCGCGCTGATCAGCAGGATCACTTTCGCGTTGGCGTGATCAGGACTGGGCCGGTCGAGCCCCATCCAAAGTTGATAACCCTCGCGACTGCTCGACGAACAAATGTTCGTATGCGAGTTGTGTCCGTCAATTCCCCACGCGGCCAGGATTCTTTCCGTGAAGCCATCCTCGCCCGGCCGGCCGACGTGATACATGATCTCTTGCTTGCGATCCTCAATAATCGCTTTCCGAATTCGACCGGCAATATCATCAAGAGCCTGGTCCCAGCTCACCTGTTCCCACTTGCCTTCGCCGCGCTTGCCTGAGCGTTTCAACGGATGCAGGATGCGATGCGGATCGTTGATCTGATTCAAGGTCGCCGGGCCCTTTGCGCAGTTGCGCCCACGCGAACCAGGATGCTCGGGATTGCCTTCGAATTTCTGAATCTCCCCGGTGGCCTTGTCGATGTAGGCCAACAGTCCGCAAGCCGACTCGCAGTTAAAGCAAGTGGTCGGCGCCAGCATGTAACGCCGCTCTTTCCTCTTTGGCCAGGCGCGCGAATCCAGCTCGACCCAATCATCCCAGCGCTCCTTCGGCGGATACGCCGCGAGATGATTACAACTCGGCCCGGGATAGAAAGTCTCGCCGCGACTTTCCGTATCTTCCCGCGCGGCACCAACTCGGTCGGTCGACTCATCAAGACTCATAATCCCAACCAGCCTCGTAAAGAATGGTCAACACGACCGGCATCGGAGTTAGAGAGGGTGCCAACGGATTTCACAATCAAGCTTTCATGAATTGTGAAGACGCCACGCTTTACCGCAGACGATACATTAAGTCCTGCAGCCTTCCACTCGCCTAAGACGAATTCGCCTGATAGAAGGCGAGTAGTCTTGCTGGTCAGCGAGATGACGAAGAGATCCTGCGAAGCATGAGGCGGGCTGACGACAATTACCGGTCGGACTTTGGATCCCGACAGGTCCGAGAAGGGAAAGCGCACGAGAACAACGTCACCCTTCGAGTAACTCGGCATACACATCGTCCTCGGGATTATCCCAAATTGCGTTCAGGGAAACCTCGCTGGCTCTAAGCAAGAAGTCGTCGCCGTTTGGCAGAACGGTTACGAGCACTTGCGTACCATCGGGCAAGTCGAGCTTGTCCAGAGGCTCGATCCTTCCTTCGTTGACTACCGCTCGAATTCTCTCTTGCATAACACCTCGATTCCGGGTTAGCCGACAGCAGCCGAATGATCCTCTTCAGATACGTTAGCGCCAGAAAACGCTTGATTCTTCCCCCGGCGTTTTGCTTCATAGAGATTCGCATCTGCACGACCAACCAAGCTCTCGACATTCTCGCTCGGCTGACACTCAGTCAGACCGCAACTAAAGGTAAATCGTAGAACATTTGCTTGATATGTAAAGGTGAGAGCGCCCAGGCGTGATATAGCGTCAGCGATCCTTTCTTCCGCCTCACAAAGCTTCACATTTGCGAGAAGGATAACAAACTCCTCACCACCATATCGTGCCACGAAGTCAGTAGAACTGAGCGAGGCTTTAAGAAACGCTGCTGCTTCTTTCAGGACGAAGTCACCCGTCTGATGGCCGTAAGTGTCATTGACCTTCTTGAAGTCATCCAAGTCGATCATGCCGCAAACAAAGGGTTGCTGGTCAGTCTTGAATCGAATCGTCCAACGTTCGATCTCATCATCAAAACTCTTGCGATCGGGAATGCCGGTCAACCCGTCCAACGAGTGTGCTAGCGAGTGGCTCAATCCTTCCAAATAAACTAGCGAGGTCAAACGGTCAATCTCGTAATGCAGCGAACTGAAGAAGCCGATTTTCTGCCAGTCATGAAAGACACGACCATATTCAAAGTTTACGGGGGGACTCGGCGTTTTGTTTGGATGATAGTAAACCCATCTGGTCAGCATCAGGGAAAAACTTCTGAGCTTATTCACATCATCAACTTGAGTTCGTTCGACACCTTGCCGTTCAAGCCAGGAAGTCAAGTAATCAGCCAAGAACACTCGAACTTGATTCATTTCCAACCGGTCGAATTGATCCAGCTTGTCGATGAAGTCCTGTAGCCTATTGCTATCTGAATTGCCTTTCAAATAGAAGAAAACTAACCGAAGGCTTTGATGAATCTCGCGCTGGATTGCGTGAAGAAGCATACTCAAGTCGGTACGCCCCTGACCCTTGATTTCAATCATCAGCCGGAGTGAGTGCAACAAAAGAATCTTTTGCCGATTACATGCGAGTTGTGATCTGAAGAACTCTTCGCTCGCCCCGTTTACAGTCTCTTGGCCGCTAAAGTTCAGATTCTGCACGTGAATCGCTATCTGTAGCGGTTTGGTCTGATTAGCAATCAAATACTCATATTCCGTATTAAGGCACTTGAAGAATTTAAGATCATCACTCCATGCCCCGACACGCACGTCCGACCATAACGTTTCCACCATAATCCGGTGAAGTCCGTGATGAAATTCATCAACCAGATAGCTTTCCACTTTTTCAAGGTAGATGGGCTCTGCTTTCATTTGGGTAGCTTACGATTTCTTTTTGCCGACTGGGTTGCCAAAATCCACTTCTGGATGTCGGTTTTCCTCCGTCACGCCCGCCAGTAGATCTTTCAACATAAACTCCCGACTAGCTCGGCGCCGGGCTCGCAGTTCTCTCATCACCAGTTCACCGTCGATCGGTTGCACCTTGCCGTCGCGTATTTCTTGCATCCGCCTTTCAGCCTCTTCCGCCCAAATTGCATCAATCCGCTTCTGATTCTCCGCATCCAGGCTTGAGAGCAAATGATCCGCGAGCATCGCACGGGCGCCCGGCGAAAGCGACAGCGCCGCGCTTAGTACCTCATCGAAGTTTTCCGACATTGAATTCCTCCAAAGTCCTCTCGCTGTATGTTTTTGAAGGTCCTATTATCGCACTCATTGTTTGAGGCTACCAGAATTCGCGCCGAGCGGTAGCGGCCTAATTTAAGTTTTTCTCTGCGTAATCTCTGCGTCTTTGCGCCTTGCGGTGAATCATAGACTGAAAACACTCACCGCCGAGTCGCCGAGAACGCAGAGGTATGCGCAGAGAATTTCAAATTTAGGACACCACCCGCCGATCGATCCTAAACAATGCCCCGGGACTTGTTAGCTCGACCTCGGTATCGCAAGGGACTTTTACTTCTTCGCGTCTGTCTTCTGATCGGTCGAGGGCTGATCCGCGCCGTGCTCTTGCAGCCACTTCTTCGCGAACGCTACCGCGTTTGCACCGCGGATGCGGCCTTCGAAATCGCCGATTGGATTCTTGCCGTTATTCATGAAGCTCAAAAGTTCTTCACAGTTGTCCTGCGCCCCGCTGGCTGGTGGCTTCCGGCGTGGGTCGGTGCTGAGCGTGCCTTTGCCGATCTCTTCGGCGCACAGCTTGACCAGCGCCGCGGACGGCTCTCGATGGTTGGCCCAAACCTGGCGCGAGAGTACGCTAAAACCTTCCTCACGCACCGAACCGTTACTGCGGGCCAGCGCAAACAGAAACCTGTCGGTGATCGGATCGGGCACCGTAAATAATGCGAGGTCGTTGAAAAAATGCACCCACAGGTTGTCCCCTGTTTGCTTCAAATTCTCGATGGCTTTGATGACGACGGCGGTTGCGTTGGCGTCGCTGGTGCGAATCAGCGACTTGGCCAGCGAGATAAACGTATCTTCGTCTTTTTCTTTCTCGATCATCTCTTTCAGACGCGGCAGCAACTCGCGAATGTCATCGGGCAGCAAGCCGCTGACCGCGGCGGCCCGCACTTTGCCGTCCGGGTGATCCAAATACTTGCGCGCGAGTTCGCGAATGCCGGGATAGTTCGACAAAGCACCGGCGCGCAAACCAACCGCCAGCGCTTCGGTGTCGCTATCGGCGAGTGCCGCTTTGATCATCTCAGGGCGGCGGCCGGCCAGCTCTGGTTCTTTGCTCAGCAGATCATCGAGCAGGATCGCCCAGACGACAGCGTCTTTTGTTTCCAGCAGGGCTTTGTGCTGCAGCGCGACGGCGTTGCCTTTGACGGTTGTAATTAGGAGACGCGCGGCATTACGTCGTTTGTTTTCGCTCGAGCTACCGGTCGCCACATAGATGTACTGCACTTCCTCTGGGCGCACTGGACCATGATCGCGCAGCGCTTGTCCAGCATCGTGTTTGGTCTTCGCGTCAAGGATCCGATCGATACCGGGATTCGACCCACAGCCAAGTACGGCGCCGACCAGGATTGCAAAAGCGAGCGCCATCGTCACCCGGTTAGATTGCTGAGCGGAAGGTCTCCGCCATTCTCCCAAACGCGAATTGTCTCGGCTTGCTTTCATCGGGTGAATCTCCAGCTTCTGATTAGCCCGGCGGCGCAGATTGTCCCGTGTGCGGGTGAGTTTTCTCGAACAGCATCATTTCGGATCAAATCGATCGGCGCGGCTCGTTCAGCGGTGCACTACGCCGGCAGGCCCTTGCGCGCGATCGTCTCCATCACGTTACAGAAGCGATCCAATTCGCCGATAGTCGTGTAGACGTTGGGTGTGATGCGAATGCCGGTGAATTCTTCATGCAATATCGGCGTGGTGAAGATGCGGTGTTTGTCGAACAGGTAGCTGCCGATTTTCGACTGATCGATTCCCTCGATCTGCACATTGGAGATGGCGCACGATTGCGCCGGGTCGAAGGAAGTATTGAAACGCACTTTGGGAATATCCTTCAGACGGTTCATCCAGTAACGCGACAGGTAACGGAGCCGAGCCTCTTTGCGCTTGCCGCCGATCCCATTGTGAAACAGCAGCGCCTCGCCGATGGCCAACTTCGGCGCGGCCGAATGCGTTCCAATCTCTTCGAACTTGCGTATGTCGGGCGCCTGCTTTGACTCGGCAGCCATCAGCGGCCAAAGCTTTTCGATCTTGTCGCGCTTGACGAACAGCAGCCCCGTGCCTTTCGGCGCGAACAACCACTTGTGCAGCGAAGTTCCGAAGTAGTCACAACCCAGGTCCTGCTGCTTGAAATCAAACTGGCCGAACGAATGCGCGCCATCGATGATGGTTTCGATGCCGCGGGCGCGCGCTATTTCACACACCGCCTTGACCGGAGTGATCTGGCCGGTGATGTTAACCTGATGCGACATCAGGATCAGCCGGGTGCGACTGGTGATGCCCTTTTCAAAGGCAGAGGTGATCTCGTTGAGATTTTTCGGTGGAATGGGAATTTGGATCAGTTTCAGCTTCAGACCCTCTCGGCGCTCGCGCTGCCGCAGGGTCGTCAGCATGCGCCCGTAGTCCTGCGTGGTCGTAAGGACTTCATCGCCCGGCTTGAAGTCCATGCCCATCAGCAGAATCTCGAGCGATTCGGAAGCATTACGGGTGATGGCGATCTCTTCGCGATCGCAACCGAACATCTCTGCCAGGCCCGTGCGAATGGTTTCCGATTGCGGCTCGAGAATCTGCCACATGGTATAGGCGGTCGCGTCTTCCTGCTGCCAGATGTAACGGACCAGCGCTTCGGTCACCAGTCGCGGACTGGGCGAGACACCGCCGTTATTGAGATTGACGATGCCGCGCGTGACTGTGAATGAATTTTGAATGATGGACCAGTAGTCTTCGTCCAGCGCCGCTTGTTCCGGCGTCAGACGGGCGATGCTTTTCGTCGCTGCTTCGACTTCTTTCAGTAGTGAGGCGATCGTGGTTGATGAAAGCGCGGCCAGACCGAGGCCTGTGCCCGCGAGAGAGAGAAAGTTGCGGCGATCCACACTGGAATTGACCATTGGAAGATTTCTCCTTCGCAAGATGATGTGGAGCGGATCAACCGGCTCACCAGTTTGCACGCGGGCCTCAGCCTGCGGAGCAGGCGTCAGCATAAAGCCTGGGGTGGAGCGAAGCGGAACCCCAGGTCAAACGTCAGAATGATTCATTAGCCCGCGGAGCGGGCGACAGCCTACGCGGATCACACATAGCGTTCATCGTATTCAATCTGGTTCGCTTTCAAGAAACTAATGAACTCGTCGCGAAATGAGACCCTCGCGTGATGCTGCTTTTGACCGGCGATATAGCGTCGGACTTCTTCAACGTTTGACTGACTCACGGTGAACGCGCCGTAGCCACGTTGCCAGGAGAAATCCTTGAGATCTGGAAAAACATCATGCATCCAGCCCGTCGCGTTCGCTTTGAGTTCACGCAGTACATCTGAAAGAGACTTGTCTGGTCGAAGCTTTGTCAGTAGATGAAGGTGATCTTCGGTACCGTTAAGTTCTAAGGAAATACCACCAAGCCCACGAATGGTGCCGCCAATGTATTCGTAAAGACGCGGCTGATGAGCATCCGGGATCAGTGGACGACGATCCTTGGTCGAGAAGATGATGTGGTACAGGAGGTTTGTGTACGAGTCCGGCATCGCCTCTCCTAGTGAGGCTGTCGCCCGCTTCGCGGGCTGACAATTCTCTGCTGCTCTTAACCTGGGGTTACGCTGCGCTCCACCCCAGGCTTTATGCTGTCGCCTGCTCCGCAGGCTGGTTGAATCTGCATACCTGGATAATCCGCGCCGCTTGATTAATCTGTGCCGCTTGATTGATCTGTGCCGCTTGATTGATCTGTGCCGCTTGATTGATCTGTGCCGCTTGGATGATCCGCGCCGCCTGAATGATCCGGCTGCATCATCTTCGCCGCTTCGTTCATACTCTTTCGCTTACTTCGCCTCGTACGCGACCTCGCCGCCAATCACCGTCATCACACAGCGCGTCTGCAGAATTTCGGCTTCCGGAATCTTCATGATGTCAGCAGAGAGCACGGTAAAGTCCGCCAATTTTCCCACCTCGATTGCGCCGCGCAGGTTTTCTTCGAACGCGGCGTACGCGGGCCAGACGGTGAACATCTTCAGTGCCTGTTCGCGGCTTACTGCTTCCTCGGGATGCCAGCCTTCGGCCGAAAATCCGCGAATGTCTTTCCGCGCCACGGCGGCATAAAACTCAATCATCGGCTCGCCGCGTTCTACCGGCGCGTCGGAACCGCCGGGCACGATCACGCCGGACTTGATAAAGCTGGCCCAGGCATAGGCGCCCTCCAGTCGCTTCAGTCCCAGGCGGCTGGGAGCGAAGTGCAGGTCGCCGATCGCATGCGAAGGCTGCATCGAAGGGATAATGCCGAGTTTGGCAAAGCGCGGGATATCCGTCGGGTTGACGATCTGCGAGTGCTCAACGCGCCAACGCGGCTCGCGCACTTTTCGCTGGTCCATGGGCACGACGCTTAACGCTTTTTCGTATTCGTCCAGGATAAAGCGATTGCCGCGATCACCGATGGCGTGAGTTTCGACCTGGATTCCTTTCCGCAAAGCTTTCTCGATCATCGGCAAGATCACTTCTTCCTTGATGGTCAGGAAGCCGGAAGTGTCGGGCGCATCCGAGTAAGGTTCGAGCAGCGCGGCGCTGCGCGATCCGAGTGAGCCGTCAACGTAAACTTTTATGGTGCGCACGTTGAGGTGATTGCTGAAAGCCTCGATGATCGGTCCCTCGCGAAAGAGCCGGTCCACTTCGCGTCCCGGGCTCGAGAGCGCTTTGTAGATGCGCAGCTTGATCTTTCCTTCGCGGTAAAGTTTTTTGAAAAGATCGACCTCGGCATAACTGCCCCCGGGATCCTGCACCTGCGTCCAGCCCAGTTCAACGTCTCGCTTGACTCCCAGAATGATTGCCTGCTCCTCATCGCTGACGGATGTCGGCGGCAGATGGCGGCGCACCAGGCCCTGCGCCGCATCGAGCAACATGCCGTTGGGTTCGCCGCTTTGCTTGTCCTTTGATATCTCGCCGCCAAAAGGACTGGGCGTGTTCTTATCAATGGCGGCAATCTTTAAGGCGGCGCTGTTGACTACCGTTCCGTGGCCGTCTGCGCGTCCGAGAATCAACGGGTTGTTGGGCGACACTTTGTCCAAATCCCAGCGCGTGGGAAACACCGGCGGCCTCCAGAAGGTTTCGATCCAGCCGCGCCCGGTGACCCACTCGCCGGGTTTTGCCTGCGCGACGCGCGCTGTGACTTTCGCGAGAAAGTCTTCGAGGCTGGTGACGCCTTCGAGGTTGAGCGTCATTTCGCGAAAGCCGACGCCGGACAAGTGATGATGCGCATCGGTGAGGCCGGGGACAACGGTTGCGCCGTGCAGATCGATAACCCGCGTGTTCTTCCCGGCAAACTTGTTCACTTCGGCGTTTGAGCCGACAAAGACAATCCGATCGCCTTTGACGGCAACTGCCTCGGCATGTGTTTGCTTTTCGCTGGCGGTGTAGATGTTGCCGTTCTTGAGCACGAGATCCGCGGGATCAGGAGCCGGGTTCGTTGGCCTATTGGGCAACGGGCTAAAGAGTAAGAGACCGAGAACAGCGAATACGACTTTCATTGTTTCCTCGATGCGCGGACGCTGGATTTGGGGACGAAGCGGGAGAGTTATATCACAACCGCCGCATCAATGGGCGCTTGCGAAAGTAGGCTGCTGAGTCATTCATAAAAGGCGAAACGTTTTCGTTTAGAAAGCGGGCTTGTCCGCCTTCGTCGGCAGGGGCACAAGTGCCCTATCTAAACGGAACAGTTAAACGGAACAGCTAAACGGGACAGTTAAATTTAGGGCGGGCTTCGGACCTGGGCAAGGACGGCGTTTGGGGTTATTCCTCGCGAATCACCAGTCCCTCGCACGCGATCTTCCAGTTGAGCACCTCGACACCGGGCTCGGCGGCCAGGGCCTTTTCCACTTCGGCTTTTTTCCCAGCGCCGCAAAGGAATGCAATACAACCGCCTCCACCTGCGCCGCAGACTTTGGCTCCCTCGGCGCCATTCTTCAGGGCCTTCTCGATCAACTGGTCCATCTGGGGCGTGGTAATGTTCGGCGAAAGTTGTTTGCGGTTCGGATGCGCCTGGCGCATTGACGCGCCGACTTTCTCCCAGTCGTCGGCCAGCAAAGATTCGCGCATGCGAATCGCGGAATCGCGGATACTCTCGAACATTTGAAAGAGTTGCCGGTCGCCATCGATATGTCGCTTGAACATATCCCAATTGTTGATCCCCGACAGGCGCGGCTCGCCGGTGTAACAAATGGCGATGCGACGCTCCAACTCGGCCGCGTTTACCTCGAGCACTTCGCGCTCAATGCCGTCAGGGCGGAAATGAAGGGACGAGACCGATCCGTAAAGCGCCGGATAATAATCCTGAAAGCCGGCGGGAACCTTAATCACCGTCGTCTCGACATTCGCCGCCAGAGTGACAAACTTGTGTGGTTCGTAGCGGTTTCCGACCAGCCGATTCAGAGCGCCAACGCAGGCGATGTTCAAGGCAGACGAGCCCGCCAGACCCGCACCCGCCGGCACTTCACTGTAAGCAGTCAGGTGAAATCCGGTCGCCGGCTTGAAGAAGTGAATCAGCTTAGCGATTAATTCGAGTTGTTCTTCGTGAAACAGATCATCGAGCCGGTCGAGGCATGTTTCAAAATGCAGGTTGCGGTCGCGCGATTCCACCACGATGCGATCGTCATCACGCGTTTCGATGCGGCAATGGGCGCGGAGTGAGAGCGCAAAATTAACGGTGGAGGCGCCTGGATGAAACAGATAGAGGGGCCAGATATCAATCGTTCCTCCGGCCAGATCCACACGAGTAGGGGCAGATGATTCAATAATCATATTTTGAATTTTAGATTTTTGATTTGGGATTTTTGATTCCAGTTCACTTCATCCGGCACCTTGTGTCTGGCAGGCTGCGGAAAGACGTATAGATCAAAGAATCCCGCGCGATCCACGAAGTCACACGAACGAACACCAAATTATACTAAGAAAACCGCGGCCTTTTTCATTTTGACTTCGTGCTGGTTCGTGTAATTTCGTCGATCGTAAGCACTTTTTCAACCGCCTGACAGTGAGTCCTGATTCTAATAGTTACGCCTGCTCGGACATCGAGCAGATGAAAGAACAAAGTACAAAGTACGATCCAGCAGCAAATCTAAAATCAAAAATCGGCAGTCCCTCAGTCTCCCTCCGCATCACCCGGATTTGAACCGGCGCGCTGGTCGCCTTCCTTTCGACGCGAGTGTTGCGGTCTGAAGGGCATGCGTTCACGCAGTCCCTGAACCTTTTCCTGCGCCGCTTGTTCAAAGTCCTGGATTAGATCGGGATTGACATCCTCGACTTTCTTTGAAAGCCAGAGACGTTCGGCAAGATAGAATCCCACGATCCCCACCACCACAATTACCAGCAAGATTTTCCCGAGCCTTTGAAAGTCGCCGATGATCCCCATCACTGCGCCGCTGAAAAAATAGCCGGCGCCGCTCAAGAGAAACACCCAGGCAAAACAACTGCCCAGCGAGAGGAAAAAAAAGCGGGCGTAGGGCATGTGCGCCACGCCATGAAAGATGCACGACGCCCAACGCAAACCATAGATGTATTTTGAGAGAAAGATCGACAGGCCGCCAAACGTATCCGTCAGTTTTTTGATGCGCGGTTGCGCTGCTTGATAGAACCTCAGATCGCGTACACGGTTGGCAAAGCTGCGCCCCGCAATGTAAGCCGCATTGTCGCTGGCCACGCCGCCGAGCGTGCCCCAAAGCAGCACTTTCGCAAAACTGTATTCACTGAAAAAATGGCTGTGCGCCAAAACTCCGGCCAGCAGCAAAGTGATGTCTCCTTCGATCATCGCCAACACAAAAACTGCGTACAGACCATACTGGCCGATGAGGTTGGAAAGGAAATCAAGACTATGCATGAAAAGAGTTGTTAGTTTTCAGTAGTTAGTGGTCAGTAGTTAGTGGTCAGTGGTCAGTTGTCAGTAGACAGTTGGGGCGTTTGGGTCATTGGTCTTCGTCATTTATCTCTCTCGAAGTTAGTGATTGCCCGTTCCAATTCCAGCTTTACCCAGGAAGTCGGTGTCTACGAATCCAAGCCAGCCCGCGGAGCGGGCGACAGCATAAAGCCTGGGGTGAAGCGTCAGCGGAACCCCAGGAACTGCCGGAGTTAAAGGAAACAGCCCGCGTAGCGGGCGACAGCCCAGTCACGACAAACGCTGTCGCCCGCTACGCGGGCTGGCTATCCTTGGCCACTAACCCTGGGGTTCCGCTGCGCTCTACCCCAGGCTCTATGCTATCACCCGCTCCGCGGGTTGGGACTCGGCGTCCACGTTTTCGAAGTCCAGTTGCAGCACGAATCTTTGTACAATGCTTTCAAGACTAAAACCTGACGACTGACTACTCTTCTTCTTCAGGCGGCGGTTTCACGACCAGCACGGGACAGGAAGCGTGGCGCACGACGGCTTCAGCGGTGGAGCCGAAGAGAATGCGACCCAATCCGGTTCGGCCGTGTGAAGAGACTACGATCAGATCGACCTCACGCTCTTTTGCTACTCGCACAATTTCCGAGGCCGCTTCGCCGTGCACAATCACATCTTCAATATCGAGCCCGGCACACTCCTCGCACTCGCCGATCTTTGGTAACTCCCGCTCGGCTGAATCTTCCAATTGCTCACTGATATCGGCAATTGGCAGCGGCTCAGTCATGCCCGAATAGCCAACCGTGGGCACGATTGGTTCGATGACGTGCACACAAATGATGCGCGCGGCAAACGTCCGCGCCAGCGAGGCTGTGTACGAAAGGGCATAGTTCGCACAGTCGCTGAAATCTGTCGGCAGCAATATTGAGCGAATCTGCATAGGAATTTACGATTTCAGATTTTTGATCTTAGATTTGGCAACCAGCAAGTCGCCGGCGCCGAGTCCGTTACCGGAACTCTGGTTACCGTTGTGGCGCCGAGGCAAGAACAAACTCGAAGCGCCTAATCGCAACTCAAAAATCTAAAATCTAAAATCCGAGAAATCCGCAACATTCTACACGCTGAGCCTTCTGTTTGACAGCCCCAGACCGGTTGACTATGCTTCGTTTCGTTCGATCTGTTTGTCCATTGATCAGATTCCTGAAATGAACAGCCCCGCTTCAGCACAACCGATTTTTGTTGGCATCCACCTCGGTGGAGACGTTTTGCGCGCGACCATCGTCAATCATGAAGGCGCTATCGTCGAGTCACGCGAAGCTCCGCTGGATCGCGAAAATCTCGTCGAACAGACCGCGCAGATTGTCAGCGAACTGCGGACTCTGGTACCCAATGTTGCTTCAGTGGGCGTGGCCATACCGGGGCTCGTCAATCGCCTCACTGACAGGGTAGTCGACTCGCGCGTGTTGCCGGCGACCGTACGCGAGGATTTGCACGCCGAATTGATGCGCGTGACCGGGCTGCGCTTTGAATTGGAAAACGATGCCAATGCCGCAGCCTACGGTGAATATCAGGTCGGCGCCGGGCGCGGCTCGCGCGATATGTTTTATATGTCCATCGGCGAGAGCATCGGCGGGGCAATCATCCTTGACGGCAAACTTTGGGCGGGCACTGCTGGTCTCGCCGGAGAGGTCGGTCACATAACGCTAGACCGGGAAGGCGACGTCTGCGTTTGTGGTAACACGGGTTGTCTGGAAACCGTAGCATCAGCTCCGAACATTGTGCGACGCGCGAAAGAGCGTCTGGACCGAGACTCGACTTCTTCCTTGTCGCGATTGGCCATGAATAAAGAGTTCACCGCCAGTGACGTGGCTCGCGAAGCCCGAAACGACGACGACTTCGCCTTGATGATGATCGAGCGCACGGGTAAGTACATTGGGACGGGCGTGGCCAGCGTAATCAATTTGCTGAACATCGAGCGGATCGTGCTCGGCGGCGGAGTGATGGATGCCGGGGACCTAATCCTCAAACCGATTATTAAGGAATCCAAACGGCGCGCTTTTCAGCCCTCCTTTGAAGCCACTCAAATTCTGGCGGCGACGTTGGGTCCGAATGCCAGCGCCATCGGCGCAGCGCTGTTGGCCCGCGACGCTCACCTGACCTGATTGCGGCCTCCCAAATTATCCGTTTAGACGGGGCACTTGTGCCCCTACAAAAATTTACCCGTTTAGACAGGACACTTGTGCCCCTCGCAGCGACGGCGCACGAGTCCGCTATCTAAACGAAGATTCAATTTAGAGATCGTTTTATCCTCGTATCTGTCGATCAAAGATTAGCTGGGATCCTTTCCGGGAAATATCAAATTTTACTCACGGAATCACTCTTGGAATGGCCTCCGCTTGGACCGCAAAGATGCACTTACAGGCAGTGCCGCCGCACGCGATTTCCGAGTCGAAAACTTGATTTGAAAAATTTCAATCATCTGCTACAGTAAACGGCATTCGTACTCTGGATTTTGAGGTCAAACAGTTTTTGGGTCCGCGTGTGTTTCGGCACGGACTAATGAAGCTTAAAGGCCCTGTCTCGCTCGTTGCGGGTTCCCATTTACCCCGGCATCGGGATCCGGGCTCGAATTAGTGCCAAGCTGCGGCGATGCCACAGATTTTTCATCACAGCACTAACGCGCTGTCCAGGGCAACGATCTTCGGAGCGGTGTTCATTCTTCTGGCCGCTCTTTGGGTTGGCGCCCAGATCAGCCGCTCTTCCTGGAACACAGGCCAGTGGGTCGAACGCCAGCAACCGGTCCAATTCAGCCACAAGCATCACGTCGGCGATGACGGCATTGATTGCCGCTATTGCCATACGTCTGTCGAAACGGCGGCCTCGGCCGGCCTTCCTTCGACCGCCGTCTGTATGAATTGCCACAGACAAATCTGGTCCGACAGCCCATACCTCCAGCCTGTGCGCGCGAGCCTCGAGACAGGCAAGCCAATCGAATGGATTCGCGTGCATGACCTGCCGGACTATGTCTATTTCAATCACAGCATTCATGTAAACAAAGGCGTCGGCTGTTCGACCTGCCACGGACAGGTGGACCAGATGCCGATCGTTTATGCGGCAACGACCTTGCAGATGGAATGGTGTGTCGGCTGCCACCGGGCGCCAGAGAACGTTGTCAGACCGAGAAAAGATATCTTCAAGATGAACTGGCAGCCTGAGAATAGAACGGAGAGCGATTTCAAGGAGATCGCGAAGTACAACATTCAGCCGCCAAAGATATTGACCAGTTGTTCGACCTGTCACCGGTAGTCCGGGAGCGCGGGCATCTTGCCCGCTTGTGCGCTAAGTTCAGAACGCGTCGACGTTCGAATTGCTTATTCGAATTGCTTAAATGAGTGACGACCGCCACATAAACTTCAAGCTGATGCGTGACCGCATTCTGGCTATGTCAGAACCGCCTGCGGTAGCGGGCGATTCATCGCTGGAAAAACACAGCACGCGTGACAGAGATCAACCGCCCGCTGCGGCAGGCGGTACTGACAGACGTGTGAGCTCGGCGAGAAACGACGGGCCGGATGGCCGCGCTCCCGGGCCTTCCGCTTACTGGCGGTCGCTCGAAGAATTCGTCGATGCTCCGGAGTTTCGCGAGTTCGTCGAACGCGAGTTTCCGCAACAAGCCGAAGAGTGGAACGATCCGCTCGAGCGCCGCACTTTCCTGAAGTTAATGGGCGCCTCGCTCGCTCTCGCCGGCCTAAGCGGTTGTGTCTACCAGCCGCCGGAAAAGATCGTCCCTTACGTCAAACAGCCGGAAGAGGAAGTGCCCGGCAAAGCGCTCTTCTTTGCCACGGCCGTGACTCTGGGCGGCATCGCCACGCCCGTGCTCGCTCGCAGCAACGAAGGCCGGCCCACCAAGATCGAAGGGAATCCCGATCATCCCAACAATCGCAATGCTGATCCAAAGGATCGCGGCTCGAGCGCGACCGATATCTTTGCCCAGGCTTCAGTGCTTTCGCTCTACGATCCCGATCGATCGCAGACTCCTACTTATCTCGGAGACACGCGACCCTGGTCCACCTTCGTCGGCGAAATGCGCGAGGCGCTCAACGGCAAAAATGGAAACGGTGGGCAGAAGCTCAAGCAGGGTGCGGGCCTGCGTTTTCTGACGGAGACGATAACGTCGCCGACGCTCTTCGCGCAGATGAAAGGAATTCTGGCCGCGTTTCCACAGGCAAAGTGGCATCAGTACGAGCCCGCCAATCGCGACAACGCGCGCGCCGGGGCCGTGATGGCGTTCGGACAACCGGTCAATACGATCTACGACTTCAGCAAAGCCGAACGCGTTCTTTCGCTCGACTGTGATTTCCTTTCCGCCCTCCCGGGTAATTTGCGTTACGCGCGTGATTTCGCCGCGCGGCGACGGATCACTGAAGGCAAGCAGGAGATGAGCCGGTTGTACGTGATCGAAAGCACGCCAACGCTCACTGGTGCGAATGCGGATCATCGATGGACAATTCGACCCGCTGAAGTTGCGAGGATTACGGAAACAATCGCGTCGAAACTGACGGAGCCTTCCACTCCGGTCATGCAACTGGGCAACTGGATCGATCCACTGACGCGCGATCTGCAACAGCACAAAGGCGCAAGCATTGTTATTCCGGGCGAGGTCGCGCCGCCTATGATCCATGCGCTGGCGCAGGCGATGAACTCCAGCCTCGGCAACGTCGGCAAGACTGTCTTCTACACCGACCCAATTGAAGCCAACTCCGTCGATCAGACCCAATCACTGCGCGAGCTGATCCAGGACATCGATGCCGGGCACGTTGAGATGTTGGTGATGGTGGGTGGTAATCCAGCTTACAACACGCCTGCGGATCTGAGACTCGATCTCAATCGCCTGGCGAAAGCGAAGGTGCCGCTGCGTATTCATCACGGTCTCTACCACGACGAGACTGCGGAGCTTTGTCACTGGCATGTACCGGCAACGCACTACCTCGAATCGTGGGGCGATACGCGCTCCTTTGACGGCACCGTGACGATTGTGCAGCCGCTGATCGAACCGCTCTACGACGGCAAGTCCGCGCATGAGTTGCTCGCGCTGTTTTCTGATCAGTACGACAAGAAGGCGTACGATCTGGTGCGCGATTACTGGAGCGAAAAGAAAAACCAGGTGTCGGGTATCGGGGGTCAGGTGCCGGCTGTAAATCAGGCGACTCTGTCAATTGCAGGGGCGAAACAATCAAGTACACCTGTTACCGCGGGACCATCGACGCCGCCGGTTCCTGCCTCTGGAGATTTTGAAACGTGGTGGCGCAAATGTGTGCACGATGGGTTTATTCCGAATACGGCGTTGCCGGTGAAGACCTTTGCACTGAAACCTGAAGGGCTGGGTGCGGCGAATGCGGGCGGGACGCCCGCGGTCCCAGTGAACCCGACACCCGGCACCCAGTTTGAATTGGTGTTTCGAACTGATCCGTCGATCTACGACGGACAGTTTGCGAACAATGGCTGGTTGCAGGAGCTGCCAAAGCCGCTCACCAAGATTACCTGGGACAACGTGGCGCACATCAGCGTGAACACCGCGCAACAGTTGTTGGGGACCAAAGAAAACAGTACCGGCAGTAAAGGCCGAGAGCATTACGTACAGCAAATCGATATCAAGTATCGCGATCGAACATTAAACGGCGTGCCGGTCTGGATCATGCCCGGGCACCCTGATGGCGTGATCACGATTCATCTCGGCTACGGCCGCAGGCGCGCCGGTCGCGTCGGCAACGATCACGGTTTTAGCGCCTACGATCTGCGCACCTCCGACTCGCCGTGGTTTGGCACTGGCGCTCAGGTGCAAAAGGCGAGCGGTCAATACATGCTCGCCACGACTCAGTTGCACTTCAACATGGAGGATTACAACTTCAGCAGCAAAGATCGAGACATCCTGCGGGTCAAGACCCTCGAAGAATACCTGCACGAAAAGCCTGAGAGCGCTGAAGAGCGCGAAGAGAAAGAGCCACCCGAGGAAAAGACCCTCTACGATCCGAAGCTCTACGACTATAAGAACCAGGGCAACGGTTTGGACTATGCCTGGGGCATGGCCATCGATCTGAATAATTGCACCGGCTGCAACGCCTGCACTATTGCCTGCCAGTCGGAAAATAACATTCCGGTGGTGGGCAAGGACCAGGTTTCGCGCAGCCGCGAGATGCACTGGATCCGCGTCGACGCCTATTTTCAGGGCGAACCTGAAAAGCCGGCGGGGCCCTACTTCCAACCCGTCCCCTGCATGCACTGCGAGAACGCGCCCTGCGAACCTGTCTGCCCCGTGCACGCGACCGTGCACAGCGCCGAAGGTTTGAACGACATGGTCTATAACCGCTGCGTAGGCACCAAGTACTGCTCGAACAATTGCCCCTACAAGGTGCGCCGCTTCAATTTCTTTCTTTATCAGGATTGGGAGACGCCGACTTATCAACTGATGCGCAACCCGGACGTGTCTATACGCAGCCGCGGCGTGATGGAAAAATGCACCTACTGCGTGCAGCGTATCCAGTCGGCAAAGATCACTTCAGAGATCGAAGGACGCAAAGTGCGCGACGGCGAGATCGTGACCGCCTGCCAGGCAGTCTGTCCGACCGAGGCGATTGTCTTTGGCAACATCAACGATCCCAACAGCCGGGTGGCGAAATTGAAAGCCGAACCGCGGGATTATTCGTTACTCGGCGAGTTGAATACGCGGCCGCGAACCACGTATCTGGCGGCGCTGCGTAATCCGAATCCGGAGATTAAGAAGTAACGATGAACGCGGAACGATGAACGATGAAGAAAGACCGATTCAATGAGCGACGAATGATCCAGAGGGACCGAGATTTGGCACGGCTGCAATCTAACGTTGCGCGTTCATCGTTCCGTGTTCATTGCATATCATTCATCGTTCATCGTTCATCGTTCCGCGTTCATCCTTTGCTTTTATGTCTGACGAACTAGACGACAACGAAAGCCCGCAAGACCTGACGACGCACCCGGTGGTCGAGCCGTCGCTGACCTTCGCGTCAGTGACGGACAAGATCAGCTCGATCGTCTTGAAGCGCAAAACGCCGTTGTGGTGGTTCGTCGGCTTTGGCATTGCGTTCATCATGTTCCAGTTGATGCTGCTGGCGATCACAAATCTGGTCTTTGTCGGCATCGGTCTGTGGGGCGTCAACGTACCCGTCGCCTGGGGCATAGACATTCTGAATTTCGTCTGGTGGATTGGCATCGGACACGCCGGCACTCTGATTTCGGCAATTCTGCTTTTGCTGCGCCAGAAGTGGCGGACCTCGATCAATCGCTTTGCGGAAGCGATGACCTTGTTTGCAGTCGCGCAAGCTGGCATGTATCCGATCTTTCACCTGGGCCGGCCGTGGCTCGCTTACTGGTTGTTTCCCTATCCGAACACGATGGGCATCTGGCCGCAGTTTCGTAGCCCTTTGATGTGGGATGTGTTTGCCGTTTCAACTTATGCGACAGTCTCGGCGATGTTCTGGTTCGTGGGTTTGATTCCCGACTTTGCCACGCTCCGCGATCGCGCGCAAAGCAAACCGTTTCAGATTATCTACGGCTGGTTCGCGATGGGCTGGCGCGGTTCGGCGCGGCACTGGCACCGCTATGAAATGGCCTATCTGCTGCTCGCCGGCCTGGCTACGCCGCTGGTGCTCTCTGTGCATACGATCGTCAGTTGGGACTTTGCCGCGGGCATCATTCCCGGCTGGCATGCGACGATTTTTCCTCCTTATTTTGTCGCGGGCGCGATCTATGCAGGCTTTGCCATGGTGCTCTTCCTGACGATTCCGCTGCGGAAGTTCTACGGCCTCGAAGGCTTCATCACCATGCGCCACATGCACAACATGGCCAAGGTCATGTTGGCGACGGGATTGATCGTCGCTTACGGCTATACGGTCGAGGCCTTCTTTGGCTGGTACAGCGGCAACAAGTTCGAACGTTACATGATCTGGAATCGGATGCACGGACACTACGCCTATTACTACTGGGCTTTGATTCTATGCAACGTGATCACGCCGCAGTTTCTCTGGAGCAAAAAAATCAGAGGCAATCTGATGTGGCTCTGGCTGATCTCGGTGGTCGTGAGTATCGGTATGTGGCTGGAACGATTTGTAATTGTCGTCACCAGCTTGAGCCGCGACTTCCTGCCCTCGTCATGGGGCATGTATCAGCCCACTCAGTGGGACTGGGCGATGTTTATCGGCACCATTGGTTTGTTCTTTAGTTTGTTGTTCCTGTTCCTGCGCTTCCTGCCGATGATCTCGATTTTTGAGATGCGCACGATCTTGCCGGAAGCGGAGGTGGAGGAATGAGGAGAAGGAGTCAGAAGTCAGGACTCAGGAGTCAGGAGCAAAGAGGCGACGCGGCGACGACGCTTATTCTGAGTTCTGAATTCTGACTCCTGAGTTCTATGAAATTCTGACTCCTGAATTCTGACTCCTGAATTCTATGAAAGCTACCGCGCCAAAACTTTACGGTGTGATGGCCGAGTTCGATAATCCGACGGACCTGGTGGCCGCGGCGCGTCGTACCTACGAAGCCGGTTACCGGCGCATCAACGGGTACTCTCCCTTTCCGATCGAAGAGTTGTCGGAAGCGATCGGCTTCCGGCACACGATTTTGCCGGTGATTGTTTTGATCGGAGGAATCCTCGGGGGATTGGGCGGGTTCTTCATGCAGTACTGGATGGAAGTTATCGATTATCCTTTGAACGTCGGGGGCAAGCCCTTTAACAGTTGGCCGGCGTTTATTCCGATCACTTTCGAAAGCACGGTGCTGCTGGCCGCGTTTTCCGCGGTCTTTGGCATGCTGGCCTTGAACAAGTTGCCGCAGCCGTATCACCCGGTCTTTAACGCGCCTAATTTTGCCCTGGCGACACGCGACAGTTTCTTTCTGGTGATCGAAGCCAGCGATCGGAAGTTCGAACACGACGCGGTGATGAGTTTCATGCGTGATCTTAATCCCAAGGACGTTTTGGATGTGGAAGTCTAAAAAGCAGAAGGCAGTAGGCAGTGGGCAGAAAGCAGCAAACGCCTTCCCGAGGGCGCAACCGGCTCCTTTTTTCTGCCTACTGCTTTTTGCCTTCTGCCTTCTCTTCACCGCCGGCTGTCGCGTCGACATGCAGGACCAGCCGAAGATGAAGCCGTATCGTTCGTCGCCCTTCTTTAAGGATGGGCTGTCGTCCAGACAACTGGTGCCGGGCACGGTGCCGCGTGGCTGGTTGCGCGAAAACAAGGAGTTGTTTACCGGCAAGAAGAGCGGCGCTTCCACGGGCCAGGCTCAAGGCGCCGGCGCACCAAACCAAAGCGCCACGACGCCTTCTGCGAAAGCCGGGACGGCCCCGGCGACAGCCTATCCCGACGATGTCGATAAATTCCCGTTTCCGATTACTAAAGAAGTCCTCGATCGGGGCGAGCAGCGATATCAGATCTTCTGCGCGGTTTGTCATGGACCGACCGGCGCCGGCGACGGCATGATCGTGAGGCGCGGCTTCCGCACACCGCCTTCCTTTCACGATCCGCGACTAACCGCTGCGCCAGTGGGCCATTACTTTGACGTGGTCACGAGTGGCTGGGGAGCGATGCCGAGTTACGCCGCGCAGATTCCGGTGCAGGATCGCTGGGCCATCATCGCCTATGTCAACGCGTTGCAACTGACCAGACCGGTCCCGGCGACGAGCGCCGCCCCAACGACAACTGCGCCGGCAAAACCAACACCCGGAGGGCCTAAGTGAATACCGCTTACGATGCCCCCAAAGAGGTCGCACGCCTCGGGCAACGAGCCCTGATCGTTGGCGTGGTGTTTTCGATCATCTTTTTGTTGGGAGCGTTTTTCAATCGCGAGCAGTTCTTTCATTCATACCTGATCGGATACCTCTTCTGGACCGGGATTGCCCTGGGCTCGCTCGTGCTGCTGATGCTGCAACACCTGACCGGAGGCGGCTGGGGCATGGTCATTCGTCGGGTGCTCGAAGCATCCACCAGAACGCTGCCGTTAATGTTGCTCCTCTTCCTTCCGATTCTGCTGGGCGCAAAGCACATCTATCCCTGGGCCAATCCGGCAAAACTAACTGCTCACCAGATCGATGCGCTCAAGGATAAGCTCGATCACTACCTGTTTCTCAGTTTCTTTATCGTCCGCACGGCGATCTTTTTCGCCGTCTGGTTGACGTTGGCTTTCTTCCTGAACAAGTGGTCGCGCGAGCAGGACAAAGCCACGGACGGAGCGGCCACGAAGAAGCTGCGCGTGCTCAGCGGTCCGGGGATGGTGCTGTTCATCCTCACGGTCACGGTGGCCGCGATTGATTGGGTGATGTCCATCACGCCCGAATGGTCGTCAACGATTTTCGGCTTGCTGTTCGTCGCCTCGTTCGCCCTGAGCGGCTTGGCGTTTACGATCGCGATTGTGGCCCTGCTCTCTGATCGCGAACCGATGGCTGAGGTCGTGGCGCCGCTGCATTTTCACGATCTGGGAAAGCTGCTGCTGGCGCTCGTCATGCTGTGGGCCTATTTCTCCTATTCGCAATTTGTGATTATCTGGTCGGGTAATCTGCCCGAAGAGATCGTCTGGTACCTGCCGCGCACGCACGGCGGTTGGGGCGCAGTAGCGCTGGCCGTGGTGGTCCTGCATTTTGCGTTTCCCTTTTTCTTTCTGCTCTCGCGCTCGTTAAAGCGCAACCCGCACCGTTTGGTTTCAGTCGCGGTGCTGATCCTGATCATGCGCGTGATCGATCTGATCTGGGTGATTGGACCGGCTTTCAACGGCGCAAAATTTCATGTCAGTTGGATGGACATTGCCGCGCCGCTCGGGATTGGCGGCGTCTGGGTCGCCATGTTTGCGAGTGAACTGAGCAAGCGGCCGCTGATGGCTTTTAACGATCCGCAAATGGAGAGTGTGCTCGAGCAGGCGCACGAACATCACGACGCAGAATTTATCAAAGAGTCATGAAAGCTGATCACAACGAACATGACGGCGGGCATCTCACCGGAGGCACAGTGCGCCCCGAGAGTATCGAGGCCCATTATGAAGTCGGCGACGTCGAACTGCGTGGCATCGTCGTCTTTATGGCTGGTCTAACGGTGATGACCGTGGTGGTTTACCTGCTGATGCTTCTGATGTTCAACCTGCTGAGCACGCACGAGGAAATCCAGGAAACCAGAACAACCGAGCGCTCGGTGATGGCCCAGGGCACAAGCGAAAAGAATCGTTTGCCACCCGAGCCGCGACTGCAATCCGCGCCGGGTTTCGCGCAGCAACTGGGAAAGGAAGTGGGTGTAAAGGAAGCCGAAACGTCGCCGGAGAAGGACCAGCCAAAGGATCGCACCTGGGAATTGCAGCAACTGCAAACGAAATGGGAAGACGAACTAAGCCACGGCGCAAGAGATGAGAGTGGTAAACGAGTCGGGATTTCGATCACGGCCGCAAAGGAACAGTTGCTGAGCGGAAGCCAAAAGGAAGAAACGCGGGCTGAAGATTATGCGGTTGATATGCCGACTGGAGCGAGTTCAGGCCGGATGACCGAGAAGAGGAAGCAATGAAGGAGCAGTGGGCAGTAGGCAGTGGGCAGTGGGCAGCCAAATATCTGGGCCATCGCCGATTTGCGGTTATGCCGCCTGATGTGCCGTGGCGGCTACGCCCCACCGCAACGCTGGCAACAAGTGATTGGGGCTACGCTCCGGAGTTTGGGGCACAGCCCCAGGCGAACAAACCAAGTTCGTCCGGAAGGTCCGAGACCTTCCGCACATCAGGCGGCAAAGCTGCGAGACGAAGTCTTTCAAGGCACTTTGGCTGGATGGTCCTCTTGCTGCTCACTGCTCACTGCACACTGCTCACTGCTCTGGGCCAGGCGATGCCGCCGCCAAACTCGCCGCTTTACGGCCCGCGTACCGAGACCGGGTCACCCTCGACTGGTTTACCAAAGGCCCTGCGCGAGGTAGGCATCGATCAGCATTTGCATGAACAGTTGCCCCTTGATTTGGCTTTCCGCGACGAACGAGGCCAGACGGTCAAGTTGGGCGAGTACTTTGGTAAACGACCGATCCTGCTGTCGTTTGTCTATTACAACTGCCCGATGCTTTGCACGCAGGTCTTGAACGGCATGACGACCGCCTTTCGCGTGATGAACTTTACGCCAGGCACCGAGTATGACGTCGTCACAGTTAGCTTCGATCCGAGTGAGACGCCTCAGCTTGCCGCTGAGAAAAAGAACCTTTACGTGAATTCGCTGCCGGAAGCCAAACGCGCCAGTGCCTTGCAAGGCTGGCATTTTCTAACCGGCGATGAGCAGAGCATCAAACGGCTCGCGGCCGCGGCCGGCTTTCGCTATTACTGGGATGAAGGCACCAAACAATTTGCGCACGCCAGCGGCATCATGATCGCGACCCCGGAAGGAAAGCTGTCGCAGTATTACTACGGCATCGAGTATTCGGCGAGAGACTTGCGCCTGGGCTTGATTGAAGCCTCGGCAAATAAGATCGGCTCACCGGTCGACCAGTTGCTGCTCTTTTGTTATCACTACGATCCGGCCACAGGTAAATACGGCGTGATCGTGATGAACATGGTCCGCATCGGGGGCGCGGTCACGGTCATGGCCATCGTCGGCATGCTCTTGCTGTTGCGCCGACGCAACGCAGCGCCGGCGCCGCACGCGGAGGAAGTTTGATAGTGACCTAATTCAATTCTCCGCGTTAACTCAGCGTACTCGGCGCCTCTCCGGTGAGCGTGTTTTCCGGAAGATTCACCGCCGAGACGCCGAGAACGCCGAGGTAGACGCAGAGACTTATTCTGTTAATCCTGTCTAAGTACACATGAAGTGAGACGATGCAGAGCTGGATACCATTTGTTCCCGAAAGCGCTTCCACCGAATCCGGCAACGTGGACGCGATCTATTTCTATCTTTCGGGCGTCACTGTTTTCTTTACGCTGCTGATTGCGCTGGCGATTATTTTCTTTGTCATTAAGTACCGCCGGCGCACGCCGCATGAAGTGCCCAGACCCATAGCGGGTTCGCACGCATTGGAGATGCTCTGGTCGGTGATTCCTTTCGTGATCGCGATGAGTTTCTTTGTTTGGGGCACGCAGATTTTTTTTCGCAATTCGCGGCCGCCGAAAGACGCACTCGAGGTCTATGTCGTCGGCAAGCAGTGGATGTGGAAGTTTCAGCATACGACCGGTCAGCGCGAGATCAACGAACTACACGTGCCGGTCGGCCGCAAGATCAAACTGATCATGGCTACCGAGGATGTGATTCACGACGTTTACATTCCCGCGTTTCGGATCAAGGCGGACGTCGTGCCTGGCAAATACACCACGGAATGGTTTGAAGCAACCAAGCCCGGGCGCTACCACCTTTTCTGTGCCGAGTATTGCGGGATGAATCATTCAGGCATGGGAGGCTGGATCGTGGTGATGGGGCCGACCGAATTTGCTAACTGGTTGAGCGGCAATGCGGGCGGGCAAACGACCGCTGCCTCGGGTCATCAACTGTTTCAAACCCTGGGCTGTGCTTCGTGTCACGGCGCGAACGGTGAAGGCGGCCGCGGGCCGGCGCTGGCGGGAGTGTTCAATGGCCAGATCCTGTTGTCAACGGGGCAAAGCGTACGCGGCGACGAGGGCTATATCCGTGAATCGATCCTGAATCCGCAGGCAAAGATCGCCGCCGGCTATGGGCCAATCATGCCGACTTTCCAGGGCGTGGTGAACGAAGAGCAGATGGTCCAGTTGCTTGCCTATTTGAAGTCGATGAGCTCGAACCCTGCGAGCGCGCCGGGCGCAGCCGCTGAGCCTTCGCCGCAGGGCAGCCCGAAGCCACCGGTCCGAGAGACGCCGAAGTAGTTTTGTGCGGCTGTGCCGCTTGCCAGTACGGTAAGGCTGTGCCTCCGCTGAGGCGTAGCCTCAGGCGCAAGTTAAAAGCAGGAACCGGTAAGGCAGAGCCTTACCGCACTGGTGGGCGGCAAAGCCGCAAAAGCACAAGCAGCGCGCTAAAACAAATGGAAGAATTCAAAGTACCACCGCCATTAAGGATCAACTATCTCAACGCTGAGTACGGGTTGAAATCCTGGCTGTTGACCAAAGATCACAAGCGCATCGCGCTCTTGTATCTGGGCTCGATCACGTTCTTCTTTTTCATTGGCGGCATCTACGCGATGCTAATCCGCCTGGAACTGCTGACTCCGCAGGGCGATTTTCTTTCCTCGGCCACCTACAACAAAACCTTTACCCAGCACGGAATCATCATGGTTTTCTTTTTCCTGATTCCGTCCATCCCGGCGACGCTGGGTAATTTTCTCGTGCCGATGATGATTGGCGCGAAGGACCTGGCCTTTCCGCGCATCAATCTTTTGAGCTGGTACATCTATGTGCTGGGCGGAGCAGTGACAATCTATGCCCTGCTGGCCGGCGGCGTTGATACGGGCTGGACTTTCTATGCGCCGTACAGCACCACCTTTTCCAACTCGTATGTGATCGCTGCGGGTCTGGGAATTTTCATCAGCGGGTTTTCGTCGATTCTCACGGGTCTGAACTTCATCGTCACCATTCACACGATGCGCGCGCCGGGCATGACCTGGTTTCGTCTGCCGCTGTTTATCTGGTCGACCTACGCCACCAGCTTGGTGATGGTTCTGGGAACACCGGTGATTGCCATCACCATCCTGCTCTTGAGCTTCGAGCGGCTCGCGCATGTGGGGATTTTTGATCCGGCACTCGGCGGCGACCCCGTCTTGTTTCAGCATCTGTTCTGGTTCTATTCGCATCCGGCCGTCTACATCATGGTGCTGCCCTCAATGGGCGTGGTCAGTGAATTGATCGCGAATTTCTCGCGCAAGAATATTTTCGGCTATACATTCGTGGCCTTCTCGAGCCTGGCCATCGCCGTCTTTGGTTTCCTGGTCTGGGGCCACCACCTGTTTGTGGCCAGCCAGTCGGTTTATGCGGGGATGATTTTTTCTTTCCTGAGCTTTGCGGTGGCGATTCCCTCGGCCATCAAGGTTTTTAACTGGACCGCGACACTTTACAAAGGATCGATTTCCTATGACACGCCGATGCTCTATGCCCTGGGCTTCATCGGCCTGTTCACGTTGGGCGGCATGACGGGGCTGTTCCTGGCGACGCTGGCCGTTGACGTGCACGTCAGCGACACGTATTTCGTGGTCGCTCACTTTCACTACATCATGGTGGGCGGAACGCTGATGGGTTATCTGGGTGGTTTGCATTACTGGTGGCCCAAGATCACCGGCCGCATGTACCCGCAAGGTTGGGGACGGTTCGCTGCGCTAATCATTTTCGTGGGCTTCAATCTGACTTTCATGCCGCAGTTTGTTGCCGGATACCTGGGGATGCCGCGTCGCTATCACGCGTACCCGCCGGAGTTTCAGGTACTCAACGTCTTGTCGACGGCGGGCGCCTCGATTCTGGGAGTGGGATTTTTGATTCCCTTGATCTATCTCTTCTGGTCCATGCGTTACGGGCCCAAGGTGGACGGCAATCCGTGGCGGCTGCCGGGTCTGGAATGGCGCACACAGTCACCGCCCCTGACTGAGAATTTTCCCGAGACTCCGGTCGTGACCTGGGAGGCTTATCAATTCGCACCCGTTGAAGAGACCGAAACGGTCGGTCGTTTTCGCGGCTGATAAACGAACCGTTTAGACAGCGGACTTGTCCGCCCGACGATTGGCAAAGTGCCAGCGCTGAACGAAACGATAACTAACGAAAAGAGCAAGCTGAGTGAAACGAGCAAGCTAAGCGATCCCGTAACGCAAGCTGTAGCTTGCCGCCACCGCAAGCTGACAGCTTGCGTTACAAAAATACTCGGAGATGAATTTTGGCAGCAGCAACTGAACACGAAGTAAGTCACCCCGGGCTCCAGCACCATTTCGAAAATATGGTGCAGCAGCGCGAAGCAGGCGCCCTCGGCATGTGGGTGTTTCTGGTTACCGAGATCATGTTCTTCGGCGCGATGTTCTTTGCCTACACGCTCTATCGGAATAAGTACCCATTCGCCTTTGCCTCGGCCAGCAATCACCTCGATCTGACCCTGGGAACGGTGAACACGGTCGTGCTGATTTGCAGCAGTCTGACGATGGCCATGGCGGTTTACTGCACCCAGGTCGGCAAGCGACAACTGCAAGTTTTTTTCTTGATTTTCACAATCCTGTTGGGCTTGACGTTCCTGGGAATCAAGACAGTCGAGTACAGAGATAAATACAAATCCAGCCTGATTCCCGGAGCGTTGATCCCCGGGCATAAATTCAACCCGAAGGTACACGTCAAGGGAACACCTGAGGACGAGCACGAGCTGGTCCTGTTGGAAGGCGCTTCAGTAAAAAATGTCGAGATGTTTTTCTGGATCTATTTCGCCATGACCGGCATGCACGCTGTGCACATGATCATCGGCATCGGCATCATGCTGGTGATTCTGTTCTGGTCGGTGAAAGGCAAATACGGTCCCGAGTACTATAACCCGGTGGAGATCACAGGTCTCTACTGGCACTTCGTCGATATCGTTTGGATTTTTCTGTTCCCGTTGCTCTATTTGCTGGGGCGACACATGGCCCACATGGGTTAGCTTATGAGCGAGCACATCGTTTCTGTAAAAGTTTACCTGACGATCTTTCTAATCCTGATGGCGGGCACGATCCTGACTGTCGTGGCTGCCCAGGCTGATTTCCCCGGTCCACTCAATGCGGTTGTCGCGTTGACCATAGCCGTCTTCAAAGCCGCGGCCGTCGTGCTCTATTTCATGCACGTCCGCTACAGCTCGCGTCTGATTTGGTTGATTGTGGGATCGGCGCTGTTTTGGCTGGTGCTGCTTTTTGCGTTGACTTTGAGCGACTATTCAACCAGAGGATGGTTGCCGCCGCTCGCCTCGTAATGCCGTGGTCTCCGGCGCGCCAGTGTCGCTGGTGGCCTTCATTCCACCGCTACCAGTTTTTCGTCTCGCACAGCGATCACTCGATTACAGGCTGGACAGTTTAGTCTGATGGTGGCGTCCGAAGTTTTGATCGGCGTCGAGCAATATGGACAGTCGCCGCTGACCTCGCTGCCCTTGAGGACGCCCCGCATCATGAAGAGTGGCAGGACCAGCCCCAGCACCAGCAGCGGGATGCCAAAGATCAAACCGAGCCCATTTCCCCCACTGAGCGTGAGACTGATTATCAGGCCGGCAATAAACAGGATTAAGCCCAAAGCAATGCTGAAAGAAAACCCGTAGGCGCTGTCGAATTTGCGTCCTGCTTTACCGGCTGGGGGCAAGTTATCGGCCATCTGCTGGTCTCCTCCCTACGAGATCGATTGACGGGTTTGTACTGGAAATGGGGTGCAATGACTTTTACTCCGTGGTCCGAGACTTTGTCAAACGATTTGCATGGCGAGAATCAGAATCAGAGCCACTGGCGGTCGCGAATGCGATTTGAATTCGGATTGCCGCAGGTCTCTGGCAAATCTGATTCTCATTCACACCGTGGCTTCAGCCCGGTGCAAAGGTCCCCTCGTGATTTTCCCGAGCCGTTTCAACGGCTTTAAGTGAATCCTGAAACCACGAAACCGTTGAAACGGTTCGTAGTCCCTTCTAACCGAAGCACTTGCACCGTGCTGAAGCCGCGGTGTGGTCAAGGCGAACCTCCCAGCGATTGCTTGCGTTTTGACTCGTCGAGCGTTACTGCTAAAGTATCGGGTTTTGATTCGTCCGAGATTTCCTGTTCGAGGTCGCTATGAGTACAACTGCAACCCAATCGACGACAGAAACGCCCTTTGAAGAGTTTCTGAAGGACCATGACGAAGCCTGGTGGGCCGAAGCCCTGGCTCAACTTTTGCCGGGAATTCATGAGGTTGATCGCGCCGCAACCCGGATCTGGTTTGCCTTCTATCCGCTCGAGCTCTTTTGCGAGTTGGAGCAGGCCGACGATCCTGAGGCCCTGATGCGCGAGTTGCTGATGCAGGGCAACTACTTTCTCAAAGATCAAATCGATTCCTCGCACAAGTTTCTTTACGGCCACCGCTTCTGGCCTGAGGTCAAAACGGCGGTCGCAGAGCACGCCGACCTTTGGCATGGGTTGCAATCCGGACCAAATGCTCCGACCGCCTCGCTCGCCGACCAGATTCGCGAGGTGGCGCGTGATGTGGCCGAACTCTTGAAAGTTGATCAGTCGCTGTTGTTGGGTATCACCGCCGTGGCTTTCATGACCGTTCGCCAGGCAGGCATGGCCGCGTTCCGGGCCGCAAAGGGTGAGGTCCTTTTGGACCAAAAGCACGTGCGGAAATCACCGGCGCAAATTCTGAAAGAGCGGGCGAAGGATGACGGTCAGGGCCTGATGGGATTCTTGAAGACGGTGGACAAGAAGTGGACGATCACTTTTGACGAGTCGGACGACAAGGCTCACTACAAGATGAACAACATGCAGGACCTGGCGTGGGGTGCAGCCGCAGATCATACGCGCGATTGGCGAGCCATCGATCCGCGCCGCCCCGAAGGGCCGATTCCGGTCGAATGCCGCTCGGCAGCCTGTGGCACTTGCTGGGTGGGCGTGATCGGCGGTGCGGAAAAGCTGGCGGACGTGGGCGCCCGTGAAGGCACGCGGATCAAAGAGTTCGGTTACATCAATACCGCTGAGCCAAAGCCCTTGATTCGGCTCGCTTGTCAGGCGCAGGCCCAGGGCGCTGTCTCGATTGTCATTCCTCCCTGGAACGGTTTTTTTGGGAAATACCTGAAAACGAAAAAGCTGGCCGCAGCCGGAGTCACTGACTCAGCGCCGACGATCCTGCGCGGGAAGATTCAGAGGTAAGGAAGAAAATAGCCGGGGAATGCACGCGGATAAACGCGGATCAGATCAGAACACAAAGAAGAAACTGAATTACTTAATCCCTTAGATCCGCGTTTATCCGCGTGCATCCGCGGCAAAATTCCTTCACTGGTGAGCTAACAATCCCTATGATGAGCGTGCATGAAACGGATCCCCACAAATGCGGCGAATGTGGTTTGCGTATTGGTATTCTTTCTTAATCTGGTCATTCTTCCACGCGCGCAAAGCACTTTCGGCCAGACAGCACCTCACCGGCCGTTGCCTGTCGAGATCGAAAACCCAAACGGACTGACGAGTTTCTTTCGGGCACTCAGGTCCATCAAGTCGGGCCAGCGACGAGAGCCGGTGCGCGTCATGCACTTTGGTGATTCGCACACGGCGGCCGACATTCTCACCGGCGAGCTGCGCCGAAAATTCCAAACAGAATTTGGCGATGGTGGCGCGGGCTTTATCGCCCCCGCAACCCGATGACGACGCGTCGTCGCGGCGTGGTCAGTGGCGCGACTGCGGGCTGGATCATCGAGGGCATCGGCGGCCGCGTCCCTGCAGATCGCATTCTGGGCCCGGCCGGCATCAGTCTCAGCACCAGCGCGGTGAACGAGCGGGCCTGGCTCGAAACTTCAGCTAATCACTTTGAGGTTTACTACCTTCGCCAGTCTGGCGGTGGTCGAATTGATATTTCCGTCGATGGCAAAAGCGTGCCCTGCACCCTTGTTAAGCACCCTGTTTAGATAGCTGACTTGTCCGCCTTCGCCGCACGGGGCACAAGTGCCCTATCTAAACGATCACAATTGCTGCGTGTGGCAACCCACAGTCGCCGCGAGTGAATAGTCGCAAGCGCGGCCTATGGCTTTCCTTCACACCCACCGTTGCTTGACCGCTAAACGCGATTCCCAACTCCGACAAGAATAGTCACCGTGCCGCGGCGCCGACGCAAATTCGATTAATCGAGATCGGAGGGCAGCGGCGCAGCAGATTTCGCCGCGGATTTACGCGGATGCACGCGGATACAGCCCGAAGATGCAGATCAGAATCAAGACAGTACGTGCTCATCTACAGCAGTGATCTCGATCGTTTCAGATTCGCGCTTATCCGCGCGCATCCGCGGCTAACTCATTCATGAATCCGCGAGTGCGGGACGGCGCTTTTGGTTTGGGCGGTGTCACGTTTCGCGCTGAGGGACCGGGCAAAATGGCTCGCTTAGCGTCGGCCACTGAAGGCGACACGGGCCGAAACTTTTCGCGCATGGAAGTTTATTACCTG
>Ga0179594_10000058_pt1 | contig 46898 bp, 38 predicted proteins | sample CZOMad1_1_08_16f_FD_148625 | JGI IMG/M metagenome (GOLD analysis project Ga0179594, IMG submission 148625) | Vadose zone soil fungal communities from Angelo Coast Range Reserve, California, USA - CZOMad1_1_08_16fungal (Illumina Assembly) | ecosystem: Environmental > Terrestrial > Soil > Vadose...
CGCTGGGACTGAGCGGCGAAGAGATCGACATCTGCGCCCGAATTTTTGCCGTGGCAGACGCCTATGATGCAATCACCAGCGACCGTGTCTACCGTCGTGGGAAGCCCTATGAAGCCGCTGCTGAAGAATTAGACCTTTGGGCTGGACGGCAGTTCGACGCGGAAGTGGTGGCCGCATTTCATCGAGTGCCAAAAGAAGATTGGGAAGAACTTCACCGGCTTTCGCTTTTGCCCAAGGAAGAGAAATTTGAAGTTCCACAAGTGGTCGGAACGATGTTGGAATCCCGCTTAGGCGCTGTAGTGAGCTAAGCTCCTGTACCGGAAACTACTTTTACGACTAATAAAGGCCGCGTGAATACTCGAAAGCTGAGCGCATTCACACGGCTTTTGCTGTCTCACTTTTGTTCGATCCTGGCCACGTATCCTCGACGCGCCCGTAAACTCAAGCCCACACGACGCGAGGCCACTTCGATGCGACGATACTCTCCCGGTCGAGCGGTGGCCAATGGACGTGTGGGTCGATAAGTGATCACGTATTCCGCGCCGATCTCTTTCGCTACCGCACCGGCCTGGCCGATCATCTCCTGACCGGTTTTGGGCAGGAAGATCGAGCCTCCGGTTTCCTGGGCCAGCACGGAAAGTTTTTGCTGACTCTTTTTTATGTCGTCTTCGTAGGCCTTGCGCTGCCGCCGCATCGCGGGGTCGAACGTAATAGTGACGCCGTATGAAGGACTGCGTGTTTGCCCTGGAGCCAGCGTCGGATCGGTAGCAGTAATCGGATCGTTCGAGACCGGACGCATGCCCGCCTGAATGTCAGATTGTTTTTGCGGATTCTTTTGCCGCACAAACTCTGTGTAGCTGATGATGTGGACGGTCGTGCGCGCGTCGATCAATTGCTTGACTGCCCTGGCTCGATCGGCCTTTACGCCCGCCGAGTCCACGCCATCGGTAATGAAGACGACGTGACGGCTTCCTTCAGGCCGCGCCAGCATCTGCTGCGCCGCGGCGGCAACGGCCTCAGAGAAAACATCTCGCTTGCCGGAAGAAACTTTTGTTTTCAAAGTCTGCAAAGCCTCTTCGTGATTGGTGGTCCACTTTTGCAGTAGATCGACTTTGTCATTGAACTGCATGACGCCCACCCAATCGCCCTGATGCAGCGAGCGAACCAACTCTCGGGCTACGTCGCGAGTCAGGGTGGTTCGTTTGGACATGCCGCCCAGCCCGCTCAACTCTCCACCGGTATCCAGCACGATCAGCACATTGGCGGCGACGTGGCGGACGCTGCGGATTTGCTGAGGCTCGCGGTCTTCGAGCACCAGTATGTCGTCGGGCACCAGCGTTGGATCGTAATGTCCGTACTGGTCGTAAGCCTGAATCGGCAAGCGCACTTCTTCGGTCAGGACCTTGACTGGTTCCTGTTCATCGGCCGGCAAAGGTGTCGCAGTTGGCGAAGGTGAAGGGGCTGGTTGTTTTTGTTGGGCTGCGGCAGACATAAGAGCCGCCAACATTGCCAGGATGATGAAACCGATTCTGTGTTTTGGCACTTCTACCTGCTCGTTTTGGATTCCTGAAAAAGCGATAGTGCCCTAATTTGTAACGCAAGCTGTCAGCTTGCGCGCTCGTTGAATGCCATCCACCAATCGCAAACTAACAGTTTGCTTTACAAATTAGGGCCCTACCAAAAGCGATGGTTTGATGCAGGCAGGGCGCCTTGTGCGTTGCCTGAGCGCCGGCGCTCGTCAGATCGGAGCCTTGCGCGCCTGTGCCTGAACCGCGGTGATGGCCACGGCATCAATGATGTCGTCGGCTTTGCAGCCGCGCGAAAGATCGTTAGCGGGTTTGTCCAATCCTTGCAGAATCGGCCCAATCGCGGTGGCGCCGCCGAGACGTTCAGTGAGTTTGTAGGCGATATTTCCCGATTGCAGATCCGGAAAGATAAGCACGTTTGCGCGGCCCGCTACGCTGGAGCCCGGCGCCTTTGATTGCGCAACTTCGGCCACCAGGGCGGCGTCAACCTGCAGTTCGCCGTCGATCTCCAGGTCCGGGGCGCGCGCCCGAACTGTTCGCGTTGCTTCGACGACTTTATCGATCAGTTTGTGACTGGCGCTGCCTTTAGTGGAAAAGGAAAGCATGGCGACGCGGGGTTCGACGCCGAGCAGGGCACGACATGAATCCGCCGAAGCAATGGCAATCTCAGCAAGTTCCGCCGCCGTCGGCTCGATGACCACGCCGCAGTCGGCAAAGATCATCGCTCCGTTATTGCCGAAGCTGCTGTTGCCCAGCGACATCAAGAAGAAACTGGACACAAGCTTGAAACCAGGCCGAACACCAAGACAATGAAGCGCGGCGCGCACTGTATGCGAGGTGGTATTGGTGGCGCCAGCGACCGAACCATCAGCCCGGCCCGTGCGCACCATCAGGTTGCCGTAATAGAGTGGATCTTTGAGCGCTGTGCGGGCTTCGTCGGCCATCATGCCTTTGGCTCGCCGCAAATCGTGAAAGAGCGAAACCATCTTCTCAAAGTCCGGCGCGCGCCGGTGATCGATGACTTCGACACCTCCGAGATCGAGCGCTGCGGTCTGAGCGATATTCCGAATTGTGGCTTCGTCACCGAGCAGCGTGATGCGCGCCAGACGACGTTGGGCGCAGGCGACAGCCGCTGCCACCGTGCGCGGATCGTTGCCTTCGGGCAAGACGATGTGTTGCGGATTGGCGGCGGCACGTTCTCTGATGCGCTCAAGTATGGACATGGCAGCGGTGTTTATTGGTCCAAAGTGAAAACTGCAGCAGGCGCTCGTTTGTTGGGCGAGTCTAACCGAGGCCGCTGTAGAGAACAAGTTTGCATGGGTTTTCGTATTCAGAGCGCTTGTTAAGAACTGTGAGGACCAAGAGAGAGTAACGCAAGCTGTAAGACCACCCCAGCGAGGCCGCCCCGCTGGGGACCCCGGGCTTGCGCGCTCGTTGAATGCCATTCACCAATCGCAAACTAACAGTTTGCGTTACAGGACTCGACCTGCCGCCTGCACTTTCTATCGCAAACTTGTTATGTTTGACGAACGAGTCTCGACCTACTTTAGGAGAACTGAGCGATGACGAAGGAAACGCGAAATCTAATGAAGAGCCTTGCGCTTGCGCTGCTCGTCGGCCTTGCTGCGCACTCGGCGGCTGTCGCCCAGGATAAGGCCCGCAAGATAGACGATCTGGTGGCGCGCTATTACAGTTACGGACAGTTCAATGGCGCCGTGCTGGTTGCGGACAATGGCAAGGTCATCTACAAGAAGGGCATCGGCCTGGCCAACATGGAATGGAACATTCCGAACGAGCCGGACACGAAATTCAGGCTGGGCTCGATCACGAAACAGTTCACGGCGACTTTGATTCTGCAACTAGTCGAGCAGGGTAAAATAAAACTGGACGGGAAAGTCTCGGACTATTTGCCGGATTATCGCAAGGACACGGGATCGCGGATGACCATTCATCATTTGCTAAGCCATACGTCCGGCGTTCCCAACTACACCGCTGCGCCCGGATTTTTCGAGAATGTCAGCCGCAATCCGTTTCCGGTCGATGACTTTGTCAAGAAGTATGCGAGCGGCGACCTGGAGTTCGAGCCGGGAACGAAGTTCAACTACAGCAACTCAGGTTACTTTCTCTTAGGCGCGATCATTGAGAAGGTCACGGGCAAGCCCTACGAACAGGTGTTGCAGGATAAGATCCTCAATCCGCTGGGGATGAAGAACACCGGCTACGATCACTTCGGAACGATTCTCAATAAGCGCGCCACCGGCTACGTCAAAACTCCGCGCGGCTACGACAATGCGCCTTACCTCGACATGTCGATCCCGTACGCCGCCGGCTCGCTTTATTCGACCGTCGAAGATTTGTTTCTTTGGGATCAGGCCCTCTATGGCGAGAAGGTGCTCACGGCCGCTTCCAAAGAGCTGATGTTCAAGCCAAATCTCGAGAACTACGGTTATGGTTTTGGCATCAGAAAAGCCTCGCTCGGTCCGAACAAGATCGAGGTTCCCGTGATTGAACACAACGGGGGAATCAACGGCTTTAGCACGACAATCGTTCGGCTGGTTGGCGACAAGAGATTGGTGGTGCTGTTGGACAATACGTCGCAAGGCCGTTATCTCGACCCGATGTCGTTAGCGATCACCAACATTCTTTACGATCAGCCTTACGAGTCTCCGAAGCAATCGATTGCCGAGGCGCTGCTCAAAACCGTAACCGACAAAGACGTAAGTGCAGCCGTCAGGCAGTACCGCGAGCTGAAGGCGACGCTCGCCGGCGATTACGATTTTCGCGAAATGGAGTTGAACACACTCGGTTATCGACTATTGCAAATGAAGAAGGTCGCGGAGGCGATTGAGATTTTCAAGCTCAACGTCGAAGCCTATCCGCAAGCCGCTAATACTTACGACAGTCTGGGCGAAGCTTACCTGACGCATGGCGACAAGGAACTGGCGATCACGAATTACAAGAAATCGCTGGAGCTGAACCCGCAAAACACTGGAGCTGCCAGGGCGCTGGCAGAATTGACGGGTGAGCGAAAAGCGCCGACGGCTGATGCGAAACTTTACGAGGCCTACGCCGGGGATTACGAGTTGTCGCCGAATTTCACGATTACCGTTACTTTGGAAGACGGCAGGTTGATGGGCCAACCGACCGGGCAACCGAAAGCCGAGCTATATCCTTCGTCGGCGACGGAGTTTTTTCTGAAAGTGGTTGATGCGCAAGTCACATTTGTGAAGGACGAGCAGGGCAAGGTCACGCAGTTGATTCTGCATCAGGGCGGGCGAAACATGCCGGCAAAGAAGATTCGTTAAAGTTAAGCTTGTGACGCAACCTGTCAGCTTGCCACTGGGACCGCGGGCGTCCCGCCCGCCCCTCGTTCCGTGGCGGGCGCAAGCTAACCAGCTTGCGTTACACAAGCGCCGACGCGGTAAAATACCTGGGTCCGACGACAAGCCGAGAAGCGGGGTAAGGAGAATTCCAGTGGGACAAATGAAACGGCGCATGAAGAACTTGCTTTTGTTCATTCCGAACATGGTATTGCTTTGCGCGCGTTTGTTGGGCGATCCGCGCGTCCCGCGCACCGAAAAGGCGCTGGTTGCCGGGGCCATCGTTTACGCAATCGTTCCCTTTGATCTGATTCCCGACATGATCCCTTTCGTGGGTCAGCTTGACGATGCCTACCTAATCGCGATGACACTGCTGCGTTTGATGGACCGCACCGACCCGATGGTCGTGCGGGCCCATTGGAATGGCGGCGGTGACATCGTGCAATTGATCGAGGCGATGGCGATGCTCTCAGCGCGGTTTTTGCCGAAGCCCATCCGCCGCGTGCTTACTTCACGCGTCATCACAGCAGAGAAGAAAGACGGCAGCAAGCTCTTTCCCGCGCCGTTACTCGTGGCCTCAGGCGAGGAAGTAGAAGGCAGTAGGCAGTAGGCAAAAGCAGAAGGCAGTGGGCAGAGAGCAGGGCAGCGTGAGCAAAAGGTGACTGCATTACTGGGAGCGCGGGCGTTCCATCCGCCTGAGCGCTGCAAGCGCGAATTTCAACGGTGGTTGAGGTTAATTCTCATGGAGTGTGGCTGGGTTGCAAGCGGGCGGGACGCCCGCGGTCCCGGTGAGGCAGAACGCAGCGTAACCCGGATGTTTTCAGCCTACTGCTTTCTGCCTGCTGCCTTCTCTTCTTTCAGTGCCGCCAACAGCTTTTCATGAATTCCGCCAAAGCCACCGTTCGACATTATCGCGACGACGTCGCCGGCACGAAGTTCAGGAATCAAGTAATCCAGAATTTCATCCACTCCCGTCAGCGCGATGGCCGGCTTGTGTTGCCTGGCAATGTCTTCGATCAGTTGCGCCGTGCTGAGCATCGCTCCCTTTTCTTTCACTTTTTCAATATCAAATACGTTGGCGATCACGACGAGGTCTGCCGCGACGAATGACTTTGGGTATTCGTTCTGAAAAACCGCCAGCCGCGACGACCATGAGCGTGGCTCAAAAACCGCAATCAAACGGCGGCCGGCGTATTTGTCTCGCAAGGCAACAAGCGTCTCGCGTACAGCGGTAGGATGATGGGCAAAATCGTCGATTACAGTGATGCCGGCTTCTTCGCCGCGCACTTCAGCGCGCCGGCGCACGTTCCGAAAGCTGCGGAGGGCATCGGCAATCGTCTGTTGTTTCAGACCCCACGCGTCAGCAGCAATGATTACCGCCAGAGAATTGAGCACGTTGAAGTCTCCGATTAGCGGGATGCGGAACGCGCCCCACTCGCGGCCTTCGCGCCAGACGCTAAAGCGAGTCAGTTCACCGCTGTGATCAATCTCGCGAGCCTGCCATTTCGCATCTTCGGTCGTGCCGAAAGTTTCCAGTTGGGTAAAAAGCTTCTGGCCCATCGCCGCAACCACTTCGCGCACGTTTGGGCTGTCCCAGCCGGCAATTAACCGGCCGTTCGCGGGCGCCAGATTCATAAAGCGGCGAAAGGCGAGCTTGATTGCTTCGAGGTCTCGATAGATATCGGCGTGATCGAATTCAATGTTGTTGACGATGGCGAGTTCCGGCAGATAGTGCATGAACTTCGGCCCTTTGTCGAAATAGGCCGTGTCGTATTCGTCACCTTCGATAATGAAGTAATCACTGTCTGTGACGCGAAAGCTGACACCAAAGTTTTGCGTCACGCCACCGACCAGAAATGTGGGATACAGTCCGCCCTGGTCCATCACCCAGGCCGCGATACTGGTCGTGGTCGTTTTGCCGTGAGTGCCAGCGACGACCAGCGAGCGCCGGCCGCGAATGAATTCCCCCTTGACTACTTCGGCCTGCGAGCGATAGAGAAGTTTGCGCTCAAGCGCCGCTTCGACTTCCGCATTGCCGCGCGGGATCGCGTTGCCCACGATCACACAATCAGGCGCCGGCGTTAGATGCTCAGGCCGGTATCCCTGGCTGACAGTGATTCCCAGATCGGCCAACATCGTCGACATCGGTGGATAGACATTCTCGTCCGAGCCTGTTACGGCGTGACCTCGGGCCTTTAGCATTCCGGCCAACGAAGCCATCGCAGTACCGCAGATTCCGATCAAGTGATAGTGCATCGCAATTGTCCGACAAACTTCAGTTTATCGTTATTGTCGTCGGGAGCCGCTGGCGTTGGCATTCGACAAACTAAAGTTTGTCGGACATCTTGCCGGACATCGAAGTGCGAATCCTTTGAAGATTGGCAGAGTAGCTACGTCGCTGAAACAGCAGCTCACGCAATCTCCCCCAAAGATTCTCGACGCGCAAGGCGTCCGCATCGCCTTCCATTCCGCCAGTCACCGTACGCAAAAGTTTGAGTGGCCGCTGCAACAGGTATCTGACGGTCGCCAGCACTTGCCAACTCCAGGTCCGTCGCAGTCTGCCGACCGTTCCAGGCGACTCCTGCTGCAGCGCGAACTGGTAAGCATCGAAGCCCGCTGTGGCCGCGCCAAAGCCACGGCTGATCCGTCGCAGGTAACTCCAGGTCAGTCTCTCGCGAGTAATGAAATGGCTCATTCGCAGCCGCGGGTCATACCACAAGCGCCAGCCGTTGAGTCGCAACGCATAACACAACTCGGCGTCCTCGCCGGCGCTAAGTGCGCGACCCTTGCGCCCGGACAGCAGGAAATCAAAGCCGGTTTCCTGCACTTGTTCCCAGGCGCTGCGTCGCAAACAAAGTCCTGCGCCCCAAAGATAACCGCGGCTGTCTGTCACGTCGCCGGCCTGCTCAGCTTGTTTGCCGACCGCGTAATAACTTTGAAAGTGATCGAACCAGTTCGGCTTCGCAGTTTCGCACTCTGCCTCGATCTGGCCTCCACAGGCGCCCACATCGGGATGCTCGTGCATTACGTCCGCAACGATCTCGACCCAATCCGGAGCAAGGCGATTGTCATCGTCAACAAAGCAAATAATCTCGTAACGCGCTTCTGCAATTCCGCGCAGGCGCGCGTTGCTCAAGCCGATCTTTGGTTCGAGAACCACACGAAGCCCGATGGGGCAATCGGCCGGCCAGCATTCAAGAGCGATGGTTGCTGTTGCATCAGTCGAGGCATTATCGATGACGATTACTTCACAAGATCTGCCGGGAGAAAGCGTCTGCACTGCCAAACGGGAAAGCGTGTCCGGCAAGAGGCCGGCGCTGTTGTGGCAACAAAGAACAATGCTAATGCCTGGTGACATAGTCGAATGGCATGCTAAGGAATAGATTGATTTCCTAAAGACGTAGCTGCTCAATCAGAAGATTCCGGGGACAAGCACGCTAATCGGTACTGATCTAATTCCCGTTTCGAGTGCCTTCGTTGAGATCGATTCTTTGTTTAGAGGCGGGTGTTGCCCGCCGTTACAGAACCGGGAGCGGTAGCGACCGGATCCTACATTCTAGTTTCAGTACACGAGGTCTCGCCTTGATGATCATGAGACCCGACATTGAGTCTGGTATCCGGTCGCTACCGCTCCCGGTTCTGTAACTGGTTGCACACGTTAATTAGAGTGAATTCCTTCTGAAAAGCACCGGCGGACATTGCCCGCCACCACTCGCTAGTCCGCCGGCTTCTGTAAAGTGATGTGGGCGATGCGGCCCGAATTGACTTCCAGATCCAGGGCTCGCAATCCCGCCTGCTCTGCCAGGAAGCGAACACTATCGGGGTGGTAAAAGCGAAAAATACATCGCGAGCCCGGCTCGCCCCGATACTGATTGAACCAGGCAATACCGCCGGCCGACATAATATTATCGAAGTTGAATGAAACTACGCCCTCAGGCCTCAACACCCGACTGAATTCCTGGAGGAAGCAGAAAAGATCATCCATATCGATATGCTCAAAAACCCCATTGGCAATAACCGTATCGACCGAACTGTCCGTAACCGCCGCCAGCGATGGTTTCTGGATATGGATGACCCGATAGTTGCCTTTGCCTTCCAGGTATTTCCTTAACCAATCGCAGACGACCTGCGAGTAATCCACCAGGATCAGTTCCTGGCAACGCCCAATAATATGTCGCGTCACCCGTCCGCTTCCGGGACCGAGTTCGAGCACGACGCTATGGCCATTGATGTGTGGATAGTAATAAGTTTCGAGAGCCTCTCTTAAGTTATCGCGCCAGTCAACATCACCAACATCGTTCGGATCCTGCCCGGAAGCCTCTGCTTCAGCGATCCATTTCTTGAAATCCAGGTCCCACGGCTTTGTATCGCCCGCGTAGGGGACGACCTCAGCGCCCAGCGAGTGAAGCACGGAGTTAGTTGCAGTGGCTAACTTTCTTCTTAGTCCCATCGATTGCTCCCAGTCACTTGATGGCCTCCAGGTAGATGCTTTCAAATTCGCGCTCTCTAAAATCGATGTTCTCCAATCGAGGATCGACCGACACACCAAAATGCTGCCGAATTACTCTGCCAAAACCGGAACGCTTGAGCATCAGCGTCAAGAGCTCCTCGTCGTATGACCACAAGTGTTGGCCGTACTCGCGCATCATGTAGTTCACGCGATCGACCGGCGTATCAACAGGCTGAGAAAAAGATGCGTGCGCCAGGAATTTCCGATCGCCGGCGTATGAACGGAGAAACAACTCGGCGTCCGGGGTTGAAATTCGCAGAATGCCGCCGGTCTTGAGGACCCGGTAGCACTCGCGCAAAAACCGAGCGGCATCGTCTTTGGAAATGTGTTCGATGAAATGTTCCGAGAAGACGAGTGAGCAACTTGCTTCAGGAAAGGGCAGGCCTGCTGCCAGGTCCCAGACCACCTGTACTTCCGGACCGCGCGCGCGATCGACGTTTACCCAACCTTTCATGGGGCGGTAGCCGCAGCCCAGGTTCACGCAAAGATCATTCGCCGGTAGCTGAGCGAGGAATTCTTCGGTGCGTTGACGCGCCCGCCGATCGTGATATGGAGCGGTAATCCTGTTGGCCCGCTCGCGGCCGATGATTCCGACTACCGCGCGCTTCAATCGCTGAGTAAGGCTGTGATGATTGCTGTTCATCATATTGGCAAGCTGGCACTCGCGACGGTCGTGCCCGAACTCGACTCTTCGTTTAGAACTGGGCGTTGCCCGGGAGCGCGGGCATCCTGTCCGCATTGGTATTGATGAAGACGGCGGGCAAGATGCCCGCGCTCCCGGGCAACGCCCGCCTCTAAACGGAAATTAGGCCACTCCCCTCGCGACGCTTTCGTTCTCGCTCAAGTACTCTCGGGCATCGGAGATTACGCGGGCGATGCCTTCCGCCAACGACACTTGTGGCTGCCAATTCGGCAGTAGTTCAGTCGGATCAATCGGCACTTCAGAGCCCGTCGCTTTTCCCAGATCGATTTCGACATTGAGTTGGTTGGCTATCTCCGCGGCAACCTCGCGGATTTTCAGCCAGGCTGGTCCCGCGATCTCAGCCGTCTCGAGCGACGAATCGAACAAAGCCAGCAGTGCGGCCACGCAATCGCTCTTGTAAAGAAACAGACGCTTCTCCTCGCCCGTGGTCATGCAGCTTACTCGCCCGCGCAAGCCGGAAAGGACAAGATCCGTGACTACGTGGCTGCGGGCGTCGGGATGCTCCCAGCCATAGACGTTCCAAAGCCGCGCCACTTTGCCCCCGAGATGCGAGGCCCAGTGCCAGGCCATCAACTTGGTTGTGCCGTAAGCATTCGGCAGTCCGGCAAGTTGAGACGTGGTGAAGAGGAAAGGCTTTTTGGTTCGCGCCAGCGCGTCAAAAACCCTGAGCGACAGATAACAATTATTCTTGTATTGCTCATGCTGTTGATCCGCGGCCTCGAGATACTTGGCCCCGCCCGTGTCCCAGGCGAGGAACCAAACTCGATCGCACTCGTCGAACGGTCTCAGGTCCAAAGGCTGCCTCAGGTCGCAGCCGCTTTTCAAGTCCAGGGACACAACCTTATGTCCTCGCGCAGAGAGCGTCCGGCACAGTTCGGAACCAATCAGACCGTCGCCGCCTAACAACAGCTCGTTCATTTGAGAAGCCATACTCTTTCCGCTATTTTCGTTTCCTGACGATCGGCTAAACCCCAATTGGGATCAGTTTCATAGGGGACATCATCGTCCCAGGTTGCCAATTCCCCGTGATGATCCTGCACCCCTTCGGTGCACGACGTTGGGTGAGCGAGATGAAAGACGATCCCTGCGCGTTCAGTCCTGGCGCCGTGGGCAATGAGTTGAGCCACACCGCGCTTGTCCACGCCGATGCGATGGCGCACCAGCGATTCGTCATAGCCGCCGGCCTTCTCCCACAAACGCTTGCTCGCAAAAGCGAACTCGCCGGTTCCCAATGGATGGTAAGGAATTTTGCGTCGATAGCGCAGCGTGTCGGTCAGCCCAATGTCGGTGGCGCGGCCTTCACGCCAGGGGATATCAATTCGCTCGGCGGACCAAACCAGATCGTCACTCAATTTAGTTTCCAGAATTTTGCGAATGGCGTCGGGTCCAAAGGCCGCATCAGCATTGGTGGCTACTACCCACTCAGATTTTGCGCGCCGGATGCCGACGTTCTTGGCGTGAAATTCCAGCAGCGGCACCTTCGCGTTTCGGCAAAGGGCAAGATGTATTTCCGGAGAAACAACATAGGCACGCAGCCCGGCAAAACGTTGGGCCAGCAGAGGGCTCAACAGTTCGCGATCGGCGGGCGGATTCCATTCAACAAAAATGGTTTCCTGCGCGAGATAACGACTGTTCCAGCCGATGGTGGCCTGGAGCCTTTCCGCAAAATCCGGCATGTAGTCGTCGTTTCGGCCGACGACGACAGCCGTGATCTTTGGCCGCGAGCCGAGGCCGTTCGTTCTGAGGTGCGCAAAGTTCGAAATGCCGTGAATTGCAAAAGCCGCTCGATTGACGAGCTGCTCGAGCCGGTAAGCAGCACCGCGAATCCCTTTGATCTCTTTCAGCTTTCCCATTTTAAGAAGTCGCGAGTCGCGAGTCTGGAGTCGCGAGTCTGTTTAAGAAGTAGCGAGTCGCGAGTCAAGAGTCGCGAGTCTGTTTAAGAAATCGCGAGTCAAGAGTCAAGAGTCGCAACTCTCAAGTCTTTGACTCATGACTCGCGACTCCGGACTCGCGACTTCCTCCCCAACATATCATTCAAGAAAACTTCGAGCCCCCGCCTTGGCGCCCAGCCTAACTCTTGCCGCGCCCGAGTTGCGTCTACCGGGATTTCAGTTGGCTCAGCCACTCTCAGGAAACTGGCATCAACCACGACGGCCGGTGAACCGATGCTGCGAAAATCCGCACTCCAGCCCGACGGCTCGTCTCCCTCAAAATGCCACTCCAGATCCAACCCCACAAGTCTAAACGCCGCATCAACCAACTCCCAAACGGCGTGAGTCTCGCCGGTAGCCAACAGATAGTCACGATAGTTTAACCCCAGGTCAGCCTCGGGCGTCGTGCCCTGCTCGTGAGCGCGGACCTCGATTTGGCGTAGAATTCGACTCATCCCCTCCACATAGTCGGGAGCAAAACCCCAGTCGCGCCGTGCTTTCAGGTTGCCCATCCTGAGCGGTGGGGCGCGCTTCAACTCTTCGTTCCCCATCCCCGACAAAGTCAACACATGATCGACGACCTTGCGAGAAATGAAAAATGCGGGCCGGCGATGCGACTCATGATTCGAAAGAATACCGCTCGCGATGCGCAATCCATAAACCTCGCGGTAAGAATGGCACAGCAGGTGAGCGGCCGCCTTGGCGCTGGCGTAGGGACTTTGCGGATTGAGTGCGGAGGTTTCGCTATGCAGGGTCGCACCCGTGGAAGAGATGCCGAACATGTCGGTCGATGAAGCCTGATAAAAACGAGTATGCGGACTGGACTCGCGCAGACACTCGAGCATATGGACCACCGCTTCGGCATTCGTTCGCCAGGTGTACAGAGGCTCGGAAAAAGATCGAGCGACACTGCTTTGTCCGGCCAGATTGTAGAACTCGTCTGCCTGTGTTTCAGCGATCAGATCGAAGAGGGCTTTTGGTTGCAGTAGATCGACTTCATGAACATGCAACCGGGACGGCGCGTCAGGAGTCAGGGGATCAGCGACTTCGGGCAAATCATCGAAGTTGAAACCGTCAACCTGATGAGTGGTGACATGCACTACCCAGCCCTCGCTCAGCAGCCGCCGCGTGAGAAAGAATCCATCTTGCCCGCCGGCTCCGGTCACGATCGCGATCCTCGATGTGGAGTTAGTCATCGTCATCGAACAGGTTGTTCTCGCAGGCTGCTAAGAAAACTCTATCCTACGAAAGGCGCAAAGTTTGGAGTGCGGCGGCAGCGACGCCGCTTTGGATCGTCATGTTTTCCTGATCTTCTTGAGTATGCCGTACACGAATTCAAAGCGGCGTCACTGCCGCCGCACTCCAAATCTTCGTCACTTGCTAAAGTCGCGGGTGCAGCGGTGCATGACTCTTCTGGAATGCCTGAGCCTCTCTCAAAAACTTGATCCGTCGGGGCAATCGGCGTGCATCGGCAACAGCCTGGGCGAATCCTTGTTTTGTGATAATGCTCCGCCAACCCGCCTTTGGTCTGACCAGGGAATTCTTATTGTGGCTGAAAAACTTGTTGCGCCAACTCTCTATCTGAGGGTACTCACGCTGGATTTCCGAATGGCTCAACAAACCCTCGAGCATCCAGAAACGATCATATTCCGCTCGGTTTGCAGAGCGATTAGAGGCTGATGCGGACTTTCCATGAATGCGAAAAATCAGCAGCTCCTCGTCGACAAAGCCCAGGTCGTAATAGAACATTATGCGCAGCCACATCTCCACGTCGCAGGCCTGGTGCATCTTCGTATTAAAGAGTCCGAGACTCTGGAAAACTTCTTTGCGAATCAAGGTCGAAGGCGGCTCCGCGACGCAGCTCAGGGCGAACTCTTTTTCGAGGTGTTGGGCAAACAGACGGCGGCCGTGATTGACTGACTGCACACCGTCAAACTTCCGATGAAGGTCGCTGTAGTGTTCGAGCAGTTCGCGCGTGAGTTCCGCCGGGGCATCGTCTGCAACCACGAATTCGCGACGTGCGAAGACCATACCCAACTGCGGATGCTCGGCAAATACTCTCATCATTTTCTCGACGCATTGGGGATGAAGCGTATCATCCTGGAAAAGGAACTTGATGTATTCACCATGCGCCTGTCGCACGCATTCGTTCCAGTTGCCCACCAGTCCGCGATTGGCCTGATTGACTATCAGACGGATCCGCCCGTCGGGCACGGAGCTAACCAGCGCAGCCGTGCTGTCGGTTGAGCAGTCGTCGACAACCAGGATCTCGAGCGGCGTGTAAGTTTGGCGTAAGGCTGAGTCGATACATTCGGCGAGCCACCGTTCGCCGTTATACGTGGGAATGCAGATCGATACCAGGGGTTGTGAACTGTCTCTGTGCAACTTGTCAGCGTCTCAAGATTGGATGTCGATCGGCACAAAAACAACGTATTTCTGTTTAGATAGCGGACTTGTCCGCCGTCCCGATCGAGGGGCACAAGTGCCCTGTCTAAACGGATCGAAAATTGGTGACCCCACACTAGCCTCGGGCCTGCTGGGCCAGCTTCTCGTAATATTCGACGATCCTGGGGCGGATTATTTCTCGGCTCGCAACGCGACGAACGACTTCCAGATTTCTGCTTGCCGCCGCATCAACCAGCGCGTCGTCTGTCATAGCCCGCGTCAACGCGGCCGCAATCTCGTGTGGATAAAGCGTCCGGGCGAAGAGCACATTTTGTTCGCTCTCGACAACGGGAAAAATTGTTTCCAGCGGCGAGACGATCGGGAACGCGCCGCAGGCCATTGCTTCATAAAGCGAATTCGGCACACCATCAGTTAGCGCCGGCGCTAACATTATTCGGGCCTGGGGCATTAGCTGCAACACTTCGGCGCGTGGAACTCTGGCGTGCGGGTGACTCGCTTGTCGAATCGCCTCGGGCAGAGTCCAGAACCACATTCGTGAGTCGGCGTCCATCGACAGCATGTGAATCTCGCAGGGCTGGATCCGGTCCCAGCACAATTTCAGAGCCTCAAAGACTCCCAACATTTTTCCCCAGGCAGAGTCATAAGCCTTGGGCCAGACGATCGCCCGACGCTCGGAAGGCGGCCCATGCCATTTTTTTCGCAGTCCGTCGACATCAATGCCACCCGTGCCGGGAACCGGCGCGATGCTGGCAATCTGTTCATCGCGCGCGCCCAGTTCGCGTGCTATCCGCAGGTCCACTTCGTTATCGCAAACGATCTGGTCCGCGGAGTGGATCATTTCGGCCAGTTGTTTATTGCGCTCAGGATCCAAATGAGGCAGGGTCAGATCGGATCCGCCGCGAGTCTGCAGCAGCCACTTGCCGATTCCCTCCAGTCCATATCGCTGCCGCGCGTGGTAATAGATCTCGCCGCCCTGAACCAGGCCAAGAGTATGAATGATATGCGGCCGCCACTGCTTAATGACTCGTGCGAGCCAAAGGCCTTCGAGATCGTCAAAGGCAGTCGACGCAAAGTAACGTGCGGCCCTGATTTTTCCGGTTCGCAAGATGCGATTGCGCGGGTAAACACAGGCACGTGTCGCCGCGTCGAGTGGCGGGCTGGTGAGTTGCGTAATGTAGGTGCGCACTTTCCAGTCAGCGGGTGGAAGCCCGGTTGGCCTGGCGAACAGTCTGACGTTGAAGGGTGCGCCGGTGAGCAGGTCAATCCACGAATGCGTGTGCGAGTTTTCCGCCAGCCCGACAAATAAAATTCGGGGCCGTCCGGGGAATTCGTCGGCTTCGAAAATTCGATGCATACCGTTTGTGTAACGCAAACTGTTAGTTTGCGAGTAGTGTGCTAATTTCAGCTCTCTCGGATTAACTCAGCGTGCTCGGCGCCTCTGCGGTGAGAGTATTTTGCGACGCCGTAAGCTAACAGCTTGCTTTACAACTCAGGGCACTACCCGTCCTAAAGAGTGATAGACACCGACGACTTTGTCAGGTACGAATTCCATCACACCCGCAGGTGTTGCGGTCGATCGATCCAAAACCTCGCGCGCCCAGAGTTCAAACATCACGAGCACCCAGGGACGAGGCCACTCTGTGACACCAGCCAGGAATTTATCGGCCACTGCCGACACCGTGCGAGGCTCAAGCAGACCACGGCTTTTCGTTCGCTCTTCGGAAAGTGTTTCCAGCATGACTTCTCGCAGCGGCCCACGGAGCCAGGTGTTGAATGGCATGCTGAACCCGCGCTTCGGCTTTGTGTCGAAACCTTCGGGCAAGAATTTCCTGGCGACGTCAAGCAGGATGCGTTTGGTGCCGCCTTCGCGATAGCTGCGCGCGTACGCGGATGCTGCGTCGCGCGGGGTCGTGTCCATCTTGGTTTCGTCGGGCAGCGACAGCGCGGTGTCGGCAACCACCGGATCAAGGTACGGTACTCGGACTTCGAGGCCGTGGGCCATGGAAGCCGCGTCGATGTCCCGCAGCAGTTGATTCGTGGTATAGCCACGCATGCACAAGCCAGTGACGCGCTCCAGCACCGTGCCGCCAGTTACTTCGTCTGTGATGCCGAGGTCGTAATGCGGAGAGCGGCCGGCCTGGGCCAGTCGTTTCAGTTCCGGCGAGAACAGCCGCGACGTTTCCTCAACACCGAAAATGCAATTGATGTTTGCGTAGCGGGAACGAAAACCTGCCGCCCGTCTGAGGTTGTTCAGTCGCCACGTGCCGCGCTTCTCCAGCAGAGGGTCAAGGAGCGGGCTGCGCGCGGCCAGGGCCATTACCGCGCGTGCCCTCGCTTTCCAGTTGCCAACCGCAGCACTCTCTTCCAGCGCCATGATGCCGAACCAGGGATAACCCGCGAACCACTCGTCGCCGCCGGTTCCCGAAATCGCCACCGTCACTGCCTCGCGCGCCGCGAGGCTAACAAAATAACTGTTCACTCCGTCAACTGAGGGCTGATCAAGTCCACTGGCAATGTGTTGAATACGCTCGCGCACATCCGAGCCGCGCACGACCACGCGGGTGTGATCAGTGCCGACAAAACGCGCGGTCTGCAGGGCATCGTCGGTCTCGTCAAGGTCACAGCCTTCGTCGTCGAACCCGACCGAAAATGTCTGCAGCCGATGCTCGCTCACCTGGCGAGCCATCATTGCGACCAGCAGCGAGGAGTCAACCCCTCCGGAAAGAAATGCGCCCAGCGGCACGTCGGAGACCATCTGCAGCCGAACTGATTCTTCAAGCGCGGCGGTCAATACTTCGACCTGTTCGTCATAGGGTTGGGCGCGCAATCCGGGGCGCCGATCGAGGCCCAGCGACCAGTAGCGTTCAACTCTCTCGTGGCCACGCTCGAGGATTAAGCGATGAGCCGGCGGCAGCATGTTAACGCCGCGCAGAATCGTGCGTGGTTGATAGACCGCGCCATAAGTCAGCAGCATTCTGAGGGCGATGGGATCAATCTCGGGCTTCAGCAGACCGCTGGCAAGCAGCGCTTTCAGCTCAGACGCGAAAATCAATCGATCGCCGAGCCGCGCGTAAAGCAACGGCTTGATTCCCATCTGATCGCGCGCGAGCAAAAGTTTTTCCCGACCGGGACCAGGCCGGCGATCATAGACTGCGAGCGCAAACATGCCGCGCATGCGCAAGACAAAATCGTCGCCGTAACACTCGTACATTTTGAGCGCGACTTCGGTATCTGATTGTGAGCGAAAGGTGAAGCCGCGCTTCTCCAACAGATCGCGTTCTTCGCGGAAGTTGTAGAGTTCGCCGTTATAGACAATGGTGATCAGGCCATCGGGAGTTTGCATCGGCTGATGCCCGGCACTGCTGGTGTCGATGATCGCCAGGCGCGTCATGCCGAGCGCCGCGGATTCATCGACAAACACACCGCAATCGTCGGGACCACGATGGTGCATGGCTCCCACCATCGCGCTGACTGCTGCGCGGCCGTCGCCGCCAATTACTCCACAAATGCCGCACATTCAGTGTCTTCCTAGTGTGTAACGCAAACTGTTAGTTTGCGATGATTGAATGGCATTCAACGCGTGCGCAAGCTAACAGCTTGCGTTACAAGAACGGATCGCTTCGATGACGCGAGTCTGCTCTGACTCTGATAAGCCGACCGAACACGGAAGGCTTAGGGCTTGAGACCAGATCTGCTCGGCCACCGAGCAATCAGTAGCCTGCGCTTGAGCGTGCGCGTGACTCCGATGCATCGGCTGCCATAACGGTCGTGACTGAATCTGGCGCTCGGCCAAATGCTTTAGCAAGCTTCGGCGTTCCATTCCGAAATCTGATTCACTGATCAGCACGGTGTACATCCAAAACGTCTGCCGGGCCCAGTCAGCGGTGGGCATCGGGGTTACACCTGAAACATCTGCCAGAGCGCTCGAGTAAGTCGAAGCGATGCGCCGTTTGGCGGCAACATAGTTATCGAGCTGCTCCATCTGGGCACAGCCCATCGCTGCCTGGATGTTGGTCAGCCGGTAGTTGAAACCAACTTCACGATGAACGTATTCAATCGGATCATCTTTGGCTTGCGTGGTTAGATACCGGGCCTTGCCGGCCCACTTGTCATCGGACGTAAGCAGCATGCCTCCACCGCCGGTGGTGATGATTTTGTTGCCATTGAAGCTTAAGCAGGAGATATCCGCGGGAGCTCCCACCTTTCGCTGCCGGTACTCCGCGCCCAGTGCTTCCGTCGCGTCCTCGACGATCACCAGATTGTATTTGCGAGCCAGTTCTACCAGTGAGTCGAGGTCCACCGGATGACCCAAAATGTGCACAGGAACTATTGCTTTCACTCGCCTGCCGGTGGAGCGGTTACGCAGTTGCCCTTGCACAAACTCACATTCGTCGGCGAGCCAGTCGCTTAACTTTTGCGCGTCCAGTTGCCAGTACTTTGGTTCCGCGTCAACCAGCACGGGCCACGCGCCGGCGTAGCGGATTGCATTGACAGGAGAAATGAAAGTCAGCGTCGAAACCAGGACCTCGTCGTCCGGCTGAACTCCGGCGACCAGCAAACCGATGTGCAAAGCCGCCGTGCCGTTGACCGTAGCGACTGCGTGTTTGACTCCGAGATATTCGGCTACCTGTCTTTCGAAGCGATCAACGAAGCTGCCCGCCGACGAGACCCATCCGCTGTCCAGGCACTCTTTTATGTAGGCCCATTCGTTGCCTCGGATTTCCGGAATCGACAACGGAATGAACCCTTCCGGGACGGGCCCTCCCGGCTCAAATTGCATAGACATCCGCCTTGTACCTCTCCAGATGCTCGCGCAACCAATCGATTGTGTGTCCCACTCCGTCTTCCAGGCTGACCCGGGGCTCCCAGTTTAGTAACGTCTTTGCCAGCGTATTGTCGGCATAAAGACGCTCAACTTCGCTGGCTGGCGGTCGCACACGCTGCTCATCAACCTTGACAGCCACAGGCCGGCCGACCTGTTTGATAATCAACTCGGCGAGGCTGCCAATCGTGATCTCGCGGTTGGAACCAAGGTTGATCGTCTTACCGACTGCCTCTGCCGACGAGGCAGCCAGCACGTAGCCGTCGACGGTATTAGAGACGTAATTCAAATCGCGTTTCGCATCCAGATTTCCGAGATTGACCGCGTCTGCGGTCAGGCACTGCGTGACGATAGTCGGAATTACAGCCCGGGTGGATTGTCTTGGTCCAAATGTATTGAAAGGTCGCAGAGTCACCACGGGCACGCCAAACGAGAGATAAAATGATTCGGCGATTTTGTCCGCCCCGATCTTGCTGGCTGAGTACGGCGACTGGCCTTGAAGCGGATGACCCTCGTCCATCGGCACATAGCGCGCGGTCCCGTAGACCTCACTGGTTGATGTATGAATTATTCGTTCGACGCCGAGCTCTCGAGCGGCCTGCAAGACGTTAAGCGTTCCTTCGATGTTCGTTCGCACATATGAGGTCGGTGCATGGTACGAGTAAGGAATCCCGATGAGGGCCGCTAAATGGAAGACAACGCTAACTCCCAGCATCGCCGTGTGCACTCGATCGCGATCACAAATGTCGCCGGCAATGACCTCAATCTCATCACCCACTGATGAGCCGTCCAGCCAGCCATGGGTTCCCGCGGAGTTGTAATGGACCAGGGCGCGGACATTTGCTCCCTCTTTGACCAATTGCTCGGTCAAGTGGCTGCCGATAAACCCACCTGCCCCGGTAACGAGGACGCGCTGATTCTTCAAGCTCATCGCGAGTTTCCTTCTTATCGGCCCTTTATCGATCGACGCAGTTCAAGGCAGCACAATCGGTGGATCTGGATCGCTTAAGATTGTTTAGATAAAAGCACGAGACAGCGGGGTATTCAGGAGAAGTGTTCCGCATAGATTTCCTTAGCCTTACTGTAATCTTCAACCTGGCCGATATCAATCCAGTAATCTTGAATCAGGTACCTGGAGATTGGTTCATCAGTCTTAAGTAGTTTCTTGATCAGGGCGTCCATATTGTAATACTCGCCGGCAGGAATGTGCTCAAAGATCGCGGGGGTCATGCAATAGATACCGGCCAGAATCTCCATGCTCAATATGGGTTTTTCTTCCACGCCGGTGATGCGATTTTCGCTATCAACTGTCACGTTGCCGAAGCGAAAGGGAGTCGTGACGATCTTGGTAGCGACCGTGAGGATTGAGCCATGCTTGATCGAAAAAGTATGAAAGTCCGCGAAACTCATTCTTGTCAGGACATCGCCATTTAGCACGATGAACGGCTCGTCAAGCGCGGCCTTCAGGAGCGAAAGCGGACCGCATGTTCCCAATGGTTGCTCCTCCTTGCTGAAACGCAATCGCACTCCGTACTTTGATCCGTCGCCGATGAACGCCTCAACATAGTCCGACATATAGTTTGTGGCGATGAAGACCTCCGTGAAACCGAAATTCTTGAGAGTGAGAATCTGGGTTTCCATGATCGATCGTTCGCCCAATGGCAACAGCGGTTTCGGGATGACCTCAGTAAAAGGTCGCAGCCTGGATCCCAGCCCGCCCGCCAATATTACTGCTTTCATTGCCACCTCACTTCTCGCTGATTTGTTGTTGGTGTCCTATGCCGGCCGACGGTGCAGTAGCCCGACTGTTAAGGAGGGCTCATCTGACAGTCAGAGCCCTCCTTAACAGTCGGGCTACTGCACCGCTTCGCGTTTCATTCCCCAGGAACACAACCTTAAGACACTACCGATTCGGTCCACTTGTAGAAGTTCTACCACGTCATCATGTACAAACAGTTGCGGAAAACGGAAATTAGTAGTGTCTTATTTTCAGTCTTTGCGTCTTTGCGTCTTTGCCTCTTTGCGCCTTTGCGTGAAATGTTTTCTATTTGCACGATGGGCTCACGCAAAGACCGCAAAGAAACGAAGCCGCAAAAGGGAAATTAAGACCCCCCGGAAATCAGGTCACTACGCATTATCCGCATAACGGGCGCATACTCCGTCAATCAGGCTCAGTAAGTGGTCCATTTGCGTGGCGTAGTCTTCATGCTCAGCAATGTATTGATCGTTGCGGATTACGATCTCCCTGGTCTTTGCCGGGTTCGCAAGGCAAAAGCGAAGCGCCTCAATAACCTCCTCGACACTGTCCGGCCGCACAAACAAAGCCGCGAAGCCCAGTCGCTCCATCTCCCGATATTCCGGGAGATCACCGATAATCGGGACCGCGCCTGCAGCCACTGCCTGTAACACACTCGAGGACCTCATGTCGACACCAGGCAACGAGACGAAGACATCCGAGATGGTCACCAGTTCAACGCAGTCTGACCACGGCGCGTCTCCCTCAAGCAGGGTGAACTGCGACGAGAGTCCCCTTTCTTCGATCGTTTGGCGAGCTTGTTTGGCACGCTCTTCCGTATCCAGTCCGCCAAACATGATGAAGTGCGTGGACTTGTTTTCTGAAGCGATTTGCATGAATGCCTCTAACGCTACCAGGGCGCCCCAGGCAGGTCGAAACCGCCGCGGGTTTAGGATTATGGTCGCTTGAGGATCGATGTTCCACTTGGAACAGAGAGCCAGGCGCTGCTCGGCATCAGCTCTCTTAAACGTCTGCCGATCGACACCCCATGAAACGGCGCGCACCTTTTCCGGGCGAACGCCGAAGCGCCGGGAAATGTGCTGCGCCGCAGTTGTGGAGCTGGGGACAATCAGATCAACCGTGCGCAGGGCGAACTTAGTGATCGCAAAATGGTATGGGGACGACTCGGCATAAGTGAACACATCTCCTCCCCAGGGAAATATGATCCTGGGCAGGCCGCGGCAAAGGGCCGTCGGAAGACCGTAAGTGGTGACTTCGTGGCCAAAGACAAAACGCGGGCGCTGGGCCATTGCGGCTCTTGTTGTGGGCCAGGCAGCGGTTACATAGGCGGCGAAGTAAGGCAATCGAAACTCAGTGTCTGCGTCCAACCCCGTAGTCTTCGCGAACTTCTGTTTGAAGCGCGGTACGGTCCTCTCCAATCGATACAAGACGGGATTCATGATTCGGTATGTGACCGATCGCATTAGCCGGGTCTCGTAATCGCAACTGCGTACAATCGACGGCCCCTCGGGCAGGCTCGAGAGCGCCTCTCGCCGGTGCGTAACCAGCACCACCTCAATCCCTTTCGAGCGCCAGTAAGCGGCCAATTGCGCCGGAAAGATGCTGGTGGAATCGCCCAACATTACGGCCGGCCCGTCCGCCCGATACTTCACAATGCGGCTCCACAGTGTCGAGTTTTACGCGCGCGCGGTTTGCTGAAGATCGTCTTGATGACACCTCGACGTCTTGCAATCTTGTCGGTGATCCTTTGCCTTTCGAGGTTCCTGGGTGGAACAGAGATCATTGGTTGGAAGAACAGTCTTAAGATGGAAGGACGCATTGTTCGTGGCAGTGCCCTAATTTGTAACGCAAACTGTTAGTTTGCGATCGGTGGACGGCATTCAACGCGAGCGCAAGCTAACAGCTTGCGTTACAAAAAAGATGCTGGGGCTATCAAAGAATCGATCGTATCACTGTTTCAGCAGCCTGCTAGACTTCACGACTGCGAGCGGCCAACTCCGACTTTCCAAAGACCCAGAGCTTCAGCCTTGAAAATTTGACTCCGAGCCCAAGCAAATGCGCAATTCTATCAGTAGCAGCAAGGCGATCAAACTCGCAATCGGAATACGGTCCTGCTTCCAACGCAGGCCTCACGCCCCTGGTCAGCAGAAAATAGTCGCCCAGCCCATATTGCCCCAGCAACGGATAGCCATGTTGCGCCATAAAGTCGGTCAGTAGAACGTCGTCAAAAAAGAGATTGTGCCACCTGACCGGAATGGGTTCGAGACCACAGGCCGCACGAAAGTCGTTGAGCGAATCAACTCCCTGCCTGCTCCCTTCCAGCATCAACAACTTCCCGTCAGGCTTGAGCATGGCCATCAGGTTAAGCAGCACTTTCTGCTGCAGCTCCCATTCCATCAGATTGATCAGGAACCTTTGCGAGACGATCACATCATAGTCGTTGGCGAGAAGATAGCTGCCCAAAAAATCCACTTGTTTCAATACCACGTTCGCTCTGCCGGCTAACCGTTCCTTGGCTTTCTTGAGCCTCGTCTCAGAAAAATCTACAGCGTGGACGACGCTTTCCGGAATGGACGAATACAACAACGTGCCCTCACCCTCGCCACATCCGGCATCGAGTATTTTAGCGCCCTCGGGTATCTGATGGCTGATTAATCTGATCTCGGCCGCCACCAGGTTCTTGTCCTTCATGGACTCGACTTCTTCGTTATTCCAGTAGTCCAAAACCTCTGCTTGATTGTGTACCATACGAAATGCTTAGCTCCTCAAATTATCAATGCGACTATCGTGGTCCTTTCTGCAAATCACCATCGAGATACTCTGTCGTCCAATCAAGGTCCGGCCGCACAGTCCCGGGCCACTTGCCGTGCCAGTTTCCTCGTCGCTCTACCGAATCAAACACTTCAAAGATTAGGGCGTCTTCCATGCGGAGAAGTACCTCACTCTCGTTCTTCACAATCAGCAGCAAGGCTCTGTGTAACCCATCGTTGAGCAGGTCACCGGGAACCTGACAGACGCTCCTAAAAAGCCCCGCGGGGAACGCCTTGCCATGCCAGGTCGGTTCGCGAACCGGGACGCTGGCGAAGACCATGACGCCGCGATCATTGTATAAGTGCAGGCTCAGACTGAGGTGCACATCCGGCTCGAAATTCCAGTATTCAAATTCAAATGTGAAAGCCGTCCGAATCGTGATGTTATCATTCGCCGAGCCGTTGACGGGTCGCACACAGGCACGCCGCAGACGGACCCTGTCATTGCCGGATATTACAGCAGCATCATCCCAGACTCTTTCCGGAGCGGCCACAGCGCCTTCGCCCAGATAGTTCTTGACAACAGTTTCGGTCTCGCCCTCGCCGGCAATTTTGCCCTGCTGCAACCAAACCACGCGTTTGCACAAAACCTGGATGGCCGCCATGTTGTGGCTCACGAACAGCACGGTACGACCTTCGTTAGCGACGTCGCCCATCTTTCCCAAACACTTCTTTTGGAAACTCGCATCACCCACCGCGAGCACTTCATCGACAATCAATACCTCAGGGCTCAGGTGGGCCGCGACGGCAAAAGCAAGTCGCATATACATGCCGCTGGAATAACGCTTGACCGGGGTGTCGATGAATCGCTCGATTTCCGAAAAGGCCACAATCTCGTCGAACTTCTGAGTAATTTCCGACCGCTTCATTCCCATTACTGCGCCGTTGAGAAAGATGTTCTCGCGTCCGGTGAGTTCGGGATGAAACCCTGTGCCGACCTCGAGCAGGCTGCCGACTCTGCCGAACAATTCGATGCGTCCGGTAGTGGGCTCAGTGATGCGCGAGAGCACCTTAAGCAGCGTCGACTTGCCGGCGCCGTTACTGCCGATAATGCCGATAGTCTCGCCTTGCTCGACAGCAAAGTTAATGTCTTTAAGAGCCCAGATTTCGTTGTCGGCTTCATATCCGTTGTTTCGCAAACGATTAATCGGGCGCTTGATGAACTCGTTTAGAGCTTCACGAAGTGACTGGCCGGTGCTCTGGTGGGATGTGCCGATCTGGTAGCGCTTGCTTATGTTTTCGACAGTGATAATGTTTCGCATCTAGATTAGGTCCGCGAAAACCCTCTCACGATTCCGGAAGGCGTAAGTGGCGTAGACAAGCAGCAAGAGAGTGAAGATGGCTGCCAGAATAATCGTCGGCCAATTGAAGGCTTTGCCAAAAAGCGCCGAGCGAAACCCTTCAAGAATGCCGGCCACAGGGTTTAGTGAATAGGCCAGTTGCCATCGCTGAGGAACCAGGCTCAGCGGATAGACGACCGGCGAAGCAAACATCCAAAGCTGAATCAGCACTGGAAGCGCAATGCCCACGTCGCGGTACTTAACATTGACCGCGGAGGTCCAGAGTCCGAACCCCAATGCCAGCAGGACCATCAACAGGACCAGCGGCGGGACCATCAGCAATTGCATCGTGAGGGCGGCACGGTAATAGATCATCATCCCTGCAAGAATCAGAAAAGCAATGCCGAGATCTACCAACCGTGCGGTGATTGCCGCGATTGGAATAATCAAACGCGGGAAATACACCTTGGTAATCAAAGGAGCATTCCCAACCAGACTATTGCCCGTTGCCGTGACTGCTCCGGAAAAGAAAGTCCAGAGCAACAGTCCCGCGTAAACGAACAGTGGGTAAGGAATGTTATCCGAGGGAACCTGGACCACTCTCCCCAAAAAGATTGTGAAGATCATGGTCATCAAGAGCGGCTGCAAGAGAGCCCACGCCATGCCGAGCACCGTTTGCTTGTACCGGACTTTCAAGTCACGCCAGGTAAGAAAATAGAGCAACTCGCGATACATCCACAGATCGCTGAGATTAGCCGTGACCCAGGCGCCGCTCGCTTCAACAACGGACACCGGTTCGTCGGGCAACTGGGGTACCCGCAATGACTTCTCTGGGATCTCGGCGCGTTCGAGCAAGGTGGTACTTTTGTCAACAGGCCAATCCATCAGTCTCGCGTAGTTGCCCGGGGGTGTGGTTTCTTAGTGTGACGCCTCGCCCACAAATTCATCGGCAAAGTGCGCATGGAGTGGGTTTCTGTCCGTGACACAGGAGTTTAGCCAAGTGTTACGGCACGGTCAAGCACACCTATGCGACACTTATTTTCCGAGCAGACGAGTGGCAGCGAAAGAGCCAATGAGTGAATGGTATTTGTAGGGGCTTTCCTCTTCTTCGACACTGGTGACAAAGATCAATTTGCCGGAGATGGAGCTGTTTGATTCAAATTTACCTTTGAAGATTAGCGTTCCCACCTCTCGACAGCAGGTGCCGAGCGGCAACTCGGCGTCTCCGGAAAAGCTGACCCGGTCATTGGGCAACTGTGACCAGACCGCCGGCGCAGGAGTGGTCACCGGTTTGTCACCTGGTCCGGTATCAAGAAGCAGAAAGGATCCAGAGCCCGAGGCATTCGACTCGAACACCAAATTCTTTTCGCTGTCGCCCGACAACGCGAACTTCACGCGCCAGCGTCCCGTCAGACTGGCCGCCTGAGCCTGAGGTGCTGCTGCTTGAGACAGTGGCGTCCGCAACCCAAATCCGCCGATCGCAAGGGCGGAGATCAGAATCAACGAAATTAAAAGGGCTCTCATCAGCATAGCCAAATCTTAAACTCCTTCCGGCCTTACTTGCTCCTTTGACACTACGAGGCGACCAGTCATTATCTCAGACTAGCCGCCTCGTGTTTACAGCCTCGGCGATTCCAGCATTCCGCTTCGTCCGGTTTGCCAGAGCCCAATCCGAACAGTTGAAACGCTGCTCTCGTTGGTTAGCTGCCCGGCCCAACTGGGTTACAGCCCGCGCATCCGTCGGGGGTGTTCCCAAAGATCCCGTTGTTCCCGAATGTATTAACAATCCCGCCAGTACTAATTAGGACGCCTGCACCGGCGTTGCGGTTAATTTGGTTCTGGGCAATCTCAACCCCCGAACTGCCAACGTTACCGGCATTACCGGCCTGGATGCCATTGGTGCCGTTTCCGGAAATCTGGCTTGCCCAAACCGAGACGAAGCCAAACTGGGTCGATGAGCCATCTGAGAAAATGCCGTTGCTGGTGTTGTTGGCGAAGACGCAGTTGCGGGCCGAAACCAGCGAACCGGATTTTGCATGCAGACCGTTTCCGTCGCCAGACAAGCGGACGTTGTCGAGACTGGTCCTGACCTTCAGCGTCCCCGAGCTAGTGACCGTCTGGATGCCGTCGCCGGTGTTGTCCCGAATGACGGAGTTTCTCACGTTAAGGTTCACGGCGCCGGCCGTACTAACGAGAATGCCCTCGCCTGCAAACCTGAAAATCACACAGTCCTCGACGTTCAGTGTCTTGGTCTGAATGACATTAATGCCACGAACGCCGTTACAGAAGCCGTTAATCGAGAGGCCCCTGATCGTGACCACGTCCGATGGGCCGGCATTGATGATGATGCCGGTCGTCAACGACGCAAGAATTGACGCAAACGTTCCGGTGCCATCGAGGGTGATCGACTTGGTGATAGTGACGGCGCCAAAGCCACCCGGATCCAACGCATCGATTTCACCGCAAGGGGCAGTCTTTGAGATGGCGCCCGCCCAGGTCTTGCACGGTGCGGTGCGGCTGCAAGGATTAGCGTCGTCACCGACGCCGGACACCCATGTGCGTGAGGCCTGCGCCTGGGCTAACGAAGCAAACGCGAATATGAATGTCGCGATTGTCACTGCTTTGATCAAGAACCGAAACTTGTTCATTTGGAGTCTCCTTTTTCTTTGAAAGTTAGGGGATGGCCGCCAGTAGAACACGGATAAGTTCCGGTTACTGTTGTGCCGAGTAGTCCCATGGTTGACGAGAAATACGATTTCATCAAGAGTGTTGCAAATTTACCTGACCAGGCACGCGGACGTTAAGAGCCGCTGCCGCAGTCGGCCGCGGTATCGTTGGTGATTGTCCAGGTGGCTTGATCACCGCAGTTGACGACGGTCGAAAGAAAGCAGCCATCCTGGTCCTCGGCAATAACTTTAACCTGGGCTTGATCGCATGCGATGTTATTAAGCGAAACCGAGTGATTGGGTGTGATGTTGTTTCCCTCGGTCAATAGATCGCCACTCCAGTCATCCGCATTGACATGCGACAAATACACGTTGCGAATCTCGCGGCTTGAATTGTTCACAATGTTGACCGAGGTTGATGTTGCCCTCGCCTTCAATTGCATGGGCAGCGACGCAATTGCAAGAAGTGCGACGCAGATAATAATCAAGCGTTGGTTGTGACGCCGTCCATCAAAGTGCCTCATTTTCGTGCTCCTCTCTCGATAACGGAAATTCTGGAGAAAGCGGGCGCAGGCGCGCCCGCCGTAAATAGGTTCACGGATTGTTCGTTAAGGACAAGTGCCGTTGACCGTGTAGTGCGGTCCGCTGTTGACTACCGGATCTCCAGGATTATGCGGCACGACTACGGTAGCCGTGGCCCGAGTAACATTGCCTGAGGCGTCAGTGACTTTGAATTTGATCGTATAGACCCGACCATCACCGCCACCGTCGCGCTCAGCGCGCAATTGAACGGACTTGCAATTAGCAGCAATCACAATGTCATTGCTGGTATTGCCATCGCCGTTACCATTCTCAGTCTCGTCGCTAGTGACCTGCTCAATGACCACGCTGCCGACGCCGAGATTCGCATCGCAGTTATCGCTCGCGCTCGTCACAAAGTCCGTCACCTGGAATGTCTTGTACTTGTGATTTGGCGGCCACATCGAAGGCGACTGGCCGTTAAGCGTGATCACCGGCGCCGTGTTGTCTATGACGGTTACCTTCTGTGTCGCCGTGCCGGTGTTATTGGAAGCATCGGTGGCTGAGTAGGTGATTGTTGTTTGACCGGCCGGGAAACTGTTGCCGGCTGGAACGCCGCTGCGCGTAGTGGCAATCGAACCCTGGCAGGAATCGCTTGCACTGGCTGTGCCCAGCGTCGCATTGCTGACAGTCACACTACATGACGTGCTGCCGGCTCCGGTGTAAACCGTCACGTCCGCAGGTGCCGTGACTACTGGAGCCGTGGTATCCACGACATTAACCGTGCGCGTCACCGGCGTTGCCGCATGACCCGACGGGTCGGTGGCATTGTAGGTGATTGTGTATGACCCAACCACATTAGCATTGACAGAGCCGGAAGCGGTTGCCGCGAAGTCGCCGGCGCAAGCATCGTGTGCCACCGCGCCTGGATCGGTAAAGCTGGTATGGCACTCGACCGTCATCGGATTGGCTCCGGTGACAGTGATCGTCGGCGGGGTGTTATCTGGTTGGACAGTCACTGTGCGTGTTGCCGTTGTCGTCTGGCTATTGGCCGTCGCCGTGTAAGTGATCGAGTAAACTCCAGGCGTATGTATGTCGACGGTTCCCGTGGTGGTTACTGCGACAGAAGCGCCACAAGCAGTTGCCGTCGCGCCCGGATCGGTAAAGGGCGTGCCGCACTCGATAGTAATTTGATCGGCGCCAATGAGCGTGATCGTCGGCGGCGGACTTGAAGAAGTTGGCTGATCGACTTCATCTGGCGGGAAATTGCCGACGAGCACGGTTCGTGTCGCCGTTGCCTGATGAGTTCCATCAGTCGCCGTGTAAGTGACTGTATAGGTGCCCGCTACGCTTGGATTGACTGATGTTGCTCCGCCCGGACCCGAGGTCGAGCTGGAGACTGGTTTGGAACCGGCACAGCCATCAATAGCCGTGGCGCCCGGATCGACAAAGGGTGAGCACGAGCCCTGTTGAATCCTATAAGGGTTGGCCCCGTTGACCGTGATCGCCGGCGCCTCGCTATCGGAGACAACGATTGTCCGAGTGGTCGAGGTGGAATTTGCTCCTTCTGTCGCAGTATAAGTGCCGGTGTAAGTTCCAACCGCCGGAGCACTGGGATCAAAGCCGCCAGTATAGGCGACAGTCACCGGGACGCTCTGACCGCTGCCATTGACCGCCGACGCGCCGGGATCGTTGAAATCCGTGCCGCATTCCACCGAAACTGAACTTGCTCCGTTCAGAGTAATTGAGAGGCCACCGGGATTGTTTACCGTCACTTGGAAACTAACGGCGGCGCCGGTTTGCCCAGAACAGATTACAGTGGTTGTGCCCACCGGAAAGAACGAACCGGATGACGGGTTGCAGCTAATGGCCGGAATAATCTCGCCGTTTTCGCCGGTCGAATCTTGACCGCAGTTGCCCGTTCCAGTGGGAGTGGAGAACGTTACGGTCGCTCCTGCCTGTCCGGAGTCAGCGGGAACGGTGATGTTGTCGGGTGCTGTAAGCTGGCAGTCCGCCGCCACGACTTCGATCTCCGCAGTCGAGCTGTTGCTGTCAGTGTTTGGGTCCGAGGTGGTGCTGGAGACGCTCGCGGTATTTGAAATTAACGTACCACCCGCAACCGCACCTACTTGATAAGTGGCTACGAAAGTAGCTGACTCGCCCCGAGCAAGACTAGCGATAGTACAGACGGTGCTGCCTGTGTTGCTTCCGGCCGCTGGACTGGTGCAACTAAACACTGGACCGGAAAGCTGGTCAAAAGACACAAATGTCGTGTTGGTGGGGATAGCATCCGACATCTGGACCGCGGTAGCGTCGCTGGGTCCCCGGTTGGTGACTTGCACTGAGAAGAGCAATTGAGCCCCGGCGGATGCACTACCTGATATCGTGCCCTTGGCAATCGTGAGGTCGGCTGACGGGTTTGCCGCATCGATCACTGTAAAGGACGTAACACCCTGCACCGTGCCGCCGAACGGCTCGAAGAGAATCACTCGCCAATCGCCCACGCTCGATGCTGCGGTCAACGTGAACGTGCTGGTACCCGATCCAACTGCTGTATTCTGTACCGTGAAAAACTCAGCGCTCGACCAAATGACACGCCAGAAGGAGGGCGCACCAGTGATTTTTGCGCAGACGGTCTTGTCAGCATCCTGCAGATTGAAAACGGTCTTCGGAGTCGAACAATCGCTCGCGAAGGTTGCAACCGTCACGGACGGGGGCTCGGGAAACAACGAGGCATAGTGTCCAAGTCCCGATGACGGCCAGCCGGTCAATCCCGCCAGAGTGGAAGGCGAAGCAACGGCCTTGGTCGTACTCGCCGGAGCCAAAGTTTGGGCGCCGGAAAGCCGATCGCTGAGTAACGCCGAGGAAGTCCCGTAAGAACCACCGACAATCAATGCGCCTAGAATCAAGAGAGCCGAGACTCGAGCGAAGAATTTGATCTGCCCTACGCGAAAAAAAAGATTCACTACCCGCAAAGGATTGCCCGCTGACGTGCCTGGGGCGTTTGGGTTCTTCATCGTTATTCCTCCGAGAGAATGTTCCAGCAAAGAGAGCTTCGCCCTTAATGTCTTAAAACGCCCGCTAAATAAGGGATTTTTCTGACAATTCGAGCAACATATCAACACGTTTCGAATCGAATTGCTTAATTACCTGGGCTCCGAAGTGATGCTGAACGGACAGCGCACACTGAAATTGGAAGGAAGCTGTCCGAAACAGGGCACCTCTTCTATTCCATTTTTATTATTAAGTCAATGCGAGATGCAAAAATAATTGCTATTTTTTTGTTGCAGGCCGAGTAGTTGACAGTATTTTAGTTGACCATTACTGTCTTACAACTCCCAATCACTTCGGCAAAAGCAGGTTAACTCAAGATGCGCAGATTCTTTGTCACTGGCGGCGCTGGATTCATTGGATCGGCATTCCTAAGACTGATTCTTGATGAGTTTCCATCCTGTGAAGTAATCAATTTCGACGCTCTCACCTATGCCGGCAATCTCGATAACTTGAAAGATTTGAATTACCGCCACCAGTTCATTCGCGGCGACATTACGGTCCGTGAGGAAGTTCTCGCGGCCCTGCCACCGGGAATCGACGCAGTGATTAACCTGGCCGCGGAGTCCCATGTTGACCGAAGCATTGCCTCAGCGCACGAATTCATCAAAACCAACGTGCTGGGCACACAGATACTGCTGGACGCAGCTCGTGAACGTGGCGTGCGACGGTTTGTGCATGTGTCGACCGACGAGGTAATGGGCAGTTTGCCCGAGGCTGAGGATGCGTTCTTTACCGAGCAATCCCCGTTTGAACCTAACAGTCCCTATGCCGCATCAAAGGCGGCAGCCGAGCACCTGGTGCGTGCGGCTCACCACACCTTCGGTCTCGACACTGTGATAACTCGTTGCGGAAACAATTATGGACCTCGGCAATTCCCGGAAAAATTCCTGCCGCTGATGCTTTCCAATGCGTTTGAAGATCGCCCAATCCCCGTTTATGGCGATGGCCGTAACGTCCGCGACTGGATCTATGTAGAGGATCATTGCCGGGCGATTCTGCTGGCGCTTGAGCAGGGGATTTCGGGATCCGTCTACAACATCGGAGCGAGGAACGAAAGACGCAACGTTGATGTGGCCCACTCTGTCCTCGACCAGTTGGGCAAGCCCCACACTCTGATTCAGTTTGTGAAAGATCGTCCCGGGCATGATCGACGTTATGCTATAGACCCGGCGCTTGCCGAAGCCGAATTAGGCTGGCGCCCGCTTGAGTCATGGGAGACGGGGTTGCAGAAGACGATCCGCTGGTACCAGGATAATCCGGAGTGGATTGCGCGCACGCGCAGCGGCGCCTATCGCGAGTTTTATGCTCGGCAATATGGCGCGGAGGTCAGCGCAAGTTGAGAGTGCTGGTCACTGGCGCCGGCGGCATGGTGGGGCGAGCGGTTCGCAAAGATTGTGAGCAGCGCGGCGATGAGGTCCATGCCTATGATCGCGAGACTCTGGACATCAGCGATGCCGATCTGGTAATGGCGACTTTGGAAAGAGATCAGCCGGAAGCAGTTATCAATTGCGCCGCCTGGACTGACGTCGATGGATGCGAAAGCGATCTACGGCGGGCTGACGCGGCCAACGGACTTGGTCCCGAAAACCTGGCTAAGGCAACTCGTCGGATCGGCGCCATCCTCGTAACCATCTCAACGGATTATGTGTTCGACGGAGAGGGCGCAGGGTTCTATACACAAAGAGACACTCCAAACCCGAAGAGCGTTTATGCCAACACTAAACTCGACGGCGAGCGGCGAGCGCAAGTCGCATCAGCCAGAACCGTCGTGGTCCGGAGTGGCTTTATCTTCGGGCCCGGAGGCAGAAATTTCTTGAGCACAATAGTCGCGCGTCTCAGGCGTGGCGATAAGGTGAGCGCTATTGGTGACGCCTGGGGCACGCCCACTTATTCGAGGCACCTGGCCACGCGCCTGCGTGACTTGGCCCAACTCGATCTGCCCGGCATCTATCACGTAGTTAACAGTGGTGAGGGCGCCAGCTATGAAGAGTTTGCCCGTGCTGTAGTCGGCGCGCTCGGACTCGATCAGTCGCTGGTTGGGAGTTCAAAGGCCGCTTCGTTGCAAAGGCCGGCGGCCCGGCCCACAAATTCCCGTCTTAAGTGTGTACTTTCCGAGGCCCTCGGACTCGCGCCGCTCCCCCATTGGCAAGACGCAGTCAAAGATTTTGTTGATTTGGTTTGACTGGTCTCAGCCTATGACGGGCCCTAATCTTTCGGTAGTGCCCTATTTTGTGTAACGCAAACTGTTAGTTTGCGATGAGTGAATGGCATTCAACGCGCGCGCAAACTAACAGTTTGCGTTACAAAAACGAAACTACCGCACCATTAATCTCGCCCCTTGAGCTTGCCACAGGGTATTTGTCTGCTATTATTTTGCTTTTCGTTGGGCGCTCCACTCGAGATCTTCGGCTGGGGACTCCACTCTCAGTGTAGAGGTCTAACACATGATGTCTCAAGATAACCGTCTAATCCCTGTTTCCGGTATCGAGCGAGGTCTGGATCGCCCACTTAGTGACCTGGCTCAATCGAAACCTTACGGCGTCTCAGCCACGGATCCGTCAAATATTCGCGACTACTTTCATGTCGTGCTTAAGCGAAAGTGGTTAGTCCTCAGCCTGGTCGTCGTAATCACCTCTTTGGTTACCGTGCAGATGTTTCGCTTGCCTTCGATTTACCAGGGGGCGACGACGATTAAGATCGAGCAAAGACCGAGGAACGTTCTGCAGATGGGTAAGGATACGGTGATCAACAGCGGCACTGATCCAAATTTTTGGAATACTCAGTTGAAATTGTTGGAAAGTCCCTCGCTGGCCCGCCAGGTAGTCTTGACGCTTGATCTGCAACACAACCCCAATTTTTTTGGCTCTCAGACCCAGGGAGGGATTTTTGCTTCGTTGCGACGTGCCTTCTCACACGACAAGAAAGCGAGCGTCGCGCCGACAAAGAGTTCGGACCTGACTATTGTTGGCGAAAACGAGTTGAACGATCAGCCCTTGACGCCGGAACAACTCACGGCGCTCGAGCCCTATGAAGACACAATCATCGCGAACGAGGCAGTCGAGCCGGTTGTGGGAACGAATCTGGTGACGATCAGGTACCACCACACCGATCCGGAGTTGGCGCGAAAGATCTCTGATACGCTGGCCGAAGTTTTCGTCAGAAACAATCTCGAGCGAGCCACCGAGCACTCAAGCAAAGCCGAGGATCTTTTGGCGAAGGAAATTGCCAAGTACCAGACGAAGATCAAGGGGCAGGAGGAAGCCAGAATTAATTACGCCCGGACTTACAACCTGGCGCTGACTCCGGAAACGAACGTTGAAGTGCCGAAGCTGCTCACCCTCAGCGCCCAACTGTTAACTGCGGAAAACGAACGCAAGAACCTGCAGGCTGCTTATGAAGCTGCTAAGAACGCGGGCGATCCGTATACGATTCCGGAAGTAGGATCTTCGGATCGGATTCTGAAACTCAGGGAAAACATTTCCAACCTGAAGCAGAAGCGTGAAGCCCTGCGCACGAAGTACACCGATGAATGGTGGGAAATTAAGGAAATCGACAATCAACTTAAGCCGCTCGAGATCGATTTGAAAAAAGCCCCTGCCGAAGTAATCGCAAGCATGAAGTCGCGTTATGAATCCGCGTTGGCCAGAGAGAACATGCTGCGCGCCTCGTATAACTCGCAACACGGCACCACTACCGAGCAAACAAAACACCAGATCGAAATGGTTGCCCTCAGCCAGCAGATCGAGACCGACAAGCAGTACCTAAACACCTTGCTGCAGAAAGAGCGAGATCTTTACAGTGGTCGGAGCGATCGGCCGAACGAAGTGAGTATTGAGACTGCGAGCCGGCTACCCAGGGAAGCAATCGGACCCGCCCGCTTTCGCAACATCGCCGTCGCTTTTTTGATTTCATTGGTGGCCGGCATAGGCCTGGCCTTCCTTTTGGATTTCCTGGATGACACGGTGAAGTCGATTGATGATGTGGATCGCTACATTCATCTGCCGGCGCTCGCGTTGATTCCGGCAGGTCGCGGCGAACGGCCGCGACTGCGAGGGATGGCGGGCGCACCAGCACCCAGCGACAGCACGGCCTTAGCGATGCTCGACGACGTGCGTTCGCCGATTGCCGAAAGTTATCGCCATTTGCGAACGTCGCTGTTGCTCTCTTCAGCCGGCCAGCCACCCAAAACCATTCTGGTTACTTCGAGCCAGCCCTCCGAAGGCAAGACCACCACGGCCATCAACACGGCATTCATGCTGGCCCAAACCGGTGTCGAAGTGCTGATTATTGACTGCGACTTGCGCCGTCCGAGGCTGCACGCCAACCTCGACGTGCCAAACACTGTGGGCCTGACCAACCTGCTTTCCGGCGAGACGAACATTGAGGCCTTGATTCAGATTTGCGAGCGGCAACCGAATTTGAAGCTGCTCACCTCCGGACCGGTGCCGCCGAATCCGGCCGAGTTGCTTGGCTCTGAAGAAATGCGAAAACTTCTGGCCACGCTCAGCCAGCGTTTTGCGCATATCATTATCGACTCGCCGCCCACGATCTCCTTTACTGATTCCTCGATTCTCTCAACCATGGTGGATGGCGTTGTCCTCGTGGTCCACGGCGGTCGCAGTTCGCGCGCCGTCGTTCGTCGCGCAAAACAACAACTGCTGGACATCGGCGCTCACATCTTCGGCGTGGTGCTGAACAACGTGAAACTCGAAACGCAGGACTACTATTACACCGGTTACTACGCCAGCCACTACTACACCAACCAGGAGGATGAGGAAGAGGCGGAGGTTGCCGCAGACAGTGGCGCCCGGGCCACCAGGTCGAGTTAAATGAGAGGGCAGTTTTGCCAGATCGCGCCTGACGTAAAGCTGGGTCGCGACGTGGACATTTATCACTTCGTCAATCTCTACGGCTGTGAGATCGGTGACGGCAGCAGGATCGGTTCATTTGTCGAAGTGCAAAAGGGTGTCTCAGTAGGCCGCAACTGCAAGGTTTCCAGTCACACCTTCATCTGCGAAGGCGTGACCATTGAAGACGAGGTCTTCATCGGTCACGGCGTCAATTTCATCAACGACAATTATCCGCGCGCCACGTCCGCCGCCGGAGGTCTGCAAACCGAAAGCGACTGGAAGGTTATGCCGACAGTCGTCAAACGGGGCGCCAGCATCGGCACTGGTGCAACGATCCTCGGAGGTGTCGAAATCGGCTCGCGAGCGATTGTCGGCGCGGGCTCAGTCGTTACCAGGAATGTGCCTGAAGGGATGATCGTTGCCGGAAACCCCGCCAAAATCATCAGAGAAATCGAATCCTGAGCGTCATGCGGTTAAGCCCCGAACCAACGACCGGTCCGAACGCCCCTGTCAATCCTGTCAAGATGGAGGCCAGCGCGTGAGCGGAAAGATCACAGTGGGCGTGATTGGCTGCGGCTATTGGGGCCCTAACCTCTTGCGCAATTTTGCGGAGAATGAAAACTGGGAGTTGCGCTGGATCTGCGACCTCGACCAGCACCGCCTTGACAGCCTGGGACGCCGTTATCCCGCCGTTCGGACCACGACTGAATCCAAACATTTGATGGCCGACCCGCAACTTGACGCAGTGGCGATTGTGACTCCTGTCGGAACGCACTTTTCGTTCGCCAGCGAGGCACTGCGCAACGGCAAGCATGTGCTGGTAGAAAAGCCCCTGACGGCCAGTGTTGCTGAGGCTGAGCAACTGACCGAAATTGCCGAGCGCAACAACCGCGTCCTGATGGTGGATCACACATTCGTCTATACCGGCGCCGTCACCAAGATTAAGGAGATCGTGGCGAGCGGTGAACTGGGCGACCTGCTGTATTTTGATGCGACGCGGATCAATCTCGGACTGTTCCAGGATGATATCAACGTAGTCTGGGATCTGGCGCCGCACGACTTTTCGATCATGGATTTCATGATTGACAGCCGACCGGAGTCAGTCAGCGCGACCGGAAGCTGTCACATCAAACAGGGAATCGAAAACATTGCTTACGTGATGCTGCGGTTTCCCAATGAGTTGATCGCTCATTTTCATTTTAACTGGCTTTCACCCGTCAAGATTCGGCACACGCTGATCGCCGGCAGCAGCAAGATGATTGTCTACGACGACATTGAGCCCACCGAGAAAGTGCGTGTTTACGATCGCGGGGTGACCGCGACGCGCAGCAACGGGCTTGATAAGGAGGCCGCCTATAAGACACTCGTGAGCTATCGGACGGGCGATGTCTGGGTGCCGAAGATTGATACGACCGAAGCCTTGCATTACGTGTGTGTGGAGTTTCTGGAGGCGATCACCCAGAAGCGTCGTCCGTTAACGGATGGTAACGCCGGTCTGCGTGTGGTGCGCTTGTTGGAAGCCGCGCAACGCTCAATGGACCAGGGCGGTAAGCCCGTGAAAGTCTAGCTGGCTGCGGACAAAAGGATACGATCCACGAAATCACACGAAACAGCACGAAGTCACTCGAAAACGAACGTGCCAGTTCGTACAATTTCGCGTTATTTCGTGTCCCTTCGTGGATCGTTTTCACGTTCGCTGACGCTCTTAACAATTGTGAGTTTTAGATTGTACCGTTTAGATAGGGCACTTGTGCCCCTCGCTGCGCCGGCGGACAAGTCCGCTATCTAAACGAATCTTGTTTAAAGACTGCTGCGCCAGCGACCAGTCGAATTGCAAATGTCCAGTCGAATTGCAAATGTTATGAAAATTCCTGCAGTTAACTTGAAAGCTCAAATCGAGCCCCTGCGCGCCGAGTTGCTCGCCTCTCTTGAGCGCATCATCGACTCGCAACAGTTTGTCCTCGGCGCCGAGGTTAAGGATCTGGAAGAAGAGGTGGCGCGTTACTCGAATACGAGCCACGCGATTGGCTGTGCCTCAGGATCCGACGCGTTATTGCTGGCCCTGATGGCCCTCGACATCAAAGATGGCGACGAGGTCATCACTTCGCCGTTTACTTTTTTTGCCACTGGCAGCGCTATCGCGCGGCTTGGCGCGCGGCCTGTGTTCGTCGATATCGACGCACCGCTTTTTAACATTGATCCGGCGCGCGTGGCTGCCGCGATTACCTCCCGAACTCGCGCGATCATTGCTGTGCACATGTACGGGCAGTGTGCCGATATGGATCCGTTGCTCGAGATTGCGGCAGAGCATCAACTGCCTTTGGTCGAGGATGCAGCGCAGGCAATTGGCGCGGAAGATCGCGGCCGGCGCGCCGGCTCAATGGGCCGCATCGGTTGCTTTAGTTTCTATCCGACCAAGAACCTCGGCGCGGCGGGTGACGCCGGCATGGTGACGACGAATGACGACGGGTTGGCGGCACGCCTGCGAGCTTTGCGGGTGCATGGCGGCCTAACCGAATACCTGCATCAGGAAGTTGGCATCAACAGTCGGCTCGATGCTTTTCAGGCCGCAGTGTTGCGGATCAAGCTGCCGCATCTCGACGATTGGTCCAACGCGCGGGCGGAAAGAGCGCGCCGCTACGACGAGTTGCTGGCGCAAGCAAACCTGTCTTACGAACTCACTCGGCCGCTCATTCGAACTGACGGCCGGCACATCTTTCACCAGTATGTGGTGCGCACGCCAAAGCATCGCGATGCTTTGATGGATCATCTGGCCCAGCGCGGTGTGGGCACCAGAGTCTATTATCCGGTGCCCCTGCATCTGCAGGAATGCTTCCGTTATCTGGGCTATCGCGAGGGCGATTTTCCTGAGGCTGAGGCTGCGTCGCTGGAGACGTTTGCCTTGCCGATCTACCCGGAGCTCACGGACGAGCAGCAGGATTATGTGATTGAGAGTCTCAAGTGTTTTTGAGCCTGCGGAGCAGGCGGAAGCATAAAGCCCAGGGTGAAGCGTAGCGGAACCCTGGGTCAGGGAGGAAAGGATTTCCGAAGCCCGCGATAGCTGGCGAAAGCGTCTGCCGCCCGCTATCGCGGGCTTATGATCGTTGGATGCTTTTCGCCCTGGGGTTCTGCTGCGCTCCACCCCAGGCTTTATGCTGGCACCCGCTCCGCGGGTTCAGATCGTGCCCCAACCGGCGGTGGTTGCCGGCATCAGGCCTTTCAATTCTTGAGCCGCGCTTTCCTGCTTGGCTAACTCCAGATCGTGGTCCACCATCAACTGAACCAATTCCTTGAAACCAACTTTCGGTTTCCAGCCCAGCGCCGCCCGCGCCTTGCTGGCATCGCCTAACAAGACATCAACTTCCGCTGGTCGAAAATAACGCGGATCGGTTTCGACGTATTTCTTCCAGTCTAGATCGAGATAGGCAAACGTCTCGTCCAAAAATTCACGGACTGAGTGCGTCTCGCCCGTCGCGATCACATAGTCGTCTGCTTCGGCTGCTTGCAGCATCAGCCACATCGCTTCGACGTAGTCTCTGGCATAGCCCCAATCGCGTTGGGCGTCGAGATTGCCCATGTACAGCTTTTGCTGCAGGCCGAGCTTTATGCGTGTGGCCGCGCGCGTGATTTTGCGCGAGACGAATGTCTCACCGCGCCGCTCGCTTTCATGATTAAAGAGGATGCCGTTTGAGGCAAACATGCCATAAGCCTCGCGGTAGTTCACGGTGATGTGATAGGCGTAGGCTTTGGCGCAGGCGTAAGGCGAACGCGGATGAAACGGCGTCGTTTCCGACTGCGGCACTTCGCGCACTTTGCCGAAGAGTTCCGACGACGAGGCCTGATAAAACTTCGGCCGAATGCCCGTCTCACGAATCGCTTCCAACAGCCGCACCGCGCCCAGGCCGGAGACGTCGCCCGTGTATTCCGGAACGTCGAAGCTGACGCGTACGTGCGATTGCGCGCCGAGGTTGTAGATCTCATCGGGCTCGGTCTTGCGCAGGATGGTATTCAATGAACTCGAATCGTTCAGGTCGCCATAGAACATTCGCAGTCGCGTATTCGGCTCATGCGGATCCTGATAAAGGTGATCGATGCGTTCGGTATTAAAGGACGAAGACCGCCTGACGATGCCAAAGACTTCGTAGCCTTTTTCCAGCAACAGCTCTGTCAAAAACGAGCCGTCCTGTCCGGTGATTCCCGTGATCAATGCGCGCTTGGCCATATTTGAAAAATGCCTTTTTTCGAACTCGACATCGAAATAAATAAGGTGCGATTTTGCTCGATTATCTTAACGAAAGAGCATCATTAGGGCAAGCGGCGAGGTTGTTTAAGTCCTGAGGGGTTCGCGATTCGCACCGGCGGCTTCGCCGCTGCCCAGTGCGGTGAGGCTTTGCCTCACCGGTGGCGCGATTTTGTTTTTGGAGGCTATGCCTCCGACGGCTGCAGGAGGCGTAGCCTCAGAAGAAACGATTTGCGGATCGGTAAGGCAGAGCCTTACCGCACTGGGAGCGGCGAAGCCGCTGAGGCGGAAACTTCCGTCGGTTTCCACTGACTCGCATGACGGCGAACTCGCTCTTCTGCTAACATCGGCGTCGCAACAGGAATAACTCGAATTAGTGGATCACTGAGCCTTCAATGGAGACTGCAACACCCGATTTCCCTTATCAAAAAATAGTCGTTACCGGCGGCGCGGGCTTCCTGGGACGATTTGTATTGGAGCAGTTGAAGCGCTTTCCCGCCGTGGAAGTGTTCGTGCCTCGCAGTCACGACTACAACCTGGTGCAGGCGGACGACGTCAAGCGTCTGCTTGCCGATACTCGGCCCGACCTGGTTATCCATCTCGCAGCAGTAGTGGGCGGAATCGGCTACAACCAGCAAAACCCGGGACGCTTTTTCTACGACAATCTGATGATGGGCGTGCAGTTGATCGAGCAATCACGGCTGCAGGGCGTAAAGAAGTTTGTGGCCACTGGAACAGTCTGTGCTTATCCGAAGTTTACGCCCGTCCCTTTCAAAGAAGATGACCTGTGGAACGGGTACCCCGAGGAAACGAACGCGCCGTACGGGTTGGCAAAAAAGATGATGCTGGTCCAGGCCCAATCGTACCGGCAGCAGTATGGCTTCAACACGATCTTTCTGCTGCCCGCAAACCTTTACGGGCCGGGTGACAACTTTGATTTGGAGACCTCGCATGTAATTCCTGCTTTGATTCGCAAATGTGTCGAGGCTCGGCGAGGCGGCGCCGCGTTCATCGAAGCCTGGGGCTCGGGAGATGTCTCGCGCGAGTTTCTCTACGTCGAGGATTGCGCCGAAGGACTGGTAAAAGCCGCCGGCGGGTACGATGAGAGCGAGCCGGTGAATCTGGGCAACGGCCGTGAAGTAGTGATTAAGGATCTGGTTGAGACGATCGCGCGACTGGCGCGTTTCGAAGGCGAGATCAGGTGGTTGGCGAGCAAGCCCGATGGCCAGCCGCGCCGGCAGCTCGACGTGACCCGTGCCCGTGAGAAGTTTGGCTTTCAAGCAAGCACGCTGCTTGAAGAAGGCCTGAAGAAAACGATCGATTGGTACGAGAATAGTCTCGAGTCTGGAGTCGCGAGTCTCGAGTCAAGACAGTCCGGCGCGTCGTGACTCGCTCTTACCAAAGGGAATCGCGCGCGGGCTTTATGAGATCCTCGGTAGTGGTCCAATTTCAATTCTCTGCGTTAACTCCGCGGGCTCAGCGCCTCTGCGGTGAGCGTGTTTTCCAGCAAGATTCACCGCAAGACGCGGAGAACGCCGAGGTAGACGCAGAGAAGACGAACAAAATGGGCCACTACCAGGTCCTCGGTGTTCTTGACTCCAGACTCTCGACTCCGGACTCCAGACTTTTAGAATGACTTTAAAGTTAAGCATCGTTACTCCTTCATACAATCAGGGCCAGTTTCTGGAAGAGACGATCCTCTCGGTTCTTAACCAGGGCTACGAACCACTCGAATACATCATCATCGACGGCGGCAGCACCGATCACAGCGTCGATATTATTCGGCGCTACCAAAGTCACCTGGCCTACTGGGTCAGCGAAAAGGATCGCGGTCAGGTCGAGGCCATCAACAAAGGCATGGCACGGACAACCGGCGACATTGTGGCCTTTGTCAACAGCGATGACGTTTACTTGCCCGGAACCTTCGCGGCCGTGGCCAACTATTTTTCAAGTCACCCCGGGTGCGAATGGGTCTGCGGCGATACGTTAATGTTCGGAATCGGACATCAGACGGAAATGATCCGCGCCGTCGTCCCCAGGTCTGCAGCGCAGTGTCTCTCGTGGGCGTACAAGGCGCCGCAACCAGGACACTTCTGGAAACGAGCGCTGGTCCAACAATTCGGCTTTGATGAAAAGTGGCCCTACGACTTTGACCACGACATGTACGTGCGGGCGCTTTTGGCGGGTCACATTTGTGAGTACGTTCCGCTGCCGTTTGCCGGCTACCGTCTGCATACGGCGAGCAAGACGGTGGCCGAGAATGATCGACAAATCGCCGAGTTTGAGCGCAGCGCGGAAGTCTATGAAGGCCAGCTTGAAGGCAGCGGCCGTCGCTGGTGCCGGGCCACACGCTACCTGCGTCGCTCGTTTGCAGCCAGCGAGGCCGGCCGCAAATCCGAAGGAGTCCGTTGGTTAATGCGCGCCCTGGTTACTTATCCCGAGGGTTTGAAGGACAGACCATTCTGGGGTTGTCTTCGGCGAGTAGTGACGAAGAGTTCCTCAGTAGGGTGAACTGGAGGATAGTTTGCTAAAAAATCAAGCCCAGCCTGCGGAGCAGGCGAAAGCATAAAGCCTGGGGTGGAGCGCAGCGCAGCGAAACCCCAGGAAAAGAGAGGCGAATGAAATTGTTGAGCCCCGTGAAACGGGCGACAGCGCGTTTATGGGAACATTCACACGCAAGGGTATTCGGTTGAAAGCTGCCGCCCGCTTCGCGGGCTGACGCGGCAATCGCAATGACTCCGTCAGCGAACTTTAAGAACATCAAACTAGTGATTTCTGCATTGTGTTGCCTTCCGCAGAAGCTGTTGTAGTGCAAACTGTTAGTTTGCGCACGCGTTGAATGCCATTCACTCAATGCAAACTAACAGTTTGCGGGCACTACCGACAGCCCTCCTCGCTTGCAATTCGCCCGACTCATCCTCTAATGTTCAGGTCCCTAAGTCATTAATCAATTCATCCAGGAGATTCAAAACAAAGCATGTCCGAGCAAGTGAGAGTACTGGTGACCGGAGCCGGTGGGTTTATCGGCCACCACTTAACGAAATATCTGATCGAGCGTGGCTATTGGGTGCGCGGCGTTGACGTCAAAGAGCCAGAGTATGAGCCGACCGCGGCCAATGAATTCGAACTCCTGGATTTGACCGTCGCCGAGAACGGCCTGCAGGCCACCCGGGACATCGATGAGGTTTACGGACTGGCCGCGAACATGGGCGGCATCGGCTTTATCGAGAGTCACAAGGCCGAGATCGTGCGCGATAACACGTTAATGAATTTGCTTTCGATCGAAGGAGCGCGCGCGAACGGCGTCAAACGTTATCTCTATACGTCGAGTGCGTGCATCTATCCGGGTTATCTGCAGAAAGACGCCGACGTCACGCCTTTGAAAGAAGAACATGCTTACCCGGCGGATGCTGAAGACGGGTACGGGTGGGAAAAGCTCTACATGGAGCGCGTTTGCCGTCACTATACGGAAGACTTTGGGCTGGATACGAGAGTGGTTCGTTTCCACAACATTTTTGGACCATTGGGAACTTACGACGGCGGCCGCGAAAAATCACCAGCCGCAATTTGTCGCAAGGTCGCGCTCGCCAGGGACACGGATGAAATCGAAGTCTGGGGCGACGGCGAGCAGACACGCTCGTATTGCTACATCGACGATTGCGTCGAGGGCATCTATCGCCTGATGAAGAGCGATCATCGCGAACCGATCAACCTGGGCCAGGACCGAATGATCTCGATCAACGAGCTGGTGGACATGGTCGCGAAGATCGCGGGAAAGACAATTACCAAGCGTTACGACATCACCAAACCACAGGGCGTTCGTGGCCGCAACAGCGACAACACGCGCTTGCGACAGGTGCTTGGTTGGGAACCGGAAATTTCCCTGGAGGATGGCCTGGCTCGCACCTATCACTGGATCGCCGGCGAGTTGGCGACCCGGACGGCGACCGCCTGGCGCTGAGGCGAAGCGCGCCCGTAGCATAGACTTCAGTCTGTGATCGCAGCCCCAGAATCACGTAGTGTCCTAATTTCCGTTTAGAGGCGGGCGTTGCCCGCCGGTGCCGGTCAGAAGGAATTGACTTACTTCGATTTACATTGGACCGGCGGGCAACGCCCGCCTCTAAACGAATAGCAGAGATAAAATTAGAACACTACCCGGAATCACAGACTGAAGTCCCTGCTCCTTCTGCACCACAGATGAAGATCAGCGTCGTTATTCCCGTCCGTAATGAAGAACGCTCGATAGGTCCTTTGCTCGAAGCGCTGTTGTCTCAGTCGCTCCCACCCGATGAAATCGTAATCACCGACGGCGGTTCTACGGACGCAACCACTGCGATCATTCAGGACTTTATCAATCGTGGCGCGCCGGTACGATTGATTCGGACAACGCACGCACTGCCCGGGCGCGGAAGAAACCTCGCTGCCGCGAGTACGACCAACGAATGGATCGCTTTTACGGATGCCGGTATCAAGCCGGCGCCGCAATGGTTAGAGGCGCTGGCAGCGCGCGCCGGCAAAGACTCGAGTGCAGACGTGGTGTATGGTTCTTACGAACCGGTTGTCGATACGCTCTTCAAAGAATGCGCCGCCATCTCGTATGTCTCGCCGCCTGCCGAGATCGAAGGCTCGCTGATGCGTTCTCAATTCATCGCCTCGGCCTTGATGCGCCGAGTGGTTTGGGAGAGAGTCGGCGGCTTTCCCGAGCATTTGCGATCAGCGGAAGATTTGCTGTTCATGCAGCGAGTCGCAGCGGAACATTTCCAGATCGCCTACGCTCCCGGTGCGGTGGTCCAATGGGAGCTGCAGCCGAATTTCTGGCGGACGTTCAAGCGCTTCACCATCTACTCGAGAAACAACATTCGCGCCGGGTTGTGGCGGCAGTGGCAGGGTCCAATTCTGAGCCGCTATCTGGTACTCGTGTTACTGATATTGCCTTCCATCGTTCTGGGAAGATGGTGGCTGGCGGTACCGTTCGGTCTGTGGATTTTGCTACTGCTGGCGCGGGCGCTGGTGGCCATTCGCCGGAACCGCCGCGCGTATCCGGCGGGTTTTTTCCGTAGCGCCCTGCGCCTCGTGATAATGCTGCCTTTGATCGCGGTGCTCGATTTGGGCCTGATCCTCGGCTCGCTGAAGTGGGTGTTGACGGATAAGTTTCATCTGGGCGCTGAAACGGTGACGGTTGGCCATGGCACTTGAAGGACGCCGCGTTCTGTACATCTCGTACAACGGGATGCTTGACCCTTTGGGCCAGAGCCAGGTGCTGCCGTACTTGCGAGCGCTCGGTGAACGCGGCCTGCGATTCACTCTGCTTAGTTTTGAAAAGCCGGCGGCGTTTGCAGGCAAAGGCGCGGAGCGACGTGAAGAGTTGCGCCAGCGCCTGACCGCGGAAGAGATTGAATGGCATTGCCTTCATTACCATCAAACTCCGTCGCTCGCGGCGACGATGTTCGACGTAGCCAACGGAGTTCGGCTGGCGCGAAAAATTATCAGGCGTAAGCAGATTGAGCTGGTTCATGCGCGCAGTCACATCCCGGCGACGATCGGGCTGGCTCTAAAACGACAACTTGGAGTGAAGCTGATCTTTGATGTCCGAGGTTTGTTGGCTGACGAATATGTGGATGCCGGACACTGGAAAAAAGGAAGCGTCCCCTATCGCTTAACCAAGACGATGGAGCGTCGTGCCCTGGCCGCCGCGGACGGCATCGTGACCCTGACAGAGAGTATCTGGCCGATCATCCGGCAGTGGGATTCCCTGAACAATCGCCCGGACGTGATTCATGAAGTGGTTCCCTGTTGCGCTGATCTGGATCTTTTTAAGTTCAGTGCCGGCGATCGCGACGAGCGGCGTCGCCAATTAGGAGTCTCAGATCGCTTCGTGATTGTCTACAGCGGCTCGATCGACGGTTGGTATCTGACGGAGCAGATGGCGGACTTTTTCGCTGAAGTTCTGAAAGTAAGGCCCGAAGCGCATTTCCTTTGGTTGACCCCTACAAGGCACGAGCGCATCAGGAGCCTGATGCAGCAACGCGGCATTCGCGAGAGCGGTTACACCGTGCTGGCTGCCGCGCCGGCAGAGGTGCCAGCGTACCTCTCGGCCAGCGATGCTGGCCTGGCTTTCATCAAGCCGTGCTTTTCAAAACTTGCTTCATCACCCACCAAGTATGCGGAGTATCTTGGATGCGGCTTGCCTTTGATCATTAACTCCGGCATAGGCGATTCGGACGCGCTGATTACTCAAGAAAGAGTTGGCGCTTTGGTTGCGGAGTTCAACGCGTCACAGTACTCATCAGCCATCAAGGCGATTGAAGGTTTTGTGCAGGACGCGATGCAGACTCGAAAGCAAACGCGAGCAGTGGCCGAGCGACTATTCGATGTGGGAGTCGTGGGAGTGGAACGCTACGCGCGCCTTTATCGGGCCGTGTTGAATGGTGGAACCACCGAGACGAAGCATCTTAGCTAGTAGTGCGTCAGAAATCCTGTTACATCACCCAAAGCGATTCGAGTT
>Ga0179594_10000059_pt1 | contig 46753 bp, 39 predicted proteins | sample CZOMad1_1_08_16f_FD_148625 | JGI IMG/M metagenome (GOLD analysis project Ga0179594, IMG submission 148625) | Vadose zone soil fungal communities from Angelo Coast Range Reserve, California, USA - CZOMad1_1_08_16fungal (Illumina Assembly) | ecosystem: Environmental > Terrestrial > Soil > Vadose...
GAGAAAAGTATCTTTCCCAACTTCCGTCGTCGCATTGGTGCTGTTGGTGGTCGACGACGGAGAGTTGATTGCGGTTGCAGCCAGGCTGGCGGCATTGATTGCGGTTGTACTCATCTTGGCTTTCTCCTGTGCGCTAGGCGCTTAGGCTTAAGAGTTTGTCTGCGCGGACGCCCGCGGCGCCGCGTTCTTCGGTTGGGTTGATTGCTAATGATTTAGCGTTTGCTGATGGAGATCTCCGGTACTGTGACCGGTTGCTCTCGTTGTTACTGTTGCTTTTCAATGAGCCGGCATCCGCCCTTACGTGGAGCCGATCGACTGTCAGGCCGGCGCGTTCGAGGCTTTGCCTCAGTTGGCCCAACGATTGTGAAAGTACCTGCCGCGCGGTCTCATGTTGAGCGGTTAAGTGCGCGCTGATCTTGCCCTCGGCATCGCGCTTGAGTTGTATGTCGACCTGGCCCAATTCCTGCGGCTTTAAGCGCAATTGGATGGAGCGGATCTGCCTGACGCTAAGCGTTTCGGCGAGAGCGAGAATCTTCTCGATCGCCTGCACGGTTACCGGAGGGGTGGTTTCCTCAACCGCCAATTTGTTAGCGACCGAGGCGAACGACAGATCAGTCGTCGCCGATTGCGCAAGGCCTTCGACTAGGGAAACCATTGGTTCATGTTTGTCTTCACTTGCTTGTGAATCAGACTGGGCGGCGAACTGCTTTCTGATGGACAGCAAAGGATTCGCTTCGCGAGCGTCGCGTGCTGCTTCCGCGAGATAGCCGGCGACGAGTCCGGCATCTCGCTGGGCGGCTTGATCCTGAAGTGTCTGCGCGGCGTTGTCGGTCACCAACGGCAGCGGATCAGTTGCCCCGGCCGACTGCGAAACCGGTTCCGGAGGAAGTTGCAGTTGAGGTTGAGAGCGCATTGCGCCGGTCGAGGTCGGGGAAGCGTCGCGTACTTTGGGGTTCGGGAGTTGCGCTGCATTGGTCAACCCGGGCGCAGGAATCGGCGGCGTGATCACTCGTTCTCGATCAAGTATTGGAGTGGAATCCGGCGGTGGCAGTTTCGTGACGGTTTGTTCTTTCACTTCTGTCGATCCAGCGGTCTCTGCGTCCAGCCTGACAAATTGGTTTGCTGAAAGAGGTGGCTTAGGGTTCGTTGGTTTTGCCGGCGTTTGCCCAACCGGTGCGGGTTGTTCGCTAACCTTAGGCATCAGCGGCGGCAACGGGCGAGCCTTTGGCTGTCCATCAGCAGAGACAATAGACGTCAGTTCCTTAATCGGTTCAATCGGCGTGGGATCGCCAGGTCCCAACAAAGGCGCAGGAGCAACATTCGCTTGTTCGGGAGTTGACGAGATCGCCTGGGGAACGAAGCCTCGCATAATCGAGTCGGCAACTGCAGACTGTGACGCCGGTACATTTGAGACAGGCAATGTCGTCGCCGTCGCCTGTTCGCTAGTGGTTTCGCTAGTTGATATCGGCGTTGGCGGTGTCGTGATCACTTCCGAGGTCGTGATCACTTCCGAGGTCGTGATCACTTCCGGTGTGGGTAAAGGCAGAGCAGCGCTACCTGCTTGAGCGATCGGGTTTGCTGCGGGGATCGCGGGTGACTCCGATTTCACGTCGGCAGGCTCGGAGGGGGAAGCCTGGGCCGGCATCACCTGCGGAGCAAGGCAGAAACCAGCGAGTAGGTGCAGGAAATCATCCTTTGTCTTCTCGTTGGAATCTTTTGCCGCAGGAGCGCCCGCGTCAGAATTCGACAGCGGAGCAAAGTGAGTTGTTAGTAAGGTTGTCATCATCATCTGTTTAAGCGGCGACGCGCCATTGCGGCGACTGCCATTTCGTCAAGGAGAGTCTGTTCCGTTCGGGCCAGGTCGAGGTCGTGCCGTTGCCGTTGCCGTTCACTGAGCTTGGCCGTTGTTTTCGTTGCGCGTAAGGCCTCGGTCACAGCCTGACGTTTCGTTTCAATGTGTCTTTCGATGCCGGCGATCTGGGTGAGCACCTCGCGCTCGCGGCGCATCAACGAGGCGATGAAATCCGTATGAGCTGAAATCATCGTGGCTTGGATCTCGCGGGATTGGTACAGCAATAGATAGTTGTCCAGGGCCGCGCGATGCGCTCGCCGTACTTCCTCGAGTTGCGCTTTGGCCCGGTACAGGCGATCGACGGCTTCCGCGAACTCGCGTTCGGCGGCATCGCGCCGAAACTCGCGAAAGTCATGAACAGTTTGCAGGGAGAATTTGAAGCGTTTCATTTGGTTTGCTCAGTTGGGGCGATTTCCACGAGTTCATTGATCGAGGAGGCCAGCTCGACGCGCGCGCGGCGATCCTGTTTCAAGTAGGAATTGAATTGGTCATGACGAGCGATTGCTTCGTCGACCAGACGACTGTTGCCTTGCTGGTAAGCCCCGATCTTGATCAGGTCTTCCGCGCCGATATACGCGGAAAGCAGCGAGCGAAAACGGGCCGCGGCGTCGCGATGTTCAGTCGAGGCCAATTCCGAAAAGAGACGCGAGGTGCTGTGCAGCACGTCAACGCAAGGATAGTGGTGTTGGGCAGCGAGGGCTCGCGAGAGCACGATGTGCCCGTCGAGAATCGAGCGCACGGCATCGGCAATTGGCTCGTTCATATCGTCGCCCTCGACCAGGACTGTGTAGAACCCGGTGATTGATCCACCGGTAGAAAAGTTTCCGGCGCGTTCCAGCAGTCGCGGCAACAGCGCAAAGACGGAAGGGGTATAACCTTTTGACGAGGGCGGCTCGCCGGCGGCGATGCCGATTTCCCGCTGGGCCATGGCAAATCGGGTAACCGAATCCATAATCAGCAGGACGCTGGCGCCGCAGTCTTTGAAGTACTCGGCAATCGCGGTGGCCCCCAGGGCCGCGCGGATACGCAGCAACGGCGAATCATCCGAAGTCGAAACGACCACCACTGAACGAGCCATCACTTCTTCGCCCAGCTCGCGTTCGACAAACTCTCTGACTTCACGACCGCGTTCGCCGATCAGCGCAATCACGTTGATCTGAGCGCTCGTGTGCTTGGCCATCATTCCCAGCAGAGTCGACTTGCCGACACCGGAACCGCCGAAGATGCCGATACGCTGACCGGCGCCAACCGTCAGCAGCCCGTCAATAACGCGTACGCCAGTGGCCAGTGGTTCATTGATGTTCGCGCGCGCCAGCGGATTGGTCGATTCGCGATGCAGCGGATAGGCGGCCTCGTGATCGATTGGTCCAAGATCATCCAGCGGCCTGCCCAGTGCATCGATCACGCGCCCGAGCAACCTGGCGCCGACGGGAACTTCCGCTCTTGAGCCGGCCGCCACAACCGTATCCCCGGCTCGCACGGCGGGCATGCGCACCAGTGGCATTGAAAGAACTGTACCTTCATGAAAGCCGATGACTTCGAGTGGAGTTCGCGACCCGTCTTCGCGGCCGATCAGATAGCAGAGATCGCCCACGGAAACAGCCGGCCCTTTCGATTCAACGACCAGGCCGACGGCTCGCGTTACCGAGCCTGTTGACTTGATCGGATCGAGTGCCAGTAACTGGCGAAACTGCGCGGACAAAACTGGTGGCGCGGTTACGGCAGCGGCGTTCGCAAGCGATGTTTGAAGGTGGACCTGCTGCATTTATTTAACTCAAGTTATTTAGCTCAAGCGATCGGATTTGAAATCTCAAATCTCAAATCTCAAATTCCAGATTCCAGATTCCAGATTCCAGATTCCAGATTCCAGATTCCAGATTCCAGATTCGAGATTCGAGATTCGAGATTTGATATGTGGAATTTGAAATCTGGAATTTGAGATTTCAGCAATTTCAAAACTTCAGACCTCCAGAAAGGCGCGTTCGATTTCGATAAACTGCTGGTCAATGCGCGCGTCGACATCTCCCATCTCTGTTCGCACCAGGCACCCACCGCGCATGATCGAGCGGTCCTCGACCAGCTCCAAACTCTGTCCACTGATCAGCCGTTCGCGATTGATGTTGACGTAAGCAAAATCGTCGGGGTGCAGGTGAATAGTCGCTGGTGAACGGCTGTGCCCGCGCGTCAGACCAATGCGGGCCAGGGTCATCACAATCTCGCTGTCGATGGTTACTTCGCGGTGGACCACCTTCCGGGCAATTTCGAGGGCCAGACGCACCAGATCGCGCTCGGCCTGGGCCGTGATTGTGGCCCGCAGCACCGCCAACTCTTCCAAAGTGTTCGCCAGTTGTTCCTGCCAGGGATCGACGATGCGCGCGACTTCCGCGGCGGTCTCTGCCTGGATCAGCGCGCGCCCGTTCTCGCGAGCCTCACGTTCGATGTCTGCAGCTTTCGCTCTGGCTTCGGCGATGATTCGTGCCGCAGTGCTTTCCGGATCTTCGGGAGTAGTTGCAGGCGTTGCCGGAGTCGTCACAAAAGACAAGCCGGCAGGCCGCGGTTGGTCGTCGGTCGGAATGGAAAAGGGCGCAAAGGGTTGCGATGCGACCGCGTCTCCGCCTTTGATCAATCTAGCTGACATAGGCTTCCTCTCCGCTGCCGCCGCCCGACAGGTTTACGATTCCTTTTTCGTCCAGGTCGCGCAGCACGTCTACGACCTGCCGTTGCGCGTTGGAAACGTCTTTGACTTTCACCTGGCCCATGTAGTCCATCTCTTCCTTCATCAACTCCACGGCTTTCGTAGACATATTTGCGAAGAATCGATTCTGCAGTTCGGGCATCGTGCCCTTGAGCGCCAGCGTGAGCGCTTTCTTATCCACGCGCTGCAGTATTTCGCGAATGCCCGGATCGTCAATCAGCAGCAAGTCGTCAAAGGTGACCATCAAGTTGCGAATCTCCAGGGCGAGTTCAGGATTGGTAATCTCGATTTCTTCGAGCATCTTTCGCGAGACTTCGCGGTCCAGGCGGTTGCAGATTTCCGCGACCGAGCGTACCCCGCCGACAGCCTGGCGGCTGTAGTCACCGACGCTTTTGAGTTTCTGATCCACGACCATCGAGACCCGGCGAATCACGTCCTGCGAGATGGCCTGCAGATTCGACATGCGCAGGGCAATGTCCGTGCGTTGCACTTCAGGCACATATTCGAGCGTGGCTGCGGCGGTCGAGGAGTCCAAATGCGCCAGTACGAGCGCCACGGTTTGCGGGTGCTCGTTTTGAAATAGTTTGGAGAGCTGTTGCGGATCGACTTTTTGTAACGCTTCAAAGCCGGCGGTCGTTTCCAGCGAGCGCGTGATCTTGTCGAGCAGTCGCTTGGCTATTTCCGGTCCATAGGTTTTCACGAGCAGACGTTTTGCATAATCGATACCGCCCGAGGCGACGTAGGATTGAGCCAGCAGCAGTTGGTGAAACTCTTCGATCACATCATCGGCCGTGTCTGAAGAGACTCGATGCAAATTAGTTAGTTCCCGAGAAATTTGCTGGACCTCGTCTTCTTCGAGGAACCTGAAAATCTCGCTGGCCACGTCTTCGCCGATAGCGACGCAGAAGATGGCTGCCTTGGCTGGCCCTGACAAGGCGTCCGACGGCCGGCGCCCGTTTGTCAGTTTCATTATCTTTTCAGATTGCGGCACTTCCGCCGTCATCGTTTCCATTGGCTTCCCATCTCCGTTTAGAAGCGGGCATTGCCCGCCGACTCAACGCTAACCATCAACACACACTTGTTTTCATTGCTGCTTGAACCGGAGGGCAATGCCCTCCTCTAAACATCGTCCTTTAATGTTTCTAAAATCTCCCCAGGCCTTGCCTCAGTCGTGCAAGATCGCCTTTGCGTCTTTGCCCCTTTGCGTGAAATTCTTCGCTCTGATTACGAGGCCCTCGCGAAGATCGGTGACCTTCACGCAAAGCCGCAAAGGGGCAAAGGCGCAAAGGAGGAGGACGTTGTTGTGAAGAGCTGATTTGGTCACCGTTAATTTCTCTCAAGTAGATCCAGCCTTTTAGATCCAACCTCGCAGCTTTCACTATCAACACTAGTCACGATTACCTTTGTTTATTAATGCGGATTGTCTTGCAGCCAACCGCGAATCGTCATGGCCACACTTTCCGGCTGCGTGCGGCTGCGTTCAACTAATTGCTTTCTGAGCGTGGTGGCCCGGACCAGGTCCGGGGTAAATGCCGCCATCTCGCGGGCGACCTGAGCTTCCATGTCAGCTTCAATTTCCGCGACGGTGCGCGGAGACTCAAGGTTGTGCGCGTTGTGACCATTGAGCTCGGAATGACCGGCTAAGGCCAGCGGGGCGCGCTTTTCGCCGGAGCCGGCGCCGATTTGCTTTGGCGCTTTCGAGGCCAGCATCAGGGCGCGCTTGGCAGGACGGACCACAAAGATCAGCAGCAGCAGGGTGGCGATGGCCAGGGCTCCGTACTTGATTGCGGCCCGCACCAACTCACCATTTTTTTCCAGCCAGGCTGGGTTGCGTACTTCGACGGTCGGCTGATCGAAAGGCATCGCCTGGACCACGATCTGGTCGCCGCGTTTTTCATCGATGCCCACCGCGGCGGCCACAACGTCCTGCATCTTCTTTAATTCATCCGGCGTGCGTGTAATCATCACGCCCTTTTCGTTTTTGTAATCAACCACTACCGAAACTGAAAGCCGGGAGACGCGGCCGCCCCCGCCAACTGTGCGGGTGATCGTCTTGTCGATCTCATAATTCGTGGTTGTCGCTACGCGTTGGTCTCCAGCCGCAGCCGGCGTTCCGGTCGGTATCGGAGTCGGCCTCAGCGCGGGGTCGTTGGCCCGAACGCCTACGACATTAGCGACTCCACCATTAGTGTTATTGTTTCGTGATTCCTGTTGGCTTTGTTGCGAGCGCACCACTTGTGATTTGGGATCGAATTTTTCCTGCGTCTGCTCCGTCTGACTGAAGTCGAGATTGGCCGCCACATCGGCGCGCACATGACCGACCCCGCTGATTGGTTCCAGCAGCGACATAATGCGGGCTGCTGTTTCCGCTTCGAATTTTCGGCTGGCTTCAAGATGCGAACTGAAAGTGCTGGCATCACCGGCCCCGCCGTTCGCTCCGTGTGCGGCGCTCGACAACAGGCGACCCTGCGTGTCCATCACTGCTACATCGGAAGGATCCAGACCTTCAACGGCGCTGGCTACCAGGCTGACTACGGCTTCGGTTCGTTCACGGCTGAGCACGCGACCCTGGCGCATGCGCACCATCACCGAGGCTTTGGCGCGCTCGGCTTTGTCGGCATAGATGGATTCGTGCGGCTGGGTTACATGCACGCGAGCTGACTCAACTTCGTCCATTCCCTCGAGGGTCTTGGCCATCTCTCCTTCGATCGCCCGCTGGTAGTTGACCTGTTGCGTGAATTCGGTGGCGCCGAAGCTGGTTCGATCGAAGATGTCGAAACCGACGTGACCGCCGGTCAGTGCTCCGGAAGACGCCATCTGCAGGCGCAACTCTGAAACGCGATCGGACGGCACGCTGACTACAGTTCCGTTGTTCGTGAGTTTGTACTGGACGTTGCTGGCCTTGAGCTTTTCAACAATCGTCTGAGCGTCGGCCGGCTTCAGGTCCGAGAAGAGTACGCCGTACTCAGGCTGCGAGCCGTAAACCGCAATCGCGACGATCAGAGCAATCGTCCCACCGGCAGCGATTAAGACTCCGACGCGTTGGCCGAATCTCATTTTGCCCCAGAGATCGGCGAATTGTTTTAGGAAGGAAGACATAGGAAGTAATCAGCAATCAGTAATCAGCAATCAGCCAAGCAGTGGTGAGTTGGGGTGGTTTGTTGTTCGTTGCGAGAAGTTCTTGACCAGCGATCTGTATTCAATGTTGCAGGCCGAGCCATGTATGGCTGACTGCTGATTACTGATTGCTGATTACTTCTTCCTACACCTGCATCCTCATAATCTCTTCATAGGCATTGATCACCTTGTTGCGAACTTGCAGAGCAAACTGAAAACCCAAATCGGCGGTTTGCAGCGCGATGATCGTGCGATGCAGATCCGGAGATTCACCGGTAACGGCGCGGGCCATCTCCTGCTCAGACGCTTTTTGCGTTTTGTCGAGCGAGTCGACAGCATCGCGCACCACCGACCCGAATGAAGCGGAGCCTCCACCGGTCGCGGTGGTAGTCGTATCCGGCTGCAGTTGCGAAACCAGAGTTGAAGGATTGAGGCCGCTAATATTCATCAGGAATCACCGAGTATTTTTAGGAATCACCGAGTTTCAAACTCGCTCGAGCCATCTCTTTGGCGGTATTAAAGGCGGTGCTGTTTGCTTCGAACGAACGCGCCGCCGACATCATGTTGACTGTTTCTTCCAGCGGATCGACGTCGGGCATCGTTACGTACCCGTCGGCGTCGGCGTCCGGATGATTGGGCTCAAACCGTCGCACACCGTTGTTTGATTCAGACACGAGCGTGGTGGCATGCACCCCCTGGCCGGCCTGGCCGGTGCCTTGCAAAAGGCTGTCAAACGACAAACCAAAGGCCGGCGCCGAACTGCTGGTTGAGATCGACGTTGCTTCAAAAACGACGTCGCGCCGGCGATAAGCGCCACCTTCGGCGGTGCGCGTGGTTTCGGCGTTAGCGAGATTGGCTGACGTGGCTTCGAGTCGCTCTCGTTGCGCCGTCATGCCCTGGGAAGCGATTTGAAAGATATTGAATAGAGACATGGGTTATTTCCGATTTCGATTGCGCCGATTGCCGATTTTTCGATTGCCATTGCCCGATTTGATTTTTCGAGCTTCAGTTTCGGCAGCGATTTGACGATACGTTTGCTGGGACCGATTGAGGTTGGGGCGGGCCAAGTTCAGAAGTGTTGTACTTTGAAGTTTGTCCTTTGAGCTTTGAGCTTTCTCTTTGGGCTTTGAACTTTGAGCTTTCTCTTTAGGCTTTGAACTTTGAGCTTTGTCCTTTGAACTGGTCCTTTGAACTGATTTTTGTCCGGTGAACTTTGTCGTCTAACGTTCGAGGAATTCCGTTTGAAGAATGTCTGGGATTCGAAGCAACCTGATCAAAGAACCAGAGTTGAGATCAGATTTCAGATATCAAATTTCTAGATTCCAAATTTCTAGATTCCAAATTCCAAATTCCAAATTCCACATTCCACATTTCAGATTCCACATTTCAGATTTCAGATTGCAGATATCAGACTTCAGACTTCAGACCTCAAATTTCAAACAATTTCAGATCTCAAATTTGGAATCTGAAATCTGGAATTTGAAATGCCTTACTTGCCCTCTCGAATAGCCGAGCGCAGAGTCCGCAGCCTCATCTGCAGCAACTGTGTTCCTTCCAGGTATTTCATGCCGGCTTCTGCCAGCGTGGACATCTCGCGTCCCGGATCGACTGTGTTGCCGTCCAACCCGATTGTTCCGGCCTGCTGTTCGACGACCCGTGCTGCAATGCTTCCCTGCTTGTTCCCGGTCGCCGGCGTCAAACTTTCATTGGCCGCATTGCGAAGAAAATCGGCAAAGTCGAGCTCTTTCGCTACATAGCCAGGCGTATCGGCGTTTGCCAGATTCCCTGCGACGATCTCTGCACGACGACTCTGAACGTCGAGAAACGAACCGAGCAGCGAAGTGATGTTGTCCATGCCGGGTAATCCCATAACGGCAAACCTCCGGGGCGGACTCTGCAACCGTTGTGCCTCATTACCAGCAGGCGCGGTTAGGGGGATGGACGGCGAAAGACATTTTCCATTTGTCATTTCACATTTTTCATTTGTCATTGAAAGGGCGGATTTCCTAAGACGCGCCGAGGAATCCGCGGGCCTTGCGATGCCCAGCGGCGGCCCGAATCATCTTCAACCTCAGGAACTTAGTGGCACGTCAGGGCAATACTTCGATCTTGAGTAGAGCACTCCGGCGGGCTGCCAAAAAAGTGATTACGATCCACGAAATTTCACGAAGCAGCACGAAGTCACACGAAAGAGAGGCGCGTTTTTCTTAATGTTATTTCGTGTTCGTTCGTATGAATTCGTGGATCGTGCAGGACTCTTTGCCCCATACATCTTGTTTTTCGGGAGCCTGCTAAGGGCCCGCAAAATGGCAATTGAAAAATGTGAAATGACAAATGAAAAATGCTTTTGGGCTTCCGCCTGAGGCACAAGAGCCTTCATCTAATGACGACAAGAACGTGACGCCGCCCAGGCTGAGTGTCGGTTTCTTGACACGTTAAGTACTCCAGGCCCACTCAAGTCTGACCGGGCAATGCCGATAAGCCCATGTGCTCGCGTCTGCGTGCTGTGATGCCCTTGCAGCGTGCTGCGAGTCTCGTGCGCAGTTGCTCAGACGATTAGTAATAGCGTCGTGCGTCCCTGGTCTTCGTGCTTGACTCGAGACTCCCGACTCGCGACTTCAGACTGTTTTTAAGAGGAGAGTTCTACATGGCTGATGATCTGCATCTCGTTACTTTCCGCGTCGGCACTGAACTGTTTGGCGTGCCGATCTCAACTGTGCAGGAGATCGTGCGCGTGCCCGTCATCGCGCGGATTCCGCAGGCGCCCGATTTTGTAAAGGGCGTCATCAACCTGCGTGGTCGCGTGATTACCGTGGTCGACATTCGCACCCGCATGGGCCAGGCAAGTCCGGCCGCAGACGCCCGAGACGCAGAAGAGCAGGCAAAGAAGGCTCGCGTCCTGGTGGTTGAAGCGGAAGGCCGTTTGGTGGGAGTAATTGTCGACGAGGTCGCCGAGGTCCTGCGTTTAGCGGCTGCCCAGGTCGATCCCCCGCCTCCGATGGTCGCCGGAGTGAGCAATCAATATCTTAAAGGCGTCGGCAAGCTGAAAGATGATTTGTTGATCTTGATCGAGATCGAAAAGGTTTTGACTAATGATGATCTCGGGGCGATCGACGAGTTAGAGCCCGCTGCCGCGTAGGGGGTTTCCGCAGTTGCGCCGCACGTTTGCGTTGCTGAAACTCGGTTCGGAATCGGTGCAGTAGCCCGACCGTTAGGGAGGGCTTGGTACCCGAGCACACTTCCAGTCAGTAACAGAAGCCCTCCTAACGGTCGCGCTACTGCACCGCTCCCGCGAACTCGCTGGGGGGGGGCGCTACCACACCCTGCCCTCCGACAACTACCGACATGTCCACTATTTTCAGTCCCAACTCGCCAACAGCGAACCCGACGGCGCCAAACGCCGCGGAGGTTAGGGGCACGCAGGACTATTTACTGGATGTGCTGGCCGAAAAGATCGAGCAGCGCACGATGATGCGCTTTGCCATCGACCGCCGCAACCACTTCATCAATACAGTCGCAGCTCGCGCTCGGGCAATCGCCGAGGGCGACATGGCAGCTTACCTGCACAAAGTGCTCTTGCCCTCGAGCGAAGCGGAATTCATGGCGTTGATTGACGACCTGACCATCAACGAGACGACTTTCTTTCGCAATGTGCCGCAGATGAACCTGTTTTCGCGCGTGGTGATTCCCGAAATCATGGCCCGCAAAGGACAGGTCCGTGGTCCAAAGAGACTGGATGTTTGGAGCGCCGCCTGCTCAACCGGGCAAGAGGCTTACACGCTCGCGATTCTCGCTTACGAAGCGCTCCGTTTCGTGCCGGAATGGGGTGTGCGAGTCCATGCGACCGACATTTCGCCGACTGTGGTCGAAGCAGCACGTCGGGGCGTTTATCCGCGCGCTCGCCTGGACACAATGCCAGCGGACATTCTCAAGCGTTACTTCGAAGACGCCGGCGAGGAAATCAGGATCAAGGACAGTCTCAGGCAAATGGTCAACTTCCAGCAGCACAATCTGCGCGAGGCATTTCCCGCACAGACGTTCGACGTGATCTTCTGCCGCAACGTAATGATCTACTTTTCACGCGAAGACCAGGCACAGCTCGCGCGTAGATTCAACGAGCGATTGGCCCCTGAAGGATTTCTCTTCATCGGCCATTCGGAAAGTTTGCAGGGACTGGACGTGGATTTTCGCCTGCGGTTGCAGGATGGCGGCGTGGCGTACCAGCGGTCGCCGGAATCGGGAACAACCAAGTGATTCTCGGGAGAGTGAACGATGAGTGACGAATTCCAATTTGACGAAGCCGAGTTAGCAGAACTGCGCACGATGTTCTTTGAACAGGCGACGGAAGTGATCGACTCGCTCGGCGAGTTGATTCTGCGCGTTGAGCGCGACCCGGCGGATTCCGAAACGCTGCGTTCCATACGGCGTGCGGTGCATACACTGAAGGGCGATTCGACGGCCTTCGGTTTTGGCGAACTGACCACGCTGGCGCACAAATACGAAGACGCGCTCGACAAGATCCGCGATGGCCAGGGTGTCGCCAGTCGCGCGCTAATCGACTTGTTGCTGGCCGGTTCCGATGCGCTGGCCGCACTGATCACGCACTACCGCGGCAATGGCCCAATGCCCGATACCGACAAACTGATTGCCGGCCTTTCCGCGTTGCATCAGGGCGACGGCGCCGGCCAACCTGAGGCTATTCCTGCCGCTGAAGTACCCCAGGCGCCTGCGGAGGCTAAAACTAAATCCAAACGACGCTCGACTAAAGTGCAGTCAGCAAAGGAAACGCCTGAGCTCGACCCGGCTGAAGCAGATCAGGTTGAAGTTGCTGCGGTCGAAGTTGCTCCGCCTGAAACGTCGCCGGCACCGCTAGCCGTCGCGCCCGCTCAAGTCAACGAAAATAACGAAGAGGAACAAGATCGCGAACCGGCACCGCCCAGTGCCGAACGCCGGGCGGGAGCAGATCGCCGCACCGGCCAGGATCGGCGCACAGAATCGCAATCGTTAACACTGCGAGTGGAATCGGAACGTATCGACGCCGCCATGAATCTGGTTGGTGAATTGATCATCCAGCGTTCGATGATTGCCGCCGTTACCGCTGAACTCGAAGCCAGTCTGCAGGCTGACGAAAACACTCGCCGCCTGAGCGAGGCCGTAGCGGTCTCAGGCCGCATTCTCTCCGAATTGCAAGAGAGCGTCATGCGCATGCGCCTGGTGGCTATAGACCAGGTGTTTCGTCGCTTTCCCCGAGTGGTGCGCGACGCCAGTATCAAGCTCGGCAAACCGCTGCGCATGGAAATCGAAGGCGGACAGACCGAGATTGATAAGTCGATTGTGGAACTGATTAGCGATCCATTGATTCACCTGGTGCGGAATGCCTGTGATCACGGAATCGAGATGCCCGATGTACGCGTAGCTGCCGGAAAGCTCGCCGAAGGAGTGATTAAGCTCAGGGCGCGCCGTGCCGGTAATCAGATCGCCGTGGACGTTGAAGACGACGGAGGCGGGATCGATCCGGAGAAGATTGTCGCCAAGGCCATTGAGAAGCGTCTCGTCCGCCGGGAAGAAGTTGCCGATTGGACCGACCAGCAAAAACTCGGATTGATCTTTGCAGCCGGTTTTTCTACCAAGGATCAGGTCAGCGATATGTCCGGGCGCGGCGTGGGTATGGATGTGGTCAAAACCACCGTCGATCAGTTGGGAGGCTCGGTGACCTTGACGTCTGTTGTCGGGCAGGGCAGCCGGCTGACGATCAAATTGCCGCTCACGATGGCCATCGTGCGCGCGATGTTATTCGATTCGTGTGATCGCAAGTTCGCCTTGCCCCTCGATTCTATTCGCGAAATCACCCGGCTCCATCCCGCGGAAGTGAAGACGATCGATGGTCGTGAAGTGCTGCGTTTGCGCGAGCAGGTTCTGCCGTTGATTCGCATCGATGAAGCGCTGGAGTTGCGTGACGCCCGAGAGCGCGATCCCGAAGCCAGTGTTTTTGTTTTTGTGATCGACCTGGGCGACGGCCGCAACATGGGCCTCGCGGTCGAGCGTCTGCACGGGGAGCAGGAATTAGTGCTCAAGACAGTAGACGATGCCCTGACGCAATCGCCGGTCGTGGCCGGCGCCTCGATTCTCGGTGATGGCGGGGTCGTGTTGATTCTCGATGCCGATGCCGTCGTGCGCCAGTCAACCCGCCGCCGCACCATTAGGGAGCGAAAACTGACCGTTTAGAGGCGGGCGTTGCCCGCCGGTTCAAGATGAATGTAACCACGGAGAATGATTATCAACCTTGAGACGGCGGGCAACGCCCGCCTCTAAACGGAGTAACTAGAAGTAGCACAGACTTCAGTCTGTGATTCTGACACCCCGGACACCTGTTGAATCTGCCGTATATGAAACACAGACTAGAGTTCATGCTCGTAACACAGACTAGAGTTTGTGCTCCTGATACAGACTAAAGTCTATGCTACTCCTAAAACAACATGAGTGAAGCGCCTATCAGAAATGCGACCCAGCCCGTGCGCGTGATGATCGTCGATGATTCAGCGCTGATGCGAAAGCTGCTCTCGGAAGCTCTGCGGCGCGCTCCGGGCATCGAAGTAATCGACACGGCGATGGACGGACAGTTTGCCTTGGATCATCTGACGCGCATCCAGCCCGACGTCGTGCTAATGGATGTAGACATGCCGCGGCTTGATGGTCTGGCGGCGTTGGAGCGCATCGTGGCCGATTACGCTTTGCCGGTAGTGATGTGCAGCGCGCAGACGACCCTCGGCGCACAAGCGACGATTCAAGCCCTCGCTCGAGGCGCCGTCGATTTCATCGAGAAGCCGACTCTGGCTGCGTTGACCTCTGGAGAGGCGTCGGTAAGCATCGGCGCGAAAGTGCGCGGGGCGATGAATGCCCGAGTTCGACCGGCGCGCTCCGCAGCTCGAGTACCGGCACAGGTCGCCAATCAGACGCCCCCGCCGAGTGCTCCTGCCGATGCATCAGCCTGGCAGAAAACAGTCAAACAGATCGAAAGTCTGGTGCGAAAAGCCAAACCGGAAATCGTCGCTATCGGCACTTCGACCGGCGGCCCTCCGGCCCTCGAACAGGTTTTGGGAGGACTGCCGATTGACTTTCCGTTGGGAATCGTCATCGTGCAACACATGCCTCCGGGCTTCACTCAGCAACTGGCCAGTCACCTCGATCGTATTTGCCAGATCAAGGTTCGTGAAGCCGTGGACCGTGAACTGATCGAACCCGGTGTGGTCCTGATCGCGCCCGGCGGCCTGCACCTGCGGGTGGTGCACGGCGACGGGAAATACATTGCCACGCTCGACGAGCGCACGCCGCCAGTCAGCGGCCATCGACCATCGGTGGACGTACTTTTTGAGTCATTGGCGCACTCGGCCCAGAGTCATGCGGCAGCTTTTCTGATGACCGGAATGGGACATGATGGGGCGGACGGACTGGGCAAGTTGGCCGAGGCCGGCGCGGTCACGGTAGCGCAAACGCCGGATTCATGTGTTTGCTTCGGAATGCCGAAAAGCGCAATAGATCGTGGGTTTTCCCGCGCCGTGATTCCTCTTGAGGCAATTGCATCCGCAATAGTTGCGTGTGGCTCAGCCGCTCGTGAAGCCAACTTAAACACAGATTGAAAGGTGAACCGATAGATGAGTAGCAACATACCCGCAGTTGAGATGCAGCGATTATTCGCGCGCACTGAAGAGTTGATGATGAGCAACGGCAAGGACCAGGCCGACGGTCCAGCGATGAAAGACCTCTTTCGTCGCACCAAAGAGTTGACCATCGAGCTGATGCGCGACAACGAACAGTTGCGTGTGCAGAACCTGCTGCTCGAACGGCAGAAGATCGAAGCCGAGCAAAGGCTCGATCACAGCCGCCTGGGCCAGGAGAACGAGCAGCTAAGGTCTGAACTCGAACTCTTGAACGGGCGTCTGGCCGACATCGAAAAGAACTCACAGAAATTCCGCCGCCGCTACGAAGACATCGAGCAGTACAACATGGCGCTCTCAAACGTCTACATCGCCGCCAACCAACTGCATTCGACGCTCGACTTCACCGCCGTGGTGAAGATGGCGGAAGAGATCCTCTGGAACTTTGTGGCCTCGCCGTCATTTGCGATTTTCCTGCGCGACGAGAAGACCAGCGATCTGAAGTTGGTCGGCGGCCAGGGCATCGAAGGGCGCTTTCCTTCGGATACTCTGCGTGAACCTGCCGGGATGATGGCCGATGCGCTGACTGACGGCATGTCGTTGTTCGTTGAAGGAGTGACAACCGCCGATCCGCTCGCCTGCGTACCGCTGAAAATCGAGGAACGCGTGGTCGGTCTGGTGGTGGTGTATCAGATTGAAGAACACAAGGGTGGTCTGACCGATCTGGACAAGGAGTTGTTTGAGTTGCTCGCCAACCAAACGGCGACCGCAATGACCAGCTCGCGCGTCTACAGCGAGACGGTTAAGAAGCTGAAGTCAATGGAGAGCTTCTTGAATCTAATAAAGCCTGAATAAGAAGTCGCGAGTCTGGAGTCGAGAGTCTCGAGTCCGGACACCGAAACCTGAAGGGTTCAACGGAAACATGCCAATATTTTAGAGGATCAGCGGACTCCAGACTCGCGACTCCTCTAAGCGTTCAACGGAACAATGCCAATATCTTAGAAGATCAGCGGACTCCAGACTCCAGACTCGCGACTCCAGACTATCTTAAGGAGAGAAAATTATGAGCCTGAATAAATCATTCTTAGTTGTCGACGACTCAGGAACCATGCGCCAGCTAATTGTCATGACCCTGAAAAAGATGGGTTGCAGTTCGATCGCCGATGCGCCAAACGGCCGCGTCGCGCTCGAAAAGCTTTCGGCCAATGTTCCCGACATTGTCTTGACGGACATCGACATGCCGGAGATGAACGGGCTGGAGTTTATCGAACAGGCTCGGACACAGTATGCCAGCCTGCCGATAGTGATTCTCTCGACACACGGCGACGACGTGACGCGCGACAAGGGCCTGATGCTCGGCGCCAATGACTATCTCACCAAGCCGTTGTCCGGCACCAAGCTGATGGACGTGCTTGAGAGACTGTTCCCCGATCTGGATCTCTAAACCGAACCAGATAAAAAAGATAGCGGGGGCAAGCCGCCGTTCCCGGCCTGAGAGGATTTTCCTACCGGATTATTTCCGGCGCGATGGAGAGCTTTTCAATCCGGAACTATCTTCCAACCCGAGGCAGCTCATGGTCAGGAAGGGTGGCTTGCCCCCGCCGACTTTTGAAGTCCTCTCAAGTTGCGTTTCCCTGACCAACTCGATCGATCTTCAACACGAGCCGTGCCTGGGCCGCAGGCACGGCTCATTTTTCCGACCGGTCATTAGCCCGACTGTCAAGGAGGGCTTCTCTACCCTCCCCATTGCATGGGGAGGTTGGGGGTGGGGTCATGACTCGTGATTTGTCACTGCCGTGCTCAAGCGGTGGCAGGCTAATGCCGATAAGCCTGTGAGGGCGCCCGCGATGCCAAATTCTTCGTTTTGAAAAGGCACTTGTGTCCCGGCGCGGCGGCGGACAAATCCACTATCTAAACAGAAACAAAAACAAGCCACCTATTTCCCAATAGTTCCGAGGTAACTGTCAATGCGTACTCTCAAAATTCAACTATTAGTTTTGCCTTGCGTGATGTTGCTCTTTGCCGCCGCGGCCCAGGCAGAGGTTCTGCGCGGCAAGGTAGTCTCGGTCATCGATGGAGACACCCTGACGATTATGGATGGACAAAATCACAAACACCTCGTTCAGATCGCCGGCATCGCTGCCCCGGAACCCGGGCAAAACTATAGCAAGCACGCGCGTCAGAATCTGTGGCGGTTAGTTGGTCAAAGGGAAGTGGTGGCCCGCTTTGTCGAATCGTTACGTCCTCGTGGAGTGTTCGCTAACATCAGCGTTCATGAGGCTGACGGAGATCTGGATGTTGGCCTGGCCCAGATCAGGGCCGGGCTCGCCTGGTACAATTTTGACAACTCCCTGAGCGGTGAGTTACAGGCCGCTTATCTCCAGGCAGAATCCGAAGCGCGCAAAGCGACCAGTGGATTGTGGCGCGACCCTCACGCAACCGCGCCCTGGGAGTTTCTGAGACTGCAGCACGCTGAGGTTTATTACGAAACCGTACCGGGCTTCTGAAGAAGCGAAGAACTGAGAAGCGAAGCGCAAAGCGCCGAACGCGCGCTGCCTGGTGGTGTGGGTAGTTTCACCGCAAGACGGTTCATCTTGCTCTCAGGTCCGAAGGACCGGCAATTAATAGCCCCGTCCGTGAGGGCGGCGTAGAAACGACGTTCGTTGAACTGAGCGCCGAAGGTGCGGAACAAATGTGCCGGCCCATCGGGCCTCTGAAATCTCCGCGGCCACGGAAGAGCAATCGACCGGAGCTGCGGAAGTCGTGCGGGCGATGGAACGGTTGCGCGGCATCGTGGAGCAGTCAGTGGAAATGACGGGAGAGTTGCAGGATTCCGCAGAGAGCCTTTATCGCCAATCCGACGTGCTCACTGGTGTGGTGGGCAAGTTCAAGTTGCAAAGCACCGGCGAGGCGCACAAGCATCACGCAGACACGGTGTCGAGTGATGATCCATCGCTCGTGCGATTGAACGGCGCGCAATACGCGGTGAACTGAGTGACTCTTCGCGAAAGAGTTCCAGCCCGCGGAGCGGGCGACAGCATAAAGCCTGGGGTGGAGCGCAGCGAAACCCCAGGAACGTCAGATTGAAAGACAACAGCCCGCGGAGCGGGTGACAGCCAGGATTATTACAAACGCTGTCACCCGCTTCGCGGGTTGTCTGTCTTGGGACCACCAACCTGGGGTTCCGCTGCGCTCCACCCCAGGCTTTATGCTGTCGCCCGCTCCGCGGGCTTCGCGCATTCAAGATGCGCCCAGAAACCGGGATTCTAAACCGTGTCTTCAACGCGGAAGACATAAGTCCCTCAGGTCCAGACGTTCCACGTCTGGCTATCGTCTTACCGCCGCTCCGCCGCCAAGCGTAGTTTTTCACCAACCCCCAGTGCGGCCTTTGTCCGCAAATGCGCACTAACGGACGGGCTTTTTGCTGAGCAAAAATCGAACTTTAGCCAAAAACCTCACCTCGAATACTCTAGCCTCAAGATTCATAAACACTCGCCGATATGGTTCAAGGCACAACGTACTTTGACGTAGTGCCGGCCCTCCACGGCCCCGACAACGATTTTCCCAAGCTCCAACATTTCTTGATTTCTGAAAGAGGCACTCGATGACTCTAACGCGCAAACTACCACTGCTTTTGTTTGTCTTCGCACTAATTGTTCCGAACAGCGTGGTCCTGGCCCAACAGCCGGCCGCGCAACAGCAACCGTCGGCCAGTGAGATTGAATCTCTACGCCGTCGGCTCGAGGAACAAGCGGCGCAACTTGAACGGCTACAGAAAGCCGTCAGCGATCAGCTTGAGTTGATTCATCGGCAGGAATCAGAGATCGCCGACCTGCAAAAAAATTCCAGCCGCGCCAAACCGGCAGCAAAAGAAACAGCGGCAAATCTCAACTCGACCACGACCAAAGCAGAGCCGGCGCCCGCTGCGGCCAAGCCCGCTCCCTCGACCGGCGTCGAACCGGGCTATGGCAAGATCAAGTTCAGTGGCCTCTTGCAAGGGTGGTACACGAGCGGCAACCAGGGAGTCCGTAATTCATTCCGCATTCGCCGCGCCGAACTGAAGTTCACCGGAGACATCACGCCCCAGATCAAATGGACCGTGATGATCGATCCGGCGAAATCACTGGCGCTCAACAACACATACACGACGGTCGGCGGCGCGAAGGTTGTTGCCGATACCAGCGTTAACCAGGCGGGTCGCATCCTGCAGGAAGCGTTCATCGCCTACGACCTGCGCAAGGACATGCGTCTCAGCGTCGGTCAATTCAAGCTGCCTCTGAGCATGGAAGGGCTGCAGTCATCGGGAGCCCTGGACACGGTTGAGCGGGCATTGTTCGCTTCGGACCGGGGACGCGGCGGCAGCTACGGCGACATCCGCGACCTGGGAGCGATGCTCTCGGGAACAGTGAACAAGCAAATCGATTATCAAATCGGCATGTTCAATGGCAGCGGTGAAAGCCAGAACGACACCGACAAGAACGATCAGAAAGCCGTGATCGGCAGAATCGTATTCCGGCCTTCGCTGATTAAGGGTCTGCAGTTCGGTGGCTCGGGAGCCTGGGGACGCGGGGTGCGTTCGGAGAATCCGAGACATGACCGCCTCGGCGCCGAGGTCCGCTACAGCCGCGACAAATTCACTTTCAAGTCCGAAGTCATGCGCGGCGCCGATGCCGATCTCAATCGTATCGGTTACTACGCTCACGTCGGGTACAGGGTCAACGGCCGTCTCGAACCAATATTTCGCGTCGACTTCTGGGATCCGGATCGTCGACACGAGTCAAACGCGGCCAACGTTGCCGAACGCGACTATGTCACCGGCTTTAATTACTTATTGTCGGAGAACCACGCCAAGCTGCAACTCAACTATGTGCGCAAGACGTTCGCGAACGGCATCGTGCCGTCGAGGAATCTCATCCTGCTTGGCTTACAGACATCCTGGTAGTTTTGCTTTATGAGGACCAGGAGTGTTGCCTGAAACGCAGCGACGCTTATTCGACTTGAACCAGGTCGCATCCACCACCCCAACCGGACTGCCCGGTTGGGGACCCCGGTCCGCTCCCGGTTCTGTATCTCAGCACTAATCAATTTGAGGAGACAAGACAATGACCTTGACTATTAGAAAGAAAATGATCGGCGGCTTTCTGACCATCATCGCACTCACGTGTGCACTGGGAGTCTTCACGATCTTCAAGATGAAGGCGCTGAACAACGACACCGTTGACATGGGCACGAATTGGATGGCAGCAATGGAACACCTCGGCACCATGCGCGCCGACTTCAACCGCATGCGGGCGCTTGAATCTCAAATTGTGCTCGATATCGATCCGAAAGAGCGCGAGGCCAGGACGCAGAAGCTCGGAGCGACGCAGAAATCGTTTGACGAGGCCCAGAAGAAATACGAGGCGACGATCGAGACTCCGGAAGAGAAGGCGATTTTTGCTAAGTTCCTGCCGGCTTACAAAGAATACCGGGCTGCGCGCGACGAGGTCATGAAATTGGTTGCGGAGCGAAAAGACAAGCCGGCGAAAGACTTGTTGTCGGGTCCCGAGTCAAAGGTCAATGCAGAGGCGTTGGCCCGGCTGATAGACGTGGTGAAGTTTCAGGAGGAAGGCGCGGCCGCCGCCATGGCCAGGAGTGCGGCTGATTTCAGCAGCGCCCGCTTTTGGGTGATTGGCGCCCTGATCAGCGTGATAGCGCTGGGCCTAATCATCGGCTTCCTGCTTTCCGGAAAGTTGTCCAGCCCCATTGTCCGCGCGGTCGCCGTGATGAAGGATCTCGCCCGCGGTGAATTGTCGGACGCAGTAGCGATCACGTCCTCGGATGAGACCGGACAATTGCTCGAGGCAATGAACGAGATGACCGAGTATCTCAAAGAGACCGCCGCAGTCTCGATCTCCATCGCCGACGGTGATCTGACAAAGGTAGTAACGCCAAAGTCGGAAAGCGACGCCTTTGGCAACGCTTTTGAGAAGATGATTCGCGGGCTGCGCGATTCCATCGGAGAAATCGGCCGTGGCTCGAACCAGGTGGCGTCAGCCTCTTCACAAATCGCGGCGGCCAGCGATCAGTCAAAGAAAGCATCGCAAATCCTTTCGAGTTCCTCGGAAGAAATCACTGCGACCATTCATGAAATGGCGGCCTCAGTTCGTCAGGTAGCGACCAACGCGCAGACCCAAAGTGCGGCGGCCACCGAAACCTCGGCCTCGGTTACCCAAATGGTTTCCAGCCTGCACGGCATCGCCGAGCATACGAAGCGGCTGGCGATGCTCACCAGTGAAGCCAACGAGGCGGCCGGCAGCGGCCAGCAAACCTTGAAAACCGCGGAACTCAGCATGCAGCGAATCGGAGCGGCGGTGGAATCAGCGGGAGAAAAAATCAACTCGCTGGGCGCTCGCGCCGAGTCGATTGGCAAGATCGTCGAAACCATCGATGACATTGCGGACCAGACGAATCTGTTGGCGCTCAACGCAGCCATCGAAGCGGCCCGCGCCGGCGAGCACGGATTGGGCTTTGCTGTGGTGGCTGATGAGGTACGCAAGCTGGCCGAGCGCAGCGCGCGCTCGACGCGCGAGATCAGCGAGCTGATCGACGCCATTCAACGCGAGTCACGCGCGGCGGTTTCGCAGATGGATGAATCGAACAAGACGGTGCGCGAATACATCGGCGACCAGTCGGTGAAGCAGTCGCTGGAAGCAATCATCAGCGCCGTGGAAAAGATCGTCGCCTCGACCCAGGAGATCGAAGCAGCAACCACCGAACAATCGGCGGGCGCTGAACAGATCGCCATGGCGACACAGGATCTGTCGCGTTTGACACAGGAGATTTCGGCAGCCACGGAAGAGCAATCAACCGGAACCGCCGAGGTAGTGCGAGCGATGGAACAGTTGCGGGGCATCGTGCAGCAATCGGTAGAGATGACCGGTGAACTGCAGAGTTCGGCGGAGGCTCTCTACCAGCAGTCTGAAGTATTGAACGGTGTCGTTGGCCGTTTCCAAACTGAAGCCGGCGCCGAGTCAACCCTGCTCGCTGATCCAGCCGTTGTGCGCCTGAACGGCGCGCAGCATGCGGTGAACTAAGAACGATTCGTCGGACATCGCTAACAAACCCGCATCGAGATTCCAAGCGGTGCGGGTTTTCTCTTTCGAGCCCGGGATTACTGACTGTTCTGATTTTGCGATCTGACGCGAGCCTCGCTGGCAACCCTTCGGGAAAGCCACGTGAACGCTGCTCGGACTCAAGAAGTTTTTCGATCTGGCCGATATGAATTAATGGCGAGCAGGTCTCGCGTAATTAGTTATGACACAGTTTCGAGAACGCGGTATTTATCAGGCACCCAACGGGCAAAGGCTTGTTGCCAGCAGATTTCGTCGCACCACGGCCGACGGCGGGCGCATCTTGTCGCAGCTTGGCAGCAACATGAGTTGCTTTCTGTTTAGTGCGTACCAGTGGGCCTTTCACGGTTGGCCCGAGTACGAAGTGGCTGCGGAAGGCGAGCTGGTAGCAATCAATCAGCCTGCCGGCTGGCGCATCGATGACTTAACTGACACCGGCGCCACCGCCGGCACGCACTGAGCGTTACGATATTCTTCGACTCAGTCCTTTAAGTCACCGGCACCGACGCTCACAATACAAATTGGTTTTCTCAGATGCCCCAACGGGGCTACGTCCTCCAGCCCAACGCTAGCACCCCACGCGGGGACCCCGCCGTTGGCGCTTCGGCTACGTTGGGGAACGGTGAGGGACATAGGTTGTCAACCGCAACGCGGTTGCGTCATTGCGTCGAGGGAAGTCCTACGAAGGAATGGCGCAACCGCGTTGCGGTTGAAAACTCTCTTCTTCTCGGTTCCCAGGGTAGCCGAAACGGCAACCCTGGGCTGATAGGCGTAGCCCCGTTGGGGCAGTTGGAACTCTGATGCTCTTGAATGGCGATTCCTTCGAAGGGGACGGGCGAAGAACCCTAGCGGCTGAACAGCGCCAGCGTCTCGGCCACTCCGGATTGAGTTTTGTCCCAAACCGCATTCAGTTGATCGGCCGAAAGGCGCAGGGCGATGACTGATTCCAACTCGACGAGTTCGGTTTCAATCGCTCCGCGAACTCCGAGCCCGGCCTGATTGGCCAAAGCATCCGCGACATCGACAACCCGCGCGACTAACATCGCCGCATCAGCCTGGCTGGGTTGGTGATGGTGATAAATAGCCTGGGAGATCGTATCCGGAAGCTGCCAGCGGCGGGCTGCGAGCGCGCCCACTTGCGCATGTGTGAACCCGAATGTTGCACGTTCACTCGCGAGGAAATCTGACTCCGAAGGATCGATGAACAACCGGCGATACTTTTCGGCGTCGTGCCGCAGCAGCAGCAACTTGCCGATGTCATGCAGCAGTCCGCAGATAAAGCCCTGCTCGGTGCCGCGCAATCCGAGCAGCGACATGATTTCCCGAGCGGCCAGGCCAACGGCGATGGAGTGCTCCCACAACGAAGCCTCGATGGCCGAACTCAGGCCCCTTCGTTGAAAGGCGTCGACCACGGCTGAGGCCACCACGAGCTGATGAATATTTTCATTTCCGAGGGCGTTGACGGCCATCGTCAAGGTCGTTACGTCGCGCTCCAGATAGTAGAGCGGAGAGTTCGCGGCGCGCAGAACCCTTGCGCCCAAGGCCGGGTCGCAGCCAATGGCGTCGGCAATCGCACGCGCAGAGCTATTGAAATCCTGAGTCAGCGTCGCCACGCGCATCGCCACGGCGGGCAATGGCGGCAGCTCGAGCTCGACGAGCGCTTCGATGTCAACTAATTCGGTGACGATCATTCTTTAGTGTCCGCTGGTGTTAGGAAGACAGATTTCGGCAAGGCGAGGTAGTGTCTTAGTTTGGTTTTCTGTAATGCAAGCTGTTAGCTTGCGCACCCGTTGAATGCCATTCAATCAGCGCAAACTAACAGTTTGCGTTACAAATTCTACACTAAGGCGAGCCTGCGCAACACAGACCGCATAACAAGGCTTATCGGCAGTAGCTTTCGAAACTTTAGGGTTTGAGGAGAACAAGACTCACAGTCCAGCTTCCGAGCCGAAATAACTTTAACGCAAAGGACGCAAAGGAGGTCCGCAAAGCAGCGCAAAGTACGACCCTTTGCGTCCATTGCGAAGAACCTTTGCGTCCTTTGCGTTTCAATTTCCTGGATCTACTGGCACTCAACTGAGTAAGCCCTTTTCCTCCTTGGCACACCGGGTGCAAAAGCCTCCTCGGCTTGAGCCGCGAGCGACCTCGCATCAGTGATTTGGTGATGCCCGGCTCCCCAACCCCGGGACCCACGTTCCGTCTTTCTTAAGCCGTGGGTCCTGAAAAAATTTTAGCAACCAGAAACCACGAAAGCCGCACGCCGAAGACGAGCGCAGCCGGCTGAACAAGGAGAACATTGATGATGTATGCGGATCCGGGTTCCGGTGTGTTGATTTGGCAGATTCTGCTCGCCCTCTTCTTTGGGGCGACATTTTCCTTCTCAAAATTAAAGACCTGGGCCCTGAACAGGTTCCGCCCGGCGCATAAGTTTGAGCGCGCGGAAGAGGCATATGCGGCAAAGTCCGGCTCGAAAGTCGAGTAATACAGCCGTGACCACATCATTACGAGATCCTAACGGCCACGTCTGCCTGGTTGCCGACCGGGTCATTCGCATCGTCAAGCCTACCGGGCTTAACGATCTGAAAACCTTTCTCGATTCTCCCGCTTGCGCCGAGTTCCTGGAGCGTCAAAAACTTGTCAACACTCGGTTTCTTGACGCTAATGCAGTGGCGAAAGTACTGGAGCACGAAGAAGTCCGCAGGGTTTATGAACAAACTCCCGGCGCCGCAATCTTTGAGCACGAGCGCGTCGCGTTTCTCAGTTTCCCTTATGAATGGCCCGCGGAAATGTTGCATGCGGCCGCTGAGTTGACGATTGAAATGGCCCAGCAACTGCTCGCTGACGGCCTGGGAATGAAAGATGCATCGCCGTATAACGTGCTCTTCAAAGGTCCCAATCCAGTGTTCGTTGACTTGCTTTCATTCGAACCGCGCGTCGCCGGCGATCCGACCTGGTTACCCTTCGCGCAGTTCGTGCGCACGTTCATGCTGCCGCTGCTGGTCAACAAACATTTCGGCATCAGCCTGGCCCAGATCCTGACGACCCATCGCGATGGGCTGGAACCCGAAGAAGTATTTTCCCTCCTTAGTCCGCTGCAGAAGTTCAGGCGAGCATTCCTGACGCTGGTATCGATTCCGGTGTGGCTGGCCGCGAGACAAGGCGCGGAGGATGCGAAGATCTACCAACGCCGCCAGTTGAACGATCCGGCCAAGGCCAGGTTTATTCTCAAACGAGTTCTCGAAAGCGCGCGTCGCAAGCTTGCTGCTACAGCACCGCGCGCGCGCCGCACTTCAGCGTGGTCCGACTATATGGACCACAACAACTATTCGCAGGATTACTTTCCGCAGAAGCAACGCTTCGTCAGCCAGGTGCTGTGCGAACAGCAACCGCGTCGCGTCCTGGACGTTGGTTGCAACACCGGTTATTTCAGCGCCATCGCCGCGCGCAGCGGCGCCAGTGTCGTGGCCATTGACTACGACCCGGTGGTCGTCGGCCAGGTGTGGCGTCAGGCCCGCGCGGAACAACTGGACATCCTGCCGCTGGTAGTCAACCTGGCGCGGCCGACACCGAGTATCGGCTGGCGCAACGCGGAATGTGCTTCATTTCTCGACCGCGCCCGCGGCCGGTTTGAGGCGGTCCTGATGCTCGGAGTGATCCATCACCTGCTGGTCAGCGAGCGCATTCCGCTGGCAGAGATCATCAAGCTGACGGCAGAGCTAGCCACCGATGCACTGGTGATTGAGTTTGTCGCTCCTGACGACCCGATGTTCCGGCGCATTGCCCGCGGCCGCGACCATCTGTTCAGCGATCTGACTAAAGAGTCTTTCGAAGCGACGGCAGTGCAGTATTTCGACATCGTTCGTTGCGAGCGCCTGGACCAAACCAACCGCTGGCTTTACCTGATGAGGAAGATCTCAAATCCGAGATCTGAGATCTCAAATCCGAAGGAGACCCTGATCGAATGTTTCGAGATGCAGCAATAAGTTTGTCGCTCGCCAATATCTGCTTTGTCAAAGTTTGGGGCAAAGCATTGAGCGGCGCCGGCGCCTACTTTAACGAATTCCCGGTTGCCTATGCCGGCATCATGGGTGACGTGTTGCTGCTCGCCACTGTGTTCTTTGTCGCGATCACTTTGGTTCGCCGCAGCCGCAGAGCGTGGCTAATGAAGGGCGCGCGGCTGGTGTTCTTTCTGGCTGTGCTGACCGCGTTGAATGGTATCGCCCAATTGACGCTGACGCTTTCGGCAATCAACTTCTCGCTGATGTTGGGAAGGAACGCCGCCTATTTCGCCGGCGTGGGACTCACCGCTTGCTTGATGCTGGTCGCTATCAGGGCGCGTGATCGCGTCATCCGTTTTGCTCCCCGCGTGGTGTTGGCCCTGCTGCCGTTCGTGCTGATTACCTTTGCCCAGGCGACGTGGAAGTTGACCAACAACATTGGTGTCGTGCGCGCCGAAACCAGGCCTGCGGCTGCTGCTTCGGTCGCGCGGCGCAAACCAGCGACGCGGGTGCTCTGGATCATCTTTGACGAGTTGGACCAGCGCATGAGCTTTAACGAGCGGCCCCGAAGCATCGAGCTCCCGGAGCTGGATCGCTTTCGCCAGCAATCAGTTTACGCAGACAACGCTTATCCGCCCGCACCGCTCACCTACATGTCACTGCCGGCGTTAATCACCGGCCGGCTGGTGGAAAAAGTCACGCCCGTGCGCGCCGATGAATTGATGGTCAAGTTCGCCGGTGAACCGAAGGCGGTTGGCTGGAGCACACAACCGAATGTTTTTTCCGCGGCGCGCAGCTCGGGTTTCAACTCCGGGCTGGCGGGCTGGTGTCATCCCTATTGCGAAGTGATCGGCGGCAGTCTGGCAAAATGCGACGAGGTTAAAGAAAAGAGTGGCGATGAAATTTCTTTGCCGGCCAGCATGTTCTCGCAGGCCGAAGGCCTAATCAGCACGATCCCGCTGGTGCAGCAGGCGGCCATTCCGGTGATCCAGCGGGTCGAGTTCGCGAATCAGATTGTCACCACGGGAGAGCGACGGAAATACACGGTGCGCTACAACCGCGTGCTCGAAAGCGCGTTAAAGGCGGCAGTCGATCCGGATCTCGATCTCGTCTTTGTGCATTCGCCGGCGCCGCATCCGCCGGGCATCTATGACCGGGTGAAGAACGACTTTTCACTCGCGAGCAGGAACGGGTACATCGATAACCTGGAACTGGTCGATCGCACGGTCGGCGATCTGCGCCGCGCCATGGAGCGCGCCGGTATCTGGGACAACACCACGGTGGTCATCAGCGCCGATCACTGGTGGCGCACGGAGATGTGGAGTCGCGGGCCGTTCTGGACCAGCGAAGACCAATCCGTGTCACAACGCAAGATGGACCATCGCATTCCTTTTCTGCTCAAGCTGGCCGGCCAGCACGAGCAGTTGACCTACTCGCCCGCATTCAACACGGTCGTTACCCATGACCTGGTCCTCGCACTCATGCGTGGTGAAGTGACCAGCCCACACGCGGTGGCCGACTGGTTGGACCAGCACCGCTCAATCACCGACAGTCCCTTCAACCGGGATGAACTACTGCCATGACCGACTCAATCAAACATCAAGGACAAATCCAATGAAGGCTTACCTCAATCCGGCTAATCCATCCGTCGTTGTGCAGCCGCAGAACGGCGAAATTGCTCTGCCGCAGAGCGGCGAAATGTTTATAGATCAATGCAAGCGAGAGAATCGAAGGCTCCGTAGGAGCGTGATGTCTTCCAGGGCAGTGGCTCAGTTCGGTTTTTCTCTGCGGGAACTCCGCGTGCTCTGCGTCTCTGCGGTGGAAAAAAGTGCAGAAAACGCTCACCGCCGAGGCGCAGAGAACGCTGAGAGCCGGCGGAGAATTCAAACTGAGCCACTACCGTCTCCCAGCGTAGTGTTGCTTGAGCGAGCAAAGAGATTATTGAGGGAGTTCAGTCGCTATAAACATTTCGTGCCTGCGGCACTGAGCACATTGAAACCCGCGGCGGCACTGTTTCTGCTTGTCATCGCTGTCTCCGTTGGCGCGCAGCAACCACAGCAGAAGGATGCTGCCAGCGAGCTGAAGAATAATGGACCTCAAGCGAACGACCCAGCCACGCCTGTTGCTGCCGACGAAGAGCTTTATCGCATCGGCACGGGAGATGTTCTGGACGTGCGCGTCTTTAATCGCCCGCAGCTCTCGCGTGAGAGTGTCCGCGTTGACAACCGCGGCATGATTCACATGCCGCTGATTGACAGTGAGATTCGTGCCGGCTGCCGCACCGAGGCCGAGCTGGCCGCGGAAGTTGCCAATCTCTATCTGAAGTACCAGCGCCATCCACACGTCGACGTCTTTATCAAGGAATACAGTTCCCGTCCGGTAGCAGTCATGGGCGCAGTCAGCAAGCCGGGCCAGTTTCAACTGCAAAGGCGCGTGCGACTGCTGGAGTTGGTCTCGCTCGCCGGTGGTCCAACCGAGCGCGCCGGCCAGCGTGTGCTGGTAGCCCACGGAACTGAGATCTCATCGTGCGATGAAAATACAGCGGCTGCAGGTGCTGATGGTTTTGAGTCTTTCGATTTGAACAACACGCTTAAGGCCGATGGCGCGGCGAACCCCTTCGTTCGTCCCGGCGACATCATCACCGTGCCTGAAGCCCAGCAGGTTTTTGTTACCGGCAACGTGCTCAGGCCGATGAGTATTCCCTTGAAGGAAACGATCACGCTCTCGCAGGCTGTAGCGATGGCCGGAGGCACGATGCCGGATTCCAAAAAGACCGGCATCCGCGTGTTGAGACAGTTGCCGGGAGCCCCTGGCAAAACGGAACTGGTGGTTGATCTGGAAGCCATCACCAAACGCAAAGCCGACGATATCGAACTACAAGCGAACGACATTGTGGACGTGCCAACCGCTACCGGGAAACGCATCTTCCGCACTTTGCTCAGCGCCGTCGCACCCACCGCCGGGAGTCTGCCGGTGCGCGTAATTCACTAACGATACAGAGCCCGGAGCGGTAGCGACGGGGTTTCCTCCTGACAGTTTTGACCCTGTCGCTACGCTCCGGGTTCTGTAACTTGACCCGGTCGCTACCGCTCCCGGTTCTGTAACGAGCCCCGCTAATCACAATCCACGAAAGGTTAATCATGAGAGAGACTATTGAAACTGCCCTCGCCCTGCGCGAACCCGACACCATCGCCGAACCCCTGATGGATCGCTATCCAACTTATCCGGCGATGCCCACTGCTGATGACGAGCAGGTTCACTTGCGTGACTACTGGCGAGCGGTGCGCAAGCGTCTCTGGCTGGTCGTCGGGCTGGCCGTGCTGGTTACGGCGCTCGCCACGATGATGATGTTGCGTCGCCACAATGTTTATGAAGCAGTGGCCCGAGTGCAGGTTGATCTAGAGACGACTAATCCCTTGGTCAGCTCCAAGACCAACGCGGTCGTAGTCAGCAATCAGGTGAACGATCCCGCCTACTTCAATACCCAACTGCAGATTCTGGCCGGACCGGGACTGCTGCGCCGCGCCGTAAAGACCCTGGACCTCGAGCACAACCAAACATTTATTTCCAAGATGAATCGCCGACCGCTTTGGAAAAACCTCGAGCGCGTGGTGGGTCTGGGCGGCAACGCTCCGGATTTGAGCGCGCCTGAATCGGCCAACGAGATTCCCCTGGCGGCCGCGAAGGGTACGGAAGAGACTGCCGAAGCCGAACACCTGGCGCCGTTCGTCGACACGCTGCAGCATGATTTGAAGATCGAGCCCGTCAAAGAAACGCGTCTGCAAACCAAAGAAACCCGTCTGATTGAGATCAGCTACACCAGCGGCGACCCGCGTCTTTCGGCCCGCATCGTGAATGCGATCGCCGACTCGTTTGCCGCTGCCAACCTGGACAAGAAAACCAGAACCGGCGCGGCCTCAGGCGATTTTCTCGGCAAGCGTATTGCCGAACTGCAGTCGCAGATTCGTGATGGCGAGCAGAAGCTGATCACCTATGGCAAGAGCAACCAGATCCTCTCGCTCGACCCGACGCAAAACACCGTCGTCGATCGTCTGGTGGGACTGAACAAACAACTGCTGGAAGCCGAAAACGATCGCAAGCTGGGCGAAGCCGCTTTTCGCGCGGCGCAAGCGCCCGGAGCGGCCAGCGCTCTGGCCCAGGAAAACGCCAGGAACATTGACGACGCCGAAACAAAACTGACTGAGCTGCAGCAGAAACGCGCCCAACTGCTGGTCGATAACACCGAAGAGTGGTCCGAAGTAAAAGAGGTGGACCAGCAGATGGCGACCTTGCAACACAAGATCGACGAGATGAAGGGCCGCGCCGTGACTGTCGTCGTGACCAACTTGAAAACAAAGTATGAACAAGCTCGGGATCGTGAGAGCGCCCTGCGCGCCTCCTTCAACCAGCAACGCGGCGAGACGTTGACGCAAAACGAAGCCGCCATCAACTATCACATCATCCAGCAGGAAATCGAAACCAACAAAAACCTGCTTGACGGTCTGCTGCAGCGCGCGAAGGAAAATGACGTCGCGCTTGCTGGTACGCCCAACAACATCAACGTCGTCGATTACGCGATCACTCCGCGCCAGCCGGTCGGTCCGCAGCGTTTGCTGGGTGTAAGCCTGGCCCTGCTGGTCTCGATCGTCTTCGGCGTTTGCCTGGCTATCTTCCTTGAATATTTTGACAACACGGTGCGCTCGTCGGCCGATGTTGAGCGGATGCTGGGCTTGCCGGCGCTCGCCATTATTCCCAGTATCGGTGGTCTTACACGGTGCCGCTTTTTGCCTGGCTTCGGTCGTAAGCGAACCGTCAAGTCGGGCGTGCAGGCGCGGCCAGAGTTGCTCTTGAATGGCGGCGCCCGCTCGACAGTTGCCGAAGCCTACAAGCAATTGCGTACATCGATCCTGCTTTCCACGGCGGGCCGCGCGCCCAAGCTGCTGCTTGTAACCTCGGCGAAACCTTCGGAAGGCAAGACCACCACCGCCATTAACACGGCCGTGAGTTTGGCCCAAACAGGAGCGCGCGTGCTGATCATCGACGCCGACATGCGCCGTCCGATGGTCCATAACATTTTCAACATCGTGAATGCCGCCGGACTGAGCACGGCGCTTTCCAGAGATGTGAACGAGCAGGACATTCTTTCCTTGATCGAGTTTCAGAAAGGCAGCGACATGCACGTGATGACCTCTGGCCCCATCCCGCCCAACCCGGCTGAATTGCTCGGGTCGGATCAGATGAAACAGATGCTCGATACCCTCTCGCCGCATTTCGATCACATCGTGATCGACTCGCCGCCAATCACCAACGTGACTGATGGCGTGTTGCTGGCGGCGCTGGTTGACGGCGTGATCATGGTGGTCCATGGCGGCCAGTCGACGAAGGACCTGGTGCGCCGCACGAAACAGTTGTTGCGCGGTGTGGGCGCGCGCATTTTTGGCGTGGTGCTCAATAACGTCAAGCAGGGCGACGACGATTACTACTACCAGGATTACTACCGAAAGCCTTATGGCTTTGAAAGCACAGTGACGGCTAGCTCGCTGTCGCTGTCGGAGTAACGCGACGGCGATGACTGAGCGATGTAACGCAAGCTGTTAGCTTGCGTGACGTAACCCAACACTCAACTTCCTTAACCTCGGAAGCAAGCTAACAGCTTGCGCTACAAAAAAGACGCAAGCTAGCTTGCGCTACAAAGAAGATGACTGAGCAACGACAAAACCGGCAGTGGATGGGACGTGGCGTGTGGGCCATAGCCGATCAGGGTTTGTTCGCTCTGGCGAACGTGGCCTTGAACGTGCTGTTGGCGCGCTGGCTCAAGCCCGATGCTTACGGCGCTTTTGCAGTCGGTTATGCGTTGTACCTCTTCATCGGCGCCTTTCACACGGCGCTGCTGACTGAGCCGCTGCTTGTCTTTGGCGCCGGAAAATATTCCCGCCGGCCCCTGTCTTATCTTGCGGTGCTCTTGCGCGGTCACTGGTTGCTGACGGGAGCGGGAAGTGTCTTGCTCATTCTTGCCGGTTTGCTGCTGCGCCGGTACGACCTTGGCCCGCTGGCCCAGGCGATGTTCGGCTTGGCTCTGGCTGTGCCTTTCTCACTTTTGATGTGGTTCGGCAGACGGGCAGCATACCTCAGGTTCCGCACGAGTCTGGCAACGATAGCCAGCGCCGTTCACCTGGTGGTGCTTTTGACCGGGTTGTTCGCGCTTGCCCAGGCCAACATCCTCTCGATCTTCTCGGCGCTGGTCGCGATGAGTGCGGCCGGTGCGACTTCAGGATTCTGGTTGCTGCGCAAGCTGCGGAGCACACTGCACGACGAAAGCGGCGAGATCGAGAACTCAGCAGCCCTGTCGGTCGCGAGGGATCACTGGCGCTACGGACGCTGGGCGACTGCTACGACCGTGTTGATGTGGGTGCCGCTCAATTTTTTCTTTGTGGTTGTTTCGGTGCTCGTCAACTTTGAAGCGAGCGCTACGCTCAAAGCGCTATCGAATCTAGTGCTGCCGTTGCTCCAGGCGAATGCGGCGCTGGGTTCGTTACTGTTGCCGGCAATGGTGGCTCGGGCCCGCAATCACGATCAATTCAAAAAGCTCTTGTGCATCTCGTTGGCCTTGTTTGGCGGCATCGCCTGCATCTATTCGCTGGCTGTCGGCGCCTTGAGTCGCCCGCTGGTCCATCTGCTTTACGGCGGTCGCTACGATTCCGAAGCGCGGCTGCTCTGGCTCTTGCTGCTGATTCCCCTAGCTGACGGCGCCATGGTCGTGATGGCTAGCGCTCTGCGCTCGCTCGAGCGGCCGGATCGCGTTTTCTGGGCTCAGTTGGTGGTGGCGCTTTTCGTTTTGATCGCCGGCGTGGCGGCCATCCGTTCGTCCGGACTTTGGGGAGCAGCCGCTGCAATCGTGGTTGCCGATTTGCTGGGCACGATCATTCTGGGATTTGGCGTCCTATCGCAACTGCAAAGTCGCATGCCAGTGCGCACCGTTGCTGTTGCCGAGGCCGCTGGTTTGATTCACTGAAATCACTAAGCTGAAATTCCAAATTCCAAATTCCAAATTCCAAATGCCAAAATCTGAAATTCCAAAATTCCAAGAGTTCAAATCTGAGATCTGAAATTTTGACTCTGAAATTTTGAATCTGAAATTATCTGAAATCTGAAATGTCAATCAGCATCACCGCCGACCGCAGATTCTATCAGCCCACCGCCGCGCCGTTGTTCACCGGCCCGCTGGCAGCCCCGACTCGCAAAGCGGCGCGCGCCCCCTTTCTCGTTTTCGTTTGGATCGCGGTAACGCTGGGTGTGCTGGCCGTGTTTGAGCCGTCGCCGAGCGACATCGGGATCGCACTGCTGTTTGTTGCCGGTTTCTTCACAGGAAATCTGAACTGGGGACACAGGCTCACGATTCCGTACATTTTGCTGGGATTGTTTGTGCTGTCCAATGTTGCTTCACTCTGCTATGCGATCGACGTGATGACGGGCGCGCTCTATTTCGCGATCACCTTGTTCATGCTGGTCTCGTGGCTGTTCATCGTGGGCGTGCTGACGAAACACGAAGAGCGCGGTCTGAGAATGGTGATGTTCGCCTTTACCGCGGGAGGCGTCGCCTCAGCGCTGCTGGCGATGCTTTGCTATTTCAACCTGGCGCCCTTTGGCGAGTGGGTGCTTTTTTATGATCGCATCAAGGGCTTTTTCAAAGACCCGAATGTGTTCGGACCCTACCTGGTAATCGTCGCCGTCTATGCTTTGCACCGCACACTGATGAAGGGCGCGTTCTGGCGCAGACTCGTTTGGCTGGCTTCCTGCTTTATCAGTTCGGTCGGGATGCTGTTGTGTTATTCGCGCGCCGCCTGGTTGAACTATGCGGTCACGCTGTTCCTCTTTTTCGGACTGAGCGCGATTGCCAGACGCAGGAGCGGTGCGTTACGCCGCAACCTGATCTACTTTGCCGTCTTTGCCCTGGTCGTCGGAGGCGCCGTCGCTTATGCGATGACCATTCCGCAAATCAGCGAAGTGCTTTCGTACCGCACCGAGATGCAGTCCTACGATGCGGATCGTTTCGCCACTTTCAGCGCAGCGCTCGGCATCGGCCTCAGCAACCCACTGGGAGTGGGTCCGGCGCAATCGTTCCTGATGCTTGATTACGCCACACACAATGTTTACCTGCGCGTCTTCTCGGAAAACGGTGTCATGGGTTTTCTGAGTTTCACCGCGTTTGCCCTGCTCACGTTGATACGTTCGGTGCTGCTGTCGCAAAAGGCAGCGAGCCCGGTGCAGCGCTCGCTCTTTGCGCTGGTGGCCGCCGCACTCTGCGGCACGCTGCTCAACAGCTTCACTATAGACACACTCCACTGGCGCCACTTTTGGTTATTGCTGGCGCTGGGCTGGATGCCGTTGTGGATCAACTCTCTTCCCTCCACGTTGCGCACCCCGCGCGACGCATCAACACACCGCTGATTGCCTATTCACACCTACTCAGGATTAGTTATGAAAATTGATTCCGTGCCCAACACCTCAGGAACCTTCGTGCGCCGGCCCGTGCGGCTCCTGCACATCCTCGGCAACTCAAAGTTCGGCGGCGGGTCGCTCGTCATTCACCGCTTGGCCCACATGGCCCAGCAGATGGGTTTCGAGGTTGACGTGCTCACGACCGATCCGGTGTTTCAAAAGCTGCTAATAAAGAGCCAGATCAGGGTTCTCGATCTTGAGGTGATCTGGCGCGAGATTCGTCCGCTGCGAGATCTGCTGGGTCTGTTTCGTCTGTGGCGGTTTCTCCGGAACAGTGACTACGACATCGTGCACACGCACACTTCCAAAGGCGGATTTGTCGGCAGACTGGCGGCTAAGGCGGCCGGTATCCGCAGCATCATTCACACCGTGCACGGCTTTGCCTTTCACGAAGAATCGTCACCTTTGGCGCTGAAGGTGTACGCGTTTCTGGAGCGCATCGCCGCCAGGGCATGCCATCGCATGGTTACAGTCAGCGAGTATCACCGCGTTTGGGCGCTAAATCTTGGGATTACTGACAGTGAGAAAATTGTCGCGATTCCCAACGGAATCCCGTCCGAACGCGTGCAGGTTTCGAGAGGCCGCGAAATTGTCAGACGCGAGTTGGGCATTGGCCCAGACACCCGCATGCTGTTGTCAACCGGCCGGCTGGCGCCGCAAAAAGGGCTTGAGTACTTGCTTGAAGCTGTGCAGTTGGTCACGCGTGAAAGCGAGATCCCGTTCAAAGTGGTCTTTGCCGGCGCTGGTCCGTTTCATCCGGTCCTGGAACAACTAGCTCAGGATCTGGATCTGGCCAAACAAGTCGCCTTTCTCGGCTTTCGCAGCGATCTCGGTGATTTGCTCGCAGCCAGCGACATCGTCATGCTGCCAACCCTGCATGAAGGCCTGTCAATCGCTCTGCTCGAAGCTATGGCTGCGGGCAAGCCGATCATTACCACGAACATCGGCAGCAATCTGGAAGTAACTCAGGATGGTCGAGCGGCGTTGCTGGTGCCCGCAAAAAATTCCCGAGTGCTCGCCGACGCGCTGATCGAGTTCCTGCGCGATCCGTTTGCCCGAGTCTTGAAATCGAAAAAAGCGAAGGAAGTATTCGCGCGACATTACACCGAAGCGCGAATGCTGGACCAGTACCGCAGTGAATACTTTGATCTGTTGCAAGCAGCGCGCACGCCTGTCGTGGCTGTGTCCTCAACCAAGGTTGGCGCTTTGCGACAGGCTTACGAGCCGGAGGGTTTGTCATGACGCTGTCACAGGATGCCGCCAAACGAGTCTTCGACGTCGCAGTCTCAGCCACTGCGCTCGTGCTGATTAGCCCATTGTTGGCTCTGATTGCCATCGCGATTCGCCTCGACTCGCGCGGTCGAGTCATGTTCCGGCAGGAGCGTTTGGGACGTTTTCGCCTGCCTTTCACGCTGCTCAAGTTTCGCACGATGATCGAAAACGCCCCTGACTATCGCAACGCTGACGGCTCGAGCTTTAACGCGCCGAACGATGCGCGGGTAACGCGCCTGGGAAACTTCCTGCGCCGCACTAGCCTGGACGAGTTGCCTCAGCTCTGCAACGTTCTCTTCGGCGAGATGAGTCTGGTTGGCCCACGTCCCGATCAGATGGACCAGGCACAGTTTTACTCCGGCGAAGAGTGGCGTCGCACTCTGGTGAAACCGGGAATCACCGGACTGGCCCAGGTTAGCGGCCGCAACTCGATCAGTTGGGCCGAGCGCAAACAGATGGACATTGAATATGTGTCTCGGCAGTCGTTGCTGCTGGATCTGAAAATTCTCTGGCGCACGATTCCGTATGTGATCGGCAGTCGGGACGTCTTTATTAGGCAGCACGAACGGGCGGGCAGGAAGACTGCGCTCACGGAAACGGGGAGCAGGAAGACTGCGCTCATGGAAACTGCGGGCAGGATGCCCGCGCTCCCGGCGTTCCCGGAGGAGGGCGTGTGATGAACAGCAGCGTGATTCGGGCTTACACCACAAACAATCGGAAGCAGGTCACGTCGCTGGTGGCGCAGTGGCCGTTCAAGCCGCTGGCTCGTCATCATGTTTGGAGCGCGTCGAACTTATTTGATTTAGCTGCTCAGCGGGTGATGAAAACACTCGAGAACGAAAACGGCGCAGCCTGGGTGATGATCGAAGGAAGCCAGGCGCGCGGCTTCGCTGCTTTCAGCATGTTGCCGTGGGACAGCGAGCAGCTCGGCGTTACTGCTGCGCGGCTTGACTACCTGATTGCCGAGGGCTCAGTCAAGGAACAACAACAAACCAAGAAGGCGCTGTTGGCCTGCGTGTTGGAACACGCTGAGGTGCGCGGTGTGCGACACCTGAGTGTTCGCGTCGATGCCTCGGATCTTTCCAGCCTGCATGTGCTCGAGCGAAGCGGCTTTATCACCGTGGACGGCATTCTCACTTTTGCGCTCGACCTGGCAGCACACCAACCGGCAGCTCGCACTCACAATTTCAAAATTCGTTTGGCCAATGCCGCTGACGCAGATGCGGCCGCGGCGCTGGCTCGCACGGCTTATGTTCACGATCGTTTTCATTGTGACCCGGCGATTTCTCGCGAGCGCGCGGATGAGCTGCACGCTACCTGGTTGCGCAATTCCTGCAACGGCCGAGCGGCGGATGCGGTGGTGCTGGCCGAAGACCAGACCGGTTTGCTTGGCTTTGTCACTTGTTCCGTACAGCGCGACACCGCGGAGAGTTTGGGCCGCCTGGTGGGAACGATTGTGCTGGTGGCGTCCGCTGAGCGCGCGCGGGGCCTGGGCGTCGGTTTTGCTGCCACGATGGCGGCCCTCGAGTGGTTTCGACAACAAGGATGCGAAATCGTTGAGGTGGGCACGCAACTACGCAACATTCCCGCTTCGAGGCTTTACCAGAAATGCGGATTCCGCATGGTCGGGTCGTCGCTCTCATTGCGACGCCTACTTTTGCCGATATTAAGTAAGGATTGGTCTGCCCGCGGACAAATCCGCCTTCCAGGAGCTAACTATGCAAACAATGATGCAAACTGAAGCGCCGGCGCGAGAAAGCTTTCTCCCTTTCGCACTGCCCTTGATTGGCGAAGAAGAAATCGCTGAAGTTGTCGACACGCTGCGCTCGGGATGGGTGACCACCGGGCCGAAGGTCAAGCGCTTTGAGAGCGAGTTCCGCGCTTACTCAGACGCGAGCAATGCCCTGGCCGTCAACTCGTGCACTGCCGGTTTGCATACGGCGCTGACCGCTTTGGGGATCGGAGCCGGCGACGAAGTTATCCTGCCAACGCTGACGTTTTGCGCGACCGCGAATGTGGTTGTGCATCTCGGCGCGCGTCCGGTGCTGGTCGACGTAGGCTCAGACTTTCAAATTGATCCGGCAGCGATCGAGGCAGCGATCACCCCTCGCACGCGCGCGATCATGCCGGTGCACTATGCGGGCCAGGCTTGCGACCTCGACGCCATCTACGCCTTAGCCTCCCGGCACAACCTGGCCGTAATCGAAGACGCCGCTCATGCAGTCGGCACGACGTATCACGGAGCCAAGATTGGTTCCGATCGGCTCTCGGTCGAGTATCCGGATCTGCGGCGCGCGACGGCCTTTTCTTTCTACGCAAACAAAAACATGACCACCGGTGAAGGCGGCATGATCACTGCAGCCGATGAAGAATTGGCGCAGGAGATGCGCGTGCTGTCGCTGCACGGTATGAGCAAGGATGCGTGGAAGCGTTACACCAATGCTGGCTCATGGTTTTATGAAGTCGTCTCGGCCGGATACAAGAACAACATGACCGACATCGCGGCGGCGCTGGGCATTCACCAGTTGCGGCGGCTGAGCGGTTTCATCCAGGTACGGCGGCAAATTGCCCGCATGTATGACAACGCCTTTGCCGGACTCGATGTGGTCGAGACTCCGATTACGCACAGCGATCGCAACCACGTCTATCATCTGTATGCAATTCGACTGAACCTCGATCTGCTGAAGATCGACCGCGCCGAGTTCATCGAGCAACTCAAGGCGATGAAGATCGGCGCCAGCGTCCATTTCATCCCCGTTCACTTGCATCCGTTTTATGGCGAGCATTTCGGCTACGGCCGCGGCGACCTGCCGCGCGCCGAAGCCATCTATGACAGCATTCTTTCGCTGCCGCTTTTTCCCAGTATGTCCCGGCAAGACGTAGACGACGTCATCAACGCAGTTCACCACATTGCTTCCACGTACAGGAGATGATCATGCAGGTATTCCCTCCCAAAGTTCGCGCTCCCAAGCGCTCCTTCCTGAATTTGCCCAGCCTCTGGAAAAAACCGACCCCGCGCACCGTGCTGGTAATCGGTGGCGCCGGCTACATCGGCTCGGGTCTGTTGCCCAAGCTGCTCGAGCGCGGCCACCGCGTGCGCCTGCTCGATCGGCTGTTCTACGGTCTCGATCCGATTCGTAATGTTATCAATCATCCCAACCTGGAAGTGATGCAGGCTGATTTCCGTCGCGTCGACAAGTTGGTCCAGTGCATGCACGGCGTTGATGCCGTGGTTCACCTGGGCGCGATTGTCGGCGACCCGGCCTGCGCCCTCGACAGCGATCTGACGATTGAAGTGAATCTGATGGCCACTAAGACCATCGCCGAAGTGGCTAAGGGTTATGGCATCCGTCGCTTTCTTTTTGCCAGCACCTGCTCAGTTTACGGTGCGAGCGGTGAAGGCGAGTTGCTCACCGAAGAGTCGCCGCTTAATCCCGTATCGCTTTACGCGGTCACCAAGCTGGCGTCCGAAAGAGTGCTGATGGATCTGGCGAGCGAAACGTTCTCGCCGACCTGCCTGCGCTTCTCGACGATTTACGGATTGTCTGGCCGCACGCGTTTTGATCTGGTCGTGAATCTGCTTACGGCCAAGGCTTTGATGGACGGCGAGATTACGATCCAGGGAGGCGATCAGTGGCGGCCGTTCCTGCACGTGGACGATGCCGCGCTGGCGCTGTTGCACACGCTGGAAGCGCCGCTGCCGAAAATCCACAAACAGGTTTTCAACGTCGGCAGCGACGAACAAAATTTTACGATTCAACAGATCGGCGAGTTGATTCAGAAGTTGGTTCCCAGCGCCGAGTTGGTGAACCAGGGGCTGGGTGGCGACCGCCGAGATTACAAGGCCAACTTTCAAAAGATTCGCGAAGAGATTGGTTTTGTACCGCGCTGGACACTCTTCGAGGGTATCAACCAGGTGATTGAGGTTATTCGTCGCGGTGAGGTCAAGGATTATCGGAGCGCGAAGTACAGCAACGTGAAGTTCCTGACCGAGCAGGAAAGCACCGAGAATCTGGTGCGTCACGAATCAAGCTGGGCCTACGACCTTTGCGATCTCGTTAAGAAGACTGTCCCTTCATTCCCTCCTCGCGTTCCCGTCGCTGCTTAAAAATGTCGGACACCACTTACACAACGGGCACGAGTCATCCGCCAACGACTCATCGGCCAACGACTCATCGGCCAACGACTCATCGGCCAACGACTCATCGGCCAACGACTCATCGGCCAACGACTCATCGGCCAACGACTCATCCCGTACCTCCGTTTAGACAGCGGACTTGTCCGCCTTCGCAGCGAGGGGCACAAGTGCCCGATCTAAACGGACATTTTCAGGGAAGTGTCTCTGAGCCGGCGGAGCTTTGCGTCTTTGCGCCTTTGCGGGAAACGGATTTTGTCCCACGGGTAGCATCAGGATTGAAAGAGGAAAACGTTCCCGCAAAGGCGCAAAGTCGCAAAGAAGACGGCGCAGTCGTCGACCGACTAATGATTGGGCTCAATCGCTTTGCCTTCGTATCGTTGCTGGCGTTGATTGTTCTGGTCGCGATTCCGTTCGGCACGGTCGAGCCGTGGTGGATCTCAGTTTACGAGTGCGCGGTGTTCGGATTGGGTGCGTTGTGGATTATCGAGGCCCTGATCAGCGGCGCCTGGAACTTCAGCGAAAGGCAGTTCATTGCGCCCATCGCCGCCTTGCTGGCTTTCGTTTTTATTCAAAGCATCACTCTTTCCGGAGTGCTCTCAGGTGTTGGCAGTACTAGTGCCGATCCATTCGAGACGCGTCTCATGTTCTTCAAATTTCTGGCGCTGTGTCTTAACGGCGCGCTGCTCCTCCGCTATGTCTCGACCAGCAGTCGACTGCGCACGCTCATTCACCTAATCGTCGGGGTTGCCGTGGCCAGTGCGATCTTCGGCATCGCGCGCCAGGCGTTGCAGCATACCGAAATCGGGTTTTTGCTGCCTTACTTGCGACGCGACTCCGGCTTTGGCCAGTTTGTAAACAAGAATCATTTCGCCTTTCTGATGGAAATGGCGATCGGTCTGGCCATTGGATTGGTGTTTGGCGGTGCAGTGCGACGCCAGCATTTGCTCATCTTTATTTCAGCGGTGGCGCTGATGTGGACCGGTTTGGTTCTAACAAGTTCGCGCGGTGGTTTGCTGAGTTCGCTGGCCCAGATCGTGTTCCTGGTGTTGATGTTGGCCTGGCGCAAGTCAGCAAAATGCGGCGAGCGCTGCCTGGACCAGAGCGAATTCCGAACAAGACGTTCTCGCTTCCGCTCGATCGCGCCGGCGCTGGGTTTGTCGATTTGCCTGCTGGCCATCGTTGCCGTAAGCGCGCTGTGGGTCGGTGGAGATCTGCTGGTCACCCGGCTGGCCTCACTGCCTGGAGAAATCAAAACGGAAAGCGCCGAGCCGCATGCCGGTGTACGACGCAGAGAAGTTTGGGGCGCGACCTGGCAATTGATCAAAGCCCATCCGCTGGCCGGCACGGGTCTGGGTGCGTATAGCGTCGCCATCACTCGATTTCATGATGCCTCGGGCAAATGGACACCCGAAGCCGCACATAACGATTACCTCGAACTGCTGGCGGCCGGAGGGTTGATCGGAACCGCTCTGGTCGTTTGGTTTGCTTTTGTCTTTCTGAAAAGCGCGCGTCAACGGATCTGCAGTGCTGACACTCTCGGACGCGCGGCTTGCCTGGGCGCCTTGACTGGAATCTTCGGCGTCATGGCCCACAACCTTGTGGACTTTGGTCTTCACGTCACGGCTAACGCTGTGGTCTTCATTGCTCTCATGGTGATCGCCACGAGAGCCACAGGCTCGGGAAACCGGGTCGCTAAATCGGGGCAGTAGCCCGACCGTCAGGGAGGGCTCCATCACTGATCTGTACAGTCTGTTCCACATGAACACACGAAGCCCTTGCTAACGCGCGGGCTACTGCCACTAAAACCGCTGGAGCAATAGTTCCGGCCTTAACAAAAAGGAGAGTTAGATGACTTCGAAAATTAGCAAAACAATTGCACTGGCGTTCGTCGCTTGCGCTTTGCAGGTGCAAGGTCTGGCGGGCTCCGGTTTGCTCGGCAAACTCAAAACGCGTGATAACAAACCGGTAATGGTTAACGGTAACAAAGCCACTTCGGGCACGACCCTGGTTTCGGGTTCACAGATTCAGTGCCCCGACAAGGTTGGCGCGACCGTCGATCTGGGCGCATTGGGCCGTATGGACATGGCGCCGAAAACGGATGTGACGTTGACCTTCAACGCTTCGAGCATTTCCGTTGAGCTGCGCAGTGGCTATGTGGTGCTGACCACCAGCAAGGGCGTCAGCGGCAAGGTCACGACCCCGGAAGGAAAAGTATTTCAGACTGATTCATCCAAGGTCTCGAGTGTCGTTGCGAAAACCAAAGACTCGGTTGGTCCGGAAACGGCAGCCGGCGCCCATACCGGCGGTATCAGCACGGGTGCGGCAGTTGGAGTTGCGGGCGCGGGCGCAGCAGTAGTCGGCGGCGCAGCGGCAGCGAAGGGCAACGGACGCGGCAGCGAGCTGAGCGGCGACAATCCACGCAAGCCGTAGTTCTCCCGGCGTCCGACGAACTTCAGTTTGTCGAAGTGGGTAGCATAGACTTCAGTCTGTGACCGCTGGGCAACAAATCACAGACTGAAGTCTATGCTACGAACATCGGCGACAAACTAAAGTTTGTCGGACATCAGCGGCCGAACATCAACGGCCCGGGGCCGCGGCGCGAGCAGCAAAAACGGCGGCTGAGGCTTGGAGAGTTTTCAAGTCTTCGGCGGGTACCGCGAAGTCCAGATCGTCGGCGCTCCGGATGTGCATGGCAGCGATGCCAATGACGCGGCCTTGTTGATTGAGAACCGGGCCGCCGCTGCTGCCCGGCCGCAGGCTGGCTGTGATTTGCAGCCTTCGACCGGTACCGGACAGGTTCCACATGGTGCCCACTCGCCCAAGAGTAGTCTTCCAGCGAGAACCCTGCGGACTGCTAAGCACAAAGATCGATTCGCCTTCGAACGGCGCAGCGTACTCCGGCTGGAGTACGGTGGTGTCAGGGTGGGGTGCGTCTATCTGTAACAGCGCGAGGTCAGAATTTCCGTCAGTGGCGGCAATGCTGCCGACCGCTACCGTCTGACCTGCAAAGGTCTCGATGCGCACTCGACTCGCATGATTGATCACGTGCAGATTGGTGACGACATATTCCGGCGTAATGAAGAAGCCGCTGCCTTGCAGCAGTGGCTTCCCGTGATCGTCGTACGTCGTAACGATCACCACGGCACGCTTCAGGTGCGTGAGCATTTCCGCAGAGGGTTGCTGGGCCTGCACAGCAGACACGCCGGCGCAAAGCAACGCCAGCGCCAACAATGAAGATAGACGGTGTGACACAAGTATCCCTGCAGCGCACTGACTTCGTAACGCAAACTGTTAGTTTGCGAATCGCTGCGCAGCCAACCAACTGACATCGCAGATGGTCTGTTGGCGAACAACACGCAAGCTAACAGCTTGCGTTACAGCTAACAGCTTGCGTTACGGTGCGTCTGATATTCCCCTTCGAAAACGTCTAATAACAAAGAGACTGATTGGCCATCCTTTTCCAACCGCAAATGCAGAAACATTGTTTAATTCAGCCTGAATTCAAGCGACTGAGGTTAGGTCTGCATTACGGCGGCGCGCTTGCCGCACTGTTCCTCTTCGTTTTTGCCGCCATCGGCTCCGGACGCGCGGGAGCTTCCCGGTTGTTTTCTGAGTACGGCTCCTCGGCTGATTCATTAGCGGCGACAAAACGAGCTTTCGATCTCAATCCCAATGATCCGGAAGTGCATTACAACTACGCGGTACGGCTCGCGGATGCAGGCCAAGGCGATCAGGCGACCGCTGAATTCGAACGCGCGGCGTCGCTTAGACCTGCGGATTATTTTCTTTGGCAAGAGTTGGGACGCGCGCGCGAAGAGAGCGGTGATCTGCAAGGCGCCGTCACGGCACTTCGTCAAGCAATCGGGCTGGCGCCGGACTATTCGCAGCCGCACTGGCTCCTGGGAAACCTGTTGTTGAGAAACGGCGAAAGCGATTCGGCATTTACTGAAATGCGCGCCGCAGTCAGAAGCGATCCAACACTCTTTCCCCTGCTGAACGATTTGGCGTGGGGTGTTTCCGCAGGCGATCCGCAATTCGTCCGGGACTCGACGCAACCAGTGACAGACACCGAGCGAATTGCGCTCGCGCGTTTTTTCATTCTTCATCAGCAGATCGAAGCCGGGATGAACATGCTGCGGACTGCAGCACAGATCTCCGCCGAAAATCGGCGCGCCATAATTAGCGAGTTGATCGCCAGGCAGGAATTCCAGTCAGCGCACAGCGTTTGGTCGATGGGTTTCGGGGCCGGCGAACAGAGCAAGCTGGCAGGCTTGTTTGATGGCGGCTTTGAGGCGGCGATCAGTTTCGATAATCAGGGCTTCGGCTGGTTGCCTACACAGTTGACCGAGACAGTCCATATTCTGGTTGACCCGAATGAGCCGCAGACGGGAACGCGCAGTTTGAGGATTGACTATGCCGGCAACTTTGACACTGGCGTACCGGTGATCTCGCAGCTTGTGCTGCTGGCACCACAGACTCACTACCAGCTCAGTTTCGCAGCGCGCACGGACAAGCTGGTGAGTGCCGCCTTACCCGTGATCGCTGTGAGCGACGCGAAATCCAATCTGATTCTTGCTCAAACCGTGCCGCTCTTCGCGGGGACAAACGGCTGGCATGAGTTCGCAATCGACTTTGACACGCCCGCAACTACTGAAGCGGTGGTGATTCGCATCCAGCGCCAAAGCTGCGCTGTGCAACCCTGTCCGATCTTTGGCCGTGCGTGGTATGACAGCTTCTCGCTGAAGCAGATTTAGTGGCTAGTCGGCGCCTGCTCAGAAAACCCCTCTCAGTACTGGTCCGTTTAGATAGGGCACTTGTGCCCACCGCTGCGTTGGCGGACAAGTCCGCTGTCTAAACGGTCTGACTTGACTACGTTTGCGCCCTTTGCGTTGAAAAGATCTCTAAACGCAAAGGCTGCTAAGGGTTTCGCAAAGGTCGCAAAGCTGGAGATCTATTTGAACCGCTCAGCCCGGATATTTACTCCGCGAGCGAAAAAGGGTTTACATATCCTCGCAAGCTAAGTATAAATACTTGAGAGGCATGACGGTTTGATAATCGTTTATGCCTTCCCCCAATTTCCCCCTTCCAAACTGTTCTACTGGGCGACTGTGTGAGCTAAGAACGCAGTTGCGCGGGTTAGCTATTGAGTGCTGAAAGGCCCGGCGTTTCGGCTGGCCTTTCCGTGGCCAGCAAAGTCCCCAGTTGGCCTCACCAAAGACCTGAAAGCGACACCCTCGGAGGAAAATTTCCTATGAGAACTCAAACCAGGACGACTGATTCGCTCAATACGAAACTATTGCTCAAGACCCTTTCGGCTTTCAAGAGGGGTGATTTCTCAGCGAGACTGCCTCGCGATTGGACCGGCGAGGCCGGGAAGATCGCGGAAACCTTCAACGACATTATCGAGTTGAACGAAAAGACGGCTAAGGAGTTCGAGCGCGTCAGCCGTGTCGTCGGCAAAGAAGGAAAGATCACACAGCGGGCCACCTTACCGGCGGCCGGTGGGTCGTGGCTGCGTTTGGTTCATAGCGCCAACCTCCTGATCGATGATATGGCGCGACCGACCAGTGAAATGGTGCGCGTGATCGGCGCCGTGGCCAACGGTGATTTGTCACAGCGAATGGCGCTGGAGGTCGAGGGCCGGCCGTTAAAGGGCGAGTTCCTTCGCTCGGTGAGGATCGTCAATTCCATGGTGGATCAGTTGGGGTCATTCGCCTCGGAAGTGACACGCGTGGCGCGTGAAGTCGGCACCGAAGGAAAGCTCGGCGGCGAGGCAAAAGTAAAAGGCGTGGCCGGCACCTGGAAGGACCTGACCGATAGTGTGAATTCGATGGCCAGTAACCTGACCAGCCAGGTGCGCAACATCGCGGAAGTAACCACAGCGGTGGCCAACGGCGACCTTTCCAAGAAGATCACGGTGGACGTGAAGGGCGAGATTCTGGAATTGAAGAACACCATTAACACGATGGTGGACCAGTTGAACTCGTTCGCTTCGGAAGTGACGCGTGTGGCCCGCGAGGTAGGAACGGAAGGAAAACTCGGCGGCCAGGCGGACGTGCGGGGCGTGGCCGGCACCTGGAAGGATTTGACTGACAACGTGAATTCCATGGCCAGCAACCTGACCGGTCAGGTGCGCAACATCGCGGAAGTAACCACGGCGGTGGCTAATGGTGACCTATCGAAGAAGATCACGGTGGACGTAAAGGGCGAGATTCTGGAACTGAAGAACACCATCAACACGATGGTGGACCAGTTGAACTCGTTCGCTTCGGAAGTGACGCGCGTGGCCCGCGAGGTTGGTACGGAAGGCAAGCTCGGCGGCCAGGCGCAAGTGATGGGAGTCGCCGGCACCTGGAAAGATTTGACTGACAACGTGAATTTCATGGCCGGTAATCTCACCGGCCAGGTGCGCAAC
>Ga0179594_10000060_pt1 | contig 46531 bp, 40 predicted proteins | sample CZOMad1_1_08_16f_FD_148625 | JGI IMG/M metagenome (GOLD analysis project Ga0179594, IMG submission 148625) | Vadose zone soil fungal communities from Angelo Coast Range Reserve, California, USA - CZOMad1_1_08_16fungal (Illumina Assembly) | ecosystem: Environmental > Terrestrial > Soil > Vadose...
TACTGGAATTTCATTGCCAACCGTTGTCAGCAGGAGCCGTGGTACTGTGACCAGACGCCTTCCAATTGCGGTCAAGGTTACGGATGGAATTGGGAAACTTGCCGCTGTGATTTCGACCAGTCTCCGATCGTGATCGATGTTCTGGGCAACGGGTTCAACCTTACTGACGCCGCCGGCGGAGTGAGGTTCGATCTGAACAGCAACGGCGTCAAAGAGAAGCTTTCCTGGACTGCCGCAGGCTCGGATGATGCGTGGCTGGCATTGGACCGTAATGGGAACGGGACGATTGACAACGGCACTGAGCTCTTCGGGAATTTCACACCGCAGCCTGAGCCGCCGGAGGGCGTGGAAAAGAATGGGTTCCTCGCGCTTGCTGAATATGATAAGCCGAGGAACGGCGGTAACGGTGACGGTGTGATCAATCGCCAGGACGCGATCTTTTCATCTCTGCGCCTGTGGCAAGACACGAATCACAACGGCATCTCAGAGCCAGGTGAGTTACATACCTTGCCCGAGCTGGGCCTGAAAACTCTCGACCTTGATTACAAGCAATCGAAGCGGACTGATCAGAATGGGAATCGGTTTCGCTATCGCGCTAAGGTCAAGGATGTCCACGATGCGCAAGTCGGCCGCTGGGCCTGGGATGTATTTTTGGTAAGTGCACGGATGGGGCCGTAGGTGAGGCAGTGCCGTGGCGTTGCGGCGGAACCGCAACGAACCAACCCAGGGGGCCCGCACGCTACCGCAGGCGGTACTGACGTTGCTTTGCTTTAGGCCGTCGCCCTGATCTGCTGGCCATTCTTCTCCGCCGGATTCCCATTTTGATAGGCCGGTTTGCCGTTAACGATCACCAAGTCAACGCCCGATGAAAACTGATTCGGATTTTCCACTGTGGCATTTCCTTTGATCGTTGCCGGATCAAACACCGTCAGGTCCGCAGTCGCGCCGTCTTCGAGCACGCCCCGGTCTTTCATCGCCGGCAGCACCACGCTGCGTGGAAGCGAGGTCATCTTTTCAATAATTTTCTCGAGCGGCATACCGATCTCGAGTGCATGACGAATCGCCGTAGAAAAACACGCGGCTCCGCGAGGATGCGAATTCGCGTGAGACTCGTACTCGATGCCGCCATCGGAACCGATCATGCAGAAGTCTTCCTTGAGCGCGAGATCCACCGTTTTGTCCAGGGGCATGGTGCCCTCCGGCACCGCCACCAGCCGCACTGTTCGTCGATAGTGCGCAAAACTTTGGGCGGTCAATCGCTCGCCACTGCCCACCAGTCGTAAATCGCTAAACGTCAGACCGTAGCGTTGCTGCCAGCCCGAATCGAAGCGCCGCGAATACAGATAGGTGGCCCAGTAGGAGTATGGGTAGACACAGGTGCTGAGGCTGAGACCGGAAGCGATGCCGGCGCGAATCTTTTCCAGCGCCTGCTCCATATGAAAGGTGCCGCCGGTGGATTGCAAGTGATCGATATGCACGTGGGCCCCACTTTCCCTGGCCCAGCGGATTGCCTCGTCGACTCCGTCAAGTTCTTTTTCCCTGGATGAGTAACGAAGGTGCAAAAAGAGCGGTCGGTTGTATTTCCTGGCGAGCTTTGCATATTCGAGAACTTCTTCGTAAGGAGTTGGTTGGTACTCGAGGCTATGCGAAACGCCCAGCGCGCCTTCGTCCAAATTTCTTTCCACCTGTTTCCGGCGTTCAGCGAGACTGCCCGCGCGATTGCGGATGACCATCACAAACGTCGATACGCCGTAGTTGATCAAATGCTGAGAGGCCCCGAGCTTTCTAAAGTACGCGGCACAATCAGCACTGCCGCCGTGCATTTGCAGAGCCGTCGTGACGCCGTCAGACACTTTGTACTTTTCAAAGATCGGAAAAGTCGAGGCCGGGTCAGCGGCATTGTCCGCCAGGATGTCGATGAAGCCTGGAGCGACCACTTTTTTAGTAACGTCCAGAATTTCCGCAGCCTTCAGATTGCCGCCAAGACGGATTTTTCCCGCGCCATCAATGCCGATATCGCCAGTCTGCCACTTGCCTCCATGGAACGCTCTTCCGCCGCGCAAGACCAACTTCAGATCAGGCGTCGGTGTGCTGACGCTGGTGGCGCTATTGACGTTACTGCGCTCACGGCAATCGAGAATGGTTACGCCCATTGCGGCAAGCGGCACCGCCATGCCGAGGAATGTTCTTCGCTTCATAGTGTGCTGATCTTTTTCACTGTCGGGCAATCTCTACACAGCCTCTGCGTTCTCGGCGTTTCACTGGAAACACGTTCTTTAGAATTGTCTGTTTAGATAGGGCACTTGTGCCCCTCACTCGGGACGGCGGACAAGTCCGCTATCTAAACGGAGGCGTCGATCGTAGGCATCGATCGTGGGCGTCGATCGTTATCTTACTGTCAACATAACCGCGCCATGACTCGGAACACTGACGGAATACTCAGGCCAGGCTCCTTCGACATCCTTGTGCTCCCAGAGATCTCTCACTCGTCCCTTATTGTTGACAGCTAACTCGGCCAAACGGACCGTCATCTTCGCTGTCTCCGGACCCCGATTGAAGAGCGCCACTGCTTTCGCTCCCTCACTAAGCGGCCGCAGCCAGATCTCCTGATCGCCTGACTTCCAAACCTGCTTGCCCTGTTTTCCGTCCTTGTCCTGATCGACAGCGATCACTTCGCGGTTGGTAAGAATAGCGAGAATCGCCGGGCTCATACTTCGCAGATCGTTCCCCGCCAGCAGCGGCGCCGCCAGCATGGCCCAAAGACTCATATGTGTCTTGTATTCCGTTTCGGTCATCGCGCCGTTTCCGATCTCCAGCATGTCCGGATCATTCCAGTGACCGGGTTTGGCCCACGGTGCGAGGTCGTTTTGGCCAAATCCGATCCGGGTCATTGAGTCCCAGGCATCGCGAATGTCGCCGGTCGTGCGCCAGAGATTTCCACCCACATCGGCTCCCCACTTCCAGACATCGAGCCGGCCGTACTGGCACAGGCTGTACACAATCGGCCGGCCACTCTTGAGCAACGCGTCGCCCATTTTTTGATAGACGGCGGGCATCTCTTCGTCGGTATAGAGCGTGCGCGCGCCGCACCAGTCGTATTTCAAATAGTCGATTCCCCAGGCTGCGTAAGTGTGCGCGTCCTGCAGTTCGTGGCCATAGCTGCCTTCATAGCCGGCGCACGTATCGGGTCCGGGCGAAGAATAAATACCGAGCTTCAGCCCCTTGCCGTGCACGTAGTCGGCGAGCGCCTTCATGTTCGGAAATTTCTTGTTGGTGAGAATGTTCCCCTTCGGATCGCGACCGCCTTCCCAGGTATCGTCGATGTTGATGTACTGGTAGCCCGCTTCTTTCATGCCGTTAGTGGCCATCGCGTCGGCGATGCTGCGCACGGTTGCGTCGTCGACGCGGCCCGCGAATTTGTTCCAACTGTTCCAACCCATGGGCGGAGTTCGCGCGAGCCCGTTGTCCTTGACCTTATGCAGGGCCGGCAGTTCGATCCGCGCAGGCAGCGCGCCTTCGCCCGCCGGAGCGCGGTGAGCGACTAACTCGGTAGGTTTGTCAGTGGGCCGGCGGCGAGTCGAAAGCTGCAGCTCCTCTCCGACCAACTTGCCTTCGTATTGCACCTTGCGTTCAGACTTTCCATCTTTCATCGCTCCGGTGATGGTGAAACCCGCGGCTCCGCCGGTGCTTTCGGTTATCAGGTAATAGAACTGCGTCACGCGGATGGAACCGGTAATCCGCGAGCCGTCCGCCTTCAGATTGAAATAGGTATTTCGTGACGTGCCGTCGGCGTTCGGGTTACGCGCGACCCAGTTCCCTGACAGTCCCGCGATTGGCGCCTGGTCCATCGCCGCTGTGCCCGTTTGCTGCGCGGTAACGGAAGATAAGCCGAGTACGATGAGCGGAAAGATAACTGCGGCGAGAGCAAGTGCTAATCCAACGATCCGCTGGAAATCATGATGTCGCTTGTTTTCGCTTTGCATAGCATTGCCTCTGATTAGGAGATTTTGATTTCAGGGTCCTGGAAGATCATTGACGAGGTTCGGATTCTATCTGAGTTGGTAAACGCAGGCCAGTTGTGCACGCCATGCTCGGATCCAGATCGCTATTGTTTCATTCAACCGTGACCTCAGAGATTTGTGAGTTGTTTGATACAAGCCGGCGTCTCTTTCTGCCCCAACGGGGCTGCGCCCTCCAGCCCAGGGTTGGCGCTTCGGCTACCCTGGGAGCGTAGAGGAGGGATCTCTACCGCAAAGCGGTTGCGTCATTTTGCATAGTAGGAATCCGCCCAGCCGCCGCAACCGCGTCGCGGTTGAAGGCTCAAACACTCTCTATTCCCAGGGTAGCCGAAGCGCCAACTCTGGGCTGGAGGGCGCAGCCCCGTTGGGGCAGAGAGAACACACAAGGAGGCCCTCACTGTCGCGATTCATCAATCAGATTCCAGAGTTGTGCGCATAATCTCTGGTGTGCTGTGCGAATCAGAGGGAGTAAACAAAACCACATCGCGACGATCGATAGGTTCGCCGCCGCCTCTAACTGCTGACCAAATGCCGGTCATAACCAGCCGCGACCAAACCCTCGTACGCGGCCCAGACGTCATCCGGAATCTCCTGAAAGATCTGATACCCTTTTTCCGGATATAATCTTATCCGCTGCAGATCACCAACCATAATACTCACTACCTGATCTTTCGAGAGTTGCTGATTGGTGTACTTTTCCAGGTACTCATCGAATGATGCCAGGGGCGAGGTTACGATTACTTCTTTTTCCGGCCAAAACTGCTTGAAGGTCGCGTAGCTGCGTCGCTCCATGTAGGGCTTTTGCACGAGGATGAACTTAGCCGGATCAATCAGAAGCTCAGCCAGCAACTGCCTGGTGAAGCGGACGTTTTCGCCGGTGTTCGTCGATCGGTTTTCGATCAGGATCGCTTCAGGCGGCACACCCATCTCCACCGCGATGCGGGCAAACAGATCGGCTTCAGAATCACGCCAGAGGGTCCTGGTGATCGCCCCGAGCCCACCGGAGAAGATAAGCAACGGCGCCCAGCCGTCGAGAAACAGTTCCGCGCCGCGTTGGGCCACCGCAGTATCGTGACTGCAAAGAACCAGGATTGCATCCGCTTTGGAGAGCGGATGATTCAACTTGTGGTAATGCCAGATTTTTTCCGCTAAGGCGTGCAGGTGCTGGTCCATCGGCTGTTGTAACGCAAACTGTTAGTTTGCGACGGTGGGCAAAGCGCGTCCTGAAGGAAACCTCACGCAGTCAGCTAAATAGTCTTTAAGCGCACAACAAGCGCAAGCTAACAGCTTGCGTTACAAGACTACAACTTGCTGACGTTGACGAAATAGAGATCCGTTGCCACCGCAAACTCGTCCTTCTTGAGCGGCGTCTTCATCGTCCGCCAGTCCGTCGTCGGCTCAATAGTCTGCCAATGGTCCTTTACGCCTACGCGCACCGGCATGGCGAACTTTGGCTCATCGACTTTCCAGCGATACTCAACCTTGCCGGCGCTCTCATCGAACTTCAACTCCAGCACCGGGATCGCCGTGTGGCGCAGGTATTGGTCAAAGATCGGTGTCAGGTTCCGGCCCGTCTTTTTGTTGAAGTAAGCCGCCACATCCTCAGTCATGATGTTCTGATACTTGAAGTGTTGATAGAAATCATGTAGCAGCGCCCACCAGCGCTTATCGTCGTTCACGATGCCGCGCAGCGTGTTGATGAACAGCGCGCCCTTGAAATACATGTCCTGCGGCGGCTCGGCGTTGACGCCGCGCGTGGTGATGATCGGCCTTTGATTTCTGACTTTCGATTTGTAGGCGTTCGTGTATTTCAAGCCATCGTCTTTGCCGTACATGTATTCGACATAGAGACATTCGAGATAGGTGGTCCAACCCTCGTGAATCCACATGTCTGAGACGTCGGCGGCGCTGACGCTGTTGCCGAACCATTCGTGGCCGCTTTCGTGAATGATGATGAAGTCAAAGCGCAGCGAAATGCCGACGCCGGTCCAGTCGCGTTCGAGATACCCGTTCGCGAAGTGATTGCCGTAGGTCACGGCCGATTGGTGTTCCATGCCTGAGTACGGCGCCTGGATCAATTTGTAACCGTCTTTCTTGAACGGATACTCGCCGAAGTAATGCTGAAAGGCTTCGAGCATTCCCCTGGCCTGTGCGAATTGCCTCTTTGCTTTTTCCAAATCTTCGGGCAGCGCGTAAAAATCGAGCGGCAGATCGCCCAGACGATCCGACCAGTGCTCGTACTTACCGATGTTCAGACTAACGTCGTAGTTGTTGATGCCATACTGGACCAGCCAGTCCCAACGTGTGTAGCCGTCGCCGAGATAGGTCTTGCCCATAAACTTGCCATTGGAAACATCAACGAGATCGTTGGGAATCTCGACGCTGATCTTCATCGACTCGACTTCGTCCTGCCACTGGTCCTTGTTGGGCCACCAGATGCTTGCGCCGATTCCTTCGCAGGCGGTATTGATCCACGGCCGGCCCGCGGGATCTTTCTTGAAAGCGATGCCGCCGAATCTGCCTGTCTCCAGCGGATTGCCTGAGTAGTAAAAGTCGATCTCGTAAACGCGCCCGGCCTTCAGTGTCTGAGGAAAATCGACAAACACCGCACCCGAGTCTCGTTCAAACTTAAGAGCACTACCATCGCCGGCGGACTCACGACTCGCGAGTCGCGACTCGCGACTTTTGAAAAGGATTTTGTCGACCTTGAGAGCCTCATGCAGATCGAGCTGAATCCGCGTGTCGTCCTTGAGCATCTTGAAACGGATCGTGTTCTTGCCGCTGAGGAATTTCTTTGCCGGATCGACCCGCACGTCGAGATGATAGAAAAGCAGATCGTTGTTCGCGCGATAACGGCCGTACTCGCCACGCAGGATGTCGGCGTGCGTCGGCGGCTTTGTGGTTGCTTGGACCGTTGCGCCTTGCGTTGGTCCCGTCTCGCTCCGTACCGGAAGCGTTTGGGAGAGAATTGAGGCGGCGAACGCAAAAAGCAAGAGACCGTTCACTAGCCATTTGCGAATGACACATTCAACCATGAATCTACCTCTTCGGGATTGCGAAGCGAGTCTCGCATTTTGGGAAGCAGAAGAACGACAACGGGCTCAGCGCCGCTCTTGTTGTGACGTACGAGAAGCAGAAATTTCTTTGGCGGCCGGATGATTGCTGATCCAGGGTCTGATTTTGGCGAGCTTCGCTCCCATCATCCCTTCTGCGACTTCGGTATCGTAGGCGGCCTTTACTCGGAGCCAGTATCCGTTAGAAAGTCCGAAGAACCGGCATAGACGCAAATCCGTATCGGCAGAGACAGCGCGCTTACCAGAGACAATCTCGCCAATCTGCTGGGCCGGCACTTTGATCTCTTTAGCGAGCCGATACTGGCTAATTCCCAACGGTCTGAGGAACTCTTCCAGAAGCAAAGCAATTCGCCCGGTGTTACAGGTTTGAGCTTTCTCATAACACGTCTCCTTCAATGATAGTCCACGATCTCAAACGTGTTGTCAGGAGAGATCGCGATTGACTCTACCGGCCCTTGATGGCCCTCCAGCGTCCCAGCACAGGTCGCAGCTTTCAGGTCCCACAATTTGACTGTCGTATCGTCTGATCCCGAGAGGGCATACCGTCCGTCCGAGGTGATCTGCACGGAATTCACTATGCCGGAGTGACCGTTGAGAATTGCAAGTCGTTCGCCTGATTCTGCGAGCCAGAGCTGCAGTTATCCACCACCATGACTACCCGATAATCCGTGAGGGAAGCTCGCGCTCGACCTCCTCAATCGGAATGCGCTCACCGCGATCAAGATCGTGCAATCCCTGTCGCACCGCGGCGATGAACTCAGTCTCCCGGGCGATGTCATGCAGCGATGCATCTTCCGGAATGCGCTGGAGCAAATCCTCGACGATCTGTTTGTTGCTCATGCCGGGAGTGTGCACTGCGGAGTCGATTTTTTCAACCCTCGAACTCACGGATGTGAAGTTTAGAGCCGGGGGCTACGCAAGCGAGAGTCGTGTTGTTCTTCGATGCGCAACCGTGGGTTGCGTCTTAGCCGCACGGGTTAGTTGGTTGGAGGCGAGCCGGCGATTTAACACGCGCCAGAAGGTCGCGACGGCTTTTGCTTTATCGTCGAAAAAGTCTTCGAAGAAACCTGGCTTGTTAAGCAGGGGAGGATATGAATACCGCTCGCCGTCTTCGCCGAACTCCGTGACCCAATCGGTGGGCTCTGCGGAATCGACTAAGGAAAACAGACGAGGCGGATATAAGAAGGGACGCCCGGCGTCGTTCAAGATTCGCAGCTCATCAGCTTCGATGCCAATCACAACATACGGCTGTCCAAACGTCAGGTCGCGGTGGCGTGCGTCTCTCTTCTTCAGTTTTATGATCATGATCTGTTAACTCGCACTCTCTTCAATTCAAACCGGCCGATTCCGGGGTGCTCGTACCAATGAAACTCGTAATGCTTACCAGCGATTTCCATCACTGGGCCGCTTTTCTTCACCCATTTTGACGCTCTGCCACCATATTGCGCAACCAAGTGGTGAACAGTGCGGATGCGCCTTCCTTTGGCGATGACACGCGCCCGTGACAGCATCTGACGAGTAAGCTTGGCGGCGATTTATTTTATCCTCCGCGTTTGGAATATGGTGGATCAAGGTCTCCGGGCTATTCACCAAGCATAGGGGCGGAGCCCATTTGTGAATGATGCGTCTGCCGGAGGTCATAGACCTCTCGCACATCGGGCGGCAGAGCCGCAAACCGGAATCGTGCCTCGCATTCCACGACGCTCGCATCCTACCGGCGTGCGTATCTAACCCGGCGCCCGCATCCTGGCAGCACGCGCAGACTTCAGGCGTTGCTTGTCGCTGCCTCTTTGTAAAGCGCGGCGCCCGCAAGCGCTGCGACAATCGACGTGATCAATTGGAAGCCGGCGACCTTGGCCCACAGCGCGTGCGAATAAAATCCGAGCGGAATGAACTGCGCGGGGCCTGTCACTGAGAACGCGATCCAGGCAACCACTCCTGCGAACACCGCAGTCTTTGGGCCAGGACCACAGCACGAGCGCATCAGCGAGTACAGGTAGATCGAGATCAAACCGCGACCAAGTTCAAAGACGGCGAAGTAAACCAGCGCGAAGGCGTTATGCTGCGTGGGCTCTGCGGTTCCCAACCCCGCGTAGACCGCTTTCCAGTCGGCGCCGACAATGCGTTCGTGAAAAAATCCGTCGGTCAGGAAGAGGATAATTGCGGCGACCAGACCGCCGATGATCACTCGAACCCAATTGATTTTGTGCATTGTGTGTCTCCTTCGCTGCGGGTTTGCGCGCGAATTCTGCCAGACTGGGGAAATCGTGGCAACTTTTCTGATCGTTGTCGAAGTAGGCCGTTCTAATTTTAGGAATGCGGCGGAAGCCGATCCCGCTTTGGATTCCGAAACAGCACAGATAAAAAAACACCGCAGAAGGAATCGTCAATCAAAGCAAAGTCGCTGCCGCCTCACGCCAATTTTTGCGCGCTTAGTAAGATGGAACAGTCTCACACGGCCGCAGGCGAGGATCTACCCTCGCCGCAGAGCGGCGAAATGTTTATAGCGCTAAGTTCGCAAGAACTTCCTCAGCTCCTTTAGGAGCACGATGTTGGTCAGTGAAGCCGAACATTCCGCTCCTTACGGAGCTTAAGAGTTGTGCTGGGAGTTGAACTTCTATACAGATTTCGTCCCGCTGGGACTAAAGGCAACTTACCGTTCCAGTGACCGAGGACCCGGACCGAGAATGGGAGATTGCGAGACCTTTCTTGATATCAAATCGCAAAGCGGTTGCGTCACTTGCTTCGTGATTGACGAACGGCGCCACCGCGTTGCGGTTGGAATGAACGGGTTTGCTTGACCCCAGGGTAGCCGAAACGGCAACACTTCCACCCCACGCGGGATGCCCGCGCGGGGACCCCGGCCTGGGCTGGAGGACGTAACCGCCTTGCGGTTTAGCAGTGAGCGGTCGTGATCGTTCACCTCGTCGGTCTGAGCAAAGCCTACCGACATTAGCCTTACGACTGGCTTAACGGCCGCAATTTTCTGGACAGTTTGAGGTGACTGACCCAAGGCTGAGTCGACAGTTGCGCGATAGCCTCAGCCGAGAGGTTGGCGGTGATTATTTGTTGACCGGCGATTGCACCACCGACGCCGAGTTGTCTCAGGAAGGCCTCTTCTTCTGGTCCAGCCGCATTAACAGTCTGGATAAAAATGGGGAGGGACGCAGAACCCAGATCGTTCGCAGCATTCGGATCGGCCGACCTTTCTGCCAGCTCGGCGGAAAGGTCGGCATCCAGTTTGTTGTAGTCCACGATTCGTCTCCCGGTAGCGATTGTTCGAGGGGACGAAGCGATTATAGGTGCAGCGCATCAATCAGACCAAAACCCCACTTCGGATCAAATGTGCCGGCGGCCTTGTGGGGAACTTTGCTTGCCGCACGCAGGAGATTCTTGACCGCCGCGGGATCCAGTTGCGGGTTGCGCTGCAGCAACAGCGCGACCGTGCCGACGATGAAGGGCGTCGCCATGCTGGTGCCGGCTTCGACCAGGTGGAACTTGTCGACTGTGAAAGCTCGTTCAGGGGCCGAGTCATTTGAAAGGGCAGAGACGATCATCGCTCCCGGCGCAGCAACATCCGGTTTGGACACGTTATTTCGCAACGGTCCTTCGCTGCTGAAATCGGAAATATCGTCCAAAAGCATGCCCACGGTTTCGGTAGAGCCGTCGATATCAACCCACTGCTTTTTGGTGGTGAAGGCGGCCACTGTTACCGCCGCCGAGGAAGCGCCCGGAGAGCCGACCTTCATCGAGTCCTGTTTGCTCGATCCGGTAAACTGGACATCAGTGCCGCCATCGTCGCTAATCCCCCAAATGTCGACCCGAGCGCTGCCAGGCGAAGTGTTGCGCAAGATCAATTGCCACGTTCCATTCTTGACCTTCGATGCCGGAGACGACCCGCTGATTTGGATCAGAAAGTGGTGGTCGCCGTTTGCCGGATCTGGACCAGGCGTCGTGACTCTGACGCGCCCGTCCGGCAGAGCATAGGTTCTGGCGGCCGGGCCCGCGATGATGACCGGCTGCGGCGTGGAAACGAAGCCGCCGGGTGTGCGGACAGAGATTTCCAAAGAGGCGGCGCCGGGATACCAACCATTGAGAATGCCGTCTGTCACCGCGTTCTTGGGAACGCTAAAGCGCATGGTGCTGCTTTGGTTCGCCGCCAATGTCGTCTGCCCATGGATATTGTCGTTGCCCTCGTTACCGGCAGCGCAGCAGACGATGCGTCCAACGCCCGATTCACTGGTCACTATACGCGACAGTCCATCCGAGCCGTCGTGCGCGTCAAAGTGGCCGCCAAGACTCAGGTTGACGACCGCCGGTTGGTTCAGGTCGCGTGCTATGCGAAAGATATAGCGAACGCCATCAGCAATGTGTGCGTCCTGAAAATCCGTTTTGACAAAGACAATGCTTGCGTTTGGCGCCACGCCTCCAAAGTGCGCATCGTTTCCGGCGGCGATACCGGCAACGTGGGTTCCGTGACCGTCTTTGTCGCGCGACGCAGTCAGATTGGCGCCGGTCAACTCGAGGCCAAAACTGCCTTCGGGCACCCCTGGTCCACTTAGCATCTGATCCCAGATGCGCAAGATGCGTCCCGCGAACGCCGGATGGTTGGGATCAATACCAGTGTCCACGATGCCGATTACCACACCCTGCCCGTTCAAATTAGTGTTGGTGCGAAATTTCGGGATGTTCACTCGGCGTGCGGCCACGTCCATGCGCTTTCGCAAGTAGCGCGAAGACATGATGCGCGAGACCTGCTCGTGATCAGAAAGCGTTCCCAGGCTTTCGATAGGCAGAAATCCGGTTCGGATCGTACCGGTTTGTTGATTGACGATGATGCCATCCTGAGCCAGGTGATCGAACTTTGCATCGCCATCACACTCAATGAACACAACGGTCCGCGGTGGTTTGGGAGTGCCGAGCGACGGTACGATGCCAAGCGTTTTGACGTGCCTGGTCAGGCCAATACTGCCCTCCTGTTTGAAATCTTCCAACACTGTCTGTAAGCCGGCTGATAGTTTTTCGCTTTTCATGTTGTCTCCTTATCTGCGGACGAAGAGGCGAGGATTTGAGTATAGGTATCCTTCGATTGGTTATGACCAATCGCGCTGTTTCATTTCACGGGGAGTGTCTAATTTCCCTTTGCGGCTTCGTTTTTTGCGGCTCTGCGTGAGCCCATCGTGCAAATACAAAACATTTCATGCAAAGCCGCAAAGAGGCAAAGGCGCAAAAACTAAAGTAAGACGTTACCATTTCACGAACGCTGGAACTTGGGCGGCTGAGTCCCAGAGTTCGGCGGTGAGTTGCCATTAGTTGAGAAACACAGCCATCACTCAGTTCACGTTAGATAACTTGACTTTGCGGGGACAGGCCAATAGATTCAGCCGCGACTTGCCAACATCGATCGCGGGGGGCGGCTTTCGCCTCAGAAGGAGACTGCTATGAAGATCACATCTGCACGTCGGGCGGGCATCGCCGGCGGCGCTTTACTGGCTTTCGCTCTCTTGGCAGTGCCGATTGTGCTGCGCGCAGCCAACACGCCGGCAACCGACCCGGGAGTACTTGAGGCGTGTATCAACGGAGGAAACGGGGGCATGAGACTTGTTGATTCAAGCACCCCTTGTCATAACAACGAAACGCGGGTCCAATGGAGCATCACTGGTCCTGCGGGACCCACTGGACCAACAGGCCCTACCGGCGCCACTGGCCCGGCTGGACCAACCGGAGCAACGGGCGCCACCGGTCCAACCGGAGCGACGGGCCCGGCTGGACCAGCAGGACCTCCAGGCCCATCCTCAGGTGGAGCGCCATTTGTCTGGGTCTGCACTCCCGCGCATCTGCCCAATGCCGGCGGCGGTCCCAGAGATGACGTTTACGTTTTCAACGGCAGTGGATCTGTCGCCAATATCGCGGTCAATATTCTCGACAAAGATGGAAACAATCTAACCGGCGTGACCATCCCCGGTTCAAATCCTTCCAGAACTTATCCCGGTGAAGCGGGCGCCGGCACGGTGACGCTTGCGGCCGGCCATACGAGAGATCTCGATTGGGTCATGCCCAATACGGGCGTTGACGATACGAATGTCGCGTTCAGTGTCAGAGTCACTTCCGATCAGCCAATCGTCGTCGGTGCGAACTTTCAGTTTAATGGCAATCTGCCAAGCCAATGCAGTCTGCTGCCGAAGTAGTTCTGAGTCATCCGGTGAAAACTGCAGGCTGCAAGCAAAAGGCCCTGAACAGTCAGGGCCTTCTTTCCGGCGGTCGTTAGGCTTGTTGATGGAAGACTTGCGAATCGAATAGCTGGAACCGTCTTGACTAGCTACCTGGTGCTTTTCTCTCGCTTCAGTTGGGGCGTGCAGGCTGGTTGGTCTGGCTCTTGCGCGGTCGACGACTGCTCTTGGCCGCCTCTTGTTCAAGGAACAACGGTTCAGTTAGATCAAACGGCTCCTGGTAGATGTCTTGTCTGATGGCGTTCGTGCTGATCTTTTCCGTGACCAAGTCCAGATCGATGTAACTGAGTAGCTCCTGTTCCACCGTCATACTGACCCGCACGGTTGCCGCTGCCACCGCGAACTGGAGTGCCTCACCGACATTCCTTTTATTCTCACGGGCAGTGAGGAAGGCGCCCAAGAGTGAGTCACCAGCGCCAACACGAGCTATTACCTGAACCTCTTCCGGGTGGTAGGAGTGCAAGACCTCCGTCGAGCCGTTATCATTATGTGCCATCAACACTCCTTGTCGGCCCAGGGAGATGATCGGCGTGACCCCGCCTTCATAGCGATCAAAGAATTTGGCGCACGCGTGAACCAGGGTAGCCCACCTCTTCGTCAGTGCCGGATTGTCATTGGGATTCGTGTACTTCCACTCAAGAAAATCTTCTCGGCTCAGACCCTTATCCCGAGCAATGGCTATGTCTTCGTTGGTAAGCAGGCCCTCTTCGAAACCCGGCAAATCCAGGAACATTAGGAAATCGTGGAATTCTATGAGGTTTGGCTTAATGATATTCGGTCGAGAATCATCGCGCTGTAGGCAGGCTTTGGTGACCTCGGCAGTTGTATCCAGCGCGATCATACAACCCTCCGACTTTAGCCTTCTAATTATGGTCTGGCACCAGGCAGGTTTGAATCCCACGGGCGTGCTACCGCCAATTGTCACATAGCTGCTTCTCTTTACTGTAGCGAAAATGAGATCGAAAAAGGCAGCCAACTCGATCGCGGAAAACGCGGGCGCCTTAGTGTTGATTCGATACTCGTCTCCGTTCGGCGTCACCACAATGTAGTTCGTACGAGTTGGGTTAGCCACTCCGCATTCCACTATGTCCAGGCCTTCCATTCGAACGAGGGCTTTTACTTGCTGGCCGATTGTGCTATCTAGCGGGGCAATCGCAGTTGTCGACCCTCCAAGGGCCTGTACGGCGCGGGAAACGTCGATTCCTTTGCCTCCTGGCCGCTCTTCCTGACGGCCGACGCGCATCGTCCCTGGCTCAACTTTTTCAACCCTCTCGTCGAGACGTAACACCTGATCGAGACAAGGACTGGCAGTTATCGTGTAAATCATCGCTTCCAACTCCTTTTTCCTGTGGTTCTCAGGAATAGAATCGAGATTCGCCGCTTCCGGATGTAGGCTCAATCGATTATCGCTTGGCTGAGGAGTCTTGATACGTGCTGTCGAATTGAAGAATACCGCGTCATTACGTTGCGTTCAACCTTCCAGTCAAGGCAACAGAAGCACTCGTCCGGATATGCATTTACCCCAGCACCCAATTCGCTCGCCGTCGGCGATTCGTCGGGCCCTCACTCGGAGAATTCCTTCTCACCTTCTACTTCAACTGCGCCGTTGCCCGATCGATCGCGGAGGCAATCTGCGTGATCGTTTCTGCGACGAGGTTGATCTGCTGCTCCGCCTCGCTCCAATTACGTTGCTCGATGGCCTCGCGGATGGCCGGCAGCGTTTTGACACCATAGCCGGTGTAAAAGCCGGGTGCATAAATTTGGTGCTTGAACCAGGGTCGTCGTGGCAGGCCTGCGTCGCGAATCATCGCGCGCTCGGTCTGCATCAATGCCTCGTCGAGTGCCTGTTGTGTCTGGGCCGTCAGTTTACGATCCCGTGATCGTGAGGCGGCGTCATACTTTTGCGCGCTCTCCTGTAGACGCGCGAACGCATTCTGCAGCGGCGCGAAGTTTAGAAATGGCACGGGCGCCTCAGGCTTGGGGACCACGTAAGTCTCGGTCGGATCAAAGACCGCAATGAAAGTCTTGTCGGCGATGCGGCGATTCTTTTCCTTCGTCTCTTCGCGCATCTCGTCCGCCAGCCTGGAGACTTCGCGAACGTAATTTCCGACCGAATCGGCGAAGTTGTTGAATGCATAGGGCAGCACATCAGCATTGGCAAAGCGCAGTACCGCGCGCCCGCCGGTTTGGGCCAGAGCGATGCCATAAGCAAAGTCAGGATCCCCAAAACGCGTGTAGTGATCGAACGAATCGTAAACCGAGTGATAGACGCCGCCGGTATCGCCTTCGCCTCCATAGCCGAGGTTTAGAGAAGCGATTCCCAGGTGGTCCAAAAAGACCGTATAGTCCGAGCCGGAACCGAGCGCACCAATGCGCAAGTCCGCGCGTTCGCGAGTCTCACGTCTGGTTTCCGCCGTGCTGTTGAGAATCTGCAGAGCCCGCGCGCGCTCCGAGACTGAGATCTTCTTTTCCGGATCGATGACGTCCTTGGCCACCTCGTCGATGAATTTCTCGAGTGTGTGCGAGCCGGCGACACCAAAGAAGCCGCGCGCGTTCGAGTCCGAATTGATATAAATCACTGCATTCTTGCTGAGCAGACCGGCGTGCGTTTCGGCCCACTCGGTCGAGCCGAGCAGTCCCGGTTCCTCGCCATCCCAGGCGCAATAGACGATGGTGCGCTTTGGCTGCCAGCCGGCCTTGGCCAGCTCGCCCAGGCCGCGCGCTTCAGCCATCATCGCTACTTGCCCGCTCAGCGGATCATCTGCGCCATTGACCCAGGCGTCGTGATGGTTGCCGCGGATAACCCACTCGTCAGGACGTTCAGCGCCGCGCAGTTTCGCGATCACGTCGCGAGCGGTTGCGCGATCCCAATTGGATTCGACTTTGAGATGGACCGTCGCCGGACCAGGACCAAGGTGATAAGTCAGCGGCAGCGCGCCGCGCCAGCTTTCGGGCGCGACTGGTCCGGCGATGGCGCGCAGCAAGGGCTGCGCATCGCTGTAAGAAATGGGCAGCACCGGAATCTTCGTCAGGGTCGGCGCATTTTTGAGGTCAAGCCGCTTGGCGTCCGGCGTCGCGCCGATGCCGGGGGTCAGAGGGTCGCCGGGGAACAACGGCATGTCGGCGACCGAGCCGCGCTGTGCGCCGTTCTCGTTGCGCCAGGGACCCTTCGGATAAACATCGCCCTGATAGTAACCGTCGTTGCGCGGATCGGAATAAATCAAACAACCGACCGCGCCGTGCTCGGCAGCAACCTTGGGCTTGATGCCACGCCACGAGCCGCCATAGCGTGCGATCACGATCTTGCCTTTGACGTCGATGCCGCGCTCAGCCAACTCTTCATAGTCACGCGGCACGCCGTAGTTCACATAGACCAGCGGCGCTGTCACATCGCCATCCGCAGAGTAGGCGTTGTAGACGGGCAATTGCTCGGCCGCCTGATTCGAAGTCGCATCTTCCGGCAGCGCCGGCTCCGTTAAGCGCGCGGTGAACTTTTCCGGCGCAACCAATTCGACTATCCGTGTCTTGGGCGTGGGGAATAGGACGCTGAACTCTTCGATCTGAGTGTCGAAACCCCAGGCGCGAAACTGCGCGGCGATGAACTCGGCATTCTCTTTGCCGTAAGGCGAACCAATATGGTGAGGGCGAGCAGACAGACGCTTGAGCCAGGCGCGCAGATCTTCCGCGTGGAGCGACGCGTCAAAGCGTGCTTCCAATGCGCGTTCGGCTGTCGTGGAGGCGCTGTCAAAACCAAGCAACGGTCGATCATCGGCGGGCGCTGCGTGCGTGGTCAGTGACGACAGCAAAGCAAACAACAGCAGGAACGTGCCCAGCAACTGGGCGAAACCAGACAGTCGAAGTTTCATGGAACCTCCAGGAAGAGCGATTAGTTTGTATTGTCCGACAAACTTTTAGTTTGTCGTTGTTGTTCGGCGGAATGCGCGGCAAAGGTTAACGCAAAGAACCGAGCGCGCGCAATGTGTTCTCAGGAAGGATCAGGAGGACTTATCCACAGATTGCGCAGATGCCGCAGATTACAAAAGCGGAGTCAACGGGCTGGTCGCGCATACCGAATTAATCTGTGTAATCGGCGTAATCTGCGGCGAGTTGTTTTGTACCGCGAGCTTATGCTAACACGACGGCATTCCCGGGATGACGACCTGCGGCACGTGTTTACGCTTGTAAACCATGATGGTGCGCTTGAACTCGATCACCACTACGCCGTCCTGATTGGAGCCAGTGGTTTTAAGCTTCACGATGCCCATCGTCGGACGCGACTGTGACTCGCGCGTTTCCAGGATCTCACTCCACGCGTGCAATGTATCACCGGCAAATACCGGATTTGGCAGCCGCACTTCGTCCCAACCCAGATTGATCGCATTCTGGGATACGTCGGCCACCGAAAGGCCAGTCACCAGCGCCAGCGTAAAAGTGGAATCCACCAAAAGTTGCTTGAACTCAGTCTGCGCTGCATAGACCTGATCAAAATGAATCGGATTCGGATTGTTGGTGAGCAACGTGAACCAGATGTTGTCCACGTCTGTGATAGTGCGCCCCAGCCGGTGAGGAAAAATGTCACCGACTGCGAAATCCTCGAAGGCGCGACCCTGCCAACCCGGTTTGATACTCATGATGAACCTCGGGAACCGTAAACCGTAAACCGTGAATCGTAAATAGTGAATCGTAAATAGTGAATCGTGGAAACTTGAGGCTCGAGAGGCAGCCGAAGTAGCTACTGTTTACGATTTACGGTTCGGTCTTCAACTCTTCAATAGCTCGCGCGCGTGCCGGCGGGCGCTATCAGTGATCTCGGCGCCGGTCAGCATCCGCGCGATCTCTTCCACGCGGCCGCGCCGGTCGAGTTTGGCAATGCTTACTTCAGTGTGGCCCGCGACGACCGCCTTCTCGACCAGCAAATGATTGTCGGCAAACCGAGCAATCTGCGGCTGATGAGTTACACAAAGGACCTGGTTGGTCTCGGAGAGTTTTTGCAGCTTGAACCCGACTGCTTCGCTAACCCGGCCTCCGATACCGGCGTCGATCTCGTCAAAGACAATCGTGCGCGGAAATTCCGAGGCGTTCGCGACGGTCTTCAACACCAGCATCAAACGCGAAGCCTCGCCTCCAGAGGCTACTTTCGCCAGGGCCTTTACCGTTTCGCCGACGTTTGCGGAAAAATAGAATTCGACGCGATCGATACCCCGCGGACTAAACCCGGCATCCTGGTCCAACTCCGAATCCTGCAGCGCTGTTATCTGCACCTCAAACTTGGAACTCTCCATGGCGACCTCGGCGAGGCCCCGCTCAACCGCCTGCTCGAATTTCTTGGCTGTACGAAGGCGCTCACGATGCAGCTTGTTCGCCTGGTCGAGATAAGCAGTGCGCGCCGCAGCCAGCTTGCTCGCGATTTCCACCTCGCGTTCGCCGGCGTGTTCGATTGCTCGGAGGCGATCTTCTGAGCGGGCCAAATGCTCGAGCGCACTTTCAATCGAGCCGCCATATTTGCGTTTCAGACGCGAGATTTCCGCCAGCCGATTTTCGATTTCGGCCAGTCGCGACGGGGAAAATTCCAGCTTGTCCGCAAACTCGCGCAGAGAGAACGCCAGATCTTCCAGGATGGCGCGCGCCGATTCCAGGCCATCGAGAAAGGAACGAAAGCTTGCTTCAAATTCGCATAACTCCGTGATCTGCCTGGTTGCCTGGCGCAAGCGAGCGAGCGCCGCTTCGTCGTCTTCATAGATCAGGCCATAGCTTTCCGTGCAAAGAACGGTGAGCTTCTCGACGTTATGCAAGCGGCGTCGCTCTTCCTCCAGTCGTTCGTCTTCGTTGATCGCCAGTTGCGCGCGCTCGAGCTCGTCGATCTGAAATTTCAGAATATCGACCAGTTGAAACTTTTCTGCTTCATCCTGATGCAGAGCGGCCAGCTCGCGTTTGAGTTCGTGCCAACGTTGGTAGGCGGCGGCCGTTTCCTGGCGCAGCTTGGCGGCACCGGCGAACGAGTCGAGCAGTTCAAGATGGGTATCGACATTGAAAAGAGTCTGCTGATCGCCCTGGCCGTGAATGTCTACGAGAAACTGGCGCAGGTCGCGCAAGAGCGATTGTGTGGCGAGTTGGTTGTTGATGAAAATCTTGTTTCTGCCGGCAGCGGAAAGCTCGCGCCGGATGATTAGCTCGCGCCCACCGTCTTCTTCGAGCGGCGCAGCGGTCTCGTTTGTTTCCTGCTCTTCGCCGGTGTCGATCCCGGCGCCTTCGAGGATGGATGCCAGCTCCGGATTTGGCGCGACAGAGAACAGACCTTCAATGAAACCTCGATCGACGCCCGACTTCAGCAGCTCAGACGCCGCGCGCCCGCCAATCAACACACCGAGCGCATCAACGATGATTGATTTGCCCGAGCCCGTCTCGCCGGTCAGCAGGTTGAGGCCGCGATCGAATTCGACGCGCAGTTCATCAATCAAGGCAATGTTTGAGATGTTCAGCAGCGTCAGCATCAGGATCGGTCTTCGGCCCGGTCTGAGTCTCATTCACACCGTGTCGTTTAGATAGGGCACTTGTGCCCCTCGCTCGGAACGGCGGACAAGTCTGCCATCTAAACGGAGACTCATGCAGAAGTCGGCCTTCCCGCAACATTCCCAAATCAAAAACTCTCGTTCGCCAGCTTGAAAAACTCGACCGCGCGGTTCTCGGCCCAGAAGCGATCTTCGTGGTCATTCTTCTGCGAGACGAAAGCGACATGTCCGCCGCGGCTCGTAGCGACCAGCAAGACGTACGGATTCTGCGACACGGAAGGGTGCCGCAAGGGGGCGAACGGAATGAAAGGATCATCCTCGGCATGAACGATGAGCGTCGGAATCCTAATACGATCGATAACATTCAGCGCCCCTGACTTCTGATAGTAGTCATCGGCGCCGGCAAACCCGTGCACTTTGGAGGTATAGGTTTCATCGAAATCTCTCAAAGTGCGAACGCGGTCGATCTGGCTGACGTCATAGAGTTCCGGAAACAGTTTGTGCTTGATGTAAATTCGGTTGCGCATGCGACGGACAAAGTCTAGCTGATAGATCCAGTTGGAACGGCGCATGATGGCCGCAACACTGGCGGCGGGGTCGACGGACGGCGAAATGGCGCACACGCCCAACAGTTGCGGCGGCGGATTCTCGCCGTATTCTCCAGCGCACTTCAAGACCAGATTACCGCCCAGCGAAAAGCCCGCGATGAAAATCCTCTGCAAGCCGTCGCGCTCGATCAATTCACTGATCACGGCGCGCAGATCCTCGCTCAACCCCGCGTGATAAAGCGTCGGAGTGAGGTGTTCAGTGCCGCCGCAGTTACGCAGATTCACTCGGATGACGTTGAAGCCGGCGCGAAAAGCCTTCTGCGCAGTGCTCGGCATATAGCCTGAAGCAGTTGAGCCTTCCATCCCGTGCCACATCACCAGCGTGGGATGGGCTGGGGCTTCCGATTGCCAACGACATTGGGCGAGCACGCGGACGCCGGTTGCGACTGTAAACAGACGTTCTTCGTCGGCAGTCGGTTTGAAGCGAAAGCGGTACGGCCAGCCATAGGCTGCAAAGGTTTGGGCATGGCCGCCCGTGAACAAACTATGCGGCTGAAAAGGCTTCGTTTGAAAGACGCGGGTTACCCGCGAGAGAAATTCACGGGCGGAGGGTTCGTTTATCGTTTCGATTGTGGTGTCCCTGCCTGGCTTTCGATGGGTGCTCATCTCTTTAGATAAAGCGCCGGAAGATGCTCATTGATCCTTCTTCTCGCTAAACTCAAAAGTTACATCGACCGTTAGGTCGGCCTTGTTCAGCCGCACGTTGGTCGCAACCTCAGGCCTTGGCTTCCCCTGGGTCTGGCGCTCTTCGACAATCTTTCTAAAGACTTCGCGAAAGGCGTTCTTGAAGAATTCATCGGCATAGCCGGCATCGTAAATGTCGCCCTTCAACATCTCCCACTTTCCGCGCAGGTAATTTGTCTGGTTGTCGGGCAATCCCTTGACGATCAAATTTCCCATACGATATTGCGGTCCTTCTTTGACTTCAATGCGAAACTGTACCTTGCTTGCTTGATCGTCAAAAACAGCGATTGATTTCAGACCGAGCGCGAGATAGCCTTTGCGTCCATAGAGCTTGCGCACGGCATCCACGCCCTGGTCGAGTTTCAGTCCGTTGGCCACTTCGCCGGGTTTCATCTTCAGTGTCTCGTCCAGTTCTTTGGCGCCGAAAACCTTGTTGCCGGACCACTCGGCGCTGTCCCAGGAATAAACAACTCCTTCTTCGACTGGTATGGAGACTTCAACTCCGTCTTTGCAAGTGTCGGTCGTCTGCGGTTTCGCGGTCGGCTGACCAAACTTCGCGCGCAATTGGCCCAGCTCACGGTAAATCGGGAAGAGGGCGATTCCGGCAAACGTGGTGGTTGACGTTCTCGAGTAATCCTTGCCCATCAGGTCCTTTGAACTCTTGATTAGCCGTTCTTCGGCGACGTTCGCCGTGCCGGTAAAATGCAGGACGCAGACGGGCATGTGGACGCCGCTGACCGTGAACAGATGGTCCCATTTCGTGGTGCCTTCGTACGCGAAAGGCATGTATTCGACCTTGCCCGCGAGCTTGTGTTCGTTAAGCAGAGTCTGCAGCGTTTTGCTAATTTCATCCGTCATGGTTCCTTCGTCCATGGCCGTGCCGTCAAAAGCAGGCACCTCGCGGCGCACGGCGCTGGCCAGGTCATCGTCAGTGAACCAGATGAAGTTGTCGAAGATCACCGGATGCCGGATCCCTATTGCCTCTTCGATCTTGAAAGTAACCGTCGCTTCATTGTTCACAGTGCGCAAGCGGTAACTCAGCTTCTTTAGCAATCCACTGTCGAGCAGACGCTGGCCCGCGGCATCCAGTGCGGCGACATTGATGGGTTGTCCGATTTCCAGGCCACTGGCGGCAAGCAACTGCGCATTAGTGAGATGCTTTGTGCCTTCGAACTCGACTTTGCCGAGTTTGGCACCTGGTTGTTGGGCCAGTGCGGCAGTCGCACCAGGCATCAGTTGAGAGAGGATCAGCAGGGCACAACTCAACCAACTGATTGAGACTCGCCCGCAGCGGTAATTGTTATGCATTGAGTCGGCCATGAGACAATGAAAGTGTAGTTCACAGAGAGGCGTTGGCCAAAATGCGCGAAACGGTTGTGAGTGTCCAAATCGTTTTTGTAATGCAAACTGTAAGGCCACCCCAGCGGGGCTGCCCCGCCGGGGGACCCCGGGTTTGCGCGCCAGTTGAATGCCATTCAATCATCGCAAACTAAAAGTTTGCCTTAAAAGTTTGCGTTACATATGAGCCCCGGCAAAAACGTCACGAAAGAAGAGGTGATCATCGACGTCTGGGAGCGGCTTGACTGCGCGTCAGTGGGCACAAAGGAGCTGACAGCGATCCAGCAATCGCTGCGCGATCGATTTGGGGATAGTGCCGCCGACAGTCCGGCAATAATTGCGCGTCTGCTCGCTGACGAAGGCGCAGTACTCAGGCATCCCGAGGTGCTGGATTGCGATGCTGGTTGGCGCGAACGCGCTCTTTCAATAGCGCTCGTGCCTGAGGGCGTCAACTTTGAGAATCTCGATGAAGCCGCGGCAGCCATCCAGGCATTGGACGAAGTACGGCTGGACTTGGAAGCAGAATCTCGCCAGCCGGAGCTCGTCCGACTGCGTGAGGCGGTGCTGGGCATCAAAAAGGATCGACAGTTGGTTGCGCGCAGCAAAGTAGTGGAGGAAAACTCGCGGCTTCAGGCCGGGGAAATAGCCGAGTGGCTCGCAGTCTGGCTCAATGCGCCGGGCCTTTTCGCTGATTGGCTCGAACTACGGAGACGCTCCGCCGACTTTGTTGAGCGATTCTCACGGCATTCCTCCGACTCCGTTTAGATAACGGACCTACTGGGACCGACTTACTGGGACGGGCGTCCCTCCCGCCCAGGTCACACAGATGTTAATTCACGCTTCAAAGACTACGCTTCCCAACCCAGGCGGGCGGGACGCCCGCGGTCCCAGTAAGCGGGCCATCTTTTTTGGAACTCTATGCGCGCCTCAAACGAATTAACACTGGCACCGATTGTGAAAATACTCGAGACAACAACACCAGTCACCCCTGATGACTGTGAACTGCTCCGGTCAATGTTAGCCGGAGACGAAGAAGCTCTGGCGACGTTGTACCGCCGCCGGCAGGGAAGCGTGTACCGGTTTGCCCTGCAGATGAGCGGCTCGCCCAGTCTGGCCGAAGATGTTACTCAGGAAGTCTTCATGGCGCTGCTGCGCGACGGCACTACTTATGATTCGGCGCGCGGTCCTTTGAACTGGTTTCTTTTGGGAATTGCACGCAACCTCGTCCGGCAACGTCTGGGGCGCGAGCACTTCTACACCGCGCTGGTTGATGACCAGGTTGATTGCGCAGGCGCTAGTGAGAGCCGCACGGCCAGCGATCCCCTGGACGAGTTGACGCGCAGCGAGACGATCGAAACGGTTCGCAAAGCGGTTTTGAGTTTGCCGCCCCGTTATCGCGAAGTCGTGGTGCTTTGTGAGTTACAAGAGTTGAGTTACGCCGAAGCCGCCAGGGTCATGGATTGCGCGATTGGCACTGTGCGTTCCCGGCTGCATCGAGGTCGCTCGTTGCTAATCGAAAAAATGCAGCCGGCCAGAGAAGAGAAGGCGGCCAGTGGGGTAAAGACTGCGAGGTGTTTCGCATGAACTGTGAAAGCTTTCAAATAATCGCCGGTGATCTGGCGCGTGATGAAATCATCGAGGCAACTGAGCGCGCGCGTGCGTTGGCCCATATCGACGAGTGTAGGCGTTGCGGGCAGCAGTGGAACGATCAGCGCGAGCTGAGCGAGAAATTGCGGATGGTGGCCGGGCAAATGAGTTTGTTACAGGCGCCGGCTCATCTTGAAGGCCAATTGCGCGCCGCGTTTCGTGATCGCGCGAAGGTTCGGCCCATTCACTCCGCGCCCAGACGCTGGCTCTACTGGACTGGTGCTGTTGCCGCGGCGTTGTTGATTGCCTTTGCAGTGATTGGCTGGCGCGCTCGCGTCGCCTCGCGACCACAGCTTGAGGTGAGGTCGAACATCGGTTCACCTTCGGAATCTCCGCCGCCCGGACCATCATCAGTGCAAGCCACGGCAAAGGATGGGGCTCGTAATCCGTTGACACCCATTCAGAAGAACTTGCCGAGGCCCCGGCGCGCGAGATCTCAGCCGGCGAGACTCGGTGCGGCTGCCGACACGACGAACCAAACGGAAGCGGTCAATGCGCCCGCTGCAAATACGGAAACGAAGGAAGTGACCACTGACTTTGTCGCTCTCGGATACGGCAACACGCTTGACCTGCAGGACGGAGGTCAGTTAGTACGCGTCGAGCTGCCTCGCTCGGCTCTGGCCAGATTTGGACTCCCCGTAAACATGAACCGCGTGGATGAAAGAGTCAAAGCCGATGTGCTGTTTGGCACTGACGGTCTCGCTCGTGCGATTCGCTTTGTGAAGTAAACCAGAATCAATCAATACGCGGGCACATAGTCCGCTAACACGAAAGGATGAAACTAATGAATCGAGATCGAAAAGTATTGGCTGCCTTGCTTTGCGCGGCCTTTGTGCTGAGCAGCTCTGCGCCGATTTTTAGCCAACAAAGGCAACCGGCCGCCGCAGACGTGACGATAGTTCAAGGGGAGAAAATGCGGACGCAGGAAGGGGCCGCGCCAAAACAGCCAGCCGCGGACGTGATGGTCTTTCAGCGTGAAAAGGTGCAGGGACCAGAAGGTGTTGGGATTGCTCCGCATCCCGGCGACGACGCGTTCTATTTTATTAGTTCCGAAATGAGTTTCGACGGCAAGCTGGTGAAGGGTGCTCCCTATTCCGCGCAAGCGACTACAGAGATGACCCAGACCCTGGCCGACGGCAATCGAATCGTGAACAAATCAACGGCCGCGATTTATCGTGATAGCGAAGGCCGCACGCGGCGCGAACAGACTCTGCGCGCCATTGGCCCGTTTGCGACTGCCAACGAGCCGCCACAAACGATTTTCATTAGCGACCCCGTCGCCGGCACCACTTATATGCTGGATGCTCGCTCAAAAGTTGCGCGCAAAACGTCGACCTATCGCTTCAACTACAAGATCGCTGGCCCAGGAGAGGGACCCGGAGAAGGTATCAAGACCCCAGCTCCCGCCGATGGCGCCGCGCCGCAGATTGCGCCGGAACCGGGAAAAGTCACGACCAGAGTTTTTGTCATGGCGGACCATCCCGATGGCGAAGGCGACGGAGTGATCAAAACGCGAAGACCCGGCGATGAAGTTGGAATGAAATTAGCTACGGAAAACGAAGCCGGGTTGGTGATGGAATATCACGGCAACGAGCACAAGAACGCCAAATCCGAGTCCCTGGGCAAACAGGCGATCGAAGGAGTCGAGGCCGAGGGCACGCGAACGACTATCACCATCGCGGCCGGTGAGATTGGTAATGAACGCCCAATCGAGATCGTCATGGAGCGCTGGTACTCGCCGGAACTGCAGACCATGGTGATGAACCGGCACAGCGACCCAAGGTTTGGTGAGACAGTCTATCGCCTGACCAACATCAGTCGCAGCGAGCCGCCGAAGTCGCTGTTCGAAGTGCCCGCGGATTATTCGCTCAAGGAAGCACCATCCCCGGCGACGATGCATCTGCGCACGCGCAAGCCGATCGAGTAATGGAGAGCAGAAGGCAGTAAGCAGAAGGCAGAAGGCAGAAGGCAGTAGGCAGAAGGCAGTTGTGGCTAGACAGGCTGCCGATGATGCAGGGCCACTCGAATTCAGTTTCGAGTGGCCCTTGTTGATCTCGAGGGTTACTTCGTCTCAAAATCACCAGGAGATCGCTGCCGGATTTGGAGTGCGGTGGCAAGCCGCAGCGCGACACCGCTTTGGATCATTTCGTGGGCACGAACTTCAAGGTGAGCCAGAAGTCAACTCTCGTTTGGGTAGGTCCTCGCCCTGGGGTTGGTCCGAACGAAATTCTTGTCGTTTAGATAGGGCACTTGTGCCCCCGCCGAGCCAGGCGGACAAGTCCGCTAACTAAACGAGCGTTTCATCCGGCATGAGCATTGCTGATGGTGCCGCTCCAATGGGGAGGAGTTACTGATGTTCGATAAGGTCCTGATTCTGTCGGCTTCGGCAGGAGCGGGTCATGTGCGTGCTGCCGCAGCCCTGGAAAAGGCATTCGTCCAAATGGGTGCAGCGCGGCAGGTGCGACATGTGGATACTTTGGATTACACCAACGTGGTGTTTCGACGGCTTTACTCCGAGGCCTACCTGGAGATGGTCAACAGTGCGCCGGAACTGTTGGGCTGGCTCTATGACTACCTGGACCAGCCCTGGCAAAACGAACGGAGGAGACTGGCCTGGGACCGGCTCAACACGGGACCCTTCGTCAAACTGCTCGAACAATACCAGCCCGAGATCACGATCTGTACTCACTTCCTGCCGGCTGAAATCATTTCCTGGCTCAGGGCAAAAGAGAGACTGTACAGCCCGCAGGCAATCGTGGTCACTGATCTCGACATTCATGCGATGTGGCTGTGTCATCACTACGAAAGGTATTTCGTAGCCCTGGATGAGACGCGTGCGCATATCGCCAGGCTTGGCGTGCCGGCGGAAAAAGTCATCGTGTCCGGTATTCCGATCGATCCGGTTTTCAACTGCGTGAAAGACAAGGTGGAGATGCGTCGCAAGCATGGACTGAAACCCGACCGCACGACCATCGTGTTGTCGGCCGGAGGATTCGGTTCCGATTCCATCGAGAACATTCTCAGTTCTTTGCTCGAACTGCAGCACGAGGCGCAAGTCGTGGCCATCTGCGGGCGCAACGAAGAGTTGCGCGAAAAACTGATCTCACTGGTCGCTTGCTATCCACAGAAGACGCGAGTCGAGGTGAAGGTAGCTGGCTACACGACCGAGATGGATGAATACATGAGCGCCGCCGATCTGATGCTCGGCAAACCGGGCGGACTGACTACTTCTGAGGCCCTGGCCAAAGGCCTGGTCTTTGTGATCGTCAACCCGATTCCCGGTCAGGAAGAACGAAATGCAGATCACCTGCTCGAAGAGGGCGTGGCGATCCGTTGCAATAACCTGCCGGCGCTGGCCTATAAGATCGATCGTTTGTTGGATGATCCGGATCGCCTGGAGACGATGCGGGCTGACATGCGGCGAGTAGCGCGTCCGCACGCCGCCGGCGAGATTGTTGCTGAGCTGCTGAAGTTAAAACGTGGGGCAAGAGAATCGAGCGAGGAAGCAACTGGAAACGTGCTACCGAAGTGAGTTAAGTTTTCGGGAACGGTCGACGCTGGTTTTTTGTATCCAACCGCAACCGCAACCGCAGGTGGTACTGACGAAGCCCCTCCAATGAAAGTCAGTCCTCCCCATCTCATTTTGTGTAACCATAAATCGTATCCAGACTCGCAATATAGACCAGCGCTTTACTTTGGGTGATCACGCCGCTTGAATAACCTGTATCAAGCCTGGTAACCTCGCCGCCGTTCTTCGGGACTCTGCAAAACACGTCCGCGGTTAACCCGTCTTCATCGAAGAAATAAATATTCGTCTCGTCGACCGCAACGGGTTTGAGCGAGTAAGTCTTGACGATGGTTTGGGGCTCGCCGCCCTGCTTCGAAACCTTTCGCAAGGCCCAGCGCGAATTGCCTGCGCCGCGAAAACCAAAATAAAGGTTGTCGTTGTCCTGGTCCATTTTATCCAGGCCTTCTTTCGCATTGATCTGATAGAGGACCTGCGGTTGCCCGCCAGATTTTGCCTGCTTCAAAATGCTGGAAGAGGTGAGCCAGTAAAGAAACTTGTCATCAGCTACGAGACTATTCGGTATGTTTTGTTGGTCGACAAAAATCTCGGTCCTGCCGCCTTTCTTTGGGGCCGCATAGATGGCGCCCGCTTTGGCAGGAGTGTTCGCAGAGTAATACGAGTGATTGGTCCAGTAGACTTTCTCATTGTCAATCGCCAGATCCACTCCGATGCCGACGTGGTCCGAAGCGACTGTTTCCGGCTTTCCTCCGTCCCTGGAAATGCGCAAAATATTTCCGCCGGCGTTCCAGTAGACGAACCGTTCATCAATGGCAATGCCGCCGGGCTCTGATTGCGGCGACTTCTGGCCGTCGTCCAGGAGCGTCATCGCGCCGGAATCCAGAGCCACTTTTCGCAGCCCGTTGGTCCCTTCATTTTCATCGGCGACTGTCCCGCCAATCGTCACGTAAGCAAATTTATCGTCGACTACGAGGCCTGAGACATGCGAGAGCCTTTGTTGCTTCCCGGCAATCCTTCGCAGCTTGGTCCATTCCGGAGTTGGTCCGCTTGAGAATTTTCCGCAGCCCAAAATCGCAGCCAGAAGCAATAACATCGCGCAGCTAAGCGCCTGAAATCGTTGTGGAGTGTTCATCGAGTTTCGTTTTCCCCGTCAGCTAGATTTCTTTTTCGACAAAGCTTGAGGCGAATGAATCAAGGTTTTGGATCGGCTTCGCCCTTTGCGTGCTTTGCGCCTTTGCGTGAAATTCTTCGCCGCTATTGAGGATCTCACGCAAAGACGCAAAGCACGCAAAGGAACCTTAGAAGGCAAGTTTTCCCGTCGACATTTTGCTCACCTTGACCTGTTGCTTGAGTTCGTCCCTTTGCAGATTACTCAACGGCAAGTCGTCAATCATGGCGTACACATTTCGCTCGAGCGCATAGCTCGGAGTGCGGTTATCGATGAGCATGTTATAAGGCACGCCGTTGAAGGTGCGCGAGATGTGCACGGCAGTTCCGCTGGCAGTAAGGTTGACGGTGTAGTTCCGATTCGCGCTTAGGGTCGAAGCGATCTGAGCAGGGTCATAAGACTGGCTCAGTTTCTGGTTCTGGCTGTTGAGTGCGGATACGCCAATTGATTTGTATTCACACAAGCCCAACCTACCAAACACGAGCCCGGTCCAGGAGAAAACCATTCGGTTGATTACGGCCAGGAGAACTAACGAGACGCTGACTCCAAGCACGACTCTGACTATCGTCACGTTCACGTTTTTGATCTTCAATGATTCAAAGTTCGAGGCCGATCGCCGATTGTCCAGGTGGATTCATTGCCTGGCCCGCCTCTGCAGCCATTCTGCTCGCAGAATAGCATAGAGATATTCATCGCCCCACTTACCCTTGAACCAAACATTCTGAATAAAGTGTCCCTCTAGCCGCATACCCAAGCGGCCGAGCAGTGCGACAGACCTGAGATTCCTACAGTCTGTGATTGCCGTGACCCGATGCATTTCCAGATCGTTAAAAACATAGTCGAGCACCCGTGCGGCAGCCTCGAATGCCAGCCCCTTGCCGTGATACTCACGCGCAACAGTAAAGCCGATTTCAGACTGATTGTGTTCGTCGGTCTTGAGCGCAATGTGTCCGACCAAGGCACCTGCTTTGTGCGAATCAAAGGGCTGTTTCAATTCAAGCGCGAAGGTAAACCACTGGCCCACGAGACCTGGAACCAGGTTCTGCTGTCGCTCAATAGTTTCTCTCGCCTCTTGCTCGCCGTAGGATTCCCAGGTTTGATAGCGAGCCACGAGTGGGTCATTAGCGTAGGCAAGAAACGACTGCAGATCACCGTCAGCAAACCGCCGCAAGAGTAAACGCTCGGATTCGAGAGGCGTGAAGCTTTGCTTAGCCATCTGTCATTGGGCAGTGGTGACCTGATTTCCGTTTGGATGCGGGCGTTGCCTGGGAGCGCTCGCATCCTGCCCGCCTTCTTCTTCAATACCAATGCGGGCAGGATGCCCGCGCTCCCGGGCAACGCCCGCCTCTAAAACAAACAGTTGAGATCAAATTAGGAACTACCCGCTCGGCGATTCCAAGCCGCCAGACGCTCCGGCCGATATCCGGTGTTGTGAACTTGATACCAACTGCACCGCGCCAGAGAAGGCCGCAAGTTCCTCAGCGGCCGCAACACACGGCCCGAGGTCACGCAACAGTCCGTCCCGAAGATCATAAACCCAACCATGTATGGCCAGCGCCTGGCCCCGCGCCCAGGCATCGCGCACGACAGTGGTCTGGCTGACGTTCACGACTTGTTCGATGACATTCAACTCGCAAAGGCGATCGTGCCGCTCGTTATCGCTTTCGAGGGTTTCGAGTTGCGCCTGATGTTTGCCGCGAATGTCCTGAACGTGTCGTAGCCAGTTGTCGATCAAACCCAGCTTATCGTCACGCAGCGCGGCCAGCACGCCACCGCAGCCGTAGTGCCCGCAGACGATGATGTGACTTACGCGCAGAACGTCGACGGCGAACTGAATCGATGAAAGGCAGTTCAAGTCGGTGTGGATCACCAGATTGGCCACGTTGCGATGAACGAACATCTCGCCGGGCTGGGTGCTGACGATTTGATTCGCCGGCACGCGGCTATCGGCGCAGCCGATCCACAGATACTTTGGTGTTTGCTGCGCAGACAGGCGAAGAAAGAAGTCCGGGTCTTGCTGGACCATCTCTGCGGCCCAGGCGCGATTGTTTTCAAACAGATGACTCAATAGACGCATGGCGGATATCTTACGATATCGCAGCAGCAGGGCAGAATTGAGCCAGGGCTCGGAGTAGAGGCTTAGTTTGGTTTTCTGGAACGCAAGCTGTAAGACCACCCCAGCGGGGCCGCCCCGCTGGGGACCCCGGGCTTGCGCGATCGTTGAATGCCATTCCATCAGACGCAAACTAACAGTTTGCGTTACAAATTAAGACGCTACCAGGTCGGGTGTTTGGTGCAGTTTGGTTTCATTCACGCCCGTGGCTTCAGCCCGGTGATCGGTAGGCTTTCCGATTTGAAGTAGCCGTTTCAACGGCTTCTGTTCGCCGTATGCAGGGAAAACCGTTGAAACGGTTCCGCTTCCTGGCATTGGTATTGACACCGGGCTGAAGCCGCGGTGTGAATGAGACCACGAAACACTAGACTGCAGCAGTCGACTTCGCCAGCATGCAGTACGCAAGCTAACAACTTGTGTTACAACTTATGGCCTTACCGCTCTCAGTTGTGCTTCAGGAATTCGCCCTTGTGTTGCGTGAGTGAGTTGTAGAGCGTCTCGATGAACGCATCGCTGTTGATGAACTGGCCGGAGAATTTATCCCAGGGCGCCAGGATCTTCGCCTGCTTCATTTGCTCCAGTGTCTTCTTCTCGTTGATCGCGTTCTGGACCACTGCCGAAGTCTCCTTGAGCATCTTCACATACGCGCGCACGTCGTCCAGATTCGAAAGCGCCCCATGCCCCGGAATCACCTTCACGTCCGCCGGAAGCTGGGCCATCGCTTTCTCCATCGCACTAATCATCCCCTGCACACTGCCGCCGCTGGCCACGTCGATGAAAGGAAACCCGTAGCGCACAAAGTCGTCGCCCATGTGCACGACATTGTTTTTGGGAAAGAAAATGATCGAGTCGCCGTCCGTGTGGCCCGCGGGAAAATGCAACGCGCGGATGTCTTCGCCGTTAAGGTGCACGGTCAGGTCGTGCTCGAAAGTAATGACCGGCAACGCGGCCTTTGGCGCGGGCTTGAAATCAAGTTTTACCGACCCGCCATTTCCGGCAGCTCCGCCGCTCTCCAGTCGCTTGCGCACGTTGTCATGAGCGATCAACGTCGAGCCGGAATTGGCGAAGGGCTCGTTTCCGCCCGTGTGGTCACCGTGATAATGCGTATTGATTACAAAGCGCACCGGCTTGTCGGTAATGTTGAGTGCCTTGAGTGCAGCCTGAATCTTTTCGGCCAGCGGCGCGAACTGATCATCGACGATGACGATCCCGTCTTCACCCACCGAGGCGGCAATATTTCCACCGGCGCCTTCGAGCATGTAGATGTTCCCTGAGACCTTGGTCACCTTAATCTGCACTTTGGAAAAATCATCCTGCTGGGCCAACGCCGTCGTCGCGCCCATGATCGTTAGCAAGCCAATCAGCCCGGCGATCATGAATCGCCGCTGGAGTTTCACGGTTCTGCGCATCTCGTCTTCTCCTTATGGTCCATCGTCAGTCCGTCCAAAGTCGCGAGATTCTACCATGTCGCCTAGCTCTGCGGACAACACCTGTTTTCTTGTGATGGCGCGCTTCCATGAAAGTTTAAGGAACGCATTACCGATCCAAATGAAAAGTCTTCCAACCCGCGGAGCGGGTGGCAGCATAAAGCCTGGGGTGGAGCGCAGCGAAACCCCAGGACAATGAAGCATGAGAAATCGAGCCCACGAAGTGGGCGGCAGCCGTTATGTAAACAGCGATTGCTGTTAGTGGATGAACGGGTTTGAAATGTGAGTCTGCGTTTACGCTGTCGCCCGTTTCACGGGCTTAGGAATTGTTGACGGGTTTTGCCCTGGGGTTCCGCTGCGCTCCACCCCAGGCTTTATGCTGCCGCCTGCTCCGCAGGCTAAGACAAAGTAACCCGGATCCCAGAATGTCAGGAGACTGAGGTTGGCGCCTCATGCTGGACGTAAAGAACCGGCACGAAGTATCCCAAGTGAGAGAGCTGGTATGTTTATTCTTCTTTCTTTGGCTGCAGTAACCTGGCGCACAAGAAATCGTGATCGATGCGCTAAAACGAGCCCAAGAGCGAGCGAACCGCTCCAAGCGATGAATCGTCAGTCTTCCTCTTCGCCTCTGATCCTTCCTTCAGCGCGCGCCTGTTCGACGATCTTGGGCGCGAGTTGGCCAGGCACGGGATCGTAGTGAGAGAACTGCATGTGGAAAGATCCGCGCGCGGCGGTAATGGAGTTCAAAGTCGATTGATAGTTGAGCATCTCGGCCATTGGCACCTGGGCTTTGACCACTTGCTGGTTGCCGTTTGCTTCCATGCCCTGGACGCGGCCGCGGCGCGAGTTCAGATCGCCCATGATGTCGCCGCTGTATTCCTGGGGCGCGGTGATCTCGACGTCCATGATCGGCTCCAGCAGAACGGGTTTGACCTTTTCAATAGCCGCGCGAAACGCTTTGCGGCCCGCCGCGCGGAACGAGTGTTCGTCTGAGTCGACGTCGTGATACGAGCCGTCGATCAAAGTAACTTTGAAATCGACCAGCGGATAGCCGGCGATGGCGCCCGACGCCGCGGCTTCGACGATGCCTTTTTCGATCGCGGGCCGAAACTGTTGCGGCACCGAGCCGCCAAAGATCTTGTCTTCAAACACAAAGCCACCGCCGCGCGGCATCGGTTCAAAGATGCATTTGCAGTCGCCGAACTGGCCGCGGCCACCAGTCTGTTTCTTGTGCCGGCCCTGCACTTCGGCGCGGCTGGTGATCGTTTCCTTGTAGGGAACCTTGGGCGGGTGCAGCATCACTTCCACGTTGTAACGCTTGCGCAGCTTATCGACCACGGTTTCTACGTGCAGTTGTCCCGAGCCGGACAGCAGAAACTCTTTTGTTTGAGCGTCGCGGGTAAAGTGCAGGGCTGGATCTTCTTCGAGAATCTTATGCAACGCGACGCTGATCTTCTCCTCGTCCTGGCGTGACTTTGGCTCGACGGCAAAAGCGATGGCGGCTTCCGGGTATTCGACCGGATCGTAGACGATGGGCGCGGCCTTGTCGCAGATCGTATCACCAGTTTGCGTCTCTTTGAGTTTGACACAGGCGATGATGTCGCCGGCATGCGCTTCGGGAATCTTGTCCAGTTGCTTGCCCTCAATCGCATTCAGGGCGCCCAGCCGCTCATTTACGCCGCGGGTTGAGTTGAGCACCGTGGCATCAGTGGTTACTTTGCCGCTGATTACTTTGAAGACGTTGATGCGTCCGGCAAAAGGATCGGCGATGGTGCGAAAGCAATAAGCGGAGAACGGCTCGCTGTCGCTGTACTTCCGAGAGATCTTTGGACCATCCGGAGTCGAGTCCATAAACTTGCCGTACTCGGCTTCGTGGTGCGCGGGGTCCGGAGCATAGTCAACGATGCCGTTGAGCAGTGCGCGCAAACCGACCTGGGTCAATCCGGACACGGCGAAGACCGGACAGAGTTTGCTGTTGGCGATCGCTTTGTTGATATTCGGGATAATGTCTTCTTCTTCGAGGGTCCCGTTCTCGAAATACTTTTCCATCAAGGCATCGTCAGACTCGGCGACGAGCTCGACCAGGCGCTCGCGGGTCTTGTCAAGGAGCGCTCGTTCTTCAGCGGGAATCTCGATCTCTTTCGCTTTCCCGTCGGCGAATTCGTACGCCTTCAGGTGCACGATGTCGATGACGCCGCGAAAGTCTTTCTCTTTTCCAATCGGCAGCGTAAAAGGAATGATGGCCCGGCTGAAGCGGTTCTGCGCGCTCTCGAGCGCCGCGCCAAAGTCGGAGTGTTCTTTATCCAGCTTAGTCACGACCATCATGCGCGGCAGGATAAATTCATTGGCATAGGCCCACGTTTTCTCAGTTTGCACTTCGACGCCTTTGACGCCGTCGACGACGACCAGCGCACAGTCGGCCACCCGGATCGCGGGTCGCGCATGGGCCACAAACGCCGCATAACCCGGCGTGTCTATAAAAGTGATTTTGTTATCGCGATGATCTAAATGAGCGATTGCGGTATTGAGGGTAATTTTGCGGGCTATGGAATCTTCTTCGTAATCGGTAACGGTGGTGCCTTCTTCGACTTTGCCCCAGCGTGGAGTGGCTCCGGCGACGTAGAGAAGTGAACTTATCAGTTGCGTCTTCCCTGCGTCGCCGTGTCCGATGACCGCAAGGTTACGGATTGCTTCAGTGGCATAGGCTTTCATGTTTCTGGATTCCTTTCAGGCATGCAATTTAGCGAAATATACCCACCCGCTTCGTTAGAGCTTCGAGTAACTTGCAGGAGTGTTCCAAGGGAAGGAGTAATTTATCTGACGGCGAGACTACAACGCAAGCGGCAAAGAAAGTCGGGAGTCCCGAGTCTCGAGTCCGTCAGTGTCGCACCAGGAGTATTAGGCCGGCGGCTGAGCCACTCACATCTTTGAGGGAGTTGTCTGAGCAGGATTTCTCAGGACTTATTTGAAAGACTCCGGACTCTCGACTCGAGACTCTTCCTTACTGCTTCTCAAACTTCAGCGCCGCGGAATTCATGCAGTACCGCAGTCCGGTGGGTTGCGGCCCGTCATCAAAGACATGACCGAGATGCGAGCGGCAGCGGCTGCACAGCACCTCGGTGCGGGCCATGCCCAGGCTGGCATCACTTTCGACGGTGACATTTTCGGAGGCGATTGGCGTATAGAAGCTGGGCCAGCCGGTGCCCGATTCGAACTTTGTCTCAGAGCTGAATAACGGCAGACCGCACGCGGCGCAGGAATAAACGCCATGTTCATGATTGTCCCAGTACTTTCCGGTGAAGGCGCGTTCAGTGCCTTTCTGGCGCAGCACGTAATATTGTTCAGGAGTTAGTTCCTTCTTCCACTCGTCTTCTGGTTTCATGATTTTCTCAATCGCGGCGGCCTTTGCTGGTCCAGCAGAATCGGACTGTTGGCCGGCGGGTTTGTTCTCTTCATTTAGGAGTTTTTGGATCAGGCTCTCCGCTTCATCGTAGGCGCCCTCGCCGACATGACTCCAGCGAATGTGTCCCTGTTTGTCGAGCACAAAAATGGTGGGCCAGGCTTCGACGTTGTATGCCTTCCAGGTCAGGTAGTCGTTATCAGTGACCACCGGATAGCGAATACCCAGCGAGGCTGTTTCCCGGCGCACGTTCTCGAATACTCTTTCTTCGTCGAGCTCAGGAGAGTGCACCCCGATCACTGTCAATCCTTTGTCACGATAGCGTGCGTCCCAACTTTTCACGTAGGGCAAGGTATTGCGGCAGTTGTAGCAGGCGAAGGTCCAGAACTCGACCACCACGACGCGTCCGCGCAGTTTGTCGAGCGTCAGCGCTTCCGAGTTGATCCAGGCGCCTTTGGCAAAGTCCGGCGCCACGGGACCCGCTTCTGCTGGAGCGAGAGGCCCGTTGCGGCGTGATCCACCTCCGGTTATTTTGGTTATCGCATTTGCCAGGAAGCCGAGCGGCGATTGTTGTTTGGCATGCGCCGCGGTGATTGTGATGATCAGCAAGAGCGCGAGCAGGGCCAGAGTGATCTTGGTTTGTCGATGCATCGAATTAGTTCCCAGATTAATCATTGTAGCCACAGTTTTATATAAATGCACTTGAGTTAGTCGGGGCAGAGTGTCTAATCCTTACAAGGATGGAAAATCCTTACAAGGATGGAAAAAAACCGTAAACCGTAAACCGTGAATAGTGAATCGTGAATAGTTAGTAGCGAATAATAAATCGTAAACCGTAGCTCACGATTAGCGATTCACGATTTGCGATTCACGATTCACTATTTACGATTCCCGATTCACGGCTCTTCGGCCATCTATTCAACCCACACGTGCATCTCAGGACTGCGGCCCCAGACGATGTCTGAAATTACTTTGCCGGAAGGAGTTAGTATGTTTGTCAGTCGAAAATTTTTCATTTTCATGGCGGTCGCAGCCTTAGCTTTATCAGCCCTCACAGGTGTTGCCTCGGCCCAAAGGCGCAGCGGCGAACAAGGCCAGGCCAAAGTCAAAGGACCTATTAATATCGCGATCCTGATTCAGGACGATTTGGTTTCGCAGGTCAGCAATGAAATCGGCGTGACCGCGGACTTTATCCGCTCTTTGCCGCAAGGGTCCCGGGTAATGGTTGGCTACATAACCACCGGCAGTTTGCAGGTGCGGCAACCATTTACCACCGATCTGAATGGCGCCGCGCGATCATTGCGCATTCCTATCGCCAGCACGTCAGCGTCACCGTACAATCCTTATGTCGAAGTGATCGAGGCGCTGCGCACTTTTGATTCAGGCGCGAAAGGGAGAAACGCAATCCTGCTTGTTTCAGACGGCCTTGATGTATCGCGCGGGTTCGACTCAACGAGCGCGGGCCACACCCTCGACCTCGAGCGAGCCATCCGCGAAGCGAACAATCGCAACGTGGCGATTTATTCGTTCTATGCTCCGGCTGTTGGACTGACCAGTCATAACCGGCTCGCCGCCAGTTACGGCCAAAGCTCTTTGAATCGAGTCTCGAATGAAACGGGTGGCCGGGCCTTCTTCCAGGGTCTCACTGGCTTCGTGACTTTCGATTCGTACTTCAAGCAATTACGAGAGGCTTTGAACCAGGTCTATTGAGAAGTGCGAAAGTTGCAACGCACGTTGTGAGGTTGCGTTGCTGATTGCTTCAAAGGTCCTTACTGTGCGCCGCCGCAAACTAACAGTTTGCGTTACAACAAACACGCCGTCGAGGAGTTGCGGCTCCTCGATGGCGTTTCCCGCTTGAACGGTTGGATTAAAAATATTGGCGACGACGCTCAGTGTAGCTTGGCGGGAAATTTCGCAAATGGTAAATTAGGATCGCCATGGTAATGCCAACTTCAATCATCGTCTTTGGCCTCGAATAAGATGGCCCACTCCGGATAAGTGGCAACGTGCGCGAATATTGTCTAATCGTCGAGGGAGCTTACCTCTCAGAGTCCGAGGCCGAGCATGCCCTGCGTGATCCTTTTCTCGAAGACTGGGTCGAACAAACAGGAAACTTCCGCATTCACAACATGGATGAGATTCAGATTGCGCCCGGCGTAAAGCTCGGATCGCTGGGAGTGGTGATGCTCGATGAACGGGTGTTCGAAATCGCCAGTGTCGATCCGGCTTATCCATTGACTGAACATAAGGCCAAGGGAGTTGCCGAGGCACTGCGGCGCCAGGACATGTTCGATGACGTAAGTGTTGAGCCGCGCGAAGAGGAACTGGATCAGCCCGGGGCCGACATGCAGATACCGGGATGAAACGATTCATTCCCGGTCTCCGTTTAGATAACGGACTTGTTCCCCCGAGCGAGGGAGCACACGTCCCCTTATCTAAACGGACAATTCCAATGAGCGGTTTTTAAGAACGCGCAAAGCGCGCAAAGGTTTCCTGAACGGTCTGAGGCTCGCTTCGGTAGTTGTGCGGTAAATGAAAATGAAGAAATCAACAAAAGTCTGGCTGGGGATCGCCACTATCTGGCCCGTTGTCTACATATTTGTTTTCATCGCGGCAATCGTTTTGTTCTTTGCGTTGGTTGCGTCGGAGGGCGGTTCGCCGGGATCCGATCCGGGTGGTCCAGCGTCAATGTTGCTGCCATTTGGTTTTGTGGGATTGATGGCCGTGCACATGCTCACGATCCTCGACATGCTGGCGATGAAGGTGTTTTACATCGTGCGAGTGTTCAAGACAGAGCAACTGGATCAGAACATGAGAATCATGTGGACCTTGCTGCTGGTCTTTGCCACGATCTTTGCGGAACCGGTCTTCTGGTACCTTTATATCTGGCGCGATCCGCCGAATACGGCAAACACCCCGTCACAGTTAGCCGGCTTTGGACAGCGGCCTGCCTGGGGTAAGCAGACGACAACGCGCGAGCGAGAAGCCGCCTATGTTCCGCCAAGAGAACCTCCAGACTGGCGTTAACGATTGCAAATCGAAGCTGGATATGAAGCCCGCGGTGTCCGCCCGGTGTCCGACAAACTTCAGTTTGTCGATGATCGCCTGGAGCCTGTCGCCGATGTCAGTGACCTGGTGGCCGATCCCAGAAGACATGTCGCTGATCCCCGAGAAAGGACCTTGCCGCCGGCAAACGACAAACTAAAGTTTTGTCGGACTGCAGGAGCTGGCGCTATTGTCAGTACTATGTACCGGAAACTTGTTCTATTAGCGGCGCTGTTGTTGTTGTACTCGCCAGCCCAATCGCAATCGACGGATCGCTTTCCTTTCACGAATCACGGCAAAACAGGTTACGTCGATCACACCGGAAAGATCATCATCAAACCGCGGTTCGATGATGGCTGGAGATTTAATGAAGGCCTGGCGCCTGTGCGCATTGACGACAAGTGGGGCTACATAGATCTGACTGGTCGCATCGTGATCAAGCCGCAGTTCTTCCGGGTCACCGCGTTCAGCGATGGCCTGGCTGTTGTTGGTGTTCTTTTCGAGTCGGGACCTGATGAACACGACCAGGTGGGGAATTACGGCTTCATTGATCGCACTGGAAAAATTGTTATCAAGCCTCAATTCGACGTTGCCTTCAATTTTGCCGACGGCTTGGCCAGAGTTCTGACGAGCGATGGAAAGCACGCCTATATTGATCGGGCCGGCAAGATTGTCTTAGTTTGGCCTGATCCGTCCAGCGAAGATTTTTCTAACGGCCTGGCGTTGTTCAGCACGCACGGGAATATGCCGGACAGCAGGAGCGGTTACATAGACCAGACAGGCAAGATCATGATCGAAGCGAGGTATGAAGCGGCCGGCAATTTCTCAGAGGGTCTGGCTTGTGTCGCCGAGGGCGGCAAGGCGGGCTTCATCGATACTAAAGGTCAAATCGCGATCAGCTTGAGCTTTGATAGCTGCAAGGATTTTTCCGAGGGCCTGGCCGCCGTTGAGAAAGACGGAAAATGGGGCTATCTAAACAGAACGGGAGTAGTAGTCATTGAGCCGCAGTTCGACGAAGCAGAAGCGTTTTCTGATGACCTGGCCGTAGTCAGGCGTCACGATAAGTTTGGCGCCGTTGGCAAAGACGGACTAATGATCCTGGCTCCCCAGTTCACACAAATGTCCGCGTTTTCCGGAGGTTTGGCAGTCGTAAATCTGACTGATGCCTTCGTCGTCTGCGGCGACTTTTCAAAATGGGCCTACCTGGACAAACACGGGACGTACATTTGGAAATCCGAGTGAGATGAACGTCGATTAAGCCCTCCTGTGACCGAAGAATACTTAGCTCACTTCCTGGATCACCGTGTGACCGTCGTCGTTGGGGACATCACCCGCGCGCGCGTCGACGCGATAGTAAACGCCGCGAATTCGAGCTTGCTCGGTGGCGGCGGAGTGGACGGCGCAATACACCGCGCAGGTGGTCCAACCATTCTGGAGCAGTGCCGCGAGATTCGTCGAACACTTTATCCCGCAGGCTTGCCGACTGGCGAGGCCGTGATCACCACCGCCGGGGCGCTCCCTGCGCAGTACGTGGTTCACACCGTCGGGCCAATCTATGGTACACATAGGGGCCGCGAATCCGACTTGTTGACCGCATGCTATAGAAACTCTTTGCTGCTCGCCGCAAAACATTCCCTGAGTTCGATTGCCTTTCCCGCGATCTCGACTGGTATTTACGACTATCCGCGTGACGAGGCGGCATCCGTCGCCTCGCAGGCAGTTCAGGAATTTCTTGGCACTGATGACTTGCTGAAGGAAGTCCGAATGGTATTCTTTCAGCCTGTCGATGCGGAAGTTTTCGTACAGAATCAGAAATTCAAAATGAGCTAAGCAAGCAGCCGGTCCGCATTATGGCAGCCGGGACCGGTGCGTTATGCTTTTGCGCGCTCGATACTTAATTGCCGGCGAGAATATTGATGATCGAAATGACCGAAGAGGCTAACAACACAATCCCGGAAGAGACTCTTTCCCTTCCGCTTTCAATCCGTCCGTTGGCAGAGTTGTCATGGAACTACTGGTGGAGTTGGACGGAAGACGGCCCAGCCGTTTTTCGTGATCTCGATCCGGAAATCTGGGAAGAGTACGAGCAGAACCCGCGCCTGCTGCTCGCGAGGACATCAGAGTACCGGCTGGCCCAGATGGCCACCGACCCGGTCTACGTCGATCGCGTGCGTCGTCTGGCGGCGGCGTTTGAACTCTACATGGACCAGCAGCCCGGCGACTCTCCTTTGGGCCAGGTCAGCGCGGAACATCCGGTCGCATATTTTTGCGCGGAGTACGGCGTTCATAATTCGCTCCCGTTGTATTCAGGGGGCCTGGGGATGTTGGCCGGTGATCATCTGAAGTCAGCGAGCGATCTGCGTCTGCCGCTGGTGGCTATTGGCCTGCTTTACCGTTTTGGATATTTTCGCCAGCGGCTGAGGCGCGATGGCTGGCAGGAAGAGTATTACGGCGAAACGCATTCCTCGGACTTGCCGATTAATCGCATCTACACCTCGGACGGCGCTCCGCTGTTGATTGAGTTGATGATTCGCGAACGGCTGGTGCGCGCGCAGGTGTGGCGCGCGGACGTGGGACGGATTCCTCTCTACCTGCTGGATACGAATATTTCAGAGAACAGCGAAACGGACCGCTTAGTCACGGGTCACCTCTACGGCGGCGATCGCGAGACGCGGATCGTCCAGGAGATGCTACTCGGAATCGGCGGCGTGCGGCTGCTGGACCAGCTCGGGATCAATCCACAGGTGTATCACTTGAATGAAGGCCACTCGGCTTTCCTCACGCTGGAACTTACGCGCGAGTTGATTCAATCGCGAGACATGGGCTTTCCCGAAGCTTCCGCCCTGGTGCGTCAGCGGTGCGTCTTCACCACCCATACTCCGGTGGCGGCAGGCAACGATGAATTCCATGTCGATTTGGTCCGACGCTGCTTTGGTCCAGCTTACCGGCAGGAACTTGGGCTAACGGAAGAGGAATTTGTTTCTCTCGGTCGGGTCGAACCTGACAACCAAAGCGAACCGTTCGGCCTGACGCCGCTGGCCATTCGCATGTGTCGTTCGACCAATGGTGTCAGCCGGAAACATGGCGAAGTATCGCGAGCCCTCTGGCAAGGGTTGTGGCCGGGAAAAACAGTCGAAGAAGTGCCAATCACGCACGTCACCAACGGTGTGCATGCTCCGACCTGGGTCGCGCCGCTGATTCGCGCGCTCTACAAGAAATACGTCGGCAAGGATTGGGCCCAGTGTCTGCATGACCGTGACCGGTGGTCTGAAGCAGTGGCCAAGATTTTCGACGAAGAGTTGTGGAATGCCCACATGCTCCTTAAGGTGCGGCTGGTTGCTTTTATTCGGCACCGCTCTTTTCACGCTCGTTTGAATCGCAATGAAAGCGTGGAGTACACGGAATCAGCGCGCACGATGTTCAAGCCGGAGGCGTTGACCATCGGGTTTGCGCGGCGGATAGCCGGTTACAAGCGCTGGAGTTTGCTGATGTCGGATCCGGACCGCCTGCTGCGTCTAATCAACGACGAACAGCGTCCGGTTCAATTCGTCTTTGCCGGCAAGGCGCATCCGCAAGATCAGGGTGCGAAGATGATCCTGCAGCAGTTGGCGCTCTGGAAATACGATCCACAGGTCCAGCGGCGTGCAGTATTCCTGCAGGACTATGATCAGGAAATCGCCAGGCAGTTGGTGCAGTCCGTCGACGTTTGGCTGAATGTTCCCCGCCGACCGTTGGAGGCGTCAGGGACCAGCGGCGAAAAAGTGGCTGTCAACGGCGGTTTGAATCTTTCGATCCTCGATGGCTGGTGGCTTGAGGCCTACGACGGCACGAATGGATTTGCGATTGGCGATACGGGAGAGCTGGATGAGAATCACAGCGCCGACGAGCGCGATGCCGAGTCGTTGTATCGCGTCCTGGAAGACGCCGTAGTGCCGCTTTATTACGATCATGACGCCGACGGTGTGCCGCACCGTTGGATAGCCAGAATGAAGCGCTCGATCCAAACGCTGGCTCCCGAGTTCAACAGTGATCGCATGGTCCAGGAATACGCTGAGCGGATCTATTCTTAAGGAGCTGGTCAATCTTAAGTCTTTATCGTTTCGGAATCCAGACCTGTTACAGAGGCCGTGACCGAAAGCGGTTGACCCTGGGTTGGGTGGGCCAGTCGCCGCGCCGAGATCATCCCTTAAGATTTCTTGGGCTTGCCTGCGGCAGCCAGCGCGTACTTGCGGCAGAGGACCACCGTTGCGACGCCGCGAAGTTCCGGGGAAGAGATATCATTAAGCCGATAGAGAGCGTTCTCAAATTGCGCGGGAGGGAGTGAATTAAGCGCAGCCTGCAGGCTAAAGCCACTCGTCCCATAGGTGAAGTCACGCAGAGCGGCAATTCCAGAAAACCGTTTGATGAGCGGCGCCCGATCATCATCATAAGCGGCATTTGGAAATTTGTTCATCAACTTGATCGCTTCGGACAAAGAGTCGAGCGCCATCCATGACTCGAATTGGGCGGCGGTTGAGACAATCCCCAGAGCGATGCGAGCGAGGTCCTCATCGGGCTCGATAGGCTTCTTGATCAGCGCTCTAGATTCTGCCAGCCACTCTCTGGCACGAACAGCATCCTTTGTCTTGATTAGACGTTGAGCCCCCAACAGAAAGAAGGCGGCGCCTTGAACGATGTCGCCGTTTCTCCTCATGAGCTGAGAGGCACGGTCAAAGTCGTCGGCCTTGACGAAGGTTATGGCGGCGCGGTAGCAGATCCAGTTGGCCACGCCATTGCGAAGATCTTGGTCGTGAATCTTTCCAGTTAAAGTCCAGCCTCTCTCGAAATGTTCGGCGTCCGTGGCCAGGGCCGCTTTGGCGAATGCGATATCCCGTCCCAAAGGGTCGGAAGTCTTTTCGGCATTTTCTTCGAGCAGATCCAGCCGCCGCTGTGCATAGTCTTGCTTGCTTTCACCTTGGTGCAGATCTGGCGGAGTATCACGAGCAGACGCCGGGGTGGCGCCATAATTCGCATCCGTCACAATCTGCTCTGTTTTTGTTTGCAGTGCTACTGCCTTTTCCGGCAAGCGCTCCCACATCCTGCCGAGGAGAATATTGATTGCACTTGTCTGAGATCGCGCAGTCGACCCCGCATCGGCTGTGCGCTGGGGCAGCGGCGCATTCAGCAGGAGATCGGCGGCCAGGTTCAGAAACTCCAGCGCCATGTCGGGATTCACTTCGGCTGCCGCCTTAATCAGTGGTCGGTCTCTGCCCACCGCCACCTGGTTACTGCCCGGATGGATCGAGGTGCTGACGGCGAGAATTTTCCCAGGTGTGTAGAGATAGGCATACAAGACAATAAGTTCATTCGGATCGACCATTCCAAATGTCTTGAGTCTCAGCAGAGCGGCGCGAAAGACCGTCTGGGCCAATGAAAAATCCTTCTGTTGCAACGCCACAAGGACAGCCTGCAGCTCAAATGAGATACCATCTTGCAAGCTCTCCTTAGCCAGCTCAGTAGCGGCCTCAGGACGATCGGCGGCAAGGCTGGCCAGGGCCAGGTCCAAGAGGACGGTGCTGCGCGGAGTCCGGTCGTCAAACGCTCCTCGAGGCTTGGTCTCCTCTTCTTGACGGGCTTCTTCAGCCATCTGGTCAATCCATTTTTTAGCGAGGGCGGGCGCGTGCTTCCTGGCCACCAGCAATGCTTCCCGCCTGGCCGCGAGCCGTAACGATTGATTTCTGAACTGCGAGCGCGGTTGAGTGGACTCCTCGACCTGGCCCGCTTTTTCCCATGCGTTAGTGAGGTAGGAGCGGCCGGCCTCGGGATCGGTCTCCCACGCCAAGTCAGCGACCTGGGCTTGAACCTTTGCGGCCGCGCTGGCATCCTTCCACCCTTTAGCCCCGTCGGCCACCCTCAGCAAAATGTTCAGCACCTCGGCCAGGGGCGGGCGATTCGCCGGTGCCGGCTCAACCAAGGCGTCCGCCGCAGTGCGCGGAGCCGCGACTGCTTTGGCGGTTTGCCCGTAGGTCGTACCCTTTGCAAAGGAGATGATCGCGAGCATCCAAATCGTAAGCACGATAGAGTTAGTAAAAGAACGGTGCTTCATTGTTTTTGTTCCCGCAGGTATCGGCGCAATCGTGCTAATGAAGATCCTCGAGCCACTTTGCGAACGCAACTCTCTCCTCGTTGGAGGCTGCACCCTTCCAGGACTTCTTGATAATTCCGTCTTCAAGGAACACCTTGATCGGCACTCTATAAAGACCCAATGTCCCGGCCAGCCGCGGCTCCTGATCGAGTAAGAGCTTGAAAGGAAATTTATCTTGAGTCCTTCCGGCATCGAGGGTCCCAAACGAAACCACGCCGTAAAAGGTCACATCCTTGCGCTTGTCAATAATTGATTTCAGAAATTGTGCCTCGGCTTCGCAAGGAGGGCAATTGGGAGCCAGAAAAACCAACACGACCTTGCCGTTTCGCAGTGCTTGATCATCAAGCTTCGCACCGCCCAGATAGACCAGATTCGCTGGTGGCAAAGGTCTGTTCATCAACGGCGCCGAGTTGGCGGCGACTGGAGGTTCGCGACGATGGCGGATGACATAGCCGGAAACCAACACGACACAACACAAACCGGAAACCAACAACCCAATCAGTTTCCATTTTAGCCGCGTGCTTTTGTCATTTTCCATTACTTTGTCTCATTGGGACCAGACGTTACCGGGGATTCGCCAGTTGTGAGTATGTGAGCTGGCCGCTCGGCGTAACTGTGAAACCCAGGTAGAGCGTGAGCCGCGCGGTGGCCGCGCCGGCCTCGCTCGGGGCCTTCTCGAAAACATAGGTGACGAAGACACCAGAATGATAAATGGGCAGCTTCAATTGAGCATCGTAGATTTTGACAGAATAGGCGGTGATTAGCCGGCCGAATTTCGTGCGATTGTGCTCCGGCACCTTTGATCGCAAAGAAATGCCGTCCAGCACTTCAGCTCGGGTTTGAGGGGAGCTTAGATCGTCTTTTTTTATGCGCCCTTCGCCCAACAGAACTCGGTTAGGAAAGTCCTCGGCCTGTAAGTTGTGACCGCCGGGAGGCAAGTGATCAATCACTCCGTAATACTCCGACTCCGCAATGAAATAAATCTGGTAGGAGGTTTCCCAGGTGCTGCCTTTCGCCGCGGCGCCGGGCAGGCTGCTCAGACTGACCTTCAACTTGATCGTTTCTGAATACAAGTCGGGCGCATAGAGATTTGACTCTCTCATCGTTGTAGAGCCGAGAGCATTTTTCCGATCCTGCGCCGTTATGGAGATGATCTTGCCTGACAAAAGAATAAGGAAAAGTGAAATTAGAAAAAGACTGATTCGTGTTTTCATCGCAAGCAGTTCCGCGTGAAGTTGGACTGCGCCGCACATCCGCGAGGATCTTTAGCGCAGCCCTTTTGAGTTGAGCAGCCGGCAGCAGTTAGTGCGAAGACGTTGCCGACAACCACGTTCGTGCTGACTCAGATCATCTCGAAGCCGGCAAGGCCAAGACGGTTGCCGCATTGGGCCTCGCTGATACCGTGGCACTCGCAATTGTAATAGCAGTATTGAGAGTCCTCACCAGTCAGTTCGCAGGACCAACCCATACCGATGACAACGTCAGAGCATGCGCGGGCTGCCGCCGCGGCCAATGACAGCGCCATGACCAATCCAGCACATAGACAAATAACGCGCTTGAAGAGTGTTTTCTTTGCTTTCATGACTGTTTCTCCGGTGCGCCGGGATAAACCGGCGGGT
>Ga0179594_10000061_pt1 | contig 45771 bp, 42 predicted proteins | sample CZOMad1_1_08_16f_FD_148625 | JGI IMG/M metagenome (GOLD analysis project Ga0179594, IMG submission 148625) | Vadose zone soil fungal communities from Angelo Coast Range Reserve, California, USA - CZOMad1_1_08_16fungal (Illumina Assembly) | ecosystem: Environmental > Terrestrial > Soil > Vadose...
ACCCGATCCCATCAGGCCGGCAATGCCCAGAATCTCGCCGCGACGAAGTTCAAAGCTGGCGCGCTTCAGCAGCGGCGGTACGGCGAGCTCGCTGACTTCGAGCAGCGTCTCGGCGTTCAGCGCAGGCCAGGGCGCCCGATGTGGGAATAAGTTCTCGACGGGCCGGCCCACCATATTTGCGATCAGTTGTTCGTCGGTGACGGAAGCGATCTCGCCGGCGGCGACGCTGCGGCCGTCGCGCAAGACGGTAAAGCGATCAGCGATCTCACGCACCTCTTCCAGAAAATGGCTGATGTAGATCACGCTGATCTGTTCGGTTTTCAGCTTGCGGATCAGCGCGAACAAACGCTCCACGTCATCGCGCTGCAGGCTGCTGGTCGGCTCGTCCATCAGAATAATTCGCGCGCGCGCGGCCAGCGCTCGACAGATTTCGACAATCTGGCGCGCCGCGACTGACAAATCCGCCACTCGCCGGTCAGGACGAATGTCCGGGTGATGAAAGGTCTTGAGTACTTCGAGGGTGCGCGCCTGTAAGCTCTGGCGATCAAGCCATCCAAACCGCGACGACTCAATGCCCATCATGATGTTTTCGGCCACCGAGAGATGCGGGCAAAGAGAGAGCTCCTGGTGGATCAAAGCGATGCCGTTTAGCCGGGCATCGTGGTCGTTGGCGGGAATGTACGTGCTGCCTGCAAGCTGCATCGCACCCTGATCGGGACGCAGTGCTCCGGCAGTGACATTCATCAAAGTGCTCTTGCCGGCGCCGTTCTCGCCAATCAACGCGTGCACTTCGCCTTTGCGCAGTTCGAGGCTGACACCGTCGAGCGCGATCGTCGGACCAAAACGTTTGTGGATGTTGGAAAGCGAAAGTACCGTCATTGGTCTTGATGTCCGACAAACTTCAGTTTGTCGTTCTTGCAAACGCGATCAACTTCTACTGGAACTCGAATCTTCCACTCCCTCGTTGAATGGAGATCGGGGTCAACGACAAACTAAAGTTTGTCGGACATCAAGCCGTTACCCGCGCACTGCGCCAGCGATCGACGGCCACGGCCACGACAATAATCGCGCCGATGATGATCTCCTGAACGTAGTTGTGCCAGCCGATCTGCTGGCACCCGTTTCGGAGAAACGCCATTACCAGGGCGCCGATCATCGCTCCAAAGATGGTCCCTTCGCCGCCGCTCAGGCTGCCGCCGCCGATGACCACTGCGGCGATTACATCAAGCTCGGTACCGGCAGCGACGGTTGGATCGCCCTGGCGCAGACGCGACATCTGCATCACGCCGGCAAGCCCAATCAGCAATCCAGCCAAACCATAGATCCAGACCTTGAGACGATCCGTCGCAATCCCGCACGCGCGGGCCGCCGCCTCGTTCGAGCCGAGTGCAAAAACGCGCCGGCCAAACACGGTGTTTCTGAGGACGATCGCGGCAACTATGGCCAGGAGCACCGTCACCCAAACACCCGGGGCCAGCACCAGCCATGAGGGTTTGGGAAACAACACGAGGAGGTTGTTCACCCAGGTCTCGGGAACGTTGACCGTCTGTTCGCCCGCCAACCACTTCGCCGTTCCGCGCGCGATACCCAGCATTCCGAGGGTCGCAATGAACGGCACTACACGCAGTCGCGTGATCACCAGACCATTGATCGTGCCTACCAGTCCACCCAGCAGGATTCCCAGGGCAACCGCAATCGCAGGCGCGTAACCGGCTCTCAAGCTGACCGCGGTAATCACACCGGTGAGGGCAATGCTCGAACCCACTGAGAGATCGATTCCGCCACCGACGATGATCATCGTCATCCCGATGGCCCCGATGGCGACAATCACTGTCTGTCCGAGTACGACGCGAAGATTGAACGGCGAGAGATAATGACCCGGTGTCAATACGTAGAAGATCGAGACAACCAGCACCAGGCCAAGGATCGGCCCGACGCGGTTCAGCCACGTTTGCAAGAGAGCAGAGAAGCTGAAATTGCCAATCTGATTTGCGCCAGCAACCATAGGATTAGGTGTCAGGTATCGGGTGTCGGATATTGGGTCTCAGGTCTCAAGTCTCAAGTCTCAAGTCTCAAAGCCTCAAATCTCGGTTCTCACAAGTTTCAGAGTCTTCGGTCTCGATTGAGGACCCGAGCCTTTGCACTTGGGACTTGAGACCTGGGACCTGGGACCTGGGACCTGGGACCTGGGACCTGGGACTTGGGACTCGAACTTGGGACTTGAGACCTGAGACCTGGGACTTGGAACCTTCCTCTATTTCAAATACTGCGCAAGCGGCGGATGCAACAACGCCTGAATGTCGGGCGAATTCATGTTGTCGAGCGTGACCATCGTTACTCCCGTGTCCACTCGCGGGCCGGCTTTCTTACCCTGCAGCGCCTCGACCATCGTGCGCACACCGAGGTAGCCCATATTGAATGGGTTCTGCACGACGATGCCGTGCAGTTGTTTGGCCTTCATGGCCGTGATGAAATCATCGCTGGCATCAAAGCCGACGAACGACACCTTGCCCGCTTTGCCAAAGTCCTGCAGCGCGCTCAACATGCCCGCAGTGGAAGATTCATTGGGAGTAAAGATACCCTGAACCTGATCTGCAAATCGATTGAGAAGATTCTCGGACGCGCGTTTCGCCGTGTCCCGAGTCGCGCCGGCATATTGGTCAGATGAGATCAGTTCGATGCCCGGATATTTCTCTTTCAGGCGTTCGAGGAACCCGGCCTCGCGATCCAGAGTGCTCGCTGAGCCTTCCGCATAACGCAGCAGAATCACTTTTCCCTTGCCGCCCAAAAGCTCGCCCATGCGGTCGGCGGCCAACGAGCCGCCCTTGCGATTATCGGTGGCCACAAAGCTGATGATCTGTTGCGACTCGAGACCGGAATCGATGATCACTGTCGGCACGCCAGCGCGCTTTGCCTCCTCAACCGGTCGCACCAAAGCATGATTGTCGAGCGGCGCCAGGACGATGCCATCGACACCCTGTGACACGAAGCCCTCGACGACCTGGATTTGCTGTTCGCGATCATCTTCGCGCAGGGGACCCTTCCAGATCACTTCAACCTGAGTACCCTGGGCCGTCAACTCGCTGGCGGCCTTGTTGCTGCCGGCGTGAATGCTTTTCCAGAATTCGTGCGTCGTGCCCTTGGGAATCACGGCGATGGTCAGTTTCTTCTTTCCAACTCCCGTTTGCGCCGTCTTAATGCAACTGATACCGGTAACAACAAGCAGCAGAATCAGGAGGATTATGATCTTTCGCATCAGTGGTCGTCTTCCTTTGTCGTTCGAAAATAAGAGAGCTTACCCAAGGGCGCCGCGGCGACGATCGACAGCAACTCTGATTGCGTGCGGCGATAGGTTTACCAGAACGGGCAGCGCTAATATCGCATAGAACCCATCCATTGAACCAGCGTGATTTGTAACGCAAGCTGTCAGCTTGCGACAGACGTTGAATGCCTGCCAGGCGACATCGCAAACTAACAGTTTGCGTTACATCGAAACCGCTAGCGCTCGCTACGCTCAAGCGTGTCATACAGCGGCTGGGCCGGAGTTACCACCCACGGCTCGTTGGCGACACTGACCGCCAGAATGCGAATCCGCTCGTTGTCCGGCAAGACCAGTGTGCCGACACCAGCGGGCAGCTCCAGCGCATAGGCAAAAAGATAAGAGTACGCGTACGGTTCGGCGCTGCCATCCGCGGCCCGGCGCTGCGAAGCGAACCAGGCGATGTCCGCTCGCTTGATGAAGCCGGGTGCAATTCCCAACATCTCACCGTACGGGTTCGTGCGCGTGCGCGCCGGAGCTCCGGCCGGGGCGCCTTGCCGTTGAGGAATTATCTCTTCCGTGGTCTTCCAGATTCTGGCATCCCACTGTCCAATGAAACCGGTCCAATCCTGAATTTTCAGCTCCGTTGTTTTGTCCCCGAGGCTGAAGGCGCCACTCTGATCACCATTCATCGCGGCCGCGAGCAGATACACACGATTGAAGTTTCCCGCCGGCAACGAAATCGTCTGTCCGTGACTAACTACAGCATTGGGTTTGCCCGCGGGGGCGAGATTGAAGCGGACGCCACCAAAGTTGAGATCGCGCGGCAACAGTTCCGCGGGCAGGGCCTTTCCCTGTGTCGCGCCCTGGTTGTTGGGGGCCCAATCGAAACTACCATCGGCAGGCCGGCCCATCCGCGAGGCGACCGACAAATCGTAGTCAAGGGCGACGGGTTGCGACTGCAGCGCAGGGATCTTCAGGCGCGAGCCAGCGAGTTTCAAAGCAAATGTCCGCGGCTGGTAAGCGCCAAACGATGTCACCAACTCGCCGTCGACTACGGTTGCTGGGCCAACCGGCTGCTCTTGGCCATTGACCTCTCGGGCAGCGATCACAGCAGCGGCAAAAGTCAGGTGCACGTTTGGAGCGGCTTTGCCATCCATTTCCACCAGCCGCACGATCACCTCGTCGCTCAGTTCGGCTTTCTTCAAGGCCATCACGCGCACTCGCGAGTGATTGAGTCTCAACAACGAAAATTTCTGGCCCAGCTCACCCGGATGCGACGCAGTCTGAAAGGCGATCAGCGGTTGATTCAGCCGGTAAGCCTGCCAATCTGTCTGTGACTGACGCCAGTCACCCGAGTGTCCGGCGAGCCCATAACGAATTTCATGGCGTCCCAAATCCTGCGTGCCCTGGTCGGGAAAGCCGCCGCGCGTTCCGGGTGTGCGCACCAGCGTCAATCGCAGTGTCTGGGCGTCGGGTTTGTTTGAGGCGTTCTTGCAGTCGGTTAGAATCGTCACGCCGTACGAGCCGCTCTTGTCCGTTAGATCGATCCACTGATGAGACGCAACTTCGAATTGTCGTTCCTCTTCATTAGGGCGTTGGATGGTGCCTACATCCCAGTTGTAAGTCGCCAGGTTGTTGGCCGCGGTCATCGGAAATGTTGCTTTTAGATTCGCCTCTTTGGTTTTCCAATCGATCACATTGCCAAACTCCACGCGATTGCCGGCATCTCCCGCAGCAAGACTGATCGTTTGCACAAACGTCGAACCTTCGGTCTCGCGCTCGATGGCGACCGTCACGCGAACCGGACCATTTTCCACGACTCGGATCTTTGCCGGGCCACTGACGAAACTGCGAGGCGCGCGCCTTTCGTCTTCGAAATCCATATTCCAGGCGGGCCATTGACGCGGGTTGTCGGTCGAGATGGCCAGACGTATCGGAGCGGACAAAAGCTCTCGATTGAGTTGCTTGTCAAAGATGCCGGACACATCGCCGCCGTGATCGATGCTGACGCGATAACGCGCGTTCTCCAGCGATGATTCCGTAACCTTGAGCTCTTTAGTGGGCAGCGAGGCCTCCGCTGCCTGCACATCGTAGACAACAAAACCAACCGAAGGCACGCTGGCCAAAAACAGAACCTTCTTGCCCGATATTTGCGCCGGCACTTCTTTACCATCTGGTCCAATCACTCTAACGGTGTCAGATTGTTCGCCGTGGAAGATTGTGGCCTCGACGACATCCTCACGCGCGACGTTCAGGGGATTGTAGACAACGATCGCGCTTCCTTTGGCCTGCGTGTTCAGCCCCGCGGCAATTCCTTCGGTCGCGCTGGTCAGCACACCGGCGAATTGATTCATCGCGATCACATCGTCGTTCCAGGCAAATTCAAACGCCCTGGGTGTAGCCGTGCCCGGTAACAGATCATGAAACTGACCTCCCATTACCAGGGTCCAGGCGTTGTTCAAGCGTTCGAGCGGATATGGGCGTCCTCCCATCCAGGCGGCTGCGACCGAAGCTTTTTCCGCCGCATCTGCCAATAGTTCATTCTTTCGCATCCATCGTTTTTGATAAGCCTCGGAAGTGAGCGATCCAGCCGAGTGGTTGATCAGCTCGAGGTCGCCCTTGTAACGCGGCAGGCGATCAGTGCTGCAGCAATTCAGAATGTCGCGGAACATTGCGTCGGCCTTTGACCAAACGACGTGCACCGGGCCGTCGCCTACCTGGACCAATGGACCAGTGGGCGTCGTGGGTTGCTGCCCGAACTGAAACAACGGCGGCAAAGACGCCTTGCCTTTGGCAGTGATTGCTTCCATCAACTTCACGGAACTCTCGTTGGGCGACCCGCCGACGTCACCAGTACCGACGTAATGATAGTCTGCAAAGATGCCGGTCAAACGGCCATTGATTTGTATTCGTCCGGGCCAATCTTCCTGGCCTCGATTGCGGGTTTGATTCTGTTGCGCTGTCAGATTCGGATCCGCGGAGGGCGGTGGCGGCGGCGGCTTACTGATGTCATAAGTTACCTGGCTGCCATAGCCGAGCGGATTGAGCGCCGCGATGACAGTCTTGCCGTCAGGACCTTCCCAAACGCCCACGTTGAAAGGAATCCCGACCGGCGTCTTCTCGGGCGACTCCGGACCACCGACGTGCGGGGCCGGCTGCCACGCTGACGAAAGCTTTTGGGTAGAGAATCCCTTGATACCGGCGTGCGCCAGGATGCTCGGCAGCGACGCAGGAAATCCAAAGCAGTCGGGCAACATGTATTCGTCGCTCGCCACGCCAAACTCTCTGCGGAACCAGTTGTTGCCGTAAAGAATCTGGCGAATGATTGATTCGGCATGCGGAGAATTAACGTCTCCTTCTTCCATCGATGATCCGGCCGGAAACCAACGTCCAGCGGCCACGTACTGCTTCAGCCTTTCAAAGTCGGCTGGATAGTATTCCTTCATCAAGCGGTAACGATTGGCGCCGGTAAAATTGAAGATGTAGTGCGGGTATTTCTCAAACAGGTCGAAGTTGTTGCGCATCGTCTTGGTCAGATATTCCTGAATCACCTGTGGATACTCCCAGCGCCATTCAGTATCCAGGTGCGCGTAACCGACAACATACAACGTTGGTTCCGTCGCCAGATTGGGAGATTGAGGCTGCGGTTGTGAGGTGGCTTGCCTGGCGGCTGAGCGTTGGATACTTCGAGTCGCAGGCGAGCTTTGATCATTCCGCTGCGCACGTTTTTCCGAGCCTGACTTCTTAGATTGGCCGTACGCAGCGTTGATTGTTAAGAGGGAGGTCAGGAGCAGAAAAGAGGTGTCTCGTATGAGAGGCTGTCGCAGAAAAAGCTGTCGTAGCATAGGAAGCTCTCCGGCGGCTGTGCCGCTCTCCAGTGCGGTAAGGCTTCGCCTTACCGGCCAGTCCCACAGGTCCTCTGCGGCTGTGCCGCCCGGCGAACAGGTCAGTACGCCTGCGCAAGCGGGCCTTTCGCGGCCGGCCGATTACCCACCCGCATCCACCACCCCAGCGGCGCTGCCCCGCTGGGGACCCCGGTCCGCAGGTGGTACTGACCTGTCGTGCCCAATCTCGTCAACCTTCCAGTCGCGCGTTCACTGAAATCTCAGCCTTGAAAAGTTTCGAGACCGGGCAGCCGGTTTCGGCAGCTTTGACAGCGGCAGCGAACTTCTCTTTGTCTGCCCCAGGGATATGGGCCACCAGGTCGAGGTGGCTGCGGGTAATGCTGAAGCCGTCGTCACCTTTCTCCAGGCTGATCGTGGCGGTGGTCTCGAGCTTGTCCGCGATCATTCCCGCGCTGCCGAGCTGCCCTGAGAGGGCCATGGTGAAACATCCGGCATGAGCCGCCGCCAATAACTCTTCCGGATTAGTGCCCACGCCGTCTTCAAAGCGCGTGCTGAATGAATACTGTGTTTCGTTGAGGACGGTGCTTTGGGTTGAGATCGAGCCCTTGCCGGTTTTTAGATCGCCTTGCCAAACTGCACTTGCCGTTCGTTTCATCGTTACTCCTTTGTTAGGCGGCTAGTGGGCCGCGTTTGAATCCCTTTGTTCGTCATTAGTTCTGTGTCGCGCTTTCGCGTAGAAACTGCGATTGAGCATCGACAAGATGCCGCCAGCTTCGCACTTTGGTCAAGCAAGAAAGTCCGACAAACTTCAGTTTGTCGCCGGGTCACGCAAGGAGTCTTCATCGCAAAAGTAAACGACAAACTGAAGTTTGTCGGACATCGAACTCCACTCACTGTTTACTCACGTACGGATTGTCCTTGATCCAAAACCTCCAGGGCTTGTCGACCCACTCGCGCGCATAGTCGATTCCGATACGCGGACCGCTAGTGATCGATCGCGAGGTAACTTTGCGGCCCTCTTCGATCCACACTCGCTCACCCAGGAGGTCTGCTGCATCGAGACGCCGATCAATGCCCAGGGCGATGCAGAGCTTTCCCGGACCGTTGGTTAAGGTGCGGTCCGCATGTCCTTGCCGGCGCTCGCGCATAACCTCGATACCTTCGACTGGTTCCAGCCCGCGGATGAGTATCGCGTGCGGAATGTCCTCGACGTTGGTGACAACATTGAACTGGTGGTACATGCCATAAACAAAATAGACATAGGCACAGCCGCCCATCTGATACATCGTCTCTGTTCGTTTGGAGCGCCGCCCGCCGAACGCGTGCGAGGCGCGATCTTGCGGGCCGCGGTAGGCCTCGGTCTCGACAATCATGCCTGAGACGCGCGTGCCATCGGGCGCCAGCACAACCAACAGTTTGCCAAGCAACTCGCGGCTGACCGCGAGAACGTTCGCGCTTGTGTAGAATTCGCGGGGGAGTTTTGCGTCAGGCATCCTGGCTTGTAAGTAGTCCTGCAATAGCGCGCCGGTGTTAGGACGTATCCCGGCTGGTTGCGGCGCGGTGGTGTCTTGTCAGCACCACCTGCGGGCCGGGGTCCCCAGCGGGGCAGCCCCGCTGGGGTGGTGGATGCGGGTGGGTGCTCGTCTCTATCAACTGATTTGAGTTGCACCCACCCGCTACCGCAGGTGGTACTGACAGGAGCAGGCCAGGCCCGCGGCGGCCATGAGCAACACCTAGCGGCGTAACTTCCAAATCATCGCAAAGAAGATCACAAACCCGATCAGCACGATTCCTCTGCGCACCCACGTCTTGCCAATGCGCACCGCCATGCTGGCGCCAAAGTAACCACCCGCAAGCGCGCCGACGGCCATCAGCAGCGACTGCGGCCACGAAACCAGGTGAGTCAGCGAGAAGCTCAACACCGCCACACTGTTGATGCAGATCCCCAGAAAATTCTTAATACCATTCGCGCGATGGATTTCGTGCAGCCCCAGCAGGCCCATCGCCGCCAGCATCAGGATCCCGTTGCCGGCGCCGAAATAACCTCCATAACACGCCGAGAAAAACTGGAAGATCATTGCCCCCACCCACCAGGACGTTTTGGGATCGTCGACCAGCGGCTGCAATTGTAACCAGCGCGTGATCGGTCCCTGAGCCATGAAGAGAATCGTGGCGAACAAGATCAGGAACGGCACCAGGCGCGCAAACGTCGGCGACGGAGTGGCAATCAACAACCACGCGCCAACCCCGCCGCCGATGACGCTGATGCTGCCCAGTCGGATTAGGAACGCGGAACTGTTTTTCAGCTCCTTACGATAGCCAAACAAACCACCGAACAGACCCGGCCAAAGCGCCACCGTGCTGGTCGCATTGGCAACCTTAGCATCAAAACCCAGCCAGAGAAGCGCGGGAAATGTGATCAACGTGCCGCCTCCGGCAATGGAGTTGATCCCACCCGCCAAAAAGGCTGCGACAAAGAGGATTAGGAAATGAAAGAAAGTACTGTTCACCGTCTGGGATCGCACGCAGGGTCAAATGGAACGCGCATGTTAGAATGCCGCGCGAACTTTCACCAGCGAAAACTCTGTCAGCGAGGCGACGTCGGGCAAAACTTCAGTTTGTCGCTGCTGTTCCGAGAGAGCCATTTCACCAATAGGGGCATCCTGGAGGATCACGACAAACTGAAGTTTGTCGGACATGCGATGGCGACGCCGCTTTGGATATTGACTCGCGCCTCAAAGAGTATTGGGAAATAGAGCGTCAATCCAAAGCGGCGTCGCTGCCGCCGCACTCCAAATTTTGCGGCCTTCGCTGAATCTGAGAGTTTTTCAGCAGAAGCAGACCAACGTGATTCCCAACGCCGCGAGCTGCAATCTCGATGTGCGCCTGTTGCCGGGAGAAGATCCGCAAGCCTTTCTTACGGAACTCACGCGGCTGATCGCCGATCCTTCGATCAAGATCGAGAACGTTAATACTTTTAAGCCGCCCAACAGTTCGGCAATCGACACGGAACTGTTTCGCACTATTGCCCAGGTCAGCAAACTTCATCATCCGGAAGCGCTGGGTGACCACGAAGATGTTAAGCGGCTATACCGAAAGCCAGTTGTATCGACAGTTGGGGATCACCTGCTACGGTTGGGCGCCCGCCTATACAACGGTGGACGAGAACGAAGGCGTACACGGCAACAACGAACGCATCTCGGTAAAGAACGTGCGCGAAGGTACGCGCGAGATGTATGAAGTCGTGAGCCAGATCGCGCGTTGAGAGCATGGTTGATACTGGTGTCCGCGACAAAACATCACGTGCGCTACACCGCTCCTTTAACTTCACTTGATCTTGAATCCTCAGCAACGGCAATCCGTGCCAGATTATTGATTACTATTCAGCAGCCTTGATGAGCAGCCTTTCAAGTTCGAGTTGGGAGATACCTATTACTCGCACCTGTTTAGTCTTCGCAGCCCGACCCGAGATGATCTCAATCGCACTGCGCTTCACACCGAAAGCTCGTGCCAGCGTGCGCACAAGTTCTGCGTTGGCCGCACCGTCAACCGGCGGCGCCGCGATGCGCACTCGTAGCGCTCCATTGTGTTCGCCGACGATTGCAGTGCGCGAAGCGCGCGGCACAACCTGCACAGTGAATGTCAGCGAGCCGTCTCTTTCCGATGATTCGATCATGAATCAAGCGTGGCGCTGCAATAGCCCGACTGTAAGGTACGGCTCCCTGCCAGCGGCAGAATGTCTCGCAGGCACCAAGCCCTCCCTTACCCGCGGGCTACCGCACCGAAAGAACAAGCCGACAGCTTGCCCCCCTGGCAATATGCCCGGCACTAACTTAGGAAGGCTCCCTGGACCATGAACTGAAGCACCCAAAGGACGACGAAGGCAAGCAAGGCTGAAATATCGAACATGCCAACCGGAGGAATCATGCGGCGCAAGGGGCCCAACAAAGGCTCGGTGGTCTTGTACAGGAATCGCATCACTCTATTTGAATAGCTCACCATCACCCAGGAGAAGACGATGCGCAGGAAGATCATCAGCGAGTAGAGCTTGAGGAGACCAATCAGCAGGTGACCGATAACGCTCGCGACTTTCTGCCGGCGAACAGCCTCAGTAACATTCGCTATGGTGTCCAGAGTGCTGCCCGCCGCCTGTGTCAGCACCCACCATAAGAGCAACGTAATCAGGACCGTCATTAATGGCGCGAACTTGGGATCGACGCGAAAGCCGATCAACGCATGCCGCACCGGGCCAATCATCGGATCCGCCAGACGGCGAAGGGTTACATACGTCCACCCAAAAAAGTTCAGGTTCGCGTAACCCGCAACCACGCGCAAAATCAGCAGGGCCACGATCGCTATCATCACGATCGTAGCCAGCGAGTAAAAGAACAGATTCAGTTTGTCTGTGAGCGAAGTGTTCATATGGAAAAGTTGTAACACAAGCTGTTAGCTTGCGATGAATGAATGGCATTCAACCGGCGCGCAAACTAACAGTTTGCGTTACATCAAACCGGACTAACCATGGCGAACTCCATGCGTGTAGCTCGCCTGTTATTGCCGGGCTCCCCGCTCACCGAACAACGCTGTCCCGATCCTGACAATCGTCGCTCCTTCCTCAATCGCAATCTCGAAATCATGGCTCATGCCCATCGAAAGATCACCCAACCGTTCCCCAAAACAACCACTCGCTTGCAGCGTATCCCGTAGGCTCCGAAGCCTTTCGAAAAATGGACGCACGCTCTCGACATCGGCCAGGAAAGGCGGCAGCGTCATCAGTCCTTTCAGTTGCAGGCGCCGGCAATCGCCAACCGCCTGAGCCAGTAGCTCCAACTCCTTTTCTGTTACTCCTGACTTTGTCTCTTCCCCCGCAAGATCAACTTGCAGCAATACGGGCAGGCTCGCTCTTTCTTCGTCTGCGCAATGCCGATCGAGACGTTGGGCCAGGGCCGCGGAGTCAACGGAGTGAATCGCATCAAACAATTTGACAGCCCGGCGAGTCTTGTTCGCCTGCAGATGTCCAATCAGGTGCCAGCGCGCTGTGTCGCGACCCAGTTCGACGATCTTGTCTTCCGCTTCCTGAACACGATTCTCGCCAAGATCTTTGAGCCCCAAACTGAGTGCCTGCTGCAACGTTTCCGTCGGGTGTGTTTTGCTCACCGCCACGAGTGTTACTTCGTCCGGAGATCGCCCGCTACGCTTGGCGGCGGCCTCGATTCGGCTGCGCACCACCTGGAGGCGCACCGCCAAGTCCGTTATTTCCTGCGTGCATTGGCTCATATTTTTTTACAATAGTTCTGAAAGGCAACTATAACAAATTTGCTCCGTTTCAGTGTGCACCCCGCATTGCCACTCGGCATCCCATCTATACCCGACAGGGAGGTCAGCCATGAATAGAAAATCTGGATCAAGAATTTTTTGGCTGCTGATCTGCGCCTTGTTGTTGAGTCTTATCTTTCCAATCGCGGTCAGCGGCCAGGGGCGTTGGTATCGGGGCCGGCCACGCGCTCGAACGGTGATTGTTTACAGACAATACCCGCGAGCATATCCATTCTATCGAACTCGTTCCTACTACTATCAACCGCGGGTGATCTATGAGCCACGACCGTATTACGATCGACCGTACTACGATCGATATTACCAAACCTACGGGTATTGGTATGCTCCGATTCACCATCGGAATCACAACCGCTTTCGCGTCGCGCTTCGATGGTAGCTATTTTCGGTTTGCGGTTTGATCAATCGGAAGAAGAGACGCCATTGAGAGTCAACGTCTCTAATTCCCTGGTCAGGCGGACTAGATTACTTGTCGGATAAGACTTGCCGCGAATGAGTCAAGTTTCTACGGCGACAGCTCCTTTGCGTGCTTAGCGCCTTTGCGTGAGAAGTTCGGTCCCCAGTTATGACCGTTACAACCAGGAAGACTTTTCACGCAAAGGCGCAAAGCACGGAGAGTTTGTCCTGATCGGTCTGAGGTCTCGCCTCGCTAGTATAGTGAACCCGAAAACACACTGCTGCCTGTTCAAAGCACCCTGCCTTGACACTCTGTGATCTCGATTCGTATATTCACGTGTCACGGGGATGTGGCGGAACTGGCAGACGCGCAGGTCTCAGAAGCCTGTGATGGTGACATCGTGGAGGTTCAAGTCCTCTCATCCCCACCAATTCTTCAATAAATCGAAAGTTTATCCGCAAGTTCGTGTGCGAGTCTCTGGATGGCTCGCATTTTTCTTTTGTGAACGCGGACAGCCAACCAAATTCGCGTTGAGGGCCACTAAAACCTGCCACGGAACTCAGGGCCATGGTGTTTACGTTAATGAAAGCCAGGGCCATTCGTTTAGGTTGATGAAAGTCAGTACCATTCGCTAAGGGGAAATAATTAATGAGTGCCAATCGTGCCACGCTAATCGACGCAAAGAACAAACAGGCCGCATCTACTTCGACTAGAGGCGTTGATCTAAGACTGGCGCGGGCGGATCAAAGCGCGAGCGGTCGCGTACGCCGGCTCGCTGACCTCGCATCGGCGTTGCTGAGAGAGGCTCAAGTTCTGGCCCGCGATAAGGCCTTCGCAGACGAGTCGGCCAAACTGACCAGTGTCGATGTCAGCAAGGGAATTGATTTTTACAGTGAAGTGGAACGATTCGAAACCGCCCTGATCAAACTCGCCCTCGATCAAACTACGGGCAACCAGGCGCGTGCTGCCCAGTTGCTTGGCCTGCGCGCTACCACCCTCAATTCGAAGATTAAGCTTTACGGGATCGAATATTGATGTCCGACAACTTCAGTTTGTCGAGTAGCATAGACTTCAGTCTGTGTTGTCTGCCAAGCGGTCACACGGACTGAGGTCTATGCTGCGAACATCGACGACAAACTGAAAAGTTTCTCGGACACTGCTAATTCACCGCCTCGGACATTTCCGCCGTTTGCTCACGACCGTCGGATACGATCAATGTCTGTTCGTCAAAAAGATTTGAATCGATCAAGGTTTGCACCCAGTATTGTCCCGGCGCCGGAAACGTAACGTTGACAAAGAAGCTGATGTTGTCGGCAAAGCCGCCCGAAGCGATTTCAAAGCGCGTTGGCTGTGAGGCAACTACAGCCGCGGTTCGATCCGGAGTGAGAATTTGCACCACGGAGAGATGAGCGCCTTCGCCCTCCCAGTGGTTGATCACGGCAAACTTGATCAAAGAGACGGGCAGTTGCTGCACCATGATGTTCTGAAACACGCCCATGAATGAAAGCTTATTGCCAACTTCCAAACGGACGTCGTCGCAAAACAACGTGTATAGCAATTCGAGTTTCTTGGTTTCGTCGGTGCTGTTCATTGAAAATCTCTCCTCATCAACCGCGTTTCTGTGCGAAGCAGTTTACACCAGCACGACGAACGACAGTACCTGAGAGAGATTAGTTGGTGCGTTTGTCATCGACCACTTGTCTGCCCTGTCTAAACGGACACTACTCACTCTCCTTCTCCGTTTAGCTAGCGGACTTGTCCGCCGACGCAGCGAGGGGCACAAGTGCCCCGTCTAAACGGAAATGGAAATGGGAATGAAGCGGAAACGACTCATTCTCCATCTCAGTCTAAGCTCTCGCAACCAAAAGCGATCAGCTCAGCATCGACTGAAACTCAGCTTCATCAATCACCTTGACGCCCAGTTCCTGAGCCTTATCCAGCTTCGAGCCTGCCTCTGTTCCCGCAACAACGTAATCAGTTTTCTTGCTGACTGAAGACGTTACTCGTCCGCCATGTGCTTCAATCAGGGCGCGCGCTTCATCGCGAGTAAAGCCCGCAAGGCTGCCGGTCAAGACAAACTGCTTGCCCGCGAATCTTTCATCAACAGCCTCTTCCGCCGCACGCTCGATCTCCGTACGCACACCGGCCTCCTTGAGACGCCGGCACAAGTCAATATTGCCCGGATCGTCAAACCAGTCGCGCACGCTTTCAGCCACTGTCAGACCGATCTCGTGAATGTCATCCAGTTGCTCAACCGTCGCGTTGCTCAAAGCATCGAGCGACGGGAAGGCCTTGGCGAGAATTCCCGCCGTGCGATCACCGACGTGACGCAGCCCGAGAGCATAAATGAGATTGGCCAGGCCGCGCGTCTTACTCGCTTCGATTTGCGCCAGGACGTTGGACGCGGATTTCTTTGCCATGCGATCAAGACCCGCAATATCTTCCAACGTCAACCTGTACAGATCGCCCGCGTCGCGCACCAGCTTTTTTTCCACGAGCTGATCGACCAGCGCATAGCCGAGTCCTTCGATACGCATCGCGCGCCGCGAAGCAAAATGCAGCAACCGGCCCGTCAACTGGGCCGAGCAATCCGCGGCAATGCACCGCGAAACTACTTCGCCTTCAGGCCGCGAGATCTCACCGCCACAAACGGGGCATTGCGGCGGCATCGCGAACGGCTTCTCTGCCCCAGTCCGGCGTGACTCGATTACTTTCAGCACCTTGGGAATAATCTCGCCGCTCTTTTCAATCAAGACCCAGTCGCCAATCAGCAAGCCCAGCCGCTCAATTTCATCTTCGTTGTGCAGCGTGGCGCGCGAGACTGTGGTGCCGGCCAGCAACACCGGTTCGAGATTCGCCACCGGCGTGAGCGCGCCCGTACGGCCGACCTGGACCGCGATGGAAAGCACTTGAGTAGTCGCCTGACGCGCCGGATACTTGTAAGCAATGGCCCAGCGAGGAGCTTTCTGCGTGGCGCCGAATTCATCCTGCAGTGCGGTCGAATTCACTTTCACGACCACGCCATCAATCTCGTAATCCAGGTCGTCGCGCTGCGATTCCATCCCGTTACAGAAATCGATCACTTCATCGATCGAGGCGCAAAGCCGCCGCTGCGGATTTACATGAAAGCCCGCGCCCTGCAACCAATCGAGCGCCGCCCAATGTGTGGCAAACGGCTTTCGGTCGCCGGAGAACAGGTCGTAGGCAAACATATCCAGCTTGCGTGCGGCGACCGCGCGCGCATCCAGTTGGCGAATCGTGCCGGACGCTGCGTTGCGCGGATTGGCAAAGCGGGGCTCGCCGGCTTCTTCACGTTCGGCGTTGGTTTGCTCGAAAACATTTCTCGGGATGAAGGCTTCACCGCGCACTTCAAATTCCGGCCCAGGACTCTTCTTTTGCGCGCGGATTCTCAGGGGGATGCTGCGAATGGTGCGCACGTTCTGCGTCACGTCTTCTCCGGTGCGACCGTCACCGCGAGTCAACCCGCGCACCAAAAGCTGGTCATCATAGTGCAGAGAGATGGAAAGCCCGTCGATCTTGAGTTCAGCGACGTACTCGAACTCTCGGCCGTCGGCGAGTTTGCGACACCGTTCGTCAAACGCCCGCAGCTCATCGATGTTGTAACTGTTATCGAGCGAGAGCATCGGCCGCCGGTGAACGACCTCGGAAAAGCCTTCGGCGGGCCGACCACTGACACGTTGAGTAGGACTGTCGGGGGTGATTAGTTCAGGATGCTGTTCTTCGAGTTCCTTGAGGCGAGTAAACAACGCGTCGTACTCGGCGTCAGCGATTTCCGGGTTGTCTTGAACGTAATAGAGCTCGTCGTGATGACGAAGCTGTTCACGCAGTGATTCGATTTCGGCTTTGATCGGTTGTCGCTTGGGCATTGGTTTGCGCAATTGTACCCAATAGCGGAATGCCGAGTGAAGATGATTGGAACGATGTGATTATTGAAAACCGCGCGTCCTCAGCGTTCTTGCATTCGGCGGTAGTGGTTTCCGCAATTTTCTCATCGCGGAGACGCCGAGCACGCAGAGTTCGCGCAGAGAGAGCCAAACTGAGCCACTGCCAGCGTGGTCGAGTACTGTTGCAGTTTGGTCTTTCATTCACACCGCGGCTTCAGCCCGGTGATCGGCATGATATTCATGACGGGGAACCATTTCAACGGTTTCTCGCCCACAAGTTAGCAAAACCGTTGAAACGGTTCCAAAATTTCTTCGGCGTGAGCTAGTCACCGGGCTGAAGCCGCCGGTGTGAATGAGACGTCTCGAAAAAAGCAGACTGCATCAGTATTGCGGGTTCGATCTGCTGCCAACCAAAGAAGTGGACTAAGCAACTAGGGAAGGAATGATTTAGCTGCTAGGCAGTGCTGGGCTCAAGCTTTTCAAGACGGCCCTCCAACTCCAATTGTTCCGCGCGCAGCGTCAACATGTCTTTGGTAAGGATATCTATTTTTCGCACCACGGGCTTGGTGAGGTCTTCCAAGGCGCCCAGTCGCTGTTTCACTTCGCCGACCTCAACCTTGACCTCGCGAAGATCAACTTTTACCTCACGAAGATCCGCCTTCACATCACGAAGTTCAGCCTTCACTTCGCCCAGTTCAGTCTTCACTTCGCCCAGTTCAGCCTTCACTTCACCCAGGTCAGTCTTCACTTCACCCAGTTCAGTCTTTACCTCGCCGAGTCCTGACTTGACCTCGCCAATTTCAGCTAGTGCCCTTTCCCAAATTGGTTTTGTGTCGAACGCGCGTCGCTCCGACTGACTCTCGAGAATCTGAATGCGCGCGTCGAGTGAATCGAAGCGAGCAAAAACGCGTTCTTCAAATGAACGACCGTCGTTGAGGTTTCCTGTCGTCGCTTCATTCATAGCGGGAGTATAAACCGTTCGACCTCGCTTTCAAGCCTCAAGATCAAGAATTTCCGAAAAAGACGCAAAAAGCTGCAACCTGCGTTGCAGCGATAAACGGCCAGCCTGTGAAAGGTCGCGAAACGGTGGGTAATCCATCACCCTGAGCGGGGCTAGTGCGCGGTTAGCTTCTCACGAATACCACTGATCCTCGCGCTCACACTGTTCTTTGTCTTCCCTTCCCCCAGTCTATGAATCACGCGCCCGATGAACTTGATGCTCTGCAGAAAGTCGTCCAGCCGAATGTGTTCGTCCGGTCCGTGCGGATTCGATCCCGCATAGCCGACTCCGAAACTGGCCACCGGCACCGGCGGATTGGAAACTCCGCACACCGCGCCGACTGGACCACTTTGCGGATCCATCGGATAGACGATCGGCGCGAAACCGTAGACCTCCAGCACGGATTCCGTCGCTGCTCGCGCCACAGTTGAATCAGCGGACGACTTGGCCAGGGGAGCGCTGGCCAGCTCAATGATCTCGATATCCTTGAACCCGCGCACATCCAGATGACGGCGAAGCAGTCTCTGCACGATTTGCGGAGTTAGATCAGGAACCAACCGAAAATCCAGACGGGCCATTGCGGTACTCGGCAACACCGTCTTGGCCCCAGCCTCGGTATGGCCGGTTTGAATTCCGCAAATCGTACAAGTGGCGCCGAAGATATGTTCCTTGACTAAAGCGTCGCCTTTCATCGATCGCACCCAGCCGCCGATGCGAAACTCCCGCTTAAGACCCGCTTCGTCAATTTCAATCGCGTGAAGCGCTTTCAAGTCTTCTTCGCTGATGGGAGCAATGTGCGAAGAGAAACCGTCGATGGTAATCACGCCCTTCGGTGAAGTGATGGTCGCCAGCGCCTGGACCAGACGCCATGCCGGATTGGGAACAATGGTGCCCCATTTTGAATGCAGATCGGTGCGCGCTCCGTGCGCCCTCAATTCCAAAAAAGTGATGCCCTTGAAGCCCAGGCTGATCACCGGACGCTCCTTCGTGTCACGATAACCTTCGTCCCAGATGCAGCCCTCTGCCTGCAGCAAATCCGCATGCTCCGCGGTGAAGCGATAAAGACTGTGGCTGCCCAAGCCGTCTTCGCCTTCGACGATGAAGCGCAAACAAACGGGCAACTTACCAAACGTTTTTTGATAAGCCTCGACCGCAGCCAGACGCGCAAGCAAGTCGCCTTTGCTGTTGGCCGCACCGCGCGCGTAGAGCTTGCCGTTAACTATCGAAGCCGCGAACGGGCCCACGGACCAGTCGGTTAGATGACCAACAGGCTGCACGTCGTAGTGACCGTAGACCAGGAAAGTATGCGGGCCCGAGCCACATTCACCGTAAATAATCGGATAGCCATTGCCGATGCGGAAACTGCGGGTGCCGATGCCCACGCGCTGCATCATCTGTTCAATCGTTTCCGACATGGCGCGCATGCCTGTGCCACGCGCAGCTACCGAAGGCATTCGACAGACAAGCTGCAAGCGCTCAGCAAAACTCTGCGCCTGTCGGTCAACGTAACGATCGAAGCGAGCGAAAGTCATCAGTGAATGATCTGCTAAGCGGGCGTGATGCGCAACCTGTAAATCATTGGCCACGGATTTTCGCGGATGAACGCGGATTAGGAAGAGACGGCAGGAGGCAGACCGCAGACGGCGGGAGCCAGACTGCAGACGGCAGGAAGTTTTCTTTGCCCTCCATCAGGGAAGATAGCAGGTTGATTTAGATAGAAGTCGATTGCATTTGATCCTGCCGTCTGCCGTCTGCCTCCTCTTTATCCGCGTACATCCGCGTGAATCCGCTACACCTGAGCGCGGCTATACAGGAGGTAACGCGGCTGGGCTCCCTTACGATCAAAGCCGGCGCAGACAAGGCCCTGAGCAAAAGCTTGCTGGAACTCGGCCCGCACGCGCGCCAGCTCGACCCGAGCAACGGTCAAATCCGCTTTCAAGAGTGCGATCCAATCCGCTGGAATCGCGATCGCAAGCACTGGCCTGCCTAAGGAAGGCGCGGCCCGGCCCTGCGACAGTTCCGCAACCCGCTCACTATCCAGGCGCCAATTCGCCATCATGCGATCGCTGTCGATACCACCAGTGGCTTCACTCTGCTCAGCTTGCCCGGTCACGTAATCAATACCGTAAAAGTTCTCGGCGTAAGCCTCAACGATCGCACCCAACCGATTCAGGTTGAAATGCGCATTGCGCGCGCGCATCGGTTCCCAGGTCCACTTGATTAACCTGCGGCCCTCGCTGAGCGCTCGCTCACGCTGGGCCCACTTTAGCTGCGCGCCCAAACCTTTATTTTGGTAGTCCGGCGCTACGGCCATCATGTGCGAATAGCCGGCTATTTCACCGCTTTGCACGGCAACCAGGTGGTGAACAAAGCCGACCAATCGGTCGCCCACAAAGGCGCCCAATGTCCAGCCGCCGGCTTGTCGCGACACGATCAAGTGGCGCCGCGGCGAGATCTCCAGGTCCGGAAGACCGAAGGCTTCTCTTTGTAGTCTGATGCACGCATCCAATTCGCTGATAGTCGCGCACTCGCGGATCTGGATCTCTGCCATTCCTATTCTTTCGCGGGTCTTAGCGGTAACTCGATCGTGGTGAGAATCCCTGTTGGTTCGCGGTTTTGGACGATGACCGAACCGCCCACCATGTCCAGCAGCTTGCGGCTGATGATTACGCCCAGCTCTTCCAGATTGGGCAAATCTCCGGAGCTGCCCTTTTCAATCGGATCGAAAATGCGAGCAAGATTTTCAATGTGATGCCCTTCGTCTTCGAAACAGATTCGCAGACGCGCGGGCTCAACCAGCATCCCCTGCAAGCCCACACGCTGACCGCTCGAACTACGGCTGACGCACCACGCCAAAAAGCTGTAGAGTATTTGCCGCAACCTTCCCTGGTCGGAAACTATCGTGGTCAGGTTCGGGGCCAGATCATGTTCAATTCGCACCTGGTACTTCTTCGCGAATCGCGCCACCGCCACGCATGAATCCCGCAGCGTCTCATGTACGGAAAACTCCTGCAGGAAGAGTTCAGTACCGCCGGCCTCGACTCGCGACAAATCAACCAATTGATCGAGACTGGCCTGTAACTGCATTCCTGAATTCTGAATCTTCTGACAAAAGCGCCGCTGTGCCTCGCTCAACTGTTCATGGTCCAAAAGAATTTCGCAAAAACCAAGAATTGAAGTCAGAGGTGTGCGCAACTCATGCGACATGCGGCCGAGAAACAGCGAGCGATAATGCGACACGCGCCGCAGTTCTCGGTTTGCCGTTTCGAGCTCAGCAGTGCGCCGCTTCAACTCCTCGACCAAATCTTCAACGTGCGGTCGCGCGGACGAGTCGTTACCGACAGGGAGCTGTGCGTCACCCTGCTTCTCAGGCTTATCGATCAGTTCTTCAGGCATTGCACCCGGCAGGAGATCTCAGCGCTCCAGCGAGTTATCCCAGTGCTACACCAGCGAAATAGCAGCGCTGGAAACCAGCGACGTGGACCCGCGATTGAATCACCCCGACGACTTTCACTCACAAAAACGATCTTTTTGTTCGGAGGTGTAAAATATAGGACGCGTGCGTGACTCTGTCAAAGGAGTGGGCAGTCGCGAGTCTGGAGTCACGAGTCGCGAGTCGGCGGTTTTCGTTTCCTGACTTCTGACTCGTGACTCGCGACTCGCGACTCGCGACTGCCTACTGCTATCATTGCACCTGTTCTTCTTGCGAATACAGCAGAGTTTGTCAGAACCACGAATGAACGGTCGATTGAGCGAGCATCCGCTCGCCGAACTCATCCACGAAATCTCAGAGAAAGGGTTCTCCGGCGCCTTGCGTATCGAACGAGAGCGCGTTAAGGCAGTCATCTATTTCGAACACGGCGCGTTGGTCTATGCTACTTCGAATTTGCGCGCCCACCGCCTCTCAGAGTTCTTGCGTCAGCACGGGCTGGCCAGCAGAACCGGCAACGAGTCAACCTCCGATGTGGTGATGGCCGAAGCTCTTTTGTCCGCGGGAACTCTAACGCGGCAGGGGCTTGATCAGATACTCGCCGAACAGGTTAACAGCGTGATGCGCGCAGTGTTGCTTTGGACTGATGGTGGCTGGACTTTTGACGGCCGAGCGCATCTTTCGCAAACCATTCAAGTGAAGATAGCAACGCAACAACTCCTGCTCGAAACGGGACGCCGCCTCGATCAGATGTTTACTGCTTCGAGACTTCCCAGTGGTAAAGAACCCATCTGCCCTGCCACGGACGCTCAAGGCAATCTCAGTCTATTGCCCACCGAGGCTTTTTTGCTGACGCGGGTTGAAGGCTCAACTTCTTTGGACGAGATCGTTGCCTTGAGTGGACAACGCGAGCCCGACGCCAAGCAAGTGATCTATGCGTTGCTCTTAGCCGGCCTGTTGAAACGAGAATATTGGCAGCACGCGTTTAGAACAGCGCCTCCGCAAACTGTCAGCTCCGAAGCCGACAATGCCAACCGCGCGCTCAAATCGCCGGCGCAACCGGTCAAACCCGAGGCGCCGCCCGAACCAAAACCTGATCCCCGGCAACAGTTGGATGCGTTTCTTGAACGCCTGTCGATTGCCTCGAATCACTACGAAGTGCTGAACGTCTCCTTCACGGCCGACGTCGGTGAGATAAAACGCGTGTATCACACTATCGCTCGTAATTTTCATCCGGACAGGTTTCATGATCTCACCGGCACGATGGCCCATACGCGTCTGCAATCCGGCTTCGCCCGCGTCACGCAAGCCTACGAGACTTTGACCAACGCCGAATCGCGCGCCGCGCACGATGGCAACATACAGGCCTTGCGCAGAGTCAGAGAGAGTCAAGCAGCCACCGCCCGAACCGGCGGGGACACGGCGCGCGACTCAGGCTCGGAAAAATCCGAAGGCGGCGGCAACCTGGCCCAACTGGCCGAGAAGAGATTTCAGGAAGGAGCGGTTGCCCTGCAACAGGGCCAGACCAATGCCGCGACTTCCTGTTTTTCAGCGGCGGCCAGAATGGCTCCGAACGAACCAAAGTATCGTGCCTATTTCGGACGGGCGCTGGCCGCCAATCCAAAAACTCGCCGCGAGGCGGAAGGCGAACTGCAGGCCGCAGTGAAGCTGGATCCGCAAAATGCTCAGTATCACGTTATGCTTGCAGTGTTGTACCGTGATCTCGGATTTGGGCGGCGAGCGGTGAGCGAAGCTGAGCGCGCGCTCGCCATTGATCCGCATAATGAACAGGCTCGGCAGTTGCTAAGCACCTCGGAAAAGTAACGAATGATGAATCCGTCGATTAGAACAAACGGCAAGGACAATCTCGAAAACAAGGTGTTCCGTCGACTGGCGCGGAAGACCGACGAGTTTGAGGTTTTCCCGAATGCCCACGCGGAACGCATCGTTGTGCTGGCTGAAGAATTAGCGAAAGTCTTCAGTCTGGCGGCAAAGGATCGGCAGTCGTTGCGTGGCGCGGCTCTACTGCACGATCTGGGCGAGGCGACGATGGAACGCGAGTACATCAAGCGACCGGGAACGTTGAGTGACGATGAACGGCTGGACCTGGCGCGCCATCCGATCATCGGCGAACAAGAAGCCGCAAAGAGCGGCGGCGATCGAGCTACGCAATTGATTGTTCGCTGGCATCATGAGTGGTGGAATGGAAGCGGCTATCCCGATGCCCTGCGTGGCGAAGAGATCCCGTTGGCGGCGCGCATCCTGCGAGTGGCCGATTCCTATGCGGCGCTTACCGATGCCCGCCCGTATCGTCAGGCGCTAAGCCAGGCAAAGGCCCGGCAACACATGGCCGCCTGGGCCGGCATTGAATTCGATCCACGCATAGTGAGAGTGCTGCTCTCGCTCGGTCCCTTGCCTGAACTCGAATCGTTTGCCGTATCGGTCACCGAGATCTGAAATCTGGAATCTCAAATTTGAAATCGGCTTTCGTTCCAGCCTCCAGATGTGAAGGATCTGAAGGGAACGCAAGAGTCTCTCTGGAAAATAAATGAATCTTAACGTGTCCTACAACGATCCCGGACGTGCTCATGGCTGGCTGGCATTCGAACTGAGTGTGCTGCGCCGGCTCAAATTCAGTTCAATCGCCGTGCCCTTCACCGGCGAACCCGATCTCTGTGCTTACCTTAAGCGCTGGCAAACACGGGTTGCGGCTAACGATCCGATGCTCTGGTCGTATACCAAAGCGGTAGCCCTGGTTGAGAATCGCTCCGAGCAGCTCACTGATGACGATCTGGACGGGCTGCTGGAAGATACCTACGTGCCGCGCGACCGGCAAGACAATCCGGCGATGAGCAAATGGTTCAACGAGATCGACGCCTGGTGGTTCGACAACGTTCGCTTCAACGCCGAACGATTTGAATCGCCTCACAAACGAGCGCTCGCGCTGACGCTCGGGATGATGGTCGGCGACTACGTGCTTTCGTTTGACGAGCAGACTCGTCAACTGCGCGAGCCGCTTGCCCTCTCAAAAGTCTGCCGGCAATTGGCCGACGTCTTGCCCCATCCGGTCCACAACTCTCAACGTAACCAGTGTTCGGATCACGATGTGAGATCGTTTGTCGCTGAGCGTTACCACACAGACCTGCTTTTCTTGCGGCTGCCCGCTCCGTTGATGAAAGCCGAGACGCAGCGGACTTCTTTGACGGCCTGGCGTGAAGAATGGCTGCAGGGTGGCGATCATTTCTGGAGCGAATTCGAAAGTAAGACCGCGGGCATGCTGGGAGCCCCGGTGCAAAGCAAACAGCAGTACCTCGGCTTCGTCGAAGACTTGCTCCAAAGGGCTGTGCAAATTCCTTCCTGGGCCCTGATGCATACCGAGAACGGTTTTATCTCAGGCGAAGAGCTGGTGGAAACCGTTAGCCGCATCCGCAAGGTCGATGCGGTTTACACAAAGGACTTTTCCGATCTGTTGGGTGTGCGCGCCTCAATCGTCACTGCCTTTGGTTAGGGTGTCGCCCTTCAACCGCAACGCGATTGCGTCCCCAGCCCAGGGTTGCCGCCGCGGCTACCCTGGGTCAAGCGAGTCCATTCATTCCAACCGCAACGCGGTTGCGCCATTCATGAATCAAGAGGCAAATGACGCAACCGCGTTGCGGTTGAAAATCTTTCATTCGTGTTCCCAGGGTAGCCGAAGCGGCAATCCTGGGCTGGAGGGCGCAACCGCGTTGCGGTTGGGTACGAAGAACGCGGATCGACGGTCCCCGCAAAACTTGACCGTGATCCAAAGTTTGTGAATTCACACGAATAGGATCACGACCAAAAAACTTGACCTATCGACATCAGGTTTATCGCACAAGTATTTAGACCACTTCGGCATCCGCACGCTTCGCTTGACCGGCCAGCCGTTGCGGCAGTCTGACTCTTTTCAACGTAAACAATCCCAGCCAGACCACACCGGAGATTGCCGACAATAAACCTGAAATCACCGTCAGCGTCCGCGGCCTGATGACTCCGAGCGACCAACCGGCAACCGCGGTCGAAAAACTCCACACCAGCACCTCGGTGGCTCGATCCGTTGTCGAGACACGACCGCGTAAGTTGTCCGGCACCAGTCTCATCAACAGCGTATCCTGGACCGCAAACTCAACCCCGAGCACCGCGCGCGAAACAAACAGCGCCAGGCAAGCCCAGAAGAGTGAAGGCATCAATCCAATTCCCGCAAACAGAATTCCCTGCGCTACCAAAGTCACGCCGATGAAAGCAACTGTTCTACCGAGCAGCTCCATGTGCGCACCCACGCGCCGCGCGATCAGCATACCGACAAACAGCCCCAGACCGTTCGAAAAATAAAACGCGGCCACTGCTGAGTCGCCGCTCATGCCATGCTCGCCGGCGAATACCAAACCACCCAAACGATCCGAGATCAGATTGATGGCGCCACCGCCGGTAGCCCAGATAATATTGATGCCCAGAATGGTTGCCACTGGTGCGTGGCCGACGATATAGGACCAGCCTTCGCGAATGTCTGACCAGTAACTGCGACGCTCGCCGGATCCCGTCGCCCGGTTTGCTTTCACCTCTTCGCGGATGGCGCGATCCGGTATCAACCAGACCGAATACGCCGAAATCAAAAACGAGATGGAGTTAATGATGAACGCCGCGCGGTAGCCGAAATGCGCCGCCGTCCAACCACCCATAGCGGCGCCCAGGGACATCAACAGAAAACGTGACGACCACATCAGAGCGTTTCCCGCCAGCAGGTCACGATCGCCCGTGATGTTCGGAACGGCTGCGGTCTTTGCCGCGTCAAAGAACGCGCCGAAGAGCGATAGCAGCGCGGTGCAAAGGTAGGCGATCCACAAATCTTCCGCGCGAGTGACAAACAGCAGGGTTAAGGCAATGCCCGCGCGCGCCAGGTCCGTGGCAATCATCACCGTGCGCCGCGACCAGCGGTCGGCAAAGGCCCCTGCGAACGGCGCGACAACGGTAAAGGGCGCCAGCCTGGCCACCAGCATGATCGTGGTCGCGCCCGCGGCTTTGTCAGAAACCAGGCGCACCAATCCCAACCCGGCGATAAAGTTGAACCAGTTGCCGAGTTCCGACACCACCTGTCCCAGCCACAACTGCCGGAAAGGCCGGTTGCGACGGAGTAGTTGCATGTAGGTCAGGGAATTCATTGATCAAAAAAACCTGAGGCCAAACGCAAGATGTAGAAAATGCAATTTTCCATTGGTCATTTTCCCATTTTTCACCTGTCAGGGCCGGCGACCAAAACACCCAACACAACTCCATCAACAGGTGTTCACTGATCAGAGTCGACGGCAGTGCAATGAAAAATGTGAAATGACCAATGGAAAATGGAAAATCTTTTGCGGCGGTCTCTCATCGCTGGTCTCGCGCATATTTGGAGTGCGGTGGCAAGCGAAGCGCGACGCCGCTTTGGATGGTTCTTGGATCGCAGTGAAACCAAAGCGCCGTCGCCGCTACGCTCGGCGGCGCACTCCAAATCAGCGCGGTCGTTTGTAGTCCCTCGCATATCCTGGAACATGGACCGCCGAGGACAAGACCGGATCCGCAATTGGCTCCTCCGCAACCAGCCGCAAGGGGATCACCCCCGCCCACACTCCGAGATCATAGTCTTCCTCATCATCCAGCGGCGGACCGGTGCGCACCTTTGCCGAGACTTCAGCGAGCGGCAAGGACAACACTACCGTTGCCCTCATTTCCACCTGGCTTGGCCCACGCACTTCGTCCCATCGTCCCGGGATCATATGTTCGGATAGGGCGCGCAGTGCCGAGAGTTTTTCTGCTCCGTCGCTAACGACCGTGGCCCGTCCCAGCACCACGACCGAACGGTAGTTCATCGAGTGGTGAAAGGCAGAGCGCGCCAGCACCAGCCCGTCGACGAGCGTGACGGTGAGACAGACGTCGACTCCCTGACCCACGGCGCGCAACATGCGACTGGCCTGCGAACCGTGAATGAACAACGTATCGCCAACGCGCGCATAGCCGGTCGGGATCACAAACGGCTGGCCCTCTGCGACAAAGCCGACGTGACAAATAAATCCCTCATCGAGAATTCGATGGACCGCCTCGCGATCGTACTCCGCGCGTTTCGGCAAGCGTTTTAATGTGGTGCGTTTGGTCTTGGCAAAAGTATTCATGATGGTCGTTACAGAACCGGGAGCGGTAGCGACCGGATCTCAAGCTCAAATTTGGGTGCTGGTATCCCGTCGCTACCGCTCCGGGTTCTGTAACACGAGGGCACACGATGCGCGAACGTTCTTATTGGTGTGCTTGCGCGTTCGTTCGTGTCGTTTCGTGGATCGTACGGGTCTTAACCCGATGCCCTTTGTTTTTCGCAACCTGCCGGCTATTTATTGATCTGCTCATACAGCTTCCTGGCGCGCTCCGGATCCAACCGTTGCAGCACCTTGTATTGCTCAACGGCTGCGCTCCGGTTTCCCAAATCCAGATACACAATGCCCAGGTAGTAGTACGGCAGCGCCTGATCCGGTTTCAGACTGATCGCCCGCTTTAGCGAGTTGGCAGCGTTCGTATACTGTTTCAACCCCAGGTAGGCATAGCCGAGTTCGCGATGTGCATTGGCATCATCGGGTTTTAGTCGAACGCTTTCACTGAGCGGCCTGATCGCTTCGCCGTAGCGCTCCAGCTCGCTGTACGACCAGCCGAGATTATATTGGACCGTCGCGTTCTCGGGTTTCAATCGCAAGTACTGCTTGTAAGCCTCAATCGCTTCTTCATACTGATGCAAGTTGAGCCGATAGAGGTCGCCGAGGCCGCTGTAAGGAGCGGTCAAGTCCGGCTGTAAGCGAATCGCTTCCTTGTAAGCGGCCACGGCGTCGCCAAACGTATGCTTTGCTTCAAACGAATTCTCGGGCAACTTCTTTGCGAGGACGGAAAGGGCATAACCCAATTCGGCGTACGCCTCTGGATAATTGGGCTTGAGCCGAATGGCTTCGTTTGCTGCCTTGACCGCCTCAGCATGCTGCTCGCCCTCGTTGTAACACCAGGCGAGATTGTAAAAGGCCGTGGCGCTCTCAGGTTTGAGACGAACTCCTTCGCGGTAGGCGGCAATCGCTTCGTTGTATTGTTTCGTGTTGTAGAAATAGACATCGCCGAGACCCAGGTGAGCCAGACCCATGTCAGGCTTCAAACGAATCGCTGCCCGGTATTCAGTGATTGCCTGTGGATAGCGCTCAAGTTTGCGATAGGCATAGCCCAGTTCGTTGTGCGCCTCTGCATAATCAGGCTTCAGACGCAACGCGGTTCTCAAAGCGACTTCCGCTTCCGCGAATTTGCCCTGTTCGTTTGAGATCCAACCCAACCAATAAAAAGGTGTCGGCGAGTCCGGCTTCAAGCGACTGGCGCGGCGAAAGGTGTTGGCCGCCTGGTCGTAATGCTTGAGGTGCTCCTCGGCGTAACCCAACTCGAGCAACGTGTCCGGGTCGTTTGCGCTCGAGCGCAGAGACTCGTTGAGACTATCAACGGCCAGTTCATACTTTCCCTGTTCGTTATAGATCCAACCGAGCCGGTAATAGGCATCTGCATGATTGGGATTCAGGCGGATTGCTTTCTTGTAAGCCTCGATCGCCTGCGGATACTGCTTAGCGTCCAGGAATTTTTCGCCCTGATCGTAGTAATCATCAGCGTCGAGCGTCGGATGGCGCGCGGCAGTCGGACGTCGCCGCGTGCCGGCGGGCTTGCTGATTCGATGGCTCGATCTGAAGATCTCCGTGGATGAGCCGCCAAGAGCATCGCTGTTGGTCGCCCCGCCGCTGGGCACGTGCTGCGCTCGCACGGCGGAAGCGCCGGGAAGCAGCACAATCAGCAGCAAACGAATGACTGGAAAGCCTGAATTGAAACTCATAATTCTTCGTCCGACTCCTTTGAATTGAGATATCATTCGCCACAATATCTTAGTCCTTGGGCTGGTTCAACCGAGGCTTGGCGCCTTGTTGTTCTTGCCAGGGACGCCGTAATTGCGAGAGCCGTGTTTTACTGGGACCGCGGGCGTCCCGCCCGCTTACTTCCCCAAAGATGAAACTGCAAATGAGGGGTCGAGGTACCCGACCGGGGCGGACGGGACGCCCGCGGTCCCAGTGAGACATTACTTCGTTGCCGCGGTTCGGGCGTCCGATCCGCAGAGAGCGCAACGCGCAAGCCTATTGTTTGATCATCATGACGGCCCTTAGCCAGAACACAGCCGAAGCTGGGCACGATCATTCCGCAGCCGTGCTCGATAAAATCGGCCCAGCCGGTGGGTGCTCGGCTGTTGATTGGCGATGCCGCGCATGTGAAACAGGTCGAGGCAGTGCCCGCTCGTGTTGTGTTTCCAGGGTTCTCGTAACAATGAATCGGCCCCTCCGGTTCTACAGTCTTTCGGTCCTGAGGGACGCAATGTTTATTTGAACTGGCCCGCCACACCCATCACGCTTTTGCCCTGGCTCCATGCTCAATTCGCCATTTGACACTCCGCAATGCGTACAGTAGTTTTATTGCTCCTGCGCACACGTCCCGTTCGTCTAGTGGCCTAGGACACCGCCCTTTCACGGCGGCGACACGGGTTCGACTCCCGTACGGGACGCCAAATACTTTCCATCACTTTTGAGATTTCCCCATTTCGCCGCGGGTCCAGAAAGGTCTGTGCCCTGTAGCGGAGACACAGTTGGCATCGCCATTGCTCTGGCACAAACAGCCATGGTAATTCGACGGCTTCGAACGGATAAACGTCCGGTTCGGTGACACCCTTCGTGAAGAGTCCGTATCAGAGGGGGACATTGGCAGGAAAACGAAAAGTAATGCCGACAAAGAAAAACAGCACTCGAAACCGGCACGCCTCGAAGCACGGAAGCAACGCCAGGCGGTCGCAAGCGCCTTCACGTCACGGAGGCACTCCTGAAGAGTTAAAAGAGCCCAAAGCGCCGATGCCCGCTCAGCATCAGCCGAAACCGGGCGCGGAATCAAAGCTAACGCCGCGGCCTCGTTACGAAGCGCCACTCTATCGCGGCGCCGGAAAACTCACGAACAAGGTTGCTTTGATTACGGGCGGCGACTCCGGCATTGGCCGCGCAGTCGCTGTATTGTTCGCCCGCGAAGGAGCGGATGTCGCATTCACTCATCTTCCGAAAGAAAAGCGCGATGCGGCCGAAACCCAAAAAGCGATCAAAGCTGAAGGCCAGAGTGCACTGGTGATACAGGCGGATGTTCGGAAAGCGCGCGTGTGCGAAGAAATTGTCGAGCGCACCATAAAGGAATTCGGCAAGCTCGACGTGCTGGTGAATAATGCGGCCTTCCAGCAACATCAAAAGAACATTGAAGAGCTTACTGAGGAGCAGTGGGACCACACTTTTCAGACCAATATCTATGGCTACTTTCGCGTGACTAAGGCCGCTTTACCGCATCTGCGAAAAGGGAGCGCGATCATCAACACCGGATCAATCACCGGCTTGGAAGGAAGCAAAGAATTGCTTGACTACTCCTCGACCAAAGGAGCGATCCACGCATTCACAAAATCATTGGCCCAGAATCTGGTAGCACGCGGCATTCGCGTGAATTGCGTGGCGCCCGGTCCGGTGTGGACACCTCTGAATCCATCCGACAAAGATTCGGAAGACGTTGCCAGGTTCGGCGCGGACACACCGATGGAGCGGCCCGCGCAGCCCGAAGAGATTGCTCCAGCATACGTCTACTTTGCGTCCGCAGCAGATTCCAGTTACGTCACCGGTGAAATCTTAACGCTGCTCGGCGGCGAGACCACAGCCGGCTAAACCGGCAGATCTTTAAGAAATGCCTGACGAGCTAAAAACCGAAGTCGAGCAAGTCAAACAGCAAGCGGAAGTAAAGCAGGCGCTGAAGCACACCACGCACGCGCCCGAGCCGACCAAACCTCCCGCTGAAACCAAAGATAAAGTTTGGCTGACCGGACAAGTGTTACTACTCGCCACCCTCGCCGTTTTCTATTACCTGCTAACGTTTCGTTTCTTTGGCTTCTTCGGAAAGTATTTGGGCCTGTTACATCGCGCGACGATTGGCGCCATGGCGATTGTGCTGGTGATCGCAATTACCAAGGCCGTCGACTTATACGTAGTTGGTCCGCTGCTCAGTCCGGTCTCCCGGTACAATCTGCGTCGCGTGCTGCGCTTAATCGCCGGAGTTGTGATCCTGCTGCTGGTGATCTCAGTTCTGTTCCAGAACTGGTACACCGCGGTAGTTTCAGTCGGATTGATTTCGCTGACGCTGGGTCTTGCGCTCCAGACACCAATCACCAGTTTCATCGGCTGGATTTACATCATGATTAAGGCGCCATATCGCGTCGGCGATCGCATCAAGATCGAAGACGCCACCGGTGACGTCATCGATGTGGGATATATCGACACGACGCTTTGGGAATTTGGCGGCGACTACCTTTCGACGGATCATCCTTCCGGTCGAATAATCAAGTTTCCCAATTCTCGTGTGCTGAGTCAGGCGGTCTACAACTATACGTGGCCGATCTTTCCGTACATTTGGAACGAAATCAAATTCAGCGTCGCCTATGAAAGCGATTTGGAGTTCATCGCGCAGACCATGGAGCGAGTGGCGGCCGAAGAGGTCGGCGAGCCAATGATGAAACGCATCCGAGTCTTTCGCGAAATCTTGGCGCAAACTCCCGTAGACCAATTGGAAGTGCGCGAGCGCCCGGCGGTTTTGTTTCGGGTGAACTCGAATACCTGGCTCGACGCAATCGTTCGCTATCTGGTGCATCCAAAAGAAGCCGGGCGCGTGAAATCGCGATTGATAGTAAAGCTGCTGGCGGCACTGAACGCCGCGCCAGATCGAGTGATGTTTCCAAAAGGCAATGCTCGATAGATCCTCACTATATGAACAAGAAACCCGAAGACTCACTGAAGCCATTTCTGATCGAACTCGCGATTTACGCGGTGCTGGTCACGGGTTACTTGTTGCTGGTGATGTCTTTTCTGAACCGGCCGCTGAAAACGCTGTTCGATAACAACAAAGGGTTCTATGCCGTGGCGGCGCTCCTGATCATCATCATTCAGGGCGTCATCCTCGAAACGCTGACCACGCTGTTAGTAAAACTGATCGCACCAAAAGTGAAATAAGACGATGGATTTTCTCATTTCAAATCATCACTTGAGTCCGATCTATCTGGTCGTCCTTGGCTTTGCGATCGGCGTCATGGGCGGCTTCTTTGGCGTCGGCGGCAGTTTTCTTGCCGGTCCGGCGCTGTTCGCTGCGGGCTTGCCGATGAATTTCGTTGTGGGCACGGACATGGCGCACATGGTCGGGAAATCGATCGTCGCAACCAGAAAGCATTCGCTGCTCGGCAACGTTGACATGAAGCTGGGCGCGATCATGGCGATCGCCACGATAGTTGGCGTCGAACTGGGTGCTCAATTGATCGAGATTCTCAAGAAGCGATCCGAGGTTGATCTCGTCGTGGGCCTAACCTTCACCATCGTCCTGGTTTTCATTTCCAGCTTCATTGGGATTGAGAGTTGGCAGACTCTGAAATCAAAACGAAAGGGCAAGAAGAAACGCGGCGTGGAAAACCCGCAGGCGCAGAAAGATGTTTCGGTTTACGACGGAGTGCCCAGGACTATTCACCGCCTCAAGCTGGCTCCGATGATCAGCTTTCCGAAGTCCGGAATTAAGCAAGTGTCGCTCTGGGCAGTTTGGGGCGTGGCGTTTATCGGCGGAATCTTCAGCGGCTTTCTCGGCGGCGGCGCGGGTTACATTCGCATGCCTGCGCTGGTCTATGTACTGGGAATTCCCACGCATGTTGCAGTGGGAACCGATCTTTTTGAAGTAATGATCTCAGCGAGCTATGGAACGATCACGCACGGGATCAAAGGCAACGTCGACATCATGATTGCCCTGGTGATGCATACGGGCGCAGCCATCGGCGCACAGGTAGGCGTGACTCTGACAAAATACTTCGTCGGACCGCGCATCAGACTGGCGTTTGTGCCGCTGCCGATTTTGGGCGCAGCACTCATCATCTACAGCTTGCTCACCGGTAGTCATTTCAAGTGATGTCGGTCCTCCGCCGTTCTTTTGCTGGCTGCGACTTCGGTAACGTACGATGTGTTCGGCAGCGAAACATTGGTTAAGACAGCCGATGGCATCGCTGGAGTGGAAAGAAGAATACAGATCCAGTATGCCGATGCCGCCAGACGCCGGATCATTCGTTCGGATTTTGTTGTGGCTGGTGATGAAAAGCTGGTGATAATCGATCATTACGATCAACTTGGCCGCACTCGCCGGCACTGGCAACTTGAGGACGCGAGCACGCAAAGCGCTACAGATGAAACGATTGGCGTTAAAGTGCAGACGCGCTACGTGTTTTCGGGAAGCAATAGCTGCGAATTAGTGTCCAATCCCTACCGCGCTACCACCGCCGGCGGCGTTCATGCGAGAAACCCAAGTCTGCAACGACGTAAAAAACATTCGCAGCGATCGAATGTCCACTCGCCTTCGCAAAGCATCGTAAGTAAGAAACAAGTTCAGTCGAAGTGAAGCGATTTTGGAGGAACCGTGAAAGACGAGAAGGTGGAAAAAATACCGCTATCCGAAGCAGTCACTCACCTGTTGGAAGAATGCCGAATGGTTTTGCCTGGCATCCAGGCCCTATTTGGTTTTCAACTGATCGTAGTCTTTAACCCTGCCTTCTCTGAAAAACTGAGTCTAACGGAGCGTGGGTTTCATCTGACAGCCATAGGTCTGATTGTGGTTTCTATCGCAATGGTAATGGCTCCGGCAGCCTACCACCGGCAAAGAGATCCCGAGTCCGTTAGCGAAGGATTCATCATCATTGCGACCAGATTGCTGCTGTACTCAATGTTTCCCTTGATGTTAGCGCTTGGCCTGGAGTTCTTTCTCATTGCGCGACTAATCACAAACAACGTATGGCTGAGTCTTCTGCTCGCGTTGGCGCTCGTGAGCATCTTTTCGACGCTTTGGTTCCTGCTCCCGCGCAGCAGAAACTTGCAGCGCCTCCTGGCCGGCTGATCGATCACGCGATTAGCCGCAGGAGAATCAATTAATGATTAGTCGCTTTCCTGCGTCTCTCTCAACTGCCGGCGGCCTGCACTCTCGTCCCATACTCGAGCGACCCATACCACTTGCCGCGCCCCTGCGGCGTCAGGTCCAACATATTCCAAATCGGATTCAACTCATCGATGCCACGCTCTTTCACGTCGTCGGCCAGCCACGGATGACCACTGTAAAAATGGCGCAACGTGCCATCACTGTCTCGCGTGAAGACTGAAATCGTCGAATCCTGATGTCCTGCGACATCTTCGCTGCCGAGATCGTACTTAAAGGTGCTGTCGCCGGCGCTCAGCAGACGCAATTTGTCCCAGCCTCTGCTTCGCGCATACGCGCGCAATGTGGATGGATCAGCCGCTGCGACAATCGCCAGATCAACGTTTTGAGCGAGGTGATGAGCAACTCCATTGAAGCTATCGATCCAGGCTGTACACATTGGGCAGGGCACGGCTTGCTGCTTTCCATACATGAAGTGATAAATCACGAGCGAACGATCAGGCGCGGTGAACAGTTCGCTCAACCGGATGGTTTTTGTCGGCGCATCGCCATCGTTAAGAGCCGTTGGCCCTTCGATAAACTCGTAGTCCTTAATCGTCGCGCCCTTTGGAAGTCCCCGCCGCAGCATGGCGACTCTTTCACGCGTGTTTAGTAACTCAATTTCTGCAAGCCGCAACTCCTCGCGCTTTGAAAGGTATTCTGGCGACTCGTTCGGCAGATTAGTTTGACGATACGTTCCATCAATCATTTCATGAACCATTAGTCCGAACCTCCAGTGAAGAACACAATTCTCTCGCATTCCAATCGATCGAGGGCCAATCGAGGGAAACCAGGACGAATATGCTGAGGGGGAACGAAAGGAATATAGCACGAACTCAATAGGTGGAGCGGTACGGGAAGGCTGCTCAATAATGTCGTCGATGTTCGCTCTCTACGGGCAATCCAGCGGCTATCCCTGCTGTAGCCTGATCAAGATTCTCCTTCTGGCGACAACCTCGAAGAGTGCGAGACCCATGCCGCCTATTGTGTCCCGTCTCTTAGAAGTAATTGGTTTGTCGACTCTTAGGATCTTCGAAAGTCTGTCTTGAATTGCGACAGGACCGCCAGTTCAAGTCCAATTTGGTACAGGCGCCACAGCTTTGAGCTGAAAGACTCACAAAACAACGCAGCATTGATTAACCAAAAACGGCACACCAGTTGTGTGTTAAAAATCCAAAGCATGATTTCTTGGTCGTTTTGTTTGACGCTAGCTTGGCGAGGAGCTGTTGTGTTTACTCGGGAAGTGACGGAACCGATGGCGACGGTGTCCGCGGCGGAACGTTGATCTTTGCTTAATAATCCATCGGAATTATTCCGTCGCAGAAATGACTGGAAGATCGCTTGCGTAGAAATAGTCGGAGGTTTCGCATGAATATGGCAGAGGCGAAGAATGTCACCGTACCGGAAATTGCTTTGATTGCAGCCACGCGCGGCGCTATTGGGTTTGGCGCGGGCTTGTTGCTTGCTGGGAAGTTCAAACGCGAACGACGGAAGCTGGTGGGCTGGACGCTGTTTTTGTCCGGACTGGCAAGCACGATTCCGATTGCAATGCACCTCTTTGGAGAGAAAGAGGAAAGCGTTGCCGAGCACTAAAACGATTTGTTCGTGGATATTCGGCAGCAAGCGTTGGTTGATCGGCAGTGTGGCCTCGTCAGTAGTAAGTCATGCTCCCTGCTCAGTCGAGAACTGTCAGGCGAAACAGAAAACGGCTCGATGACTATCTGAAAAAAAATTAGGTATGACGACGCGGGCAGAAATAAGTAAGGTGGAGGAAAAGCAGGGTGGTCATTCAGAATTAATGCGCGCTGCCCTTGAAGGAGATCTTGAAGGAGTGAAACTATTGATCGGCGGCGGCGCCGACGTGAATGAAAAGAATAATGAAGGACGCAGTCCTTTGATGTTCGCCGCGGTGAATAAACACACCGAATGCGCGCAGGAGCTATTGAAACAGGGCGCCGATGTTAATGCGAAGGCAGATGATGGCGACACGGCTCTGTTGCTTGCAGCGACATCAGGTGATGTGGAGCTCGTGCAGGCGTTGCTTGCCAAGGGCGCTAACCCATCTGATCAGTACGCAGATACCGGGCGAACGGCGCTTATGGTCGCTCAAGAGCACGGCTTCGAAGACATAGTTCAGGCACTGAAAAAGGCGGGCGTTAAGGACTAACCTGAGAACCGATTTTCGCTCGTTCGAGAGTCGTTACGAAGATTTATGTGTTCAAGCGGAAACGGAGAAGCAATGCCGGACAAGGAAACATTGGAACGCGCCGCTGAAGACAAGGCAGAAGGCAAATCACCCAGCACACAAGCCGGCGAGTTTGTTCGCGAAGAGATCGAACACGTGCGCGAGGGAAAGCATGGCGCGCGATCAGCCAGGCAGGCCATCGCCATTGGGCTGTCTAAGGCACGCCGAGCAGGCGTCGATCTTCCGGCGCCGAAAAAAGGAACCGCTTCAAAGCGAACCCGAGAGCAGGCAACGCGCGACTTGCGCAAAGGCAAAAGTCCCAGCAAGAAGAAATCTGCAAAGCGTTCGCGTGCGACTTTCCAGGCACTCAAGCGCGAAGGACACAGCGCAGCCTCCAAAACGGCGCTATCACGACAAGCTCATCGCGCCGCCGCCAAACGTTCGGCTGCTTCTCGGTCACGGGCCGCGAAGAAGGCGGCGGCTACCCGAAAGAAATGAATCTCAACACGAGCTTTCGAAAGCAGCCTGCCCGAATTTTTGCGCTGATGGGGAACCAGTGAAATGGAAAATGACGAAAAAGCAATTCGCGAGTTTATAGATAAATGGATGGCTGCCAGCCGGAGCGGTGATCTGGACACCGTACTGAGTCTGATGACTGATGATGTTGTTTTCATGGTGCCGGGCAAAGAACCTTTTGGTAAAGAAACCTTCGCGAAAACCAGTAGAGAGATGGCGAATGCAACTATCGACGGAACCAGCGAGATTCAGGAGCTTAAGGTTTTGGGTGATTGGGCGTGGCTGCGGAATCGTCTAAGGATTACGATCACTCCCCCGAACGGCGAGCCGATGATTCAGTCCGGCTATACGCTTACGATTCTTCGCAAGAATAGTAGCGGGAGCTGGTTGCTCGCGCGGGACGCAAATCTGTTGACCCCCGGAGACTAAACGATAGGAAGTCGGGTGCTGAGCGACTGACTCAGGGAGCAGTGACACACATATTTCGGACCAATTGATCCGGTAACCGGCGGCCTAACTTCGTTACGTTTTGTCTGAATGGGAGCACGACTTTTGGTCGATAAATTTTCACAGCGATGTTAAGGCGCCATGCCTTCATCCATCCAACGTTTGAACTTGGCTACTTGCTCTTTGGGCCACGGTCCATCGCAGGGCATGCTGCCATCTTCCAATGTCGAGTAGATGCCTTCCGCCCTGGCTTTGACATCTTCGTAGGATGAAAGGTCGAGTCCCATATCCTTCATGCTATCCACGTCGGGCGTGTCACGAAATAGCGGTCGAATATCGCGAGCAAAGCTTATTGGCATGTTCAAAACCCTCCGAATCAGAAGCAGGGACAACTACTGCGTTTCCCAAATCACTAGCGCAGTAGACCGCCCTGAATCTGAGGGTCTGCCGGTTCACCTGAGCTGAGACTAGATATGAAGTAAGGATCGATTCGAGCTTCATCGCGGCGCGCGCACTCTGCCGGAGCAACACGGATTGTTATCCGTGCGCGAGAGACATGCAAATGGCGCACAGTGGATCTTTTGGGCTGAGGAGCCTCAAGCGAACGGACGAACCAAATGAAAGCAACGATTAAGCTCTTCAAAATCTTCGGGATTCAAATTGGGCTGCACTACAGTTGGTTACTAATTGCCGTGCTGGTAGTGCTCTCTCTTGCCGGCCAGTTCACGGCAACTAATCCCCAGTGGGGCGCGAACGTCATCTGGGGTGTGTCTATTCTAACGGCGTTGCTTTTCTTCGCGACGATTGTCATTCATGAGCTGTCGCACGCCGCGATTGCGAAATCACGAGGACTGCCGGTTCGTTCCATTACGTTATTTGCTTTAGGTGGCGTCGCGCAAATTGAGAAAGAAGCATCTGATGCCAAGACCGAATTCTGGATGGGTATTGCAGGCCCAATCACCAGCGCCTTAATTGGTCTGATCTGCCTGGGAATAGCGGCCGCCATCGGATGGAATCCTTCGTACCGTCATCAATTGCCGTGGGCCGCGATGTTAGGTTGGCTCGGCATAATTAACCTTGCTCTGGCCCTCTTCAATATGGTGCCGGGGTTTCCCCTCGATGGTGGCCGGGTACTGCGCGGCGCAATTTGGTGGATCACGGGTGATGCTTCGCGCGCTACCAGAATTGCAACCAGCGTCGGGCAACTTATCGCATTTGCCTTCATCATTCTAGGGCTGTTTCGCTTCTTCAACGGCGCGGGATTCGGCGGTTTATGGCTGACGTTCATTGGCTGGTTTCTGCTGGATGCCGCGCGTTCAAGTTATGCGCAATTTGAGACGATCGAACGGCTTCGCGGTCTTCGCGTCCGCGACGTCATGACCAACGATTGCCCGGCGATTGATGGCAGTACCAGCCTGCAGACTTTCGTGGACGATTATCTGCTGCGATCAGGCAAACGATGTTTCGTTGTGGAAGAAGACGGTCGCCTTGTGGGAATAATTACCCCGCACGAAGTCAAAGATGTGAATCGGCAACAATGGCCTCAGTTACCCGTGCGTGATGTCATGCGTCCGCTGACAAGACTGCACGCTGTCAAACCTGAGACGAATCTTACTGAGGCGCTGGAAACTATGGGACGCGAAGATGTAAACCAACTACCTGTGATGACTAACAATCAGCTCGCAGGAATTATTTCTCGCAGTCACATCCTTCGATTGTTGCGGACGCGGCTGGAATTACAGAGCTAGCTTAGTCGCGAAATTTGGAGACCTCTCACCCTGCCTGTCGTCACTAACGATTGGATGCCGGTCGCAACCGCCCGATGCCAGCGCGACGAAAGACGGGAACAAGTCTTTATGTTCTCTTGCCCGGTCTAAACCAAAAGAGGATACTTACGCACCATGCTGGGTAGTGTCTTAATTTCCCTTTGCGGCTTCGTTTCTTTGCGGCTTTGCGTGAGCCCATCGTGCAAATCCAAAACATTTCACGCAAAGCCGCAAAGAAGCAAAGGCGCAAAAACTGAAAGTAAGACGTTACCCCATGCCAAGGTCCCTGACTGAACAGTACTTACGCACCTTAGAGTTGAAGCGCACGAGGAATCGCGGCACCTAAGCAACGGACTTGTTTGCCCGGGAGCCCACACAATAAACAATCCATGACCATCACAAGTAGAAGCGCCTTAGCCATGCTCGCCCGCGTTGCCGGCGCGGCCTTGATTTCAATCGCCTTCATTCTGATTGAGACTGAAACTCCGTTCGCTTGGCGCGCGGCGGCCCAGAATGCCGCGGGCTATCGTGTTGACTCCCGGTCTGCCGACGGACTCTACATCACAACCTTCACGACACCGCAAGGTGTGATCAAAGTGAATCTTCCGGACGATATGGCCCCCGGCGATACGATCTCTGGTACCGTCACAGCCGAACCTGCCGGCCAGAATGATGCGGAGCGGGCGCAGAATCTCGCTGAGCTCAAACGCCATGTGCTCTTAGTGGAAGGACAGCAGACGCTGGTCGGCGCCGAGACATTCAGTTGGAGCATACCTCGTCCCCTCAACCCGAATTCAAAGAATATTTCCCTGTTGCAGCGAGGTCAGAACGCGGCCACTACAACTATTCCGATATCCTCGACGCCACCACCGAGTCCCTCACAATTCACGCTGCCCACAGGCGGTCAGCAGGGCCGACTGATTCAGATCAAGGGCCCCGGCAACGGGATCTTCTCGCCGCAGGATTATGTGAAGATTGGCGGAACACTCCTGCCGCCTGTGGCTGAGTCGCCGAGAAGTTTGATCCTCAGAAATGCGAGCGAATCTGTGGGACCAACTAATCTCGAATGTCACGAGAACGGCGTGACAATGCAGTGCCCATTTCGAAATATTGGCCTCAATTTGTCCGCGCCCAGGCTGAACCTGCTTCGGGGAGAGACAACAACGCTGCACGTGGTTGTTGTCGGGTTGGGAGGCGTTGCCGGAGACCAGTCGTTGGATCTGGAGAACACTTCGCCAAGCGTGATCAAAATGAGCGGAGGTGATCGACAACACCTCAACATCCACGCAGCGGAAGTGCGGCCGGACGGGACCTATTCAATGGATCGCACGCTGACCGGGATTATGGCCGGCGGTTTTGGCGTGACGGCCACGGTCACGTGGGCAGGCGTGTGCAAACCTATCAACCTGGTGGTTGGGCCTGTCACACAACCCACGCCAACCGGGAATTCCGGCGGCCAGGGATCCGCCAGGGATAAGCTCGAACAGGGCCGAAACCTGCTGGCTCACTTCAAGTTTTACGCCGCGCTGGCTCCTTTGTCTGAGGCGCTCAAGTCATACAAGAGTGGCGGCGATATGAATGGAATCGGTGTTACCAGCGATGCCCTCGGCGATTTGTATTTGCAGGAAGGGCAATATGAGGTTGCGCTTGGTTACTTCCAGAGTGCGCGTCAGGCATTTGTCGCCAACAAAGAAATGCTTAACGCGAGTTTGCTGATCAGCAAGATCGGCGAAACTTATCTGCTGCTGGATAAGATCGCAGATGCCAAAGCAGCTTTTGTGCAGTTCGGATCACAAGCGGCTCCACCCTCTGCAACAGACACGGTTCGCCACAAAACATTCTTTGCCTATTCAAGGAACAAACTCGGTGAAGGCCGAGCTGATTATCTGTTGGGCCAACACCAGGCTGCTGAAGCAGACTTCAAAGATCTCTTGACTGCTGCATCCTCGCCAACAGCGCGAGATCAGGAAGCCACGCGCTTCCGTATCGCAGCAGTCACCAACCTGGGCGATGTATTATTCCGCAAAGGAGATCTCGCCGCCGCGCGAGTTCGATATAACGAAGCAATTCAACTCGCGCGTCGCGATCGTCGAATTGACCTGGAGTGGGCCGCAAAAGCCGGTTTGGGTAAAACTCTTTGGGCCTTGTCACAGCGCGCTCCGACAACGCGATTGCGAACACCTGCCGATCCCACTGATCGACGCGCGGCTCATGCCTCCGTTCAAACACAAGAAAGCGCTGAAAAGCTACAAGCTGACGCACTAAATGCTTATCGCGACGCCCTTGCGGACATCGAAACGGTCGTTGAAGGAAGTATTCGCGGCCATGAAGCACGCACGACTTTTCTCTCAACTACCAGCCAGGTTTTTGCGGAAGCTGCGGCGCTGAACGCCGAAATGTCGTTGGCCACAAAAAGAAATGCCCGAACGGCTGCAACCGGAAGTTCATTACGATTCACCGCTGAAGGCTTTCGCATCGCGGAACAGGGGCGAGCGCGTTCGCTGCTTGATGTGTTGGCTGACGGCCACGCAGTGATTTCGGCCGGAGTGCCGCCCGACCTGATCAAGCGCCGCAGCGAAAATCTCGCGCACCAACAACTGATCGGAGCGCAACTCACAGGTGTTTCGCTTGCAGGTGAAACGGCGCCACAAGCCTTCACTGAATTGGAAGCTGAGCTGGAACGACTCGCGGTTGAGTTTGAGAGTCTCGAGAACCAGATAAAGGCCGCCAGTCCGCGCCTTGATTCTTTGGTCCATACGCGTTCTTTAACACTCGACGAAGTTCAGCGACGAGTCCTGGATGATGAAACTGCGCTCGTCGAGTACAGCCTGGGTGAGCAGAGTTCGTACCTGTGGGTTATTACTCGCCAGAGCGCTGCTCTCTTCAAGCTGCCTGCTGGTGCGACCATGGACCAGTTGGCAATGGACTTCCGGGCCCAGTTGATTCCCCCGAGATTGCAAAGACGCAACGTCGGGATTGACGTGCCAACAACCGACCAACAGAGAGGAGTGGGCCTTGGCACAGCAACCCCGGCCACAGACACTGCAGCCTTCTCCCGGGCTTCGCACGCGCTTTATGAAGTGGCTTTGGCCCCGGCCGCATCCATGATTGGCAACCGGCGCTTAGTCATTGTGGCCGACGGCGCGCTGAACTTCGTGCCGTTCGAAGCGCTAGTCACAACTGATCGCGGCGGCGACTACAGCTCGCTTGATTACCTGATCAAAACGAACAAAGTAAGTTACGAGCCGTCGGCCTCAGTTACAGCAGCGGTGAGAGATCAAAAACGCGCCGTCGGACGGAATATTTTGTTGGTGGCCGATCCAGTTTTCAGTGCGAACGATTCTCGACTGCAAACGGGAGCTGCGACCAACCGGACTGAAGTAACCAGAGGCCTCGGGCTCGATAGCGCTGTGACCGATGTTAATGGTCCGAGTGGTCCGCTCAGGCTGCCGCGCTTAGCCGGCACCAGGATCGAAGCTGAACAAATTGGGCGGTTGGCAAAAGCGTCGGGCGCGCAGGCAGACTTGTGGCTCGACCTCGGCGCCAATGAGGATGATCTAAAGCACCGCGACATCCAAACCTATCGCGCACTGCACATCGCTACTCACGGCGTACTCGATGCAACGCGACCACAGTTCAGCGGTTTGGTGTTGTCGCTGGTGGGAAACAAGAACGACGACGACGGCTTTTTGCGGACTGGTGAAGTATTCAATCTCAGGCTTGGCGCCCCACTCGTTATGCTTTCGGCATGCGAGACGGGACTAGGTAAGGTAAATCGCGGCGAAGGCGTGGTTGGTTTAAGCCGAGCGTTCATGTACGCGGGCGCGACCACAGTCGGGGTCACTCTGTGGTCGGTCGCGGATAAACCGACAGCGGAATTAATGACCGACTTTTACCGGCGCCTGCTTGGGCCAAACCCGTCGCCGTCCGAGGCGATTCGCGAAGCGCAGCTCGCGATGATCTCCGGCAAAAAATATAGCGCGCCCTTTTACTGGGCGCCGTTCGTGCTCGTAGGCGAGTGGAAATAAACCACTCCCAAATAAACAAAGGTGTGTGTGATTACCGATCCCGCACGTCCATTCAGCGTCCAATAAGCGTCCCCGCGAGTCTTCTAAGTGCTGCAAAGTGCTATCCACGCCGCTAAGTTCCATTGAATTACAACAGGTCGCTTCTCTTTCATGGCGGCGACACGGGTTCGACTCCCATACGGGACGCCAGCAAAAGATCATTTCGAGGCTTTATCGACCTCGTTCATAATTCTCCGACGGGTTATCTCATCCGGAACGTAGATATTCAGATAGCGCCGTAGTTCTTCTCTTCTCGCGGGCGGCTGTGAGTATGCCTGGATCAACCAATGCTCTGCGCGGGCGCTGAACGACGGGCCATGTAGGAGTAGCGGAAGCTGCTGCTCGACCCTCTGAGACTTCCGTTTGTTCTCGGCGATGGCCGCCTCGTATCTGGCGCGCAAACGCGCATCCTTAATCGCGGATGGCGGGGCTCCTGCCGGCAAACCAGTTTCGAAAGGCGGAGCAACCTGCATCGATGGCAGGTTTTTCCGATCACGAAAGTCAGCCTCAAAGCTTGGATCCTTTTCCTTATAGAGTCGCCGCCAAGCCTGAAGCCAGAGCTCGGTGTTCTCGCGGCGTTCGCGCAGCCAGGCGCTGTCGGTGGCGGACCAGCGTTGCCCAAACCAGCCGACGAGCGACGAGTGATACTCCCAAAGAAACTGCCGCGAGTGAGAGAGCGCCACCAGTGCGAAATGCTGGGTCTGCTCCCGCACGCGCAAATCATTCAATCCGCGATTAGCGATTTCGCTGCAAACGTAAATCATGACTTGGGCATATTGATTCCAGTCCAGCCGGCGCCACTTTGTCTCCAATTGATTGGCGAGTGCGATCAACTCATCCAAAGGATGTGAGCGGAGCGCGATGAGTTGGTGGACGTCGCTCTGGTAGTCATGCTCAGGCGCCACGACGAGAGATGCTTTCCGGTCAAGCTCATCGGCGCGGGAAAACCTGCTGACTGGTCGGTTAACGGGTTCAGGTGAACTCGCGGAGGTGTCACTGATGACAAAGCCGACAAACGCCAGACACAATATGCTTACCCATGAGATCTTCGACATCGTAATTTCTGGTTCGTATTCGTCGTGTCGCCGAAGTCTTAATACGCTACCATTCGGAATCGGAGTCCGAGAGCTCCTTTGAGTATAAGCCTGATCCCTGCTTACTAATCGAACATTTGCCAGTTGAGGTGGAACTGGCCGACTGATTGGCAGTCGTTATTGAGCTCCAGACCACGCCGCCGACCGAGTATTTCCACGGGATCGACCAGCTTGCAATTCCCGCAGCGTAAGCACCTTGACCTGCAGCATTATATTTTCCACTGAAGATGTGATCGTCGGCGGCAACTCTGGCGCCGGTACTTATCGAGCCAAAGCCAATCCTGGCAGCGCCGCCCGGGCTATGTCCTACGGTATTTAGAAATGCCAGCCAGCCGTTGGCGCTTGCGCCGACCTCCTCTTCCTTGAAAAACAGATTTGCGAATGAAACGTCCGCCGGCGAGACATAAATATCCGCAATAAAGCCACAGGACCACCAATTCTGGAAATGTCGAATACCGGAGGTGGGTTGCTTGCTGGCGCTGCCACCGGAAGGCGCGACTATCGTAATATTCTTGGTTGCACCGGAATCCTTCGAGGGTCCGTCTAACATCGTCAATCGCACGCTACACATCATAAGTGCCCGTGCCGTCGGTACCCGCCCCATTGATGGTTCCGTTACCACTGACTTGTACCCACTGGATCCCGCCTATTTGAGCTGCCGTAAGCCCTGAAGGGGTAATGCCGGCACTGAAACGTGATGTGCTCGTGCACTCCGAAACTTGTGGTGCTGCGCCCACTAAAGTTGTCATCGAGCGTCAGAGTGCCGGTCAACTCCAGGACGATTACATTGGCGGTCACGCTGTTTCCAGCCGACGCCGTCACCGTCTTGAAGTCTAGTTGCGCTCGTTGAGGCGGTATTGAACGTTACCGATTTCGTTTGCCCGTCTCCGGTGATTCCCGACGTACCACTCCAATGCGGTTGGCTGCTGGGGAACGTGGCTCCAGGCGGGTCGGGCAAAACGCTGAAGGTTACGGTTGCTCCCTTCAATATATACAAGGTTCCCTGGACATCGTGGGCGCCGCCGGTTTGATATTGGAGCTTCCGGATGTTGACCGGCACCTCGGTACAGCTCATGTCGCCGATTGGATCAGCGATATTGTCGTCGTAGCAATTTTGTCCATCCCAAGAGTAGCGCTCCTGTGTGCCCATATCGGCAATGAGGCATCCCTCACCTGGATCCTCGCCCGTGACCGTAGTGGTGTGATCGACAGAAGGCGTGGCGGAGATCGTCGCCACGTCGACGGACCAATCCGCGGAGGCGGAAAACGGCCCCATGGTGTAACCACTATTGTAGGAGCAGCTCTCCCATGCCGAAGTGCTCGTAGAGTTGTGAATGATGACTATCGGCGGCAGCGGACCGATCCAACCCCAGTAATACGGCGGACACGGATCGTTGCAACTGTAACTGGTAC
>Ga0179594_10000062_pt1 | contig 45710 bp, 29 predicted proteins | sample CZOMad1_1_08_16f_FD_148625 | JGI IMG/M metagenome (GOLD analysis project Ga0179594, IMG submission 148625) | Vadose zone soil fungal communities from Angelo Coast Range Reserve, California, USA - CZOMad1_1_08_16fungal (Illumina Assembly) | ecosystem: Environmental > Terrestrial > Soil > Vadose...
TTTTCAAAGACGGCAGCACCGTTCTACGCGGTGGCGCTGGTCTGTTCTACAATCGCGTCCAGGGGAACTACCAGTATGGCATTCTGACGTCGCAGCCGAATTTGTTGAGTGTCCACGCCGATAGTTGGGGCGCGCCAAGCAACGATATTTCGTTGAACAATTTGGCATCCTTTAACCCAACAGCGCTTGCACCCGGAGCAAATTGTCGCGTGGCCGGCAATTGTCCCAGTGTCTCGTCTCAGGATCTAAACAACAACACCATTCCGAGAATCATCACGACCAGCTTCTCGCTGGCAAGAAGGTTGCCGTTCCAAAACGTTCTTGAGGTCGCTTACGTCGGTACGTTCGGCAGACATCTGCCGCAGACGTACGGCTATAACATGGTATTGACTAACCACCTCAGCGGCACCCTCGGAAATGCCAATCTTGCTGATCCCCTGCAGCGTGCTGCCGTGGGCGCCAACGCCGCAGCGCTTGCTCAACTGGTGCCCTTTCCGGACTACAATGGTGTGAAGTTCGGTGAGTACATCGGAACATCGAACTACCACTCAATGCAGGTAACCCTCAATCGACAGTTGGGCAAAAGCTTGCAGTACTTCATGACTTACACATTTTCAAAGGCCCTGGGAACTGCGGCGGTCAATGAAAGCGATGGTGACCAATCAGTGGATCCGGTCAACATTCATAATAGCTATGGCGTTCTAAGCTATGACCGTACGCACATCTTCAACCTGTCGTACAACTACAATCTGCCCAAGCTCGCGCGGGGATCATTCGACAACAAGCTCACGCGCGGTCTGTTGAATGGCTGGCAGATGTCGGGCATCACGACGTTCCAAAGCGGCAAACCGATTAGACTGAAATTCAGTGGCGCAATTACGGGAAATTCGGTTTTGTTCTCGTACTTTGGAAATACGGTGACGGCTGGAGGCAACACAGGGCAAGCTTCCGGGGTTGCGCCCTTGATTATGAAGAATCCACAGCTTGGAAACACTAATCTCAACGGCCAGTATTTGGATCTTTCCGCGATCAAGATTCCAGCCTTCGGAACGAACGGCGGGTATCAAGATCCATTTTATGTACGTTCTCCGACAACCAATAACTTCGATGTCACCTTCTTCAAGAACTTCAACATTACTGAGACTAAGAAGTTTCAGTTTCGGGCGGGATTCTTCAACATCTTCAACGAAGCGTTTCCGAATCCTGACCAGGCCGACATCAACTTGACTTTGGACACGACGTGTAACACGACCGCGCCTGCTGGTATTCCCAATGGGACCGGTGGCGTAACTGCTAATGCGATCTGCGACCCGAGAGGAGGGTTCAGTTACACGTCCACTGGTACAAGTACTGACACGGTCCATAAGTTCGGCCAAATCGTTAACAAGCACGGTCACCGACGAATTGAGTTGGCGTTCAAGTTCTACTTCTAATTCCGAGACGGTTCGTTTTACACTTCTGGTGCGATGGGGTCTTTGCCCTGTCGCACCAGAACCGTTTTCGGGCTTGAACCATTTCAGTTGTGCGCAGAAATTTTGCTTAGACTCGGAGTAAGTAAGGGCTTCTCGCAGTCGCCGGAGGGAGACGCCGGCGAGAGTTCATTCTCTGCAGTTGGTGCGAGTTTGGCTCTCGTGCTCGGCGTAGTCCTGAGTTTATCCACCACCTCTCAAGCCCAGCAGCCGGGAGGCTCGACGATACCTGCTCCGATCAAACTCTACAACATCTATGTCCAGGTTTCCTTACCCGATGGCAGGCCGGCGGGAGGAACGCTGGTAAGCATGACATCGGCCAGCGGCATGCCTCGCAGGGCGTTTACTAATGATTCCGGCAGGCTCGAGTTTCCCGGCATACCGGAAGGGCAATACAGCCTCACCGCTACCAGCCCTTCCGATCCAAGTCTCATCTCAGACGTGGTCGAAACGAATCCCAGTCGCACCGCTAATGGCAATCTTACGGTCCAACTGTCACTTCGCGACCGATCCGATCACTCAAGAGATCCCAAACCCGGCGTCATCAGAGCCGGTGAAAATGAACAAAGGATTCCCAAAGAAGCACGCAAGGCATTCAACGAAGGCCTGCGGTTCAAAGGCAACGATGAGCCATTAAAAGCCGTTGGGAGTTTCAATCGGGCGCTCAAACTCTATCCAGAGTACTATCAGGCGTTCTCTGAACGCGGCGATGTAAATGTGGCGCAGCGCCAGTTGGACGAGGCGGCGAAAGATTTTGAAGCTGCACTGAAGCTCAATCCTCACTACGCGCCGGCGTTGCGAGGTTCCGGGTACTGCAAGCTGGAAAAGAAGGAATTTGCTGCCGCGATTGACCTTTTCGAGAAATCCATTTCCGCCGATCCGAATAATGCCAATACGCATCTACTTCTGGGTATTGCCAACCTTGAGTTGGATCGGCGCGAACCCGCGCGCGACGCGCTGCAGAAAGCGTTGAGCTTCAACACTCAACCTGTGCCTCGCGCTCATATATATCTCGCTAATCTTTACGCGCGCGAGCGCCAGTATCTCCTGGCGGCCGACGAACTTCACAAGTATATCGAAATCGATCCGCGGGCTGCGGACGCTGCAGGGATGAGAGAGATCGAAGCAAAGTGGCGCGCTCGCGCGGCAGCACCCTGACCTTCATCCCAGCGACAAACTGGGCGCCAACTTCCGGTTTCCGCTTGCCTGAATATCCCACCGCGCAGGATGTCTTCAGTTCACAACCTCAACTATCTTCTTCAGTTTGTCGTTCGCTGATGAGCTTCCGATCAAGAGTTGAACGGGGCCACTTTCTACAACGAACTTATGATGCGAGGTGTCCCAATGAGCGAGCTGCTCGCCCTTTAGTTCGAGCGTCACGGTACTGGTTTCTCCTGGTCGCAAAGCTATTCGCTTAAAGCCCTTTAACTCCTTTTCCGGTCTCTCGACGGACGAGTGCAAGTGCTTGACGTACAACTGGACCACCTCTTCGCCCGAACGACTACCCGTGTTTCGGAGATCGAAGCTGACACGCATCGAGCCAGTCGAAGGCAACGACCTGGCATTGGTGCGCAAGTTGGAATAGGAGAAAGTCGTATAGCTTAAGCCGTAACCGAATGGATACAGAGGCTCGCCCTTGAAGTACATATAAGTGCGTCCGTGGCGAATGTCGTAGTCCATCATCGGCGGCAACTGGTCGAGCGACCTGGGCCACGTCTGCACCAGCCGGCCGGCCGGGTTGTAGTCGCCAAAGATGACGTCGGCCAGCGCGCGACCCTCTTCCTGACTGTTGAGAGCCAGATGAACAATCGCGGGCACATTTGCTTGCGTCCAATTGATCGCATAAGGAAAACTCGAGACCAACACGACGACAGTTTTGGGATTGGCCTGATAGACCTGCTTGATCAGCTCCTCCTGTTCCAGCGTGAGCGATTGCCGGTCGACTGCTTCACGGCCTTCGCTGGGAACCGAGACCTTGCCCCAATTTGTATCGTTGGCGCCGTTCGGATGGTTGCCGACACAGACGATTGCGACGTCTGAGCGCCGGGCGAGTTTCACGGCGGCGTCTTCATCGTTGTTCGCCGCAAAGCCCACCTGCACGTCTGGCCCAACACTGTTCTTTATCCCTTCGAGCGGTGTGACTTTATAAGGTGGCGTGCCGCTGTACCAATCCAGCAGCACTTCACTGGCGCGCGGGCCGATGACAGCGATTGACTTGACGGTTTTCTTATTTAACGGCAGGAGGTTTTTCGAGTTCTTTAGCAGGACCACAGATTCCTGAGTGGCGAGGCGCGCGACTGCTTTGTGTTTCTCCGACAGCCAGGGATCTTGCGCCTCACTGCCGATTGTCGAGTAGGGAACGAGCGAGGGAGGATCCAGCAATCCGAGCCTGATCATAACGCGAAAATTTCCCTTGAGCGCGCGGTCGATTTCCGCTTCCGTAAGCAAATTGTTTTTCAGTGCCCCACGGACTGCGTCAGGATACCTGTCCAGAAACTGACCGATTCCGGCTTTCACGGACAAGGCCGCGGCGTGACTGAAATCCGGAGCGTACTTTTGCGAAGTGACGAGATTGCGCATGGCTCCGGCATCAGTGCAGATAATGCCATCCTGTCCCCACTCCTTGCGTGTGACGTTTTCCAGGACCGGATTAACGGTCATCGGCACACCGTTCATAGAGTTGTACGAGGCCATGAACGCTCTTGAGCCACCCTCGATAACACCCATGCGAAAAGGAACGGAGTAATATTCGTGGAACAGCCTTTCGTCAAAGTCCGATGAGGTTTTGTCGCGATCGTTCTCGTTACTGTTCGCCAAAAAGTGCTTCATCAGCGAGGCTGCCTGCCAATACTTCGGGTCGTCACCCTGCAGCCCTTTCACAAAAGCGACCACCATCGTGCCGTTGAAATAGGGATCTTCGCCGTAGCATTCCTCTGTGCGACCCCAACGCGGATCGCGCCCGAGATCCGCGTTGGGGGATCTGACGACAATTCCGCCCTGATGGTACTTGCTGCTTTGAAAGATGTAGCGCGCTTCACGAGCCTCAACCGCCGCGACTTGTCGCAGGAGTTCCGGGTCCCATGTCTCTCCCAATCCGATGCCTTGAGGGAAAGTAGTGGTTGGGATTGTTGCCGGGCGTCCCCACTTGGCCGGCCCGCCCTGAGCCAGTCCATGGATGCCCTCCACGTGGCCGCTGCCTTTGATTCCCAGACGCGGCACGCTGGGATTCGTTCCCAGACAGGCGATCTTTTCATCCAGCGTCATCAGCGAGAGAATGTTGTTGATTCTCTCCTCAATTGGCAGGCTAAGATTTTGAAATGGGTATTGAGTGGTTTGCGGATCGTCGGCAGTGTGGTGGACCATGCTTGCCGTCGTGATGGCGTTAGCGAAGGAAAGAACAAGCAACAGCAGTAGCAGCAAGAGTGCAGGGCATAGTCTCAATCGAGTAGTGCGTTTGCTTACCGGCAATTGAACCTGGTCCTTTCGATTCCTCAGGCTGCTGAAAAAGCGATTCCGATCCACGAAATTACACGAAGCAGCACGAAGACACACGAAACGGATGCGTAGTTATTAGTGTTCTTTCGCGTTCGTTCGTGTGATTTCGTGGATCGTATGTTCTCCATCGTTGCCACTCGTCACCAGCGATTAGTCTGTCACCTGAAACACAGTTTCCCGGCCGTCCATGGCAGCACTGATTCAACGCCGCGTATTTAGGACGCCGGCTAAGACGCTATCAATCGAGGGAATTTCACTGATCACCACTCGTGTGTTGTAGCGATCCATGTACGCTTGTCGCGCCGCAGTCATTGGATAAACTTCCGGCGCTGTATACGGATACCTGGTCATCCCATGAAAAGGTAACGGCAGAACTTGATCAGGGCTGGCGGAGTTGATATCCATCTCTTTGCTGAAGCCGTCGGAGTAAAGCAGAAAAGTGCGTGTCCAACCGGCGGGCAACGGCGGCAGTCGGCGCGCGTCGAAGGAGAGGCTGATTTCATCACCCGGTCGCGAGATGACAAACATATCATCGGACTTGAGCAGCAACTCTCGCACGTCACCCTCGCGCGTGTAACGACCGGGCATTACCTTCCACGGTGAGGTCAATGATACCTGGCTGTAGTCGTAACCGAACGGTTCCCGTCCATCGCTCGAGCCTTCACGCGAGAAACCGCGCCACCGCAGCGTCGCCTCAATCGGATCAAGCCGCGTCAATCGCAACGGCGATTTACCTGCTGATGTGTCGACGAGGATCTGATCCCAAAGAATGCGCATGTTGGTGACGATGCGCACCTCGCGGTTTTCGCTGAGGAATTTGCCAGTAAGATCGACGGTCACCGTTTGCGGGCGTCCGACCGGAATGCCGATGTCTTCGATGACCGTGCGCCATTCTCCTTTGGGATCTTTCACCTGCAGCGAAGGCAGGGTCATTGCCTTGCCACTTTGCGCCGCCGCCACGTTATCGCTGGACCAGGCATAGTCGGTCCAGCCGGTCAACAACAACACGATATGCTCGTTCACTGGATGCTCATTGCCTGGATGTGTATGTGACTTACGCACGGCTTCACTGGGACCGCGGGCGTCCCGCCCGCCGTCGGCTGAAAAGGAGTTATTCCCGGCGACAATCGTCTTGTTCACAGAAGCGGGCGGGACGCCTGCGGTCCCAGCGTTTGCAGCGGTCCCAGTGTCTGCCGTCGCGGTTTCGGCTAACTTCATGGTCAGCGTGTGTTCTTCCGCATAGCCACGAATGCGGTCGCGGCGGAAATCATCCGGATACTGACGATCCATCTCTGAGATGCGCGAGAGCACATCGTTTCCGTGACCGTCGGTGGCGCTCAGTGGCGGGTGTGCTCCACGCGTCACAAACAGCTTGAAGGGACGCGGCGGATCGGTCATCCCTTCGTTCGGGTAAACTTCGGTCCCAGCCGGATGCGAAACGGCGATCATCTGGAAGCGATCGGCAAACAGCGCCTCTTCCAACTCGTTCGTGACGCGCAGTTCGTAGCGCCCGTTGCGTTCCTTCAACTGGTCGCTGCGAATGCGCACATATTCATCCGGATCAGGCGTGTTGTATCGACCGGGCTCCTCGAGGTAACCCATTTCGCCGCCGCCCATGAAGTCTGTGATGAACTCAAACCTCTCGCCATTCCAGGCATAGAGGTAGGGGCAGGATGAAGGTTTACGATCGAGTTCAATGATGGGCAGCGTGACGAAGGAAACAGATTTCTTTGGATCTGCTGCATTCGTCGGTTTGGCGATTTCGGTTTCAGCCTGGACAATGCCGGCGGGCCAGAGCACGCGGACTGCATCAGCCGCGGTGCGCTTGCCCAAGCCGAATAAGACATCGGCGGGAGCGACGGCGGGACTTGCCGATGAAGTCTCCAGTTTTTGCACCAGGCTTCCAGCCCGAGCTTCGATCTTCGCGCCCACGGCGCTGCGATTACTGACCTTCCCGGTCAGACTCACGCGCAGCGAGTGATTGCTGTTGCCTCCATCATTGCGTCCGACGCGCAGGCCGCCCGCTGCGGTGCGAACGATGATGTCAGTGTCGCCGTCATTATCGATGTCGCCTGTGGCAAATAGGCGCCCGGCGCCGAGCGCTGCTGGTCCAGTGAACTCGCGCGCCACGGCCCGGTCGCTCGCATCCACCCACCCGGCGCCGACGTTGCGCCAGACGCGCACACCCTTGCCGGTGAGCATTACGCAATCGAGCAAACCGTCGTTGTCATAGTCGAGGAATTGCGCGGCTTGTACTCCTTCGGTACCTGCGGGTGCGGCGATGGTTTTGAACTTCTCTTTGCCATCGCTCAGGGCAAACAATCCCGGCCCGTCGACGCGCCCGAAGAAAAAGTCGGTGAATCCGTCCTTATTCAGATCGCCGGCGGCCACCGAGGTCCAGTGCCCGGCTGCTTCGAGCCCCACGTCATGCGCGACGTTGCGGAACGTACCGTCGCGCTGATTGCTAAAGAGATCTGGTGGACCACCATAATTGACGACCAGGAGATCGATGTCCCGCCGATTGTTAAAGTCCGTCGGCACAACTGCAACCGCGTGTCCCAGGGTATTCAGCTTTGCCGCAGCGGTGATGTCAGTGAACTTGCCGTTGCCGTCATTACGCAATAGCAGGTTGGGAGCGCCGGCGAAGTCATCGGGGAAGACGAGGGCTGGTCCAGCTTTCAATGGTTTTGAAAGATCCGCCAGGCCGGTGATAAAGATGTCGAGATCACCATCGTGGTCCACGTCAACGAAGGCCACTGCAGAAGGGAGAAACGGATAGGCCGGAATTCCCGCGGCAGTGGTTACATCCGAGAACTTGCCGCCGCCGTCATTGTGATAAAGCGAAATAAATCCATTACCGATGACGAGCAGATCAGGCTTGCCGTCGTTATCAAAGTCTCCGGCCACGGCGCCGATGGCGATGCCCTTCATTGGCGAGGCAAAGGCGCCGGATTCACTCGTGACATCGATGAATTTGCCGCCGTCATTGCGATAGAGATGCTGCTCGGTCGGAGTCACTGAAAACAGGTCCAGGTCGCCGTCGCCGTCATAGTCGAAGAGAGTTGCGTTGCCACCGAGCCCGGCCGCTATCTCACGCCGGCCAGCGTCATTTAGGTCGCCGAGCTTGAACTGCCGACCGAAGATTGACGACTGGGACGTTGCGGAAGCGACACTGTTTGCCTGGTCTGGCGCACCGGGAAAAAAGTCTCTAGTGGCATCCATAAACGTCACCGACGGAGTGTTTGGATCGACCAGGTCAGCCTCGGCTCCTGTTGAGGCAATGGCGTCAGCATAGCGGCCCTGTTCCAGATAGTTCGTGCCGATGTTCGTGGCGCTGCCGCGTTCGCGCAATTCCTTAAAACGTTGCGTAATCGCCTGGCCCTCCTCGCGCTGATTGCTGCGCATCAGAGCCTGGCCCAGTCCGTAAAGAGCGGAACCGTTGTACGGCTCGACAGCGGCCGCCAGGCGGAACGCGGCAATCGCCTCAGGATACTTTTTTTGCTGAGAATAGATCTGCCCCAGATTAATGTTGGCGCCGACGTCGTTCGCATCGATCTTGAGCACGCGCTGAAATGCGGCCAGCGCCTCATCCGGCTTCGTCGTCTTGGCAATCAGTCCGAGGATGTATTGCGGTTGCGGCGCGTCGGGCGCAAACGTGAGTGCGACTTTGGCTTCCCGTTCAGCGGCTGGGAGATCAGGCACGTTATAAAGCGCGATGCAGAGATTGATGTGCGCCAGGGCGAGTTTCGGGTCGGTTTGCAGCGCCCGCTTGAAGGCGTCGGCTCCCTCCTTGTATTTGAACTGCTCGAGCAACGCGACACCAATGTTGTTCTCGCGATAAGCCTTTTCGCGCGTGGGGGACGCCTCGGCCTGTGGCTGGTGGCCCGCCAGAGATCGGCGAGCCAAAAAAAACACGGGCGCCAATGCTCCCAGCGCGAGCGCGATAAAGACAAGGACCCCGTTGCGTTTCATTGAATGACCTGGGTGTTAGTTAATTCAGAATTCTGCGTAGGCTTCGATTGCTTTGGGGCCGCTCAGTTGCCGGACCGAGAAAGAATTTCGGTCTGATTGGCCAGTATCCGCTCCTGGTTGGCAATGACGGTGTCGAGCTTAGCCTGATTTGAGAGAATCTGTTCCTGGTTGGCCACAATTTTCGTCTGGTTTGCCAGGGCCTGGTCCAATTTAGCCTGGTTGGCTTCGATGCGCGCCTGATTAGCAACGATGGTTTCCTGATTGGCAATGATGGTCCGCTGGTTAGACAAGACTTCGTCCGTTGACATGTAGGGTCTCCTCGATGGCTGACTGTGTTTGCTGATTAGAACGATGCATTATAACCGCCCGAGCCGAGAGTTGGTATGAATACCTTTTCACCGGGTTCATTCCCTCTGTCTCCGTTTAGAGGAGCGGACTTGTCCGCCGTCTCAGCGAGGGGCACAAGTGCCCTATCTAAACGGACAATAAAAAGCGCGTCTCATACTTTAGTTGGAGTCCGGCCTCAGCCCAGGGGTGCAAAGGGGATGCACCAGGGTTGTGTTATCTTGCCTGCAAGTGCTGTCAGAGTAATAAACCGGAAATCCGAGCATCGCCCCTTTACTTCGCAACGACGCCCTTCTCCAGAACGAAGCGGGTTTTTGCGGCTCGCTGTCAGTCGCGCAAATGCTGCGGTTAGCAAGACTCCGTGCCCGGTAGCACTTGCCGGACAGCCGAACTCTGCAATGAAAATCAGATTGCCAACCAAAAAGTACGCAGCAACTCTGTTACTGCTAACAGTGATCCTCTGCGTAATGCCTGCCTGCCGGCGAGGCGCGAGCTTGCCGGCAAAGTCTTCCAAAGAATATGACGACGTGGTTCGAGCATTCTATGTCGGTTTGGCAGCGCTGCAGGTTGGTGATGATGTGCGCGCGGACAGCAAGCTTGCGCAACTAACGCAGCTCGTGCCCGGAGAGCCGGCAGGTTGGGCCAACTGGGGAATGTTGGCGTTACGGCAGCGGAATTTCGATCCGGCAGCAGAGCGGCTCGAGCGCGCGCGGGCGCTCGCTCCAGAGAACGATCAGATCTATTACCTGATCGGTTTGCTTGAGAAAGGACGAGGCCGCTCTCCCGAAGCGATCACCGCCCTGCGCAAAGCAATCGAGTTGAAGCGTGGGAATCTCGTTGCTACTTTTACGCTGGCTGAAGAGATTGAACGACAGGGCGACGAAAAGAGTGATGACGAGTATCGAGATTTGCTGCAGAAGATACTCGACGCTCAGCCTGACAATCTCGCGGCGCTGCTCGAGTTTGGACGCAATGCCTCGAAGCGCGCTGACGCCGATGCGCTGCACCGCACAGTTGAGAGGATCGCGCAGCGTTCGACTGGTTGGCCCGCAGAAGTGCAACAGCAACTGGTCGCTTTGCAGGCGGCGGCAACCGGGCCAGATCCTCGATCGGCCGGTACACGGATCGCATTCCTGCGGAACGTGCTGGTGAGGGTCGCCGGCTATCGCAGAGATCTGGCGGTAATCAAACCGCCACCCGGTGAAGAAGCTCAACCGTTCACTCACCTGCTGAAAATGGAGTCGCCGACCTTCGCACCGGCGCCGCCGGATACGGCGATCAGCTTTTCTTCCGAACCAGTACCCAATACGCCTGCTGGCAAGTGGAGTTGGATCGGAGCGATTTCGCTGAACGGTGAGGGCCCGCCGGCCGTTGTGCTGGCGAACGAAAAGGAGTTGCGTGTTGGCAATGCCAGCTATTCGTTTCCCAGTGGCCCAGCGGCAGTGCCGCCTGGACCCGAAGGCGTTGTGGGACTGGATTTCAACTACGATTTCAAGACGGATCTTGTGTTGGCCGGCGCGGGCGGTGTTCGATTGCTGAAGCAGGAAAGCGTCAACAAGTTCACGGACGTTACCGCGCAAACAAAGTTGCCGGTGACGATCTTGAATGGAAATTTCACCGACGCCTGGGCAGCGGACATTGACGCTGATGGCGACCTCGATGTGGTGCTGGGTGCAGATCATGGGCCGGCAACCGTGTTGCGAAACAATGGTGACGGCTCGTTCGCTGAGATTCATCCGTTTGCAGGAGTTTCAGGATTGCGTGGATTCGTCTGGGCGGACATTGATGCGGACGGTGATCCCGATGCTGCATTGATTGACGACCAGAACAAGCTGCGCGTTTTTGCGAATGAACGCAGCGGGCAGTTCAAAGAGCGTGCTCTTCCGACACTGCAAGGTGTGCTGGCAATCTGCGCGGCCGAGGTGAATGGCGACGGCGTTCTGGATTTATTGGCGGTGCAAGAGGATGGCGCAATCATCAGACTTTCTGACAAGAACGACGGAACGGATTGGGAGATCGCTGAGATTGCCAGATTCGGCGGCTCACCCAGCGTTCTCAAGGGAACGGTTCGCTTGCTGGCATTCGACATAGACAATAACGGCTGCAACGATCTGATCCTGGCGTCGTCGAACGCTATCCTTGTTCAAGGCGGGGTTACCGGCGCGCAGGTGTTGCCGAATGGCTTGACCGTCTGGCTTTGCGACCAACAAGGGAAGTTCAGGCTGTTGGAGATTCCCAATCGACTCGGAAGAGGCTTTGGAGTCGCAGACGTAAACGGAGATGGCAGACTCGACTTGCTCGGCCTGTCCGATGAGAACCAGCCGATTCAAGCAATCAACCACGGCACTAAGAACTATCACTGGCAGGCGATTCGTCCCCGCGCCGCTCAGGCCACAGGCGATCAGCGCATCAACAGTTTCGGCATCGGCGGCGAGATGGAGATCCGGGCCGGACTATTGGTGCAGAAGCAATTGGTCACTGGTCCAATCGTTCATTTTGGTCTCGGCGATCAAACCGGCGCCGACGTTGTGCGTATCGTCTGGCCCAACGGCGCAGTGCGCGCCGAGTTTGAAACCAAAGCGGATCAAACGATCCTGGCAGAGCAGCGCTTGAAAGGCTCTTGTCCCTTTCTCTTCGCTTATAACGGCAAAGAGCTGAAGTTTGTTAAAGATGCTGTGCCCTGGAGTTCGGCAATTGGTCTGCGCATCAATACCATCGGCACAGCAAGGGTCGAAGCCACCGAAGAGTGGTACAAGATCGGCGGCGACGAACTCGTGCCTCGCGACGGTTACTACGATCTGCGCATCACGGCTGAACTTTGGGAGACCTATTACTACGATCAACTGGCCCTGATGACGGTGGACCATCCGGCGGGTACGGATATCTTTGTCGATGAACGCTTTGTGATCCCGCCGGCAAAACTGGCGATCACGACCGTCGAGACGCCGCACAAGATTGCGCGCGCAGTTGATGACAACGGCAACGATGTGACGAGCATTGTCAGCACTGTCGATGAAAAGTATTTAGACAACTTCGGGCGCGGCCGTTATCAGGGTGTCACGCGCGATCATTACGTCGAAATCGAGCTCGGTGAAGATGCGCCCAGCAGTGGTCCGCTGTGGTTGATTGCCAAAGGCTGGATGCATCCGACGGATTCTTCGATCAACGTTGCCATCAGTCAGGGTCAAGAGGTCCACCCGGCGCCGCTCAGTATGGAGGTGCCGGACGGCAACGGTGGCTGGGTGGTCGTGCGACCAAACCTCGGCTTTCCCGCCGGACGCAAGAAGATTTGCCTTTTCGATCTGGCAAATGTTTTTCGACCGGGCACACCGCGCCGTCTACGTTTGCGTACTAACCTGGAAATCTTTTGGGACTCGATCGAGTGGGCCAGGGGTGTTCCTGACGCACAGCCGAGAACAGTCCGTATTAATCCAACAACTGCTGACTTGCACTATCGCGGCTATTCCGTAATTGAAAAGGCGAATGCTTCGGCGCCGGAGGTACCCAACTACAATCAGTTTTCGGCCTCGAAACAGGTCTGGCGCGACCTCATCGGTTATTACACTCGGTTTGGCGATGTGCGCGAACTGCTTGAGAAGATCGACGACCGCTACGTGATCATGAACGCAGGCGATGAGATGTCGTTCCGCTTTCCGGCTCAGGCGCCACCGCCTGCTGGTTGGGTGCGCGACTACATCATTGTCGGCGACGGCTGGATCAAAGACGGCGATTACAACTCGACGTTTTCCAAGACCGTGCAGCCCTTGCCGTATCACGCCAAACAAGAGTACATCACGCCACCAGGTGAGCTGGAAGATGAGTGGGCTTATAAGCAGCATCCGGAAGATTGGCAGAAGTATCACACTCGATATGTAACGCCTGATGTGTTCCAAAATGCGTTGCGGACCAGGGAACAGAGATGACCCCCAGTCGTCCCGTAAGAATTGCGCTGATCATTTTCCTGCTGGGTTTGCTGGCGACCCCGATCGCCATCAAACGGCTGGCGGCTCGACATGAGACGGGCAAAGCAAAGATGGATTCAGCGCAAGCCCTGGCTCGCTACGGTTTCTATTTTCAGGAAGTCGCTCAGGCTTCAGGAATTAATTTTGTTCACCAGGCGCCGACTCTGGATCACAAACTGGATCACATCATGCCGCAGGTGGCAGCGATGGGAGCGGGCGCCTCGATTGTTGATTTCGATCGCGATGGTTGGGCCGACATCTATTTGACCAACAGCGGCGAGGGCAGCCGGAACCGCCTCTATCGAAACCAGCACGACGGAACTTTCAAAGATGTGGCCGAAGAATTAGGAGTGGCTGATCTTAACCAACTCGGCACGGGCGTCTCGATGGGCGCCGTGTGGGGTGACTATGACAACGACGGGTTTGAAGATCTTTTTCTCTATAAGTGGGGCCGGCCGGAGTTGTTTCACAACGATGCCGGTAAACACTTCACGCGCGTCACTGATACTGCCGCACTGCCCGCGTGGATAAACGCCAACACGGCGATCTGGTTTGATTACGATGGCGACGGACTGCTCGACCTTTTCGTCGGTGGTTATTATGCCGAGGATGTCGACCTCTGGCATTTGCAGACGACTCGCATGATGCCCGAGAGTTTTGAATACGCGAAGAACGGCGGGCGCAAGTATCTGTTTCACAACCTTGGCGGCGGCAGGTTCGAGGAAGTGAGCGCGAAGCTGGGGATTAACAGCCGGCGCTGGGCGCTGGCCGCCTCGGCCGCTGACTTGAGGGGCACGGGGCACCAGGATTTGTTTGTGGCCAACGACTATGGCGTGTCGGAACTCTATTTCAATAACGGCAAAGAGTTTCGCGAAGTGGGAGAGCAGACCGGTGTGGGCTTCGCTCCGAAGAGCGGAATGACCGCGGCATTCGGCGATATTCTCAACCAGGGAACGTACGCGGTCTATGTCTCGAACATCTCTGAAGACGGTGTGTTGATTCAGGGAAATAATCTGTGGGTTCCTCACGAGGGTACTTCGGGCGATGGCGTGCGCTACGACAATCTGGCACGTTCGCTCGGAGTGGAAATGGGTGGCTGGAGTTGGGGCATGCAGTTTGGCGATCTCAATAACGACGGGCTGCTCGATCTCTATTTGACCAACGGCTACGTCTCCGCGGATCGAACGAAGAGTTACTGGTACGACTTTTCCAAAGTCGCCGGGGGGAACAGCACCATTATCGGAGATGCCAGCAACTGGCCGGCAATGGAAGGGCGGAGCCTGTCCGGATATCAGCAAAAGCGTGTTTGGATTAATGACGGAGCGGGAAAGTTCAATGACGTCGCCCAGGCCGTGGGCGCGACCGACACCTATGATGGGCGCGCAGTGGTGCTGGCGGATCTCTGGAATCGTGGCGTGTTGGATGTGATCATTTCCAACCAGCGCGGGCCTTTGCTCATTTATAAGAACACGGTCAAGGCAGAGAACAAATGGGTCGACTTTGAATTGGAAGGAACCAAGAGTAACCGCAGTGCACTGGGCGCTGAAGTTAAACTGTTTTGGAACGGTCAGCAGCAGGCGCAGACCGTCTCAGGCGGCAGCGGTTTCTGCGGAGAGAACCAAAGGCGTTTGCACTTTGGCCTGGGCCGAACTCCGCTAATTGAAAAGGCTGTGATCCGCTGGCCGTCCGGAAAAATACAAACTATCGATCATCCGGCGATTGGCCAAATCAACCAGATCAAGGAGCCTTTGTGAGCCAGTCTACGACCGACTCTGTATCTACACCGCTGGTGCCCGCGAAGCGAAAACTCCGTCTGGATTTTCGTTACGTCCCTCCTCTTTTCATCACGTGTATCCTGCTCATCGGGCATCTCTCGTATGGCATCCTCGAAAGTTACAAGAAGACAGCGCTGGCGATCATTGTCGCGATCATTGCCGAGTTGATTCTGGGACGAATTTTCTTTGGCAAGTGGCTCAACCTGGCGAGCGCTTACATCACCGGTATCAGTGTCGGGATTCTGGTGCGGTCGCCGGCTTACTGGCCCTATGCCTTATGCAGCGCGATCTCGATTACCTCGAAGTATGTGTTGCGCGCGAAGGGGCGCCATCTCTGGAACCCTTCGAATTTTGGCATCGCGATGCTCTTGATTCTTGCGCCGGAGACGATGACGGTGCTGAGTATTCAGTGGGGTAACAACTACGCCTCGCTGCTGGTGATTTGGGTACTGGGCTCGATCATCATCTGGCGGGCGCGGCGTTTTCACATCAGCGCGACTTACGTTGTTTCTTTTGTGCTGCTGGCATTCTTGCGCAGTTGGATTACCGGCGATCCCTGGGCTTCAGAGATCGCGCCGATCACGGGACCGATGTATCAACTGTTTGTGTTCTTCATGATTACCGATCCGAAGACGACTGTGAAAACAAAAGCCGGGCAATGCGTGGTTGCGTTCTTGGTGGCGCTGGCCGAGTTTGCGCTCAGGTTGGACCAGGTGGTCTACGCTGCCATCTTCGCGCTCTTCTTTGTCGGGCCGGCGGCCAATCTGATCGAGATCTGGTGGGAATCGCGGCGGACGAAAGACGCAGTCGTCGCCACTACATGAAATTTAGCAGAGGTAACTGTGTGAAATAATTCGAGAAACCTCTGTGAGTTTACCCGAGGAAACAAAGGCCTAATGCGAATACTACGACGATTGTTTGGCGCACCCTCTACCAAGAATCATCCAATTCATCACTGGGACCGCGGGCGTCCCGCCCGCACTATGTATGCCGCACTCGATCTTGAGCGCAACGCGAGGGCTGCTCGCGAAGCGCTCGCTGCGGGCGGGACGCCCGCGATCCGAGTAATCATGCGCTGCCTGTTACTCGGCTTGCTGCTGGTGCTTTCAGCGTGCAAACAACCGTCGGTCACTACACCAGGCGTCCCTTCGCCGGAAGTAGCCAGCCAAACACCAACGGTGTCACCCAGCCCAACAGCGACGCGGCCATCGGGTCCGATCGAGTTTACCGACGTCTCGGCGCAGGCCGGGATCCATTTCAAACACAACACCGGCGCTTTTGGAAAAAAGTATCTGCCGGAGACTCTTGGCGCCGGCTGCGCCTTTTTGGATTATGACAACGACGGCTGGCAGGACATCCTGCTGGTCAACTCCATGGACTGGCCGGAACACAAAACGGGCAAATCTACTCTGGCACTGTACCACAACAATCAGGATGGCACTTTCACGGATGTCACCCGGCAAGCCGGCCTGGCGGTGGAAATGTATGGCATCGGAGTCGCGGTTGCCGACTATGACAATGACGGCAACGTCGATATCTACATCACCTGCCTCGGGCCGAATCATCTCTTTCGCAATCTGGGTGGGGGCAAGTTCGCTGACGTCACGGCTCGTGCAGGCGTTGGCGATCCGGGATTTTCCACCAGTGCCGTTTGGTTCGATTACGACAACGACGGCAAGCTCGATCTGTTTGTGGCCCACTACGTCGATTGGTCCGTGGAGAAGGATCAGTTCTGCTCGCTAGACGGCAAAAACAAATCCTACTGTACGCCGCAAACTTACAAGGGCCAGAGTTCCAGTCTTTATCACAACAAGGGCAACGGTACTTTTGAAAATGTTACACAAAAGGCGGGGCTAAACGATCCGACGAGTAAATCTTTGGGTGTGGCGCTGTTGGATTACAACGGCGATGGCTGGCTGGATCTCTTTGTGGCCAATGACACTGAGCCCAACAAGCTCTACAAGAACAACGGCAACGGCACCTTTACCGACGAAGGAGTTGCGGCCGGCGTGGCGTTTAGCGAAGCGGGTACGGCGCGCGCCGGAATGGGTGTTGATGCCGGCGACTATGACGGCTCGGGGCGGCAGGGAATCGTGCTGGGAAATTTTACGAACGAGAGCATGGCGCTTTACAACAACGACGGTAAGGGTCTGTTTACTGATGAAGCGCCCAACTCCGGGATCGGCAAGATGAGTGCGCAATCGTTGACCTTTGCGGTCTTCTTCTTTGATTACGATCTGGATGGGCTGCTCGATGTGTTCGCAGCCAACGGTCACGTCTCCGACGACATCAGCGTGGTCCAGCCGAACGTCAAGTATGCTCAGCCACCGCACCTTTTTCACAACAAGGGCAAGAAGAAATTTGAAGAGATGACGGGCAAGCTGGGCCGAGCCCTGCAGCGGGCGATTGTCGGGCGCGGCGCAGCGTACGGTGACTTCGATAACGATGGCGACCTCGATTTATTGATCACTGCAAACAATGGACCAGCACGGTTGCTGCGAAACGACAACGCCAACCAGAACGATCTGCTGCGCGTGAAGACCGTCGGCACCCGATCAAACCGCGACGGCATTGGCGCCAAAGTAACCCTGAAAACTGCCAAGGGTGCGAAACTGTTTCAGATGGTCCGGACCGGATCGAGCTATTGCTCGCAAAGCGAGCTGCCGCTGGTCTTCGGGCTCGGCGCTCCTGAAGAGGGCAAGCTGGTGACGCTGGAAATCGTCTGGCCGAGCGGGGCCAGGGATACGATTTCTGATCTGAAGCCGAACCAGTCGATCACCGTTCTGGAAGGGAAGGGAATCACCAACGCGACGCCGATTGTCTTTGCTAAGGCGGCTGCATCAGCATCTCCTGCACCGCAACCTGCGACCACAAAAAAATAGGGTGGTGGCCTATTTTGCTCGTCTTCTCCGCGTCTGCCACGGTCGTTCTCTGCGCCTCCGCGGTAAATCTTGGCGGAAAACACGCTCACCGCAGAGACGCCGAGCACGCTGAGTTAACGCAGAGAATCGAGATTAGGCCACTGCCAAAAATACGGACTCGGTCGATGCTTATCCCTGAACAGCTCACTATCAATTGCCGCAAAACGCCCGAGCGTCGCGCCTGGCTTGAGCGATTACCAGAATCTATTCGTGAGCTGGAGAAAAGATGGGTGCTCGTGCTGAGCGCTCCAATCGATAGCAGTGAAGTAAGTTGCTCCTGGGTGGCGTTCGCCGTCAGCCAAGTCGGAAACCCGGCCGTCCTCAAGCTGGGAATGCCGCATATGGAAGGAGAGCACGAGATCCAGGGGCTGCGTTTCTGGGATGGCAACCCAACGGTGCGGCTCCTCGAATTCGACGAGGACCTCAATGCCATGCTGCTAGAACGATGTGCACCGGGAACCGTCCTACGCTGTTTGCCGGAGTCCGAGCAGGACACTGTCATCGCTCAGCTCTTAAAACGTCTTTGGCGCATGCCGGCAGCTCCCCACCACTTTCGCCCTTTGTCCGCACTGATGGCCCACTGGGCAAGCGGGACGGTTGCGGGCGCTGCCGGCTGGCCGGACAGAGGGCTGGTCCAGGAAGGTCTGCGGCTTTTTGAAGAACTGTCACGCTCTTCACCGAGCGATGTATTGCTGGCCACCGATCTGCACGCAGGCAACGTCTTGCAAGCGTCGCGAGAGCCATGGCTGGTAATCGATCCCAAACCCTTCGTTGGGGATCCGGCATACGACGCAACCCAACATCTCCTTAACTGCAAAGGCAGACTGCGCAAAGAGCCGGACGCGACGATCCGCCGCTTTGCTGAGCTGCTGGAAGTTGATTATGAGCGTGTCCGTTTGTGGATGTTCGCCCGTTTGGTTGCGGAACCACGTGAGCGCTGGGACTCTAAGGCAATTGCTCTGGCAAGATCGCTGGCTTAAGTGTAGAGGGGAAAAGACAGGACGCGATCAAGACTCGTTTGACGAACTCAGACAACTCCTCTGTTTTTGACTGGTGTATCGATTTCCTTTCCGCTTATTGAGGTGTAAACTCGCAGCATGGACGTCTTCCTTAGTTACGCCGTTGGATCTTGGGATGCACCCATTGCCGCGCGATTGCGTGCGGTAGCCGCGGCGTATGACATCGCTATCCTTTTGCCAGACCGCACTCAGATCATTCACAACGGCTTATCCGTCGACACACAAGAAAAGATCAAGGAAAGCGATGCGGTAATCGCGCTGGTGACAAACACTACAACACCGGACGCGATAGATGTTGTCAATCGTGAATTGGCCATTGCCACGCAGTTTCGAAAGCCAGTTATCGGCTTGGTTGAGCTGGGTGGCATCCAGATCCAACCTGCCGTTGATACACAAGTCGTTCATTTCGATCGCTCCAATCCCACGGCTCACGAACCCGATCTAATGAATGCACTTGCTCACATACGCCAGCAAAAATCGAAGAACGACTTAACCGCTCTCGGGTGGATAGCAGGCATAGCCCTGGGATTAATTGCTCTTGGCACCTTACTTCCCGACGAAAAATAATGGCTCGTCACACGAAGGCTCGGGGCCTCCCTGTTGCGGTTATTGATACGACCTTCCTCTCTCGCCTCGTTCATTTAGACGTCGCTCAAATGCTACCGCTCGTGTTCAAGCTCATCCTTATTCCACCCGAGGTTAAGCGTGAGGCGTACAAAGCTCCCGGCAAGCGACGGTTGCGAAATCTAGTAAACGAAATGTCGGGTTTCTTTGTTGACTGCTATGAAGCTGACGAGTTTACCAGGGAAGTTCTAAAGGCCGATCTGGATGAGGGCGAGGCTGCGGCAATTGCGCAAGCTGACTACAAGCAATCGGTTTTGTTGCTCGACGAAAAGAAAGGCGTTAGACGCGCAGCAAGAATGCAACTGACGGTCATCAGGACGCTGAACGTCCTGAATAGCCTTAAGAAAGCCGAGGCCATTAAGGAAGTCAAACCTTACTACGACAAGCTCATAAAGAGAGGCTTTTATGTGACGGACGACGTGCGTCGTAAACTGCTTGCGGAGGCCGGTGAAGAATAGTGACGCACTCACTCAAAGACTCAAGGGCGCTCGCAAAGAACTCAACTATGCATCAGGTCGGCCGACTCCCAGTGCATCGGCGACACGATTGATATAGTTGAACCACGAGGCGATCAAGGTGATCTGCAGAATGCCTTTGTCGTCGAACCCCACCGCGCGCAGGCGTTCGTGGTCCTGAGGGGAAATGCGCGTCGCATCTTTGGTGATTTGGACCACATAGTCGAGCATCACTCGATCCTGCTCAGAGATCGGGGCAGACTTATAGTCCTCTTCCAGAGCCTTGACCATCTCGCCATCCAGTGTCACCCGACGCAGAAACTCTGCGTGAGATTCGATTCAATAAACACAGCGGTTCGTGACCGAGACCAGGGTCGCGATCATCTCGTGCTGGCGCCGCTGCAAAGGCAAATCGGGTGACATTAACGAGCCGAACGTGGCAAACGCGTGGTAGAGCGCATCCGGTATCAGGCTATGCGAATCCACAATCCCCGAGGACGCCCCATCCGGCGTTGGATGAACCGGTGTGAAGTATTCAATCGGGTAAAGGTGCCGCTGTCCTTCGGCGGCTTTTCGCACATCTTCGTCTTCGGAAACCGGAACAGTCTTAATCCAGGTCATAGAGTTTTCGATCCTCTCTTAAAGTAAATGCAATCGGTCTTCAGTGTAACGCAAGCTGTTAGCTTGCGGCGGCGGCCATGGAGACGTCTCGGGATCTCGATTAAGGTCCTGATCCCATCGCTGGAGCAAACTAACAGTTTGCTTTACAACGCTCGCCGAAACAGCAGATAGTAAACCGGCAGACCCAGAGCAACCACCGCCACGCCTAAACCGGCTTCTCTGGGATTATGCCCACCGAGTAGAAAAAGCAACAACGCGATCAAGAGCAGAAAGACTATCGGTGTTAGCGGATACCCAGGAGTGCGATACTTTGTGCCTGGGAGCGCGGGCATCCTGCCCTCCTGCGCACACCCTGCATCTTCCCTACGCCGGAAGATGAACAACGCGGCGACAGTGAGCGCGAGAAAAATCACCACCACAAAAATGAAATAGGAAATGATTGTATTAAAGGTGCCGACGAGTACCAGCAACGACGCCAGCGCGGCCTGGATGACTATGGCGCGGGCCGGTGTTTCGTACCGAGGATGAATCGCGGCCGCAGCGGGAATGAAGAGTCCGTCGCGCGCCATCGCAAAATAGACGCGCGGCGCCGACATCACCACCGCAGCAAGGCTGCCCAGCACGGCCACGATCACAATTCCCGACAGCACCTGTCCACCCATCCTGCCAAATAAAACTTCGCCTGCCTGTGCCGCGAAGATCTCACCTGTGGTTACCTGCTCCAGGGGGACCAGATAAATGAAAACGGCGCTGGTCAGAATGTAGACAACAGTGAGAATCGCTACGCCGTAAACCAACGCTCGCGGCATTGTGCGTTCGGGATCGCGCACCTCCCCGGCAAGTTTGCTCAGATCCCACCAGCCACCGAACGAGAAAAACGCGCCCACGATGCCGGCCGCCACGGCGCCCAGCAATGCATCCGACCCCGGCCTTTGGGCCAACAGCGGCGTAAAGTTGGACCAGTGACCGGCCCGCGACCCGAATCCCCAAACTATAACCAAGCCGAGCAGGCCAAGCTTAAGCACAGTCAGCCAGCGGATCAGGCCGCCTCCAAGCCTGACGCCGCGGATGTTAACCAGGGCCACGAAAACGATGGCGCCGATGGCTACGGCTTTTACTCCGGACGGCGACAGCTTGAAGATGTAGCCGATGTAACCAGCCATGCCGACTGCGAGAGCAGCAGTCAGACCAGGATCCATGACCAGCAGCGCCATCCACCCATAGAGAAATGCGATCGACCGGCCATAGGCTTCGCGCAGATAAGCGTAGCCGCCACCCGCTTCCGGAAACCTCGCCGCCAACTCCCCGTAACAGAGAGCGCCGCACAATGCCATCCCACCCATTAGCAGCCAAACGATAAGCAGCCACGTTGGAGAACCCAACGATTTTGCCATGCCGGCCGGAGTGAGAAAGATGCCCACGGCGATGACTTCGCCGACGATTAGCGCCGTTGCGGTCCGCAGACCGATTCGTCGTTTGAGTTGCTCGTGGGCAGGCACTGATTGACCTCAACTCTTTGGAGCGCGGCGGCAGCGACGCCGCTTTGGATAATGATTCGAACCTCAGAAGCTTAGAGAAATAGTGTCGATCAAAGCGGCGTCGCTGCCGCCGCACTCCAAATTTATTATCCTTCGCTGAATCAATGAGTTATTCAGCTAGAACGTAAGCCGGGCCGCAAACTGAAATGCTCGCTGTCCGGCTGAGCCGAATACTCCGCCTGCTGTGTTGGGGAATTCGATTGGCGCCGCTCGGTACCAGAATGTCCATCGGCACTCCCGAAGCCAGCGTGAAGCTCGGAGCCATAAAAGGCCGGGAAGCAAAACCACGCCGCGAACCTAACAATCAGAGCCTGAACCCTGACCCTCTGCGCTTTCAACTTTGGAAGGGAGGTTGGTTCCGGAATGGTTAGTTACTGGCTTATCAGCGGCTGTTCAGTTCGGCAACATTTTAGGAAGGATTGCCTCTGATACGCCCACCCCGGAACCACGAACTTGTGCAACGCAGGCAAAATACCATCGGTGCTTTGAACTGTCATGAGACCGTTGATTGAATTTCACCTCAAACTTTAGTTGGACGCAGTAGCATAGACTTCAGTCTGTGATCTGTTCTCGAAACACAAGCTCACAGGCTGAAGCCTATGCTACGAGGTCCGTGATCGGCGCCGCACGACTGCCACGATCCAGAGGAATCCGACCAGCAGGAAAGGTACGAGGTAGATGAGCAAATCCCAGCGGCCAAGGCCTACCGGTGTGGCCTCGACAGTCGCCACAACTTCGCCGCTGCCTTGCGCGCTCTCAACCCGAACGCGGACCCGCCAGATCTCCTGGGCATCAAACTGGACCAGTGCCTTGTACTGAACCTGGCCCCGCAGGTCTTCTCGCACCGCCGGATAGGTGACTTGCCCGAGTCTGCCGCTTACTGGCTGCACACTGACCATTACTTTTAGGTCACCGGGAATGTCGCTCGTTGGCGTATTCACGATCACGAAAAACGTGCCGGTGCCGACGTCGGGATCGCTCCAGACAGAGATCACACAGGGGCCGGCTTTCTGGTCCACCAGGATCGCGAATGGGGGTCCGTCGTGAGCGCTAACCTGGATCGGCACTGACAGCCACAGAAGCGCCAGCGCTACACGAAGGCATGATCGTAGGTTCACTATGGATGGAAGCTCGAACATGTTTGGCGCCGCAAGCGCGGTCCTTTTCGAATGACGTTGCCTTGATGTCCGACGAACTTTCGGTTTGTCGTCTTGAGTAGCATAGACTTTAGTCTGTGGCGCCTCACGAAATCACAGACTGAAGTCTATGCTGCGACCGCAGCGACAAACTGAAGTTCGTCGGACTTCCGACTCTGCGTTTATCCACCCCCCAACAGCGTGCCGCGCATCTCCATCGGTTGTGACATCAACCACAGCGCCGCCGCCCAAAGGATCAGCGACACGCCGGCCCAGGAAGCAAAGATCCGGTAGCGATGCATCGAGCCGCTTGCTGCGGCCAATCGATAACTCACCAAAAGCGATCCAATCAATCCCAGCCCCAGAAAGCCGAATTCAAACGCATGGACAACATTCTTCGGCAGGCCACTCAATCCCCAGCGTGGCGCCCCCAACATGGGCCATCCGATGCTCGCGAACGCGCTCTGCGTCACCGGGATGAATGTGTAGAGGCCCGTCAGAAAATGAAAGCCATAGTGGGCCAGCCAGATGCCAAAGCCCAGCGGCGCCAGTGAGTAGGAATATTGGACGGCGATCGGCAAGACACCTTTTTCGTGTTTGCCCCAGACCCTGGTCAGCCATGCTGCGAGGCCGATCAGGACCAGGGGTTCCAGCACCAGAAAGACTCCGAAGATCGAAGCCAGCACCGGCGCCTCGCGATTGATCTGCAGCAGATTCGCTATGCGATTTTCCAGGACGTACACCGGGCTGACCATCGCAAAGGCATTGAGTAACGCGCCGAATGTAAAAACGAGCATCAGCGCGGCGAGATCTTTGCGGCGCGAAAAGAAACCGACTCCGGATCGCATCGGATCAATCATCAATTCCTCGCCGGGTACACGGCTGAGGATCCCAACGTTATCGTGCGGGCAGGCCTGGATGCAGTCGAGACAAAAGGTGCAGTCCATATTACCGGTCTTGCGCGGCTGAAAGAGCGCCAACTCACAGCCGCGCTGAATCACGACGAGTTCTGAGGTTGGGTCGCGTTGCCCGCGAATGCAATCCTTTGTCCGGCAACTGGTGCAGACATCATTGTCGCGGACTTTTACTTCGAGCGGTGAAAGCGTCGAGGCGACAAAGTTGAACTGTCCGATGGGGCAAACAAACTTGCAGAAGCTGGCGTGCTTGAACAATCCATCGACGACCAGCGCGCCCAGAAAGTATGCAATGATCAAGGCCGCGGTCCACCAGGGCGTAGACCAGAGATCGAAGAGCTCGTAAGCAAAGAGGATCGCCACGAAAAGACCGAGCGAAAGCCATTTGTTTCGCAGACGCCGCGGCCAGTTCCGCACGGGTCTGAAGAACTTGCGCGCGAAGTTGCGGACCAGCATGAAAGGGCAGGCGAGGCAGAAGAAGTTGCCGGCTACGAGCAGAATCAGCACCAGCGCTCCGCGAAAGTGAATCCAGCTCAGAGTCGTCGCCAGATTCTTTGGCGCCAGCGTGGGCCCGAACAGTCCATGCAGGATCATCGCCACGGCCACGATTAGCAGCGGAATCTGAAGTAGCGTGCGTGCGTGGCGCCAGTGCAGCAAGCGCCCGATGATCGGAACTCGCAGTAGATCAAACTGACGTGAATCAGTGCGTGGCACGGATGGAAGTTGAGATGGTTTTGTCGCCAACGCTTATCAGCCCGGTTGGACTCCTTTGACGGCTAACTGCTTTTCCAGTTTCTCGCCATTTGCCAGCGCTACGTGAACCAGGATCATCCAGTCGCCGCTCATCGAAAAATCAAGCGTCGCGCGGTACCTGCCGGGCGCAGTTTCCTGGGCCGTACTGAATGACGGCGCCATGCCCGCATGCGTCATGTTCCCCTCGAGGCGGACGCTGGCTCCGCTGATTGGGTTTCCAGCACGGTCAGAGATCTTCAAAATGACAGCGGCAGGGCCGACGCGCGGGGGCTGAGGAGAAATCTCGTAGTCAATCGATAGCGCCGTTTCGCGAGCGCTCGATCCGGCTTTGTTACAGCCGGCAGGGAACAGGAGACACGACAAAGCGAGGACGAAAATTTGGAGTGCGCCGACAGAGCGGTAGGCGGGTCCCCGTGCGGGCAGCCCGCGTGGGGTGCTGGAGCGACAACGGCGCTTTGGATCGCAAGTTTTGAATTGGCACGACATGAACCCAAAGCGCCGTCGTCGCTACGCTCTGCCGGCGCACTCCAAAAGTTCAAGCAGCGGCCGTTTGCAACGACTTTTGCCTAACGGCGCACGTGCAGGCGGCCTGCTCTTCTCCCTGCGGTGGAAACATGTGGTAGTACATCGCAATCACCATTGGGATAAAAACAATCGCGTTATAGAAGAGGTGAATCTCCACACGGTTTTTTGGGAAAGCCATCTGCAGGAAACTCACCGGAACCGGTGAGCCATTCAGGTTGTGGTGCAAGACCACCTGACTCTGCAGCAGTAAGTGTTCAATGTGATGCCAGAACTGGATCACCAGCGCCACCGTCCACCACTTATGAGAAGTCCCGGTAAATCCCTTACGCAGAATCCAGAGAAACACCAGCATCACCAGCGCATACCCGTAATGCAGCACCTCGGAACTCACTAACCAGGGGAAGAACAGTCCCAGAAATCCGCCGGCCTTTGGTCGCGGCCAACCCATTAGATAGATCTGCACTGCCTGAGCAAGATGCTCCGCCCAGTGGGCAAGCACGATCATCATAAAGAACTGCAGCGAGCGCTTATGCCATTGGTTGTTCAGTTTCGCGTAGAGACTCGCATCATTTGCGACTGACACATGACCGATTCCCCTGGTTGATGCAGCCATGGAAGAAGCCTCCAAAGGTTGAGATAGATCCAACAAAACTGCCGCGTGAGCAGGAATCTTACGATAGCGACTATTCAGAATCAAAGACTTCACGCCCGGATAGTGATCTAATTTCCGTTTAGAGACATGCCTTGCCCGCTGGTGCCTGTCAGAAATTGGATTCACATTTATTAGCGTTGCGTCGGCGGGCAACGCCCGCCTCTAACACGCAGTGGCCTAGTTTCAATTCTCTGCGCTAACTCAGCGTGCTCGGCGCCTCCGCGGTGAGCGTGCTTTCGGCAAGATTCACCGCCGAGCCGCAGAGAACGCCGAGGTAGACGCAGAGAATTGAAACTAGGCCACTGCCCCCTAACAGGCTGCTGAAAAAAAAGGTGTATAGATCAAAGAATCCCGCGCGATCCACGAAGTCACACGAACGAACACGAAATAACACGAAGAAAACCGCACCGTTTTCGTGTGAGTTCGTGCTGCTTCGTGTAATTTCGTGGATCGTAATCACTTTTTCAGCAGGCTGCTAAACGAAGAATCGAGAATCAAAGTCTATTGCTCGCCGATTTGATAGACGGCCGTGTCGGGATGATAGATACGCCAGTCGAACCAGTAGTCCTCGAGCATGGCGACCTTTTTCAACTGGCGTCCCGCCAATGGCCCCGACGTAGCACGGCCTTCGAAGCTCCAAACACTCCCGGTTTCCGCGTCCAGCAGTTGGAAGCCCGCGGCCTTCGGCTTTGCCTCAGCTTTCGTCTCGTCCAGTCGCTTGAAAAACTCGAGCCGTCTGCCGTCCAAAGTTCTTTCGTAGGCGCGCACAGAGCGATTGTCTTCGCCGAGCACGACAACGATTGGGATTTCACCAACGAAGTCCATGATTGGGCTCTGCTTTTGCAACGCTGAGAATGGATAAGCCGTAGTCTTTGCGCCGAGCGTCAGGCCAATCACTAAAGCGCGCGGTTCAAGTCGGTGATCCTGATCGACTCCTTTGACGACGGGCGCGCGCGCCATTCGCTGCTCCCAGTCCTCGCCGGCGTATTCTTTCGCCGCCAGGATGCGCTCATCGGGTCGCAACACCCGACCCTCAGGCTGTTCGTTCTTCCACAAAGCGAACGAGATCTCGTCGTGAAATACACTCTTGAGTCGCTGCCCTTTCAACGGTCCGAGGATCGCTTCGCCGCTCACCTGCTGCCACCACGTGCCGGTCTCTTCATCGCGCATAATGAAGTTCTGGTTGTTGATTCCCGCCAGGTGAAAGTGCAGCACGCGTCCATCGATTGTTGCTTCCCACACCAGACCGGTGTGACAGAGCGTTCAATAAGTAGCCACTACATGGATGCCACCCACCGTGTCTGACACGACGTGGTGATAGGCCATGAGCCGAATAGGATAGGCCACCGCCTCGTTGCCAATCTTGATGGCGATGACGCGATCATTATCTTTGACAAAACCGGCTTCGCTCGCCTTTGCATAACTTGCATTAGGAAGCGGATTGAACATCCACTCGAAGTGGTTCTGACGAGCCAGCCAGGTGAGGGCCAAAGTGGGCAAGAGCGCAATCACGAGCAGGCCCTTCCGCCACCAGCGCGTGCCCCTCCACAACCAGATCAGTAACGCGAGGCTGGTTGCCGAAGCAAGCGGCGTCAAAAGAGGCGACCAGCGCCGCATCAGGTAGGAAATCTCCATGCTGCGAGGTGATTGGGGGCGAAATGGCATGATCAAGAAGACGGGGACAAGCACGATTGCCATTACCACAAACGTGAGAACACAGAGCGCGGCCCAGGCGATCCGTCGTCTTGTGCGCGTCTGATTCGACCAGCGGAAAGAGGTACCGTCCATTGAATTATCCCTCATTAGATTTCTGGCGATCTCAACGGTAGTGGGTCATATACAACGTTAACTTGATACAGAACCCGGAGCGGTAGCGACGGGATGCTGTTGCTCAATCGAGTGTACTATCCGGTCGCTACCGCTCCCGGTTCTGTAACGCACCGGTCTCAATAATCTCCTGGTTATTTCCATCATCCTGTGGTTTCTTAGTTTCCCTTTGCGGCTTCGTTTCTTTGCGATCTTTGCGTGAACCTATCGTCCAAATACAAAACATCTCACGCAAAGGCCCAGGAGGCAAAGGCGCAAAGACTGAAGTAAGACAGGATTCTGTCACTCAATTGAGTGTCCTATCCGGTCGCTACCGCTCCCGGTTCTGTAACGCGGTCGCGCCTCTAATTTCAAAACGAAACCCGCAGCCCAAACTGGATCTCGCGCCCCGGCGTCGCCGCTTCAGTGATCGTGCCAAACTGCGGCGTGTTCACAAATCGATTTGGCGTTCCGAGATTCGTGTGATTCAGCGCGTTAAAGGCCTCGGCGCGAAGCTGAAACTTGATTGTCTCAGTCACGGCGAATTCGCGCTGCAAAGCGAGATCGAGAGTTTGCATTCCCGGTCCATAAACCGAATTGCGTCCCACATTGCCAAAGGTAAAGGCGGCCGGCGTGGAAAAAGCAGCGGGATTAAACCACGCACTCGCTGTCCCCGTGCCGGAACCGTAGATCGGCTGCCCGGTATAGTTGGCGCGGATTGGATTTTCACCGAGCAACGTGCCGGCGTTCGCCGTATCGCCAAACACCGAGATAGTCAGTGGAAATCCGCTTTGAGCTTGATAGACCGTGGAAAGGCGCCAATCCCTTGTGAGGGTGTGCGCAAATCCTTTGTCGTGCCAGGCCGGTAAGTCGAAGACAGCGCTCAGCGCAAAGCGATGCCGGATGTCGCACGCGAGCCCTTTCTCCAACTTGAGATTTGAATTGTCCTGTGGCGCTGCAGACTCAAACATCGGCGAGCGAAAGTCCGGCGCGTCACTCAGATTCTTGGCGAACGTGTAGTTCGCCAGCACCGTCCAGCCACGGGAAAAACGCCGCCGCAAATTTACATAACCTGCGTCGTACCAGCTTTGAGCGGAGTTCTCCAGGAGGTTAATACCGCTGACGGGAAAGGTAGTGCTGAGCACCGTAATATTGACCGGCAAAGTCACGCCAGGCACGAAAGCCAACGTCTTGAACGGTCGACGAGGACCGATAGCTCCGGGGCCGGGAGCCGCGTTATTAATCAGGTGCGAACGCTGCAGATGGACGCCGTGCGAGCCCAGGTAACCGAACTCCAGAGTAGTCGCCTGGCCCAGACTCTTTTCAATCGAACCGCTCCACTGCTGGATATATTGGGGCGGTGGATTTGATTCGAAAGCGGCGAAGCTCACCGTGGTTTGGCCCAGTACCGCGGGCGCAAAATTGAAATGACTGGCGACAATGCCGGCGGCCGGGGTGAAGTTATCGCTCTGTTGCGTCTCAGGGAATATATACGGCACGTTGTGTCGCTGGTTGCACCAGGTGTTCATGTCCACGGGTGTGAAGAAGATGCCATATGCCGCGTGGACCACCAGGCCGTACCTGGGGATGTGATGCGAGATGCCGGCGCGCGGCGCGAAGTTGAGCTTGTTGGGAAACATCAAGCCTTCCGGATAACCCTGCTGACCGCCGATGAAAACCTGGGGCACGCCGTTCTGGAAAGTAAGATTCGAATTCGGATAGCGAATGTCCCGCAACGGACTCATGAATTCATAACGCACTCCGATCTGAATCGTCGTGTTGCGACTCACCTGGAAGCTGTCCTGGACAAACGCGTCTGCATACCACTGGCGCAATTGCATCTGCGGAATCCCTACCTGACGCTGCTTAACGGCAGGCAGGCCAAGCAACATACTGGCAAGCGCCGAGCCGGTGCTGTCGTTAGTCGCCGTCCGCGTGGTAAAGCCGTTAGTGAACTGGTAGTAGCCGCGATTTTGGAAGAAGCCCCACATGGGCCAGATGTAATTGCGATAGCTGCCGCCGAACTTGAGACTGTGACGCCCAAGTTGCCAACTCATCGAGTCGCGCGCTTCCAGAGTGGTGTCCCAGGCGTGCATCGGCGTGGCCGCGAACGTGTCGCCCATGCCTGAGTAACCTTGCGCGTTGAACCAGGGCGCGCCAAATGCCCCCTTGCCGCCAAAGCCTACTCCCTGAATTCCCAGTTCGGTGACGATGTCGTTATTTTCGCTGTTCTCAGAAGAGCGATGCATCGCCAATCGGGAAAAGGTTATGGCCGCGATGTTCACGATTCGTGGGTTGATGATGCGCGTCCAGGCAACACTGCCTTGCTGTGCCAGATTGTCATGAAGCGCGCCAAAGCCCGGCAGGTTTTGCGGCATGAAACCGTGCTCGCCGCTCACCGAATAGCGCGCCGCCAGGCTGTCGCCGCGCGGCAGTACCTGATCAATGCGAAAGGTACCCTGGTCAGTTACGTGGCGTTCATTACGCACGTCTGTGTAGTTGTTGCAATCCACGCCTGCGCCAACCACTGTCGGTGTTCCCATCATCGTCATGCCGCAGCCGTTCATCCCCATGTCGACGTTCGGTCGCGGTGTATATTTTTGCAGAACCAACTTTGCCGCCGGATTGATCAGATTCGTGGGAATCATGTTGTTCATAAAAGGGTCGCGGATGATCTGGGGATTGCTCGGGCTGATCGGTCTCGTCGGATCAAAGGTGGGATTCGGATGCGAGCTGAACGGATTGTAGATAGTGACGCCGCTCATGCTGAAGTCACCGCTGATTTCGTCGGCTGTCGGCACCGTGTCAATCATCGTCACGGCTTTTGTGTGACGCAAAGCTTCATAGTTGCCGAAGAAGAAAGTTTTGTCTCGGATGATTGGACCACCAATCGAGCCGCCGAAATTGTTCTGAACGAGAAACTTTGATCCCATGTCGTTGAACGTGTGCGCATCAAGCGCGCCGTTGCGCATGAACTCGTACACGGTGCCGTGATATTGATTGGTTCCCGCGCGGGTCACGATGTTGACCTGGCCGCCGCCTGCGCCCCCCATCTCTGCCGAGTAACTACCAGTCTGCACTTTGAATTCCTGCACCGCGTCAGGCGACGGACTCAAGCTTAGCGTGTTGAAAGTTGGATCCGTGTCGGTGGTCCCATCCAGCAGAAAATAGTTTGCGTTCGGGCGCGCTCCGCCGATGGTCACGGACGATCGCTGGCCAGGGCGCCAGTACAGTGGATTCATGTCGCCCCGTTGGGCGCCATGACCGATATGTGCGCCAGGAACGGTGAGCACGAGATCGATCAACATGCGGCCGTTAAGCGGAAGATTCTGCACTGACGCACGGTCGACGACTTCACCGATACTGGCGTCGGTGGTATGTAACACTGCCGAGCCTCCGCTCTCAACGTTCACTGTACTGTTCAGCGACGTGAGCTTGACGTTTACATCCAGGGTCATCTGCTGGCCCACTTCAAGCGTCAAGTTTTGGGTGAGCGGTGCAAAGCCCGTGGCCTGCACGGTGAGCTTGTAGTCGCCCGGCAGCAACCCGGTCACTTGAAATACTCCCTGTTCGTTGCTGGTGACCTGGCGTGCGGCGTGGGTGCTCTCTGAAACCAGTTGCACCGCGGCGCCCGCTACCGCTTGCTGCTGCGGATCGAAAACGGTGCCGCTCAGGTTCGCGTAGTTGCTTTGGCCAAGAGCCGTTGTCGAACCCAACAGAAGAAATAGGAACAGAGGGAGCGGAATCAGCCTGCGCATAAAAAGTCACCTCCAGGTCGAGCCGTGAACGATTGGTCTATTGCCGACGAATCTCCAAGCTTTTCGTGAGAACGAGCGCTGTACTTCGAACGGCACGGTTACACGCGCGTGCGTTCGTCGCCGCTTCAACCGGATGGTCGAAGCCTTGGGAATCCCGAGAACGATGACTCACCGTACTTTGGTATGGAACTGCAACAAAGCCCGGGAAGAAACCCAACCTTCTTTCGAATCAATCAAACTCAAAAAAGTAGGCGTAATACACAACGGGAGTCCCGAGACTAACAGGAGTTGTGATCTTTGTAATGCCCCGGAGGTTGGGCTCAGGTACCAAACTTTTGTTGGAGACGGGAAGTGTCCGACAAACTTCAGTTTGTCGCTGATGTTCGTACCATAGACTTCATTAGCATAGACTTCAGTAGCATAGACTTCAGTCTGTGATTGTCTGCCAAGCAGTCGCAGTCAATTCAATTTGTCGAAAAATACGAGCAGGCGAAGCGTTGCGTCTGTAAACACGTCTGGGAATCTGAAGTTGTGAGCTGATGTTGCCAACGACAAACTGAAGTTTGTCGGACGTTGTTAGAGATGGACCAGCCCGCGCTGCAGCGCTGTGGTGGCGGCCTGCGTCCGGTCGGTCACGCCCAGTTTGCTGAGCAGGTTATTGATATGACTTTTTACTGTTGCCTCGCTAATATTCAACGTCGCACCGATTTCCTTGTTGCTGTTACCACGTACGATTAGTTCGAGCACCTCCATCTCTCGGGCAGTCAACTCGGAGGTGGTCATTCTCTCAGCGAGCCTTTCGGCGATTGCCGCAGGGATCCGGCGCGCTCCTGCGCACACAGCCCTGATCGTGCTCTCCAATTCCTCGAAGAAGACATCCTTGAGCAGGTATCCTTTTGCTCCTGCTTGCAGCGAGCGGTAGATATCTTCGTCACCGTCGTAGGTGGTCAAAACGATCAGACGCGCCTCTGGGAACTCGCGGCGAATGGTCGTGATGGCTTCAACGCCGCCGACGACCGGCATCCGCAGATCGATCAACGTGACGTCCGGTTTGTGCTCGCGATACAAGTCGATGGCCTGCTGTCCGTTGATTCCTTCGGCGATTACTTCCATATCGGCGACAGTATTAATCAAAGCGACAAAGCCCTGCCGCACGACCGCCTGATCGTCGATTACCATGACGCTGATTTTGCGGTTAGTCACGAGTGATCCTAATTTATGTTTTCCGCGGTTTCTAGCTCAAGCGGTCATCACGAGTCACGAGTCACGAGTCGCGAGTCATCGGCTTTCGTCTTTGCGTCTTTGCCCCTTTGCGCCTTTGCGTGAAATACCAATCGTTACAGCCACTCGCCAACAGGATCCAAAAAGCATTTCACGCAAAGACGCAAAGACGCAAAGAGCAGGCTCTAAAAAACTTGTCCGTTTAGACAGGGCACTTGTGCCCCTCGATGCGACGGCGGACAAGTCCGCTATCTAAACGGAGTTTGGTGATCAATCGAGCGCTGAATTCTCCGACTGAACTATTACCCGCTGATCGGCACGTCAACCACGACCTCCGTGCCCGATCCATTCCCGCTGTGGATCGACAAGGTACCACCAATTTGCGTTGCGCGCTCGCGCATGCCGACTAGTCCAAAGTGACCTGATCGTCCACTGCCCGCTGCCTGACTGTCAAACCCCTTGCCGTCGTCGCGAACGGTGAGGCGCACGCGCCGGGCATCAAAAACAAGATTTACAAAGATGTGCTGAGCCGACGCGTGCTGCACGGCGTTATTAATCGCTTCCTGGCCGATGCGTAATAAATTGTCTTCAACCGCTGTCGTCAAGGGACGGAATGTTCCGCTGACCTCGACTTGAATATCGACTGCGGTTTCGGCGCCAAGCCGCTGCGCTGTCTCGCTCAAGGCCGCCGACAAATCTTTGTTTTCCAAAGCCTGCGAGCGCAGGGCCCAGACATAGCGGCGCGCCTCGGCGATGCCATGACGAACCAGCAGGCGCACGCGATCCAGATGAGTGCGGGCGACCTCAGCCTCAGGCGGCAAGGTGCGAGCGACTACTTCCAATTGCACTGAGATGCCGAGCATTTCCTGCGCCAGGTTGTCATGAATCTCACGAGCGATTCTGGTTCGCTCAGCCAGCACGGCGCCAAATTGTGTCTCAATACGGTGGACGCGCAGGCGATAGAGTTGCCAGGCCAGCAGCGCCAGGGCCAGAAACGTCAGCCCATAAAACCAGTAGGTTTGGTAGAAATAGGGTTTTAGATAGAGGCTGAAGGACGCGCCTGTCTGGTTCCAAACGCCGTCGTTGTTGCAGGCGATTACCTGGAACCGGTAGTTGCCTGGCCGCAAATTCGTGTAGTAGGCAATGCGGCGCGTTCCCACATCTATCCAGTCCTTGTCAAAGCCTTCCAGTTTGTATTTGAAGCGCACTCTGTCCGGCGCCACGAAGCTCGGCGCAGTGTAAAGAAAATCAAATCGCGACTTGCCCGGTGGCAATTCGATCTGCGGGCCGTTCGTGATCGATTGATCGTCGATGCGAATTTCCTCGATCACCACCGGCGGCGGCTGTTCGTTAAACTTGATTCGATCCGGGTCGATCAAAGCCACACCCTTGATGGTGGCGAACCAGAGTTTCCCGTCGCTCCCTCGCCACCCGGCCGGATCGCCGCCGCCGCTGCACTCGCGAGTCATCATGCCGTCAGCGGTGCCGTAGGAGATCGGCGTGATAGAAGTTACTTTGCCAAGAGCAAACTCTTCGAGCTCCTGCTTCGCGATCCGGTAAATTCCCTGACGACAACCGAGCCAAAGATTATTGCTGCGGTCTTCCAGGACTCGATAGACGAAGTCGTCCACCAGACCCTGGCGCGTTGTGTAAGCCGTCAGGCGGCTGTCCTTCCACCGATTGAGTCCGCCACCCGCAGTACCGATCCAAAGAACGCCGTCGCGATCTTCATACAGTGACGTGATTGAGTCGGAGCCCAGACCATCTTTCGTGGTGTAGTTCGTGAACTCTTCGTTGCGGAATTTGCTCAAGCCGCCAAGGGTTCCAATCCAAAGATCTCCACGAGTGTCGGCGAGAATGGCGCTGACAAAATCGTTCGGCAGACCATCGGCCTCAGTGAACGTTTTTCGTGTGCCATCCTTCAGTCGCGTCAAACCTCCGCGTGTGCCGACCCAGAGATTACCGGCGTGATCGGCCCCGATGGATCGGACAAAGCTATTGGCCAAACCATCAGCCGGTGCGTAATTTGTGAAGCGGCCATTGCTGAAACGACTCAAACCTTCAGTAGTCCCGGCCCACAGATCGCCGCGAGCATCGCCGTATAACGCCAGCACCGAGTTGCTCGGCAAGCCGTCCCGCGTTGTGTAGGTTGTGAGTTTCCCATTTTGCAGCAGGCTCAAGCCGCCGCCGTCAGTGCCGATCCAGAAATTCCCCGTGTGGTCCTCGTAAATCGACTTGACGAGATCGCTGGAGAGCCCGTTCGTTACAGTGTACGTCGTGAACTTTGTATCCTTGAGTAGATTGACGCCGCCGGATTCCGTGCCGACCCAAAGGTTTCCTTCGCGATCCTCGAGCAGGCAAAGCACCGTGTTGGTCGCCAGGGCATCCTTGTCGTTGAATCCTTTGAAGCGATCATTCTGGAAGCGACTAAGACCACCCGCGGTGCCGACCAGCAGAGTGCCCTCGCGGTCGGCATAGAGGGCCATGATCCGGTCACTGGGCAAGCCGTCACGCGTAGTGAAGGTAGTGAAGCGGCCGCCGCTGAATGAACTTAAGCCGGAGAGAGTGCCGAACCACAACCTTCCGTTGCGGTCCTGCTGAATCGATCGGACGCTGTTGCTGCCCAAGCCATCGCGTACGGTGTAGTTCGCAAACTTGCCGTCCTTAAGTCGGCCCAACCCGTAAGGCGTGCAGATCCAAAGTGCGCCTTCAGCATCCTCGAACAACGCCTGGATGCTGCCCCCGATCAATCTCTCTTTAGTAGTGAAGGTGGTGACGGTGCCGCCCTTGAAGAGTCCCAGTCCCGTGGCCGTAGCTACCCACAAGTTGCCTTCGCGATCTTCGTAGATCGCCTGGATGGTATTGCTCGGCAAACCTTCGTCGGTAGTAAAGGCCGCGAACTTTCCCTCAAAAAATCGCACCAGTCCTTCGGCGGTGCCAATCCATAACGCCCCCTTGGTATCTGCCAGCAGTGAGCGAATGTAGTTGCTCTTGAGCTGTGAAGTATTCTGCTTGTTAAAGACTGTGAATTTTATGCCGTCAAAACGAGCGAGACCTTCCTCGGTGCCGATCCAGATATAGCCATCGCTGGTTTGCGCGAGTGCGTGGACGGTGTTTTGCGGCAGACCATTCTCAGTTAGCCACGCCTCATGCCTGAACTGAGCCAGGTCTCTAACCGGGTCAAGACCGAGAGCCGTTCCGCACCAGACGAGCAGCAGCAGACAGAGATGACCAAGCCGGCGAGACGTCAACTGATGAACATGCTTTGCTGAGCTTGTGGGATTGCTGAATGGCATGCTGATGAAAAAGCGGAGTGGTGACGTCTCTCATTCACACCGTCGCTTTTGAGACTGCGTTGAAACTCTGTTCGCGGCTCTGCCGCCCGATGTGCGGAAGGGCTGTGCCCTTCCGGCTACAGCTTGTTGGTCTAAGGGGCTACGCCCCAATTTCAGGATGTCGCGGTTTTGTACAAGTTCGGGGGCGGAGCCCCGAGTTCGAATAGCTCTAGCCCGGAAGGGCATAGCCCTTCCGCACATCGGGCGGCAGAGCCGCGACCCGGATTCCACAGACCGTCCTTAAGCCGCGGTGTAAACTCAAACTTGAACAGTTTCGAAAACCAACTGATATCGACTGCGCAGAATACTGTAGCATTCTCTCTGGGCCTTGTAATCATTCGGTAAGGCTTCACTCGTCCCCCTTTTCTCATCTCCTTCACTCATCGCTTCTCTCATCGCTTTCACTCATCACCTCACCGTTTAGATAGCGGACTTGTCCGCCGTCCGAGCGCGGGGCACAAGTGTCCTATGTAAACGGACAACTTGATAGCCCTCCCTGACGGTCGGGCTTCTGCCTGGGGTACGATGCCAAGCAGAAGCCCGCGCGTTAGCAAGGGCTTTCTCTGGCGCACGGACTTCCGGCTAATGCAACAAACCTCGAGTTGTTACTTGAAACTAACTTCAACATAGAATTACCCTACGAGGGGGCACCGATTCGCTCTTTCCCAAACCGGTGTTGCTCAGCTAATATTGGTTTGTTGTAAGGCCAGACATAAGTCGTTTCAGTTGCGTGCCGTCGCCGTAGGGCGTTATCGTTTTCGGTTGCTTGCAGGAGATCACAGTGCGGAAGAATCTATGGCGAACGCTGATCCTTTTCGGCCTGCTGGTTGGCGTTGCTCTCTGTGTAATTGAGTGGCGCGCAGACGGTGGGGTCGCTTCCGCGCAAACACCTTCGGAGTCAGACTCCATTTTCGCAAAATCAATTCAGCCTTTCTTCGCGAACAATTGTTTCGCTTGTCACAACGACGAGCGACAGACTGGCGATCTGAGCCTCGAGTCTTTCAAGACGGCCGCCTCGCTCAGCAAAGATCGAGGCACGATGAAATTGATTCTTGAAAAGCTGAATACTGGCGCCATGCCGCCGCCGAAAATGCCGCGCCCGAAACCAGAAGACATCGCCCCGGTAACCCAATGGCTTTCCCAACAACTGGCCGCGGAACCGGTCAAGGGCAACACGCCTGCCGAAAAAACAAAATCGCCGGAAGTGAGCTCCGGCCGCGTGACTGCTCGCCGTCTGAACCGGGTCGAGTACAACAATACCGTACGGGATCTGCTCGGAGTCGATCTGCAACCGGCGGATGATTTTCCCCAGGATGATTCCGGCTATGGCTTTGACAACATCGGCGCTGTGCTGTCTCTGTCTCCGGTGCTGATGGAAAAGTATCTGGCGGCGGCGGAAAAGATCTCGCGCACTGCCATCTTTGGTGTCGCGCCGCTCAAGCCGACACTGGTCCGGTTGCGCTCACCCGAACGAAATCAGCCGCCGCAACTGACGCCGCTCACTGATTATGACTTGACGGGTCTAACGCTGCCGAACGCAATTCACACCACCTATCGTTTTCCGGTCGACGGCGAATACGTGATCCGGGTTCACCTGGGCGGCGAGCGACCGGCTGGATCAGAACCGATTCAGGTTGCCGTCTGGCTTGATGGCAAATTGATCCAGACTGCCCGTTTCGATCCGGCAAAGGGCGCCTCGTTTCAGGATGCGGCAGAGCGACAGGAGCTTTGGGGCCTGATGCAGGAATTCAGGATGAAGGTCGGCGCAGGCGATCATTGGCTGGCGGCTTCAATCCAGCACCTGTATGAAGGTCTGCCCGTTAGCTACAACGGTCCGAATCCATCCAAGCTGCCGGTGCCGGCGATGCCGCCATTCAAGCCGCCGCCCGACCTGACGCCGCAGGAGATCGAGAAACTGAAAAAGGAAGTAGAAAAGCGCCGCGCCGAGAAGATCCCGGCAAACAGCGCCCGGATCGGTTCGCTGGAGTTGGGTGGTCCATACGCGGTTACGCAGGGACCTCCGGCAGAGAGCCTGAAGAAGATCTACGTCTGTGGCCATCTGAACGGTCAGCACCGGCCAGGCTGTGCCCGCCTGATCGTTGAACGTCTGGCCCACCGCGCCTACCGGCGTCCCGTAACGCCGCAGGAAGTCGCGCAGTTGACCGGACTTGTCGCCGACGTGCAAAGAGACGGGGGATCATTTGAAGAGGGACTGGCGACCGCGATTCAGGCAATCCTGCTCTCGCCGCATTTTCTCTTCCGTATCGAACGCGCTCCAGTTAAGCCGCTGCCGGTTGCGGCCACGGGCTCATTGAATCAGCACGAGTTGGCTTCGCGGCTTTCTTACTTTCTTTGGAGCAGCATGCCGGATGATGCCCTCCTGGCCGCGGCGGATCGACATCAACTGGCCCAGCCGGCGGCGTTAATGGCGCAGGTGCGTCGTATGCTGCTGGATCCGAAAGCGCACGCGCTGGTCGAGAACTTTGGCGGACAGTGGCTGCAGGTGCGCAAGCTCGAATCCGTTAAGCCGGATCGCAAGCGCTTTCCTGAATTCGACGAATACCTGCGTCTGTCGATGCGCCGAGAGACGGAGATGTTTTTTGAAAGTATCGTGCGCGAGGACCGCAGCATTCTGGATTTCCTTGATGCCAACTACAGCTTTCTGAATGAGCGTCTGGCGCGTTTGTACAATGTGCCGAACGTGCAGGGATCAGAATTTCGCAAGGTCCAGTTCGCGCCTGAGGCGCATCGCAACGGCCTGTTGGGCCAGGCCAGTGTGTTGACGATCTCTTCGTACGCCAACCGCACCTCGCCGGTGCTGCGAGGCAAATGGGTGCTCGAGAATCTGGTCGGCGCGCCGCCGCCACCGCCGCCTCCGGACGTGCCGAATCTCGACGAAGCCAAAATCGGCTCTTCGTCATCAATGCGCGAGCAACTGGAGCTGCATCGCAAGAACGCCATCTGTGCGTCGTGTCACACGCGGATGGACCCTTTGGGATTCGGGCTGGAAAACTTTGACGCCATTGGCGGCTGGCGCACAAAGGATGGACAGTTTCCGATCAACGCTTCGGGTACCTTGCCGGACGGCAGATCATTCGACGGCCCTCAGGGCCTGGAGACAATTCTAAAAGGGCAACCGGACGCGTTTGCTGAATGCCTGACGCGCAAGCTGCTCATCTACGCATTGGGTCGAGGCCTGGAGCCTGCTGACGATCCGGCAGTTAAGCAAATCGTGAAGAGTGTCGGGATGAACAATTATCGCTTTTCCAGTTTGATTCTGGGGATCGCAAACAGCGAGCCATTTCAAAAGCGGAGAACATGAGTTATATGTAACGCATGCTGTCAGCTTGCGCGTCCGTCGAATGCCATTCATTCAGCGCAAACTAACGGTTTGCGTTGCATGAGCCAGAGTCAGCACGCCGACGAAACGAGAGAACGGGATATGGTTTTTACTAACAAGCAACTGCCGAGGCGCACTTTTCTCCAGGGGTTGGGGACGTTGGTTGCTTTGCCCATGCTGGACGCAATGGTTCCGGCATTTGCGCGCGGCAACAGAGTTGATTTGAAAGCTCCGGTGCGCATGGCCTTTGCTTACGTGCCTAACGGCATCGTGATGAAAGACTGGACGCCGGCGGCGTTTGGTAAAGACTATGCTTTCACTCGGATCCTAAAACCGCTCGAATCTCTGCGAGAGGATCTGTTCGTTCTCTCGAATCTGGATTCTCATACCGGCAACGCCCTGGGCGATGGACCAGGAGATCACGCGCGCGCCGGCGCCTCGTTTCTCACCGGCGTTCATTGTCGCAAGACTGCGGGTGCTGACATTCGCGGGGGCGTGTCCGTGGATCAGGTCGCCGCGGCAAAGCTCACGGGTGTGACGCGGTTCTCTTCACTTGAATTCGGCTGCGAAGATTCGCGCACCGTTGGCGACTGTGACTCAGGTTACAGTTGCGCCTACACGAATAGTCTGTCCTGGCGTACGCCGCAGACGCCGATGCCGCCTGAGGTCAATCCGCGCGCAGCCTTTGAGCGCTTGTTCGGATCTGAAGATCTCAGTCTCGACCCGCAAACGCGGGCACGGCGCGCAAAGTACCGCAAAAGCATTTTGGATCTGGTGAGCGAGGACACGCGCAGTCTGGTCAAGACTCTTGGCCCCGCGGACCGTCGCAAGATGGATGAGTACTTGTTTTCCGTGCGAGAGGTCGAGCAGAGGATCACGAGCGTTGAGAAAGACCCGCGCCGGCCGCCTCCAGGGATCGATAAGCCCGAGGGAATTCCGTTCGAATTTCCTGAATATGCAAAACTGATGTGTGATCTGCAGGTGCTTGCTTTCCAGGCGGATCTAGCTCGCGTTGCCACCCTGGTGATCGGACGAGAAGGCAGCAATCGCGTCTATCCGGAGATCGGCATCAGCGATCCGCATCATCCCCTGACGCATCATCGGAACAACCCCGAGTGGATCGACAAGGTTACGCGCATCAACACCCTGCACGTCGAGTTGTTTGCTTATTTCCTGCAGAGACTCAAAGCAACCAGCGACGGCGACGGCACGCTGTTGGACCACTCGATGCTTGTTTATGGCAGCGGCATCGCCGACGGCAACAAGCATACTCACGAAGCGCTGCCCGTGCTGCTTGCAGGTCGTGGCGGCGGCACGCTGAAACCAGGCAGGCACCTCACTTATCCTGCCGGCACTCCGATCACTAACCTGTACTTGTCGATGCTGGATCGTATGGGAGTGCGGCCTGAGAGCATCGGCGACAGCACCGGCCAGCTTAACCAACTTGAAGAGCTGTGAGCATCTTGCGGCTAAGGCCACGGTTTTCTTTGCCTGCTTTTGCGCCTTTGCGTGAAACTCTTCGTTCCAAGTTATGACAATTAAGATAGAGAAGACTCTTCACGCAGAGGCGCAAAGCACGCTAAGTTTGTCTGATCGATCTGAGGCCTCGCCTTGCTAGTGTGATATCGGATCTTGTCACTTCTCGATGCGTAAACTCCTGATCGCGGTCTTACTGATCATCATCCTCGGCATCCTGTCCTTTCTCTTGTTCCGATACATTTTCAGACCTCCTCCGAAAACGCCCCTCGGCTGGCGCGCGCGGGTGACGACGATTGCGGGTGATGGCTCACCAGCTTTCCGTGATGCGGCTCCGGCAAAACAATCTGCGTTTGCCGATCCATTCGGCATTGCGATCTCATCCGAAGGAACGATTTATGTCTCGGACGCAGGCGAGAACAATTGCATTCGGAAACTCGCCGCGGATGGAACCGTGAGCACACTAGCGGGCAGAGATGGAAGCGGTGGCGAAGGGTACGCCGACGGGCCGGGCATGCAAGCAGCTTTCAACACGCCTTCGGGTCTGGCGGTGGATGCGACTGGTAATGTCTACGTCGCCGACACGGGCAATAACCGCATCCGCAAAGTTGACCCACAGGGAATAGTCTCCACAGTCGCAGGCGACGGAACCGCCGGATACGTCGACGGTCCCGCGGCCCAGTCGCGATTCGATGCGCCAATTGGCGTCGCGGTCGACTCAAAAGGCAACGTCTATGTCGCCGACTCGTACAACGATCGCTTGCGGAAGATTACACCCAGTGGGGAGGTCAGTACGATTGCCGGCGCCGGCGGCCCGGGCTATGCGGATGGTGACGCGAAGGAGGCGCTCTTTGATACTCCATGTGCGATTGTGGCGGCCGCGGACGGAGCATTGATTGTCGCGGACACGGGTAACAATCGGCTGCGCAAGATAAGCGCGGATGGGAAAGTAACAACGTTGCCCCTGGCGTTTCCTCCTGAGATCAATCCCGGCGATCTGGCAAAGCCGTTAGGCCTGGCGCTGACGCACGATGGGTTCCTCTACGTGACGGAATTGGATCGAGCCCGCGTCGTGCAGGTCGCTCCCGATGGGGCGGCTCACGTCGTTGCCGGCGGCGGCCCGGGATACGCCGACGGTTTGGAGGCGGCTCGCTTCAACCAACTTACCGGAGTAGCCGTCGATCATCGCGGGGATCTCTACGTTGCCGACAGTGGCAACTACCTTGTGCGCAAACTATCGCAAGCCAACGCTTCCAAAGCAGCTCTTCAGCCTGCACCTGCGGCGAGCGAGCCGCTGCCGCGTCTGACCAGCACAACCCTGGGCCAAACGTCTCTTCTGTGGCCGCTGGATCCGCAGCAGCGTCCGCATGAGGTGGTGGCGACGATGGGTGAAGTGCGCGGCAGTTTCGATTCGACTGACAGTCGCGATCACCTGCACAGCGGACTGGACATCTTCGGCGCCTATGGCGACGTTGTGCGCGCCGTGCGTTCAGAGAAGGTGCTCAGTCCGCTGGCAAACTGGGGCTTTGGCTCTCTGAATGAGGGATTGAGAGTGGGAGTTATTTCCTACATACACATTCAGGTGGGTCGCGATACCGAAGATAAGCTGTTTGCTGATACGCGCTTTAGACCTGTCAACGGCAATGACGGCAAGCTCCAGCGCGTGCGCGTCAGACGCGGGACGCGCTTTCGCGTGGGTGACAAACTGGGCACAATCAACCGCATGTATCACGTGCACCTGAACGTTGGACCACCGGGCACTGAGATAAATCCACTCTCACTTTTGCCGGTTGGCTTCAGCGATCGTGTGGCGCCGCAGATCGAGCACGACGGCATTCAACTCTTTGACGAAACCGGTGTGCGGCTGGTGGAAAAGCGATCGGGCAGGCTGCTGGTTAGTGGACGTCTGCGTATCGTAGTCGATGCTTTTGATCGCACGGACATGAATGCAAGCCGTCGACGACTCGGTCTCTATCGCCTTGGCTATCAGATTTTCAAACCTGATCAGACGCCCGCTCCAGGCTTCGCTGAGCCGCGCATCAACCTCGTGTTCAATCGGCTATCGGCTGACCGGGAAGCGACGAAGCTCATTTATGCGGAACAGAGTGGTATCACGGTGTACGGTAGCAAAATCACCAGATTCCTCTATGAAGTGACTAATACGGTTCGCGATGGGCGCGCCAGCCGCGGCCTCTGGGACACCTCCGCGCTGCCAAGCGGCGACTACACTTTGCGGATCATCGCTGCCGACTACACTGGCAACGAAGCGCAGGAAGGCCGCGACGTTTTGATTACCGTGAAGTGACGAGTGAGTTAGTTGAATTTAGAGGCACCAAATTTGGAGTGCGCCGACAACGGCGGCGCTTTGGATTCGTCGGCAATTCCGAATCGCGAGAATCCAAAGCGGCGTCGCGCTTAACGCTTGCCGCCGCACTCCAAAATCCTCGGGTTCTTTATCCGTTGACTTCGACGAGTTTCAATCGCGACGTGAACCGCTTGAAATCGTAGTACCGCACGCTGATGCGATAGTGAACGTCTCTCTTGGGAAAGTGCAGTACGTCATCCGCGGAAGTCGCAGACGGGAAGCGCAGGTTTTCTACACGCAGATCCCTCGTGGTTTGAAAGACAGGGAAACGCTGTTTGCCGTGCGGCTCAGTGGTGCCGCGCAACTTCACAATCTGGAAAGTTGCTTTGTCGATCCAGACCAGACCCACGAAGAAACGCGCGCGCATGTTGTTCGCGTCGGGCTGTTGCCTGGGCGTGACAATGAGTTTGTACGCCGGCTGTCCATCGACGGTGTCCTCTCCCTGATAAATCAGGTTATAGGTATTCAGATCCGCTGCCTCGAGTCCGAGCAGTTGCGAGCCCGCTAAATCCTGAACGTCCTCTTTCGTGATCCTCATCTCCGTAATCGTAGACTTCGGGTGATGCAGCACCTGCTCGATACGTTCTCCGCGGTCGTTCAGCACAAAGAGAGAGTTGCGTATGTACTCGCCCGTTACCTCACCGTGCTCGCCGATGGTTTGCAGCACTACATCGCGTTTGAAGGAAAACTGGTTCAGCGTCTGGCGAAATTTGCTTTCGGCGTCGATGAAGCTCTTAATAATCAGGCCCTTACTGGGCAGCATTACCGGCGCTGAAGCGTCCTCGGGTCTGTTCTCTGAGCCGGCGCTTAGGTAACTAACCGCAGGGTGAGCGCGTGAGCCCTCAAGCTTCGTCGCTTGTTGTGCCTGCGCGGGCCAAAAACCCCAGGCCGCGGCCAGCAAGCCGAGCCTACCAAGTAGTACAGTGAAGGATCGTAGGTTTGGTCGATGCATAAGCAGCCTGAGCATGAGCTTCTAAGTGAGGAGGACTCGTTTTTCGGTGACCGGCTGGTGCTGATAGGCAATTGGCCTTTCGTCCGCTCCACTCTGTTTATCGGCAGCAGGAACCCGGGGCTTGAGTTCGGAGCTTAAGGCACCAAGCAGGATTTGCGAGCAGACTATTTGGGGGTGTCCGTCACCGGCAAGGCTGGCGCTCTAATTGGCCTGATTTGTAATGCAAACTGTTAGTTTGCGATGAGTGAATGGCTTTCAAACGCGCGCGCAAACTAACAGTTTTGCGTTACAAAGCAGGCACTCGCTGAGTTTCACAGGAGCGCAGAAAACAGCCCGGCCGGGTTATACTGTCTGTGATGCAGCGAGCAACCCTGTTAACGAGCTATGAATCTGAAGAAGCGTGACTGATGCGCCGTGCCGTTGGGTGGGACGTCAGTCAGCGATGAGACATCCCGACAACTCACGCCGCAAAACGGGATTTCACGAACTGATAGTTGGAAAACGCTCCTTCACGCGAAGCTGGCTGATTCCCCCAAAGTTCTCGAGATTTCCGTGGAAACACCCCCGACACTTACAATTGTCCGCATTAAGGAAAGTAGGTGCCAATTGAAAAGAATTATGTTTTTTCGTCTCGCGATTCTGACTGTCATGCTCGGAATCGCCTCACTCTCCTTCGCACAACAAACCAAAAGCTTTCCCAATATTAAGATCAAGAATTTCGGGCAGATGGATGAGCATTTTTATCGCGGCGCACAGCCTAAGGAGTCAGACTACAAAGACCTCGCGGCGCTGGGCGTGAAAACAGTAATTGACTTGCGAGACGAACCCACATCCTATGAAAAGAAGAACGTCGAATCTCTGGGAATGCACTACGTCAACATTCCGATGAGCGACACTTCCTACCCACGTTCGGACCAGATTAGCGCGTTTATGAAACTCGCAGTCGATCCGGCAACCGGCAAATTCTTCGTCCATTGCGCGGGCGGCCGGCACCGCACCGGAGTCGTGGGCGCAGTCTATCGCTTTAACCATGATCACTGGAACTATGACCAGGCTTATGCCGAGATGAAGACTTACGACTTCTACACTCGCTGGGGCCACGGAGCGATGAAGGACTTTGTCCAGGACTATTTCAAGCAGGGGAAGCCAACCGGGAATTCGACCACGACGCAAGCGGTATCGACAAAGGAACAGTAGCACTGGTACAGAACCGGGAGCGGTAGCGACCGGGTCGTTTAAGTTGAGGCCAAGGAGACATCAGCCCACAAGACCCGGTCGCTA
>Ga0179594_10000063_pt1 | contig 45345 bp, 27 predicted proteins | sample CZOMad1_1_08_16f_FD_148625 | JGI IMG/M metagenome (GOLD analysis project Ga0179594, IMG submission 148625) | Vadose zone soil fungal communities from Angelo Coast Range Reserve, California, USA - CZOMad1_1_08_16fungal (Illumina Assembly) | ecosystem: Environmental > Terrestrial > Soil > Vadose...
GTAACGGTGACTCAGGTGCTCAAGGACGATAACGTTAACGGCGCAAACACCTCTGTTTTCATTCCGACAACCGGCAACATGAACCTCGTCGCCGGATTGCCGGCACTCCCGCCCGCAGTCGCAGCTTGCTCGCTGCCTCCGCTTCCCAATCCTGGGGGCGAAAGCGCTCGCAATGGCGGTTCGAGCATTTCTACCTCGGCTGCCGGCGTAACTGTAACGTCTTCAGAGCCGGTTGACTCAGTGAAGCAGTCTGCGCAAATCCGGAGCAATTCTTTGGCAGGCGGAAACGCAACACCGAAGGCCTCGGCCGCGGAAGTGGCCAGGATCTATGGCAGCGCGGCGCCGCTTTCGCACCACGCGGTTCGCGGCAACTTTAACGCTGCTCAGGCGCAGCCAAACGCGCCCACGAGCGGCGAGATCGTTTCGCTCAATCCGATTGCTACGTTCCCCGCTGCGGGCAAGTCAATTACGATCAAGTTCTCAGCGACGGTCAACACGCCGCCACTGGCCAATTCAGTTCAGACGCAGGGCACTGTAACGGCGAACGGCGGCATTAGCGTGCTAACCACGGATCCGGAAACAGGCACGGCGGTTCCGACGAAGACGAACATCGACGTCCTGATGACTTGGAATGGCTCAACCAGCACTAACTGGAACACGGCCAGCAACTGGACCCAACCTGCGGGTGGAACACAATACGCACCGGGTGTTTCCAATCCGGCAATCAACGATGTGGTTATTCCGGTTGTGGCTACGCAACCAACTATCAATGCCACGGACATCGGCGTCTTCAGCTTGAGCATTGCGAATGGTATGACGCTGACGATTACCAATCCTCGAGTCTTGACGATTGGCTCGACTACTGCGACGGGAGGCGACCTGACGCTCAATGGCATCATCAGCGGCGGTTTCCTGAACTTCGGCAACGGCACGCACAACATCAATAACGCAAGCGGTACCGGCGCCTTGTCGTCGACTAATGTGGCGACAGTGATCAGCGGTTCAACCGTCACGCTAAACAACAACCTGCAAGCAGGAGCGCTGGCCGTTAACGCCGGCGGCAGCATGATTATCACCAACCGCACCCTGTCACTAAACGGATCGGGCGCGGCGCTGACCATCGCCGGCGGCGCCACTTTCACGACGACCGGCAGCACGGTTGTCTTTAACGGCACAGCAGCCCAGCAAGCTGCCGGTATCGCTTACAACAACCTGACCATCAACAACACCATTGGTCTGAATGTGACCGGTGTAACGTTGACTGGAAACGCGACTGTCAACGGCACGTTGACGTTGACCAGCAGCGATCTCGATACCGGTGCGTTTACTTTGACGCAGCCGAATACGACTGCCTCAGTTGGCGTGAGTGACGTTGTCGGAGCAGTGAAGCGTACCGGTGGCCCATTTGCACCGGCCGTGACCCTGACCTTTGGTAATCCCAACAACCGGATCACCTTCAACGGCGCCGGAGGCACAAAGCCTACCGATCTGACAGTAAATCTGGTGAAAGCTGCGCCGGGCCCGCCGCAGCCTTACCCGGCCGCGGTGAACCGGACCTACACCATCAGCAAGACCGGTGGCACAGGTTTTACCTCCACGCTACGCTTGCACTATCTCGATAGCGAGCTGGGGCCGCTTAATGCGACTGAAGCAAACCTGAATATGCGGTGGTTCAGGGCCAGTCCTCCTGCGGGTTTCGGTTTCTGGCCGGCAGCCTTGCCGACAACTTTGGACACCGCCAACAACTGGGTGGAATGCAACGCAGTCACGGAAACGGACGGGCCCCCTAACAACAATCAGTTCCTGGCTAGCCGTTGGACCTTTGCCACCCTTTCGCCGACGGCCGCAGACGGAGTGGTCACTGGAAGAATCGTTGACGCGAACGGTAATCCAGTCGAAGGCGCGGTGGTGAGATTGAATGGCACGCAGAACCGCAAGTTCATCACGGATGCGAACGGCAACTACCGGTTCGATAATGTCGAGGCGGGCGGGTTCTACACCGTCACGCCGTCGCGCGCGAACTACCACTTCAATCCGTTCAATCGCTCATTCAGTCAGACGGGCAACCAGACCGAGGCAGCCTTTGCGGCTGTGTCGATGGGCGACAACGCCAATCCGCTGGATACGGCAGAGTACTTCGTGCGGCAACAGTACGTGGACGTGCTCAGTCGCGAGCCTGAGGAAGCCGGGTTCAACTATTGGAGCGACCGGATTCTGGCCTGCGGAGAAGATGCTCAGTGCGTGAACACGCAACGGCGCGAGGTAGCAGCCAGCTTCTTTATCTCGGAAGAGAACCAGGCGACGGGCTCGTACATCTACGACGTGTACACAGGGTCGCTTGGACGCCGGCCGGCGTTCGGCGAATTCTCGACCGACCGGACACAGGTAGTCGGCGGAGCGACACTGGATACCGCGAAGACGGTCTTTGCCCAGAACTTCGTGCAACGTGCGGAGTTTGTGACGAAGTACCAGAACGCGGCGACGGCGGATGCATTCGTCGATGCCCTGTTGCAAAGTGCACAGTCGCAGGGAGTCGATCTCAGCGGCGAGCGAGCGAACCTGATCGATGCATACGGTCAGGGCGCTAATCTGGTCACCAGTCGGGCCGCGGTACTGCGCTCGATTGCCGATAACGCGGCGTTCAAACAGTCGCAGTACAACCAGGCGTTTGTGTTGACTGAGTACTCCGCGTACTTGCGGCGCGACATCGACCTGGGTGGCTACAACTTCTGGGTGAATGTGCTGAGTACGGGCGACGTGGGCAACTATCGCGGGATGGTCTGCGCGTTTGTGACCTCGGCGGAATACCAGAATCGCTTCAGCCAGGTCGTCAGTCACTCGAACGGCGAGTGCACCGGGCCGTAGGTCAGGAGGCGGACGGCAGTAGCAGGAAGCAGGAAAGACAATTCGCCGCAGATTTACGCGGATGAACGCGGATTAGAACCTGAACATTCTGATCTGAGTCATCCGCGTTTCTTTTCTCTCTTTTGTTCTGCTCCGCGTGATTGTTTTGATCCGCGTGCATCCGCGTAAATCCGCGGCTATTCTTCTCTTTTCTCACGCGCGGTTAACCTTCCAGTAAACCGCATAGCGCTCATCGAACAATCTATACAGCGGAACCAGCGTGAAATCTTTCGGCTGACCGATGGTGCGGAATTCGAGTGTCCTGCCGTCGACTGCTTTGATCCATGAGAACGGATCGTCAGGCGCAGTTAGTTCGGGCGCTTTCGGCGGCTTCGCGTCTTTGTATTCCGGCACTGCGCGCGGTGGTGTCGGCCCGGCGCGCCGGTTGTCGTCCGTAATTCCTTCAGTGCCCAGCCGGCCGGCCAGGACCAAGGGTCCGTACATGAACGCCCGCACCGAACTGTCGTCGGGCATTGTCGCCACGTGCAAACTTAAAGGCAGACGCAACTCCAGCCGATCGCGATCTCTCCAGACCCGATCGACGATGAAGTAATTGCCGGGCATGGTGTCGATTGGCAGCGGCTTGCCATTGAGTTTCGCGGTGTTGCCCGCGGTGGCCCAATACGGCACGCGCACGCGCAATTTCATCCGCACCGCTTTGATATCAGTGCGCACGGTTAAGCTCACGTTATCGCTTTCGGGAAATGTAGTGTCCTGTATTAGCCGCACGCCTTTCTCTGGCCAATGCACCTCCGAGGCGATAAAGAGATTGACGTACATGCCCTGGGCGTCGTGGAAGTAGATGCCGTCGCCGGCCTTGGCAAAATTTTCCACACCCGAGCCGTGACAGCACCAAAATCCCTGACCCGCAGTACCGAACAGCTTCCAATAGCCCGAGGCCAGCGGCGTGTAGTAAGCCTTTTCGCCGTCCGCCGGATGCTGCGTGGGCATGATGCCATTGAAAAATGCGCGCTCGTAATAATCTGCATAAGCCGCCTCGGGGGACCAGGTGAACAAGTGACGAGTCAGCTTGAGCATGTTGTAGGTGACACAGGTCTCCTGTGTGTACTCGCCCAGTGTTTGGGCCAGGTGCCCGGGCTCACCCATCCACACCTCGCCGCTGGTTGAACCGCCGGTGGCGTAGGAACGTTTGCGGGTCACTTCATCCCAGAAGTACAACGCCAGATCGTGGGAACGCGGTTCGCCGGTTAATTCGTAGCGCCGGGTTGCTCCGATGATTTTCGGCACGTTCGTGTTTCCATGCACGTTGGTAAGTTCGTCGCGGGCATCGGCCAGCGGGCCAAGGATCCGTTCGTGATCGAAGCGATGGCCCAGCTCGAGATAACTCTGATCGCCTGTGGCCGCGGCCAGGTTGTAAAGCACTTCGGTCATGCCGCCGTGTTCTACGTTCAGGGTTTTCTGCAACTGTGCGTCAGTAAGCGGGTTGGCCCAGGCCCTGGTCCAGTTGGCCATTCCCTTAACCATGTCGAGCGCCTGACGGTTTCCCATCAGCAGGTAGCTATCGAGCAAGCCGGCCATGATCTTGTGATAGGTGTAGAACGGCGCCCAGACACGTTGGCCGTCGCGCAGGCGCTCAAAGAACTCACGCGGAAAAGCGCTGAGATAGCCGTCGCGATGCGCCTGCTGACATTTGGCCAACTCGGCAATCAGTTGCGTGCCGCGCACTTTGATTGTTTCATCGCCGGTCTGCGCAAACAGCAGCGCACAAGCCGAAAGATAATGACCGGTGAAGTGTCCGCGCAGTTCATTGACCGGCGCTTCCCAACCGCCATATGGCTGGGCTGTCGAGGGCAGACCCGCCGTCAGACGAAACATGTGCAACAGGCGATCCGGCTCGAGTCTCAACATGAAGGTGCGATTCGTTTCGATGGCCGTCAGCACCGGCCCAGCGTGCAGTCGTACACGTTGCAAATCGAATGGTTGAACTGTTGGTTTGGAGGGGACGAAGTGGCGATCTGCTGCTGTTGAAAATGTCAGCGGCCGCAGTCTTGACCAGACCGGTGCGGCCATGGTTGCGCAAGCCATTCCCGCAAGAAAATCCCGCCGTTTTATGAAGGCGCTCATCGCTGCTCCTTTACGACCAGTAAAAGTGATGTGATGCGTTAAGCTGCGGCCAACATCACACAATTCTGGGCGCAGAGAATATCACTATCAGCGATGCGTGAACACAGATCCTGGCGAGTGGTAGTGGTGCAATTTTGTGTTGGTGCTTTCTGATAGCCCTCCCTGACGGTCGGGCTTCTGCCTGGGCTGCGATTCCAAGCAGAAGCCCGCGCGTTAGCAAGGGCTTTTTCTGGCACTTACCCCACCACCTCTAACCCAGCGTGTTACCCTGGGCTCAAATTGGCGAACACCTTCGGTGTTCAATACCGCAAACCAGTGTGCTGTTCCTAAAGTTTTCGTAACAGGAAGACGAGTTCGCACCGGCCAAAGGTCGGCCGGGCGAGTCAGGTTGGGCGACACAACAACTGCTACTTCGCTGCCCCTGTTCCGACAGTGGCAAGTGACGCGGGGGCGGCGCACTTAAGGCGAGCGGCCCGCACGCGATTGCGCGAGTGGGCCGCTGCCAGGTTATGACTTGAAGATGTCCGGGTTGTCCTTCTGGAGTTTCTCGGCTTGAGCTCCGAGGTCGTCGGCTTCCTTAGTAAGCTTGTTGACCTTCTCGGTTGTGGCGTTTGCGCGGGTCACAAAACTCGAGCGACTCTCACTATCGAGCAAAGCCTGAGGCGTACCCTTTGCGGTCTCAACTAATTCCGCTCGTTTGGTAAATTCCTTTGCTTTCGTGGTCAGGTATTCTTTGAATTTATCTTTGATCTTTAGCTTGCTTGCTTCGTCGTACTTGCTGGCTGCTTCTTTACACTTGGCTTCAGCCTTGTCATAGGCGGCAATCGTTTCCTTGGCGATGGTGCGGGCCTCATCGAGGTGGGACACGTCAGTTTTCAGCATCTTCTGCTGGTTCTCATCGGCCTCGGTCACAAACTTCTTAGCGTCCTCGACCGCCGCATTTCCTTGTCCGACCAGTTTGTTCGCTTGTTCGGTTTCGTCGCCGACCGAACATGCCAGGAGCACCAGAACCAGCACAGCCATGGCCATCAGTGCGTGCGATTTGTTTTGCCTCTTCATTATTTGATTTCTCCTCATCAGAGCTTTTTTTGGTTGTCGCTCACGGATCCAGAACTAATGGGGCGTTAATATAACACTATCCAATCGTCTACTCTCGATTAATGCACGCGGGAATGAGCGGCGCATTCGATTATCTGCGAGTGAGGGCAATTTGCCTTGTGGGTACGGGTGCAGGTTGCGCTCTGATTCACGCTGCGGTTTTAGCCCGGCGCTAGCGCGCTTCATCGATAAAAAGAGGCTGCAGAGGTTATAATGCGCTCTCTTTGATTTCGATCAGCGGCCCAACTGGTCCAACTCCCCTAACGCCCGGGCGCGCCGTCAGAAAACGGAAAACCCTGGCATCTATCGCGCAGGCTTGGGCTGCTTGCGCTCTGGGCTATTAAACTAACCGCACGGAAAAAAGTATTGAGCGAGAAGCAAAACGACAAGTCGAAAAACAAGCGCACACCAGCAGGCGCCCGCAGGCCGGCAACACTCTCCGACATCGCGATTGAGGCGGGCGTTTCAAAAATGTCGGTCTCGCGCGCTATCAACAACCTGCCGAAAATTAGCGCTGAGACTCGGGCCCGCGTTCTCAAAGTGGCTCGCCGCTTGAACTACCAACCGAATCGCCATGCTCGAGCTTTGACGACCAATCGCTCCTATCTAATTGGCATCATCGTGCCGGACATGATGCACTCATTTTTTTCCGAGATGAGCAGAGGCATTGAATCAATCACCAGAGCCGCAGGCTATCACAACCTCATTTGCAACACCGACGAAGACCCGGCGCTGGAAATCAGTGAAGTGTCGGCGTTGTTGAACCACACCGACGGGCTGATCATTGCAACCGCCCTGGCGCCTACGGACACGAAGTTCTACAAGAAGGTGATCAACGACGGCGCGAAGATCGTGTTGGTTGATCGGTATCTCAACGGTGTGCGCTGCCCGCTGGTCAGGACTGATGACGTAATGGCCGGGTTGTTGGGAGCGGAACACTTGATCAAGCTGGGCCATCGAAGGATCGGGTATCTCTGCGGCGTGCGCACGTCGAATGCTTTGGATCGGTTTGTTGGCTATAAGCAGGCACTGAAGAAACACAAGCTGCCTTATGACGCCTCTTTGGTGCGCCTTTCCGGGTTTCCCTATGAAGAGACTGGCTATGAGGTCGTCGATTACTGGATTAAGGAGGGTAGTATGCCGCGCGCCGTACTGGCCTTCAGCGATCCGGCAGCGATTGGAGCAATGCGCGCCGCGGCAGATGCCGGTCTCAGGGTTCCCGAGGACCTGGCAATCGTGGGCTGCGGCAGAATTCGCTACGGCGATTTGTTGGATGTGCCGTTGACTACTGTGTCCTGGCCTCCCAGGGGAATAGGTCGAGCGGGGGCGAGCCAACTGATCGACATGATCAGCAGTAAGCGTGGTGAAAGCAGACGCGCAAGCGAGACCATCTTTACACCCGTCCTCGTCGTGCGCGGTTCGTGCGGGGCGCCTCTCAGCGAATTAACCACGACACCCGCGATTGAAAGAGCGATCAAGCGCTAATCAGTTCTCGGACTACTCAAGCCGATTCACACCCTGGACAAATTCCGCTCGTAACGCAAGCTGTAAGACCACTCCAGCGGGGCTGTCCCACTGGGGACCCCGGGCTTGCGCGCAGGTTGGGTGCCATCCATCATCGCAAACTAACAGTCCCCGTTTAGATAGCGGACCGTCCGCCGTCTCAGCGGGGCATAAGTGCCCTATCTAAACGGACAATTCCCAAGAGCGGTTCTACGAAAGCGCAAAGTCGCAAAGGCTCCAGCTCTGAGCCAGCGTCTCAATATAGTTGACAAGCGTTTGGAGCCCTGTGTACTATCCGGGGTTACCGTTAACCCATAGTGTATGTCGCCCTTTCAGGGTGCTGTTGTTGGATCAGTTTGTTGCACAGTTGCACAAATCGAAACCCCGACGCTTCGTCTCCGACTATCGACGATCAGTTCGATAGCTTGATGGATTTGCCAGGTTTGGTCAGTGCCAGGCGATCAGGGCGAGGCTCAGACAGGACAGCGCTGATTGGAAGGGCTCGACCTGAAGACACTGACCATCAAGAGCGTTTTGAATAGCAGGCCGAATGCTGAGAACAGGAAAGACCGCGATGTTCTCTTACTCAATCTATTTCGATCCTGTATCTCCGGCCTCGATCAAGACGATGCCCGGCGGCAAGCATTTCGTTACCAACCCCCCGGCTTCTCTGTTGGACCAATGGCGTCACACCGTGCGGGCTCTGGTTGATAGTGCGCGAGCCGGCACGGTTTCCGGTTATTCACAAGCAAGTCAGAGAAGGAGAAAGATATGCGGCACATTTCCAAACTAGCGATCATTCTGCTGTGCGCGGTTGCGGCAATTGGGCAAACCAATAAAGGCGGCATCAGCGGAACTGTGCAGGATACGAACGGTGCGGCCGTACCGGGGGCCACCATTACCATCACGAATCTCGGAACGAATCAGTCTGCGAAAGTAACTACGTCCGAGACCGGCGCTTTCTCACTGAGTTCCCTGGAGCCGGTTAAGTACCGCATCGTCGTCGAGATGGCAGGTTTTAAGAAAGCAGTCGTGGAAACCATTAAGGTTGACACAGCGAGCATTGCTACCGCCGTTGTGACGCTCGAGACGGGTACGGTTGCGGAGACAGTGACGATCAGCGGCGATGCGCCATTACTGAACACCGAATCAGGCGCCACTACACAGACGATTAACGAGCGGCAAATCCGCGATGTGCCTCTAAGCAATCGTAGCGTGCTCGACCTGGCGCTTACGGCGCCTAACGTAACCGGTGACGCGGGCAGCGAGGATCCAGATGTAGCATCGGGTCAACCGGTTCCCGGGTTTAACTTGAATCTGAATGGCGGCCGCTCGGGCAGTTCTTCGATTCTCGCCGATGGTGTTAACAACACTGGCGTCGGTATCGCGCGGTCAGTGGTGAGCTTTACGCCGGAAACGGTACAGGAATTTACGGTACAGACTTCAGCGTACTCCGCGGAATACGGAAACACTGGCGGGGGCGTGATCAACGCTACCACGAAATCCGGGTCGAACGATTTCAATGGTGTCGCCCTTTGGTATCATCGCAATCCGAAGTTCAACGCACTGCCCTTTACCCAGGGCAACGGTCCTCGCACCGCAAACAACCGGCGTTACACTCAGGTTTCAGCGACCTTCGGCGGCCCCGTTTACCTGCCGCTGTTCGGCATTTATCATGACAGACAACTATATGATGGGCACAACAAGACCTTCTTCTTCTTTGCCTACGAACCACGTTGGCTTCGAGACTTTCTGGCACAGCCTACCTTGTTGCCGACCGATGCGGAACGAGCGGGTGATTTCAGGGGTTTAGTGAGAACCAGTAGCGGCTTATTGCCTGCGAACATAGCGGCCCAATTTGGTTTGGCGTCTACTGGTTCCGCGAACGTTTATCAGCAATTCACCCTGTCGAACGGTCGCTTGGTGCCAATCATTTTGGGCACCGGAAATCAGTACTGCCAGTTCGGCGAGACCAGGTTTATCGCGGGCACAGCGGCGGCGCCACAATGTACGCCCGCAACGAATGCGCTTCCGAACCCGGCGTTGAATGTCATCCCGTCCGCCTTCATCGATCCGATTGCGCCCAAGATCCTTGCGTTCATGCAGCCTTCCACTAGTAATTACTTCCTTGATGGCGCTGGTCGTGTACAGAACTTCATTATTCAACGTTTCGTCGGGCAAGATGAGACGCGATACACGCTCCGGCTTGACCACAACATCACCAAAGACAACAAAATCAATTTTCGCTACTCGAAGACTCCCGCTATCGGCGTGCGGGGATTCGCCAGCGACATAAACGGCAACAATGCCGCATACAGCGACGCTAAACAATATCTGATTGCCGACAATCACATCTTTTCGCCGTCGCTCGTCAACGACTTACGGCTCAACTATACCCGCGGCGTTTTCAGCGAAGACTTTTCGCCTGAGTTCTCTATCAATGGCGGACGCAACCTGGCCACCGAGTTGGGACTACCGAGTCTGACCTCAGGGGGCATACCCCTGTTCCAGATAAGCGGAGACAATCTGACGAATGCGTTTGCCGACATAGGTTCCTCAGGCTCGACCAATAACTTTAACGTGGAGGAACGCTACAACATCAACGACGTGGTCTATTGGACGCGAGGAGACAAGACCTGGAAGTTTGGCACCGACCTAAGCTATGCGAGATTGAACGTCGTTCCGTTTTTTGGCGCGTCGGGCGGCAGGTGGGAATTCCGCACGGTGAATACCAGCAGCAACCGCTCAACCACAGCAGCCAATGGTGGCAGCAATCTGGCCAGTCTCTTGATCGGAGTGCCTAACGCCGTGCAGGTGCGTCCGCTTTTCATTAACTACGACTATCGCTGGAAGAGTGGGGCGTTGTTTGTCCAAAACGATTGGAGACTGCGACCGAATCTAACCGTGAATCTCGGCCTGCGCTACGCGCTCCAATATCCACGTACAGAGAAGAACAATCTCCAGGGCGTATTTCGTCCCGATTTGGCGCAGACGGTGACGCTGACCGACGCCCAGCGGCGGGCGACCGCCACTGGCCTGGGTATCGCAACCACTGCTCCGATCCCTTCGTATGTGCCGACGACGGTGTTAATTCCGCCGTTCGCGTTCGCCGGCCAGGGTGGTCGTTCAAGGTATATCGTGGCGGTTGATTACAAAGCCTTTGAGCCGCGACTCGGCTTTGCCTGGAGCCCGAAGATGTTTAAGTGGGCGGAACGACGGAGTGCGGTGATCCGCGGTGGCTATGGGCTTTCGCACGCGACACTCACCGGCAATAACCGGTCACCAAATCCTGACCTGGGCGGGTTCACTGCCGTTTCCACTAGCGCCACCGGCTCGACCGCTGGTTCCACCTCAGATCCAAGTCAGCCGGTGCGGCTTACGGGTAATCCACCAAACGCCGGCGGCAACGGAACACCGCTCGCGACGTTGCTGGGAACGACTTCAGATGGGTTAGTTTTTCTCAACGGTATCGGCGTTCCGGGTGTCGCTGACGCGGGCACTCGCAGCGCCAGGGTTCCCTACAGTCAGAACTGGAACCTCTCACTATCGTTCGAAGTCGGGAAGACCGCGATCGAGTTTGCCTACGTCGGCAACAAGGGGTCGCATCTGTACTTGCCCCCGGTAAACATAAATCCGCGCGATATCAACTTCGTCGAGTCTCTCGAGGCGCAAAACATCAACGCGGAGACCGCGTTTTCGGATCCTCTCGGGCGCAGAAATTTACTCGGGGCAGTGGTGACCGTGCAGCGGAATAGTGTCACCTCGCCTTTCTTTGGCTTTGGCGTTCTCAATCGCTACTTCGATCCGTCGGCCAGCAGTATTCGTCACGCAGGCTATGTGAATGTGCAACGTCGACTCAGTCGCGGTTTGTCTTTCACGGCGAACTACACTTATGGCAAGTCGATTGACGATGCATCCGATTCGAGTCCCGACGTGCGAGTGCTGACTACCGGCACGACTCTGGGTCAGGTGTCGTATGGCGCTCCGCTCAGTGGCGATCGGGCAATCTCGGCGTTCGACATCAAACACTACGCCAGTTCAACATTTGTTTGGGACATACCAGTTGGCCGCAAGCGCTGGTTATTAAGAGACGCAGGGGGAGTGGTGGATACATTGGTGGGCGGATGGACCGTTTCTGGTTTGGCTCGTCTGCAAGGGGGCGGACCGTATCTGCCGTTCATCACCGACACGAACAGACTTGGTGGCGTCAACCGCACGGTCCGGTTGGACATCATACCGGGCGTGCCATTGAAAAACCCTCTGTGGAATCGCAATTGCCCGATCGGCGCGACCTGTGAACCATTCATCAACCCGTCGGCGTTCATGCGGCCGGCCAAAGGCTCATTAGGCAACGCACCGCGCACTCTGGATATCCGCTCTCCGATGCAGGAATTCTTTGACCTGTCGGTGCAAAAGAACTTTCCCTTGCCTTTCATCGGCGCCGAGGGTAAGCGAAAGATTCAATTCAGAGTGGATCTGATCAATGCCTTCAACCACGCGAATTTCCGTTTCAACAATACCGGAAATCAGCCGTTTGGTTATGGCACATTGCCCACTGAAACTGATGTAACCCAGGCGGAACTGACGGCCTGGCTGGCCGCGAATCCGGGCAAGTCTGCAACTCTGGCCCAGGTAAATGGACTGCTGGCGGCTAGTCGACTGTCGAGCGGAGCAATTCCCCTGGACTTCTTCCGGATTCAAGTGCCGCAGGGTTTTGCCACCACTAATGCGAACGCCTTCGACATCACCACCCTGCAAGGCCTGAAGCTCTACCGCTTGCGGCAGACGTATGATGCGAATTTTGGAACCCTGGGCGCGAACCAACCCTATCAGCCGCGGTACATTCAGTTCGGTCTGAAGGTTTACTTCTAAAGCGCAGCCGATGTTTGTTAGGTCTGCGCATTCGTTTACGCGAGGCCGCAAAGGGCGGTTGGCTGCTAGCCGCCGCCCTTTTCGACAATGATGACTGTGGGAGTTAAGCAGGAACGAGCGTCGCTGGTTTCGACTAAATTCTCGAAGCGATTGCAATCATAAGGAGACGAGCATGCGGGTAATAAATTGCCTGGCTACGATAACACTGCTGGCGACCGGCGCCTTGGCTCAGCAGGGCGAACCACCGCGTGAATGGATCGATCCCGACACCGGGCATCGCGTGGTGCGACTCTCGAATGAACCCGGGAGCGCGAGTCTTTATTTTCATCAGAACGCTTACACGCCAGATGGTGAAAAGCTGATCATCACCACGCCCACCGGGCTCTCGACTATCAATCTCAAGACGCGCGCCGTCGAGAAGGTCGTCGATGGACGCGTGAACGTGATCATCACCGGAAGAAAGACCGGCCAGGTTTACTACGCCAAACAAGGGATCATTTACGCTACTGATTTGAACACCAAAATAACCCGAGAAGTCGCAAAGTTGCCGCCGCACGGTTCCGTCGCCAGCGTCAACGCCGATGAAACTTTGCTTGCGGGCATTATCGATGAAGGAACCGGCGACGGAGGCCCGGGAATTCGCAACCCGCCTCCTTCGGCGGCGCCGGGCGCGCCACGCGAGGCCAGGGATGACAGCTATCCAGGCAAAGAGTCGATGATGGAGCGTCGTTTGGCTGAGCGCCGGCCCTTGCGCCTGATCACCATCGACACCAAAACAGGTGAGGTAAAGACCATCCTGCGAGGCACCGACTGGTTCAATCACATTCAGTTCTCACCGACCGATCCAACCCTGCTGATGTTTTGCCATGAAGGCCCCTGGCACAAGGTTGACCGAACCTGGACCATCCGCACTGACGGTAGCGCGCTGACCCAGATTCACCATCGCACGATGAACATGGAAATCGAGGGGCATGAATTTTTCAGCGGCGACGGCAAGACGATCTGGTACGATCTGCAAACGCCAAAGAGTCAGCTTTTCTGGCTCGCCGGTTACGACGTGGCCAACGGCGAACGCACCTGGTACCACCTCGAACGCAGCGAATGGTCTGTGCACTTCAACGTATCTCCGGACGGAAAACTGTTCGCCGGCGATGGCGGTGGTCCGAATAGTGTTGCCGCGCCGGGTAATGGTCAGTGGATCTACCTCTTCCGGCCCGAGATGGTTCCCGATCGCACGGACGGCGCCCTTCCCAATCTTAAGGAGCTGATCCAGCCCGGGTACTTCAAGGCCGAGAAGCTGGTCAACCTGGCGAAGCACAATTATCGTTTGGAGCCCAACGTAACGTTCACACCTGACATGAAGTGGATCGTCTTCCGCTCAAACATGTTTGGGCCAACGCAGGTCTTCGCGGTTGAGATAGCAAAGACGCAATAGCCTCAGTTGAGTGAAAGTAAAGCTACGAAATTGAAACGCAAAGGAGGCAAAGGTTCTTCGCAAAGAACGCAAGAGTTGTACTTTACGCTCCTTTGCGGTTCTCCTTTGCGTTCTTTGCGTTAAAGTTATTGATTCAGAGATCTGAAGGGCACCAGTCGTAATGGCAGCAGGAAGAGCAATGTTGAAGGAAACGAGAGCGCCAATAGTTTGGTCGCGACTGTGGCGAGTGCTGTTCATCCTTTGCTGCGCCATCCTGTTCGCCGGAAGTCTTTCAGCGCAGCAAGGCTACGGCGAGCGGCCCTTCGATCTCTCCGGCCAGTGGCGATTAGCGTTTGACTACAATGATCAGGGAGTTACACAGCAGTGGTTCAGCAGCACTTTACCGGGTCGCGCTATCAAGTTGCCCGGAATCATGCAGGCACAGGACTACGGCTCTTTGATCAGCACGACGACCCCCTGGGTGTTGTCTCTCTACGATCGTTATTGGTACCTGCGTGAAGACTACAAGCAGTACGCGATTCGTAACGTCAAGGTGCCGTTTTTGTCCCAGCCGCCGCGTCACTTTCTCGGCGTGGCCTGGTATCAACGTGACATCCTCGTCCCATCTTACTGGGTAAATCGTCGAGTGGTGCTCACGCTTGAACGGCCGCATTGGGAAACAACGGTCTGGCTGGACGAAAAAAAGATTGGCTCTGACAAGAGTCTGGTGGCGCCGCACGTTTATGAACTCGGCACAGTCTCACCGGGCAGGCATCGGCTGACGATTCGCATCGACAATCGAATGATCATGCCTTATCGACCCGACGCCCACAGCGTTTCAGATTCCCTGGGCAGCAGTTGGAACGGCATCGTCGGCAAGATCGAACTGAATACGACCGGCCGAGTTTGGATTGATGAGGCTCAGGTCTTTCCCAACCTGACGCTGAAGTCGATGCTCATCAAAGTGCGTATCGGCAACGCGACGGGTCGATCCGGAGCGGGCACCTTGACGGCGATTTGGCCTGACGTAGGGATCGTGCCGGTGACCTGGGACGAACATGGAGGAACGGTGGAAGTCGAAGTGCCGCTGCGTCCGGACGTCGAACCGTGGGATGAGTTTCATCACAAGTTATATCCGCTGACCCTTTGGTTGAAGGGGCCGGGCTTTGACGAGTACAAGCGACTCAATGTCGGTCTGCGTGATTTTCACGCCGAGGGAAATCAGTTCGTGCTCAACGGTCGGCCAATCATCTTTCGCGGTACCCACAACGGCGGTGACTTTCCCCTGACCGGCTATCCTCCAACAGACGAAAAGTCCTGGACCAAACTTTTTGAGACATGCGAGGCGTGGGGTTTGAATCACATGCGCTTTCATTCCTGGTGTCCACCCGAAGCGGCGTTTGAAGCTGCCGACAAACTGGGATTCTATTTACAGCCTGAGCCCGGGATGTGGAATGAAATCAGTCCCGACACGCCGATGGAAACGATGCTGTACGAAGAAACTGATCGGATGATCAAAGCCTACGGCAATCATCCTTCGTTCATGTTGTTGTCGGCCAGCAATGAGCCCAAAGGTAAATGGAAAGAGTCTTTATCGAAGTGGGTCGAGCATTATCGCAAGGAGGATCCGCGCCGGCTCTACGCCAGTGGCACCGGCCATACTGAACGAGAGATTTCCGACGTCACCGAAGGAACTGATTTCCTGGCCATTCAGCGCATTGGCCCGAAGATGCTGCGGCGCGAGTCGGGATGGTTTGGCGGCGACTATGGCCAGTCTCTAAGCGACGTCAATATTCCAGTCATCTCGCACGAGGTGGGCCAATGGACTGCTTATCCTGATTTCGAAATCATCAAGAGGCTGAACGGCTATCTCAAGCCCGGCAATTTTGAAATCTTTCGTGACTCGATGGAAAAGCACGGGCTGCTCGAGTACGACAAGGCGTTTGTCTCGGCCTCTGGCCGCTTTCAATTTTCCTGTTACAAAGAAGAGATCGAGGCAAACTTGCGCACTCCGGGCCTCGGCGGGTTTCAACTGCTGGACCTGCATGATTACCTGGGTCAGGGCACTGCGTTGGTCGGGCTGCTCGACGCCTTGTGGGAGCCGAAGAGTTACGCCAAGCCCGAAGAGTTCAAGGACTTCTGCAATACAACGGTCCCGCTGGCCCGCTTGCGGAAACGAGTTTTCACTCACTCCGAGTCTCTGGATGTTGACGTGGAAATCGCGCACTTCGGCGCAGAGCCGTTGGAAAATATGAAAGCGGTCTGGCGGATCGGTAATCTGCAGGGCGAATGGGAGACACGCTCGATTCCCATGGGCAAGAATATTCCGCTCGGCAAGATCTTAGTTAATCTTTCGAAACTAGTGGCGCCGGGCGAGCACACCCTGATCGTTACCGTAGCGCCGCCGCATTTCTTCGGACCCGTCGATCGTAAGATCATCCCTGGTCCAGGAGTAACCCGAGGCGTTACGTACTTTGAGAATGAATGGAATTTCTGGGTCTATCCGGATGCGCCGAATGCCGCGGCGCTGCCACCGTCGGCCGAGTGTCCGCCCTCGAGTTCCCCCGATGTGCTGGTCACGCGTTCGTGGGAGGAAGCGGAGAAAAAGTTAGCCGCGGGCGGCAAGGTGCTCTTTGTGCCGCGCATTACGGATCTCGATTGGACCAGTCCGCCGCTCGACACTGTGCCGGTGTTTTGGAATCGTTTGATGGGACCTGCCTGGAGTCGCATGCTGGGGCTATGGATCCAGTTTAAGCCTGGGGAGATGAAGAATTATGCGCTCAGCGCATTCCCCACCTCGTCGACGTTTGACTGGCAGTGGGCAGAGATCATCCGTGGTGTGCGCGCCGTGAATCTCGATCGTCTGCCGCCTGAACTGGAACCGTTGGTTTGGGCCATCGATGATTGGAATCGCAACTACAAGCTGGGCGTGATCTTCGAGTGCACACTGGGAGATGGCCGGCTGCTGGTTTCGGCTGTCGATGTCACAAATCCCAATGGATCGAATCCCGTGGCCCAACAACTGCGGGCCTCGTTGCTCAGATACGCGGGAAGCGACTGTTTTCAGCCGAACGTTCCGGTGTCTCGCGAGCAGATGCGCAGCCTGTTCTTCGATACTGTGATCATGAAGAGACTCGGAGCCACGGCCGAGGTCAACGGTGTGACGGATAATTCGGGCATCGATGGCGACCCCAACACTTTCTGGCTGGCCGGCGATCAGCGCGCGCCGCTCCACGATCAGGTCAGTATGGTGGTCCATTTCCCGGCGCCTGTCGAGATGTCGGGTCTGGTCTTGATGCCGCGGCAAAACCATCGCGAACACGAAGGCGATATTCGCGAGTACATGGTCCAAATCAGCGATGACGGTAACGAATGGCGCGATGCTGCCCGTGGTGCTTTGGTTTCCACTTTTGCGCCGCAAACAATTGCTTTTGCCGACACGCTCAAAGCGCGCCACGTCAGATTGATCTCGCTTTCCGGTTTCGGACCCGACAAGACCACCTCGCTGGCTGAGTTGGCGGTAATTTACGCCGGTCCAAAGCTGCCCGGCAGCGATGGCGGCTCGATCAATTACAAGCGCAGCGTGACGGCGACGCCTGAGATAGACGAGGGAACCGGAACTGGAAACAAACCAAAGAAAGCAGTGCCAGCCGAGAAACCGAAACCGAAGAACCCGCGGCGTTGAGATTTGATGAAGAGGCGGCTTGGCATCGCAAAATCGGGTAGTGCCGAATTTCAGTTCTTCTCTGCGTGTCCTCTGCGTCTTCAGCGCCTCTGCGGTGAGTGTATTTTAGCTTGATTCACCGCCGAGACGCCGAGGACGCGGAGGACACGCAGAGGACTTCAAATCGAGACACTACGCAAACTGACGGAGGTTCACTAATTGGTTTGTAAGCTCCTATTCGGCTCGGTAATTTGGTTGGGCTTGGTATTTGGTGGCGCAGAGTTGCCGGCGCAATACACGAGTGCCCAAACCACTACGACTTACAAATTCGATTTCGGGCCCGGCAAAGTCGCGCCCGGATACACACCGGTAACACCCGCCAACGTCTACACAAAAGAGAGCGGCTTTGGCTTTGAGCCAGGAGCGTTGATCGTCTGCCAGGTTCGAAAGCACAAGGACCCCCTGCGCAGTGACTTCTGCACCAGCGATCGGCCTTTCTATTTTTCCGTCGCTCTCCCCGAAGGGAATTACAAAGTTACCGTAACGCTCGGGGACGCCGAAGGGGAAACAACCACGACCATAAAAGCTGAGTTGCGGCGTTTGATGCTTGAGCACATCCAGACTCCGCCCGGCAAGTTCGTGACGCGCACGTTTACCGTCAATGTGCGCACGCCGAAGATCGCCACGGGCGGCGAGGTCAAACTCAAGGATCGGGAAAAGTCGACGGAGAGTTGGACCTGGGATGAAAAACTGACGCTCGAGTTCAACGACTCACGCCCGTGCCTTAACGCCATCGAGATCAGTCGCACGGACAAAGCGCCGACCGTTTATCTGCTAGGCGACTCGACGGTTTGCGACCAACCCGCGGAACCCTACGCAAGTTGGGGCCAGATGTTGACGCGCTTTTTTCGAGCCGATGTGGCGGTTGCAAACCATGCGGAGTCCGGAGAATCGCTGCGCAGTTCTTTGGGGGCGCGTCGCCTGGACAAAGTATTGAGCACGATGAAACCCGGCGATTACCTGATCATTCAGTACGGGCACAACGACGAAAAAGAAAAAGGCGCGGGAGTCGGAGCGTTCACCACTTACAAAGCTGACCTGAAAACGTTTGTCGCGGAAGCACGCAAACGAGGCGGCATTCCGATTGTGGTGACTCCGATGCACCGCCGCACTTTCGATTCGGACGGCAAGATCATCAACTCGCACGGCGATTATCCTGAGGCTGTGCGCCAGGTGGCGAAGGAAGAGCATGTGGCGCTGATCGATCTGCACGCGCTGAGCAAGATTTTTTACGAGACGCTGGGATCGGAAAAATCGGCGGCAGCGTTCAAGACCGGTGACGGAACGCACCATAACAACTATGGCGGCTATGAATTGGCGAAGTGTATAGTCGCGGGTCTTAAGGCGTCGAAACTCGGCATCGCGAAGTATCTGCTGAACGACACGGCGCCGTTCGACCCCGCGCATCCGGATCCGTTTGAGAGTTTCAAGCTGCCGGCAAGCCCCGTCAGCAGCAACACGAAGCCACTTGGAAGCTGAGGGACAGTTGTAACGCAAACTGTTAGTTTGCGGCGTGGCGCCGGCAGGCAATGCCCGCCTCTAACAGGCTGCTGAAAAACAAGACGTAGAGATCGAAGAGTCCATACGATCCACGAAGTCACACGAACGAACACGAAATAACACTAAGAAAACCGCCCCTTTTTCGTGTGACTTCGTGCTGCTTCGTATAATTTCGTGGATCGTAATCACTTTTTTCACCAGCCTGCTAAACGGAAATTAAGTCACTACCGACAGCCAGGGCTGATTGACGTACTTGTGTTTCAAACCGGGACTAAGAAGATGACCAAGTCGCAAAGACATCAAGGATCTGCCCACCGGCGTCGCCTGGTATCGGAAACATTTATGGCTAATCCACAGCAAGCACCGCCCGCGCTCCGTGGGAGCGCAATCTGTTTTCGAAACAAAGAAATATCTCGCTCCGCTGGAGCGAAGCGGTTCTTTTGGTGCTTATAGTTCTATAAACATTTCGTCCCTCCGGGACTGAAAACCGATTCACTGTTTGTCACAAGAACTTTAAAGAAGGGACAAGCTAAAAGATGGACTCTGAACACCTGCGATCATCAAGTACAGGTTAAGCTCCTGTGTGAATCAGAGGGGAGATCGAAGAATGCAGCTACGAACATACTGTCTGACCGCCGCCGCGATCCTGCTGATTACTGCGCCCAGTCTGACGCGGGCAAACGTCACTCTGCCGGACGTCATCAACGGCGGCATGGTCCTGCAGCGCGAGCGACCCGTTCCCATTTGGGGTAAGGCGGATCCGGGCGAGGCAATCACCGTAATGTTCGGCAAGCAAAAGAAAGCTACGACTGCTGACGGTGAAGGGAAGTGGCGCATCGATCTAGGTCCGGTGCATTCGAGTTCCATTCCGGCGGCAATGACGATCACCGGCAGGAATACGATCGAGTTAAAAGACATTCTGGTTGGTGAGGTGTGGCTGGTCGCGGGCCAGTCAAACATGCAGCGCCTCTTGAGTGAAACGGCTAACGGCGAAGCAGCCATCGCCGCTGCGAATCATCCGCTGATTCGTTTGTTCAACGTCAGCCGCCAGGTGGCGTTCAAACATTCCTCGGCTCCGCTGGGTGTCTGGCAGGCGTGCTCGCCGCAAAGCGTCAAGGAGTTTTCCGCAGCGGGCTATTACTTTGGCGTCGAACTGCAACAGACGTTGAACCTGCCCGTTGGTCTGATCAATTCGTCGTATGGTGGTTCGCAGGCCGAAGCCTGGACGCCCGTCGAATACCTTTTGGCGTCCGCGGATCTGAAGCCGACCGTCGAGCGCACAAAGATTTGGGACGAGGAAAGACCGCGTGTAAAGAGTGAGTACGAAACTCAGATCAAGCAATGGCGCGCTGAGGCTGACAAGGCCAGGGCGGCGGGCGCTCGGCCCTCGCCCTCGCCGGCGGTTCCGGACGCGCTGCGCGAATACCGGATCGCTTCTTCGATCTACGATGGAATGATTGCGCCGCTGATCCCTTTTCGTATTCGCGGCGCTTTCTGGTATCAGGGTGAGTCGAACGAAGCGCGCGCTCAGCAATACGGCATCCTCTTGCCCGTCATGTTCAAAGCATGGCGCGAGCGCTGGCATGACGAGTTTCCCTTCGGCATCGTTCAGTTGCCGAACTACCGCGACCCGAAGCCCGAGCCGGCCGATGAACCCTGGAGCCACATACGCGAAGCCCAAAGAAGAACTGCCTTGAACACGTCGAAGGTCGGCTTGATCGTGACCATCGACATCGGCGAAGCCCACGACATCCATCCGAAAAACAAACTTGACGTCGGCAAGCGCATGACCCAATGGGCTCTCGCAGGAGTGTACGGGCGCAAGCTGCTCGCTGCTGGCCCCACGCTGCGAGGCACAAAAGCGATGGGTTCAAAGATGGTCCTGACGTTCAACGATGTCGGCAGCGGCCTGAAGATTCGTGATGGAGACAAGCTCGAAGAGTTTGCTATTGCCGGCGCGGATCACAAGTGGCATTGGGCCGAAGCCAAAATCATCGGCAAAGATCGCGTCGAGGTTTGGGCGGCAGCCGTGCCGCAACCTCTCGCTGTGCGCTATGCGTTCAATAACAATCCTAAACATCCGAATCTCTCGAACGAAACGGGACTGCCGGCATCGCCATTTCGCACGGACGATTGGCCCGGACCAACGGATGGTAAGCGTTGAGTACCAAACGAAAGAGAGTTGGGCCAGCGAAGGAACGAAAGTCCAATACCGTTTAGATCGGGCACCTGTGAACGAAAATCCAACTCCGTTGAGATAGGGCACTTGTGCCCCTGTTTGCGAAGGCGGTCTAATCGGAAAATGTCGGTGAGGCCCGAAAGGCCGACATTAAAAGCCCAGGTCCGTGAGGGCGTGGATCCAGACGTCGAAGGAATATGAGCGCCGAAGGTGCGGTACACGTAACGGTTGGAGTGCCGACCCTTCAGGCCCCAAGAAATCTTGATGTTACTAATCCACGCCCTCACGTGCGTGGCTATTGAGTGCCGGGCCTCCGGGCCTCTGGTGTCTTCTGCAATAACTGCCATGCGAATTCGTCTAACTGTTCTAGTTCTTTTGCCTGGCCTGGTGTTGCTTCCGGGTTGCAACCGGCACCGCCCTGATGTAACAACCAAATCGGCAGTAGCGCCTGGCGCCGATTCTTCTTCCACTGCTCCACACCCCGGTATGGTCTTGATTAAACCCGGCGCATTTGCGATGGGCGCTGTTGACGGCATGCCTGATGAAGCGCCCGTTCATCAGGTCACCATCAAGCAATTCTGGATGGACAGCCACGAAGTCACCGTTGCCGAGTTCGCTAAATTTGTGGCTGCGACAAACTATCAAACCGAAGCCGAAAAGTTTGGCTGGTCAGGTGTCTTTGACCTGAAGTCCGGCCAGTGGCAGAAGACCAGCGGCGCCACCTGGCGGCACCCGGATGGACCTGCTTCGACAGCCAGCCCGGATGAGCCGGTTTGCCAGGTCTCGTGGAATGACGCTGCCGCTTACGCGCACTGGGCCGGCAAGCGGCTGCCGACTGAGGCGGAATGGGAGTACGCAGCGCGCGGCGGTTTGGCCGGGCGCAAATATGTCTGGGGCGATGAATTGCGTCCCGGCGGCAAGCCCGTCGCAAATTGGTGGCAAGGTCATTTCCCCAAAAAAGACACTGGCGAAGACGGCTACATCGGCCGCGCGCCGGTGGGAAAGTTTCCGGCCAATGGGTATGGCCTGTACGACATGGCCGGCAACGTCTGGGAGTGGTGCGTTGACTGGTTCGATGAGAAGTATTACGAAGTTAGTCCGAGAGAAAATCCTCGTGGTCCCGATCAAGGAAAGGAACGCGTCATAAAGGGCGGGTCCTGGATGTGCAGCGAGAATTACTGCACCAACTATCGCCCCGCCGCGCGCAGCCACGCGACGCCCGATAGCGGGCTCAACAATTTGGGCCTTCGCTGTGTAAGTGATTAAAGGCGCGAGGCCCAGACTCCTTGCGTCCGAAGCCTTTCATGGACGCGGCTGTGCCGCCGCACAGTGCGGTGAGGCTTGCCTCACCGGCAGGCTCATTTTGATTTAGGAGGCTGTGCCTCCGGAGGCGTAGCCTCCAGAAGAATTCAGTCTCTGATCGGTAAGGCATGGCCTTACCGCACTGGGCTGCGGCGAAGCCGCGAACGATGTGCGACGAACGACCGAGCATTGAAGGGGACCGCTATGAAATTCCGAAAACTCAAATCGTCAAAGCCGCCACGCTTGCGGATCCGACACGTTCGCATCGCGCTATGGCTCTCGATCACGTTTAGTCTGTTCGCCCTTTTGTTTTTCCGCTCTGGACCATTTCCCGCGCCTGCAAATCCGGCATCAGCGAAAGCTAAAGCCAAATACAACGTCCTTTTCCTGATCTCGGATGATCTGCGGCCGGAGCTTGGCGCCTATGGCAACTCGATGATCAAGACTCCGAACATCGACCGGCTCGCCACACGCGGCGTGCGCTTCGATCACGCCTATGCCCAATACCCGCTCTGTAATCCGTCGCGCTCCTCACTTTTGACCGGGCGTTACCCGACACAGACCGGCGTGATGGACAACAACATCTATTTCCGTGTGGCGCATCCGGACTGGGTAACGCTGCCGCAGCATTTCAAAAACAACGGCTATGCGACGCTGCGGACGGGAAAGATTTTTCACGGCGGCATCGACGACATGGTTTCCTGGACCGAAGGCGGCGAGCCCACCAACCCAGCGATCACCGGCCGAGGATCTGACCGCCCGGGTACCGCCGCTTCACCAAATACCGAGACAGGAACCGATCCCGACGAGGTCGAAGGCCTGGCTTCATTGCCACGCCAACCCGGAGTCTCTGCTAAGGCCGCGGCTTCTGATCGGATCATCATGTTGGAAGGCAACGGTGAAAAACACGGTGATTACAAGACCGCCACGCGCGCGATTCAATATCTCGAGAAGTATCAGGACCAGCCATTCTTTCTCGCGGTCGGTTTCGTCAAGCCGCATAGCCCACCGACCGCGCCAAAGAAGTTTTTCGACATGTATGACCCGGCAAAGATTCCTTTGCCCCCGGACTTTGCGCCGCGGCCCGCGGCCCCGCCCGGTTTCCCGCTGCTTTCAATTTCGCCGCGCAATGCCGATCTGTTTATCGGCCGCGATGCTTCGCCTGAAGCGGCCCGCGAAATGATTCGCGCCTACTGGGCCTCGACCAGCTTCATGGATGAACAGGTGGGCCGCGTGCTCGACGCGCTCGAACGTTTGCACCTCAAGGACAACACCATCGTTGTCTTCTGGGGTGATCACGGTTACCATCTGGGTGAAAAAGGAAAGTGGTCCAAGGCATATTCACTCTACGAAGTCGGCCTGCGCGTGCCGCTGATCTTCGTCGTCCCCGGCGCCGCCGCACCGGCCACTGTAACGCAAACTGTTAGTTTGCGGCGCGGGCCAAACAATTCCAGCGGCAGTTCCAGGGAGAATGCCCTCGCGGGCTCCACAGTCGGTGCGCCGGTCAGCGGCAGAGTCAGCGAACGGCCTGTGCAGTTGCTCGATATGTACCCGACGCTCGCGGAACTTTGCGGCCTGCCGCGCCCAGTGAACAACGAAGGCCACAGTCTGGTCTCGCTGCTCCGCAATCCCGCAGCCAACTGGACCTACCCGGCGTATTCGGTGACCGCATACCAGAGCCACCTGGGAAAATCAGTGCGCACCGAACGCTGGCACTATGCTTTGTGGGACGAAGGAAAAGGCGGCGAAATGCTCTTGGACGAGGCAAACGATCCGCATGAGTTAAAGAACCTCGCCGCCGATCCGGCATATGCGAAAACGTTGCAGGAGATGAAAGCGCTCTTAAGCCGAATGCCGGCGCGGTAGGTAGCATCGTGGCGCTAGAGTTCGCACTGCAAATAACTCCAGTCCCGGAGGGACGAAATATTTATAGAACAGAGATCCTGAAGAGCTCCGAAGCTCCGGAGGAGCGAAATATTTGATTTCGAGTAGGGGACATTCCGCTCCTCCGGAGCTGACATGACTCTCTTTCGAATTCAGGTCCTATAAATATTCAGTCCCTCCGGGACTGAAGACAGCGACTGCTATCTGCTACCTGGTTTCTGACTGCTGACTTTCGAACTCTGCTTCTACCTTTCTGGCTCTGCCAGCCGCACACAGTTTCTGCAGAGGACTCTATCGAGCGGTTGCGTTGGCGTACTTCTTAAAGGCGCCTCGGTAGATCGAACTTTCGCGGTCAACCTGCTTACTCGCAGACCGCAAACAGTACGACCAGATCGAGAATCGAACAGATGATAGACAGAACTCTTGCCGTTTTTCGCGAACATGCCTGAGGTGTAATCACCTCGCATGCCAAAGGACCAGCTCAGCAATTTTCCGAACCGCCTTTCTTATTCACGGCGAGACAACCACTCGCCCCGCGCTCGCTACTTCTCGACATCGCCCAGCGCAACCCTGGTCCAACGCCAAAGACGTTTGCGAATCCCAGCCCAAGTTTGCCGCTTCGGCTACCTTAGGTTTGCAAGACGATGTTGCATTTTCCAAACGCTGAAGGCGTTTACCAACGCCTTGCGATTGGCGAAGTCCATCAGAGTTCAAAGTTTCTTCTGCTCAACTCGCTCCAGGCACGTATCGGGTACGTCGCTGCACGCATGGGCGCTGAAGTTCGCGACGTTTTTCAGCGAGAAGACCGGGATGTTGGGAGCGTGTTGCGCGCGGACGTTGATGAAGCTCACGTCCTGCACGTCGCTCATAACGAACGGCGGGCGTTGCTCCTCTTTGATGTAGCTGACCTCGACACCGCTTAGCTCGACGCCTTTCGCGTGGCGAATGAAGAAGCCATAGGCGGGCAGTTCGCCGAACATCGAAGGCTCTGGATAGTTTGTTTCGCGCTCAGGCGGTTCGACGAAGGCTCCGTTGGTTGCACGCGCTGCACCGGCTGCGGGCACTGTGCCGCCGCCTTGATAGTGGATCTTAATGTTGGTCAGCCTGACGTCTTCGACATCGTGCCCGGGGATGCCGGCAATGATCGAAGCGTACCGAGGGTCGGCATTCCAGGCGACGACGTTCGAGATGTTGATGCGGCGCAGTTCACCAACCGCGACTCCCTTTGGCCCACGCATGCGGCTGCCCAGACGCAGAAAGATCGGCGCGTTCAACACATCGCGCATGGTGATATTCGTGATCGTCACGTCCGAGAGCAGCCCGCCGTCGACTGTCTCCAGCGCCAACCCACGACAGTGATCAAAGACAATATTTGAGATGGTGATGTTCTTGAAGCCGCCGTTTGATTCGGTCCCGAGCTTAATGCGTCCGGTTGGGCCATCGTGATCGGGCGCTTCCTTCACAGTCTTTTTGTATGTGGCGTCGAGCAGCGATCCGATGTCGTAGCCGCTGACCAGGCAGTTGGTAACAGTCACATTCTCAGTGGCGCGCGCGAAACCGAGCGCGAAGGAACTCTTCAAGACGATGGCGTCGTCGTTCGGCGAGTTAACGCTGCAGTTCGAGACGCGCACGTTGCGACAAGAGTCGATATCAAACCCGTCGCGATTCGTATCGACTTTCAGATTATCAAGGGTCAGGTTGTCGATGCCGGTGGCGAGGATCGCGAAGTGTCCGCCGTTAAGAATTGAAAAGTCACGCAGCACGACGTTGCGACAGAGCTTGAGACCGATTGCTTTGTTGCCGAGGCCGTTCATCACACTCGGGTCATCATCTTCCCCAAGTGGAGACTGCGGTCGCGCGCCTGTCGTTCCGCCTCCCAAAGTCGTCGGCCGGTCGCCGGTTTGAATTGGCCGGCGTGGGCGTGGGCTGCGACGCGTGAGCCCGCGGCCGTCGATGCGTCCGGGGCCGAGGATGGAAATGTTTTCCAGGCCGATGCCCCAGATCAGACTGTTGCGCCAGTGGCTGTGTCCAAAATCCTGGTACATGTCCCACTCGGACGGCTCAGGCAGATCGTAGCTGCCGTTTACTTCCTTTGGATCAGCGGCGAGGATGATTGCGCCCTGGTCGAGATACAGAGTGATATTGCTTTGCAGGTGGAGCGAGAGGCACAGAAAGCTGCCGGACGGAAAGAACACAGTACCGCCGCCTGCGGCCGTTGCGGTCTCGATCGCTTTGTTGATGGCCGGTGAGTCGAGCGTTGTGCCGTCACCTTTGGCGCCAAAGACTTTGATGTTGTATGTGGTGGGGGCAGTCTGCGGATCGGCGAGCGCGTTGGCCGCCGACTGTCTCGCAGGTGGGAAAAGCGGAACGGCGCCGGCGGACAACAGCACAGCAATAGTGCAAACACGTTTCGTTAGATTCATTCTGGTCTCCAGACCGAACCATGTGGATACGTCAATCACGGCATCGCCAGTAACGTATCAATCTTCGAACTGAGCCGCGTTCACGCGGCTTACCCGGAGGGTTAATAGGCCAGTCCTTTTAGGACTGGTAACAGTGTGAGCGGAATTTGGCAGGGCGCTTCAGCGTCCTTCTCGATCACCGCTTTAGCTAAAGCCAGCGTGAAGCCCGTTAAAACGGGCTAGTACTAGCAGCGTCACGCCACCCAGCCGTAAAACGGCTGGTCTAACAACCCTTCGGGAAAGCCGTCTGAAGACGGCTAATTAGCGGCGCCGACCTGAGGCCGGCCACTCGAGCACGAGCAGCGCGACTGCCTGTCGCGGCAACGTCAGGTGCAGGAGGGCGGCGCCATCTTTCACCGCAACGGCTTCCGGCGTGGTGAAAACATCGAGCCGCCCGGCCTTCTCCAACTCCACATATTGGCTCGCCGTTGGTTTTGGCGGTGAGCCCATGCGTTGCCAGGCCGTGAAGGCATTGCTGTGCTCCTGGTCGATTCGAAATTGCGTGAAGCGCGCTGGGCCGGCGCGCATCGGTAAGTGATTGAGCACCACGTCAACGTAGGCGTCGGGTCCCGGCACATCGTCGTCATGGTAGTGCCAGACGAGGATCGATAGTCTGTTCTGCCGGCCGCCAGGCGCTCTGTTTGAAGCAAGTTCAAGACTCGCGAGCGCAGACACGTCCGGGCTCATGCGCACGCCATCCTTGAGCATCACGGCAAGCGGCACAGCGGCATTGCTTTCAACCGCAAGGCGGTCACCTCTCATCTGACTGAGCATGCGAAAAACATTCAGCACGGGAAGATCAATACCGCCGCTGGCCAACGCGCGAAACCCTGCAAACAACGGCTGGTCCTCAAACTCGAAAGCCCAGGTCAGCGCGCCCTCAAAGTTCACGCCATGTCTGTCTGCGAGTTCGTATTCACGCGCGATGCTCGCCGCGGTATAGCTGGAATACATTGTCGAATTCCGGTAGCCGAGCTGCGCTCCCTGACATGCCGCACAGCCATCAGGGTCCGACTCGCCGATGACGATTGGCTTGCTCTTCAGCTCAGGATACGAACTGATAATCTGAAAGCCGGAGTCGATGGCGCGCAGTTGATTACTGATGGCCATTTGCACATGACCGTCAACGAATTTGGGCGAGCCCTTGGCGTGAAAGGAAATAAAATCGAGCGGCGTCCCCTGCTTGCCGTTCGCGTAGTTTGTGCCATGCAGATTGTGCTCGAGAAAGTCGCGCATAAACTGGCCGCCGCTGCCCGCGGTGTCTGGTCCACCGACGCGGGCGGTCGGTAGGGCGCGCCGTACGGCATCAATGGCATAGTCATGGAGTTTGCGAAACTCTTCCGGCGTGCCGCGCCAATAGCCGATGTTCGACTCGTTCCAGACTTCCCAGTACCACTGCTCGACTTCTTTGCGGCCGTATCTCTGAAGGCAGTGTTTGGACCATTGATAGACCAGCTCAGCCCACTTCGCGTAGTCCTTTGGCGGCCAGGCCCAACCGGTGAAGATCTCGTCGTATTTTGCGGTGGGTGTCCAGTGATGTTGATAGGGATCGGGTTTGACTGAAAGCGCTTTGGGCATGAAGCCGATCTGCACATAGGGCTTGATTCCATTTGCGAGGTAGGTGTCGAAGATGCGATCGACGATGGTCCAATCATAAACCGCTTGGCCCTTAGCATCTTCGGTGTAGACGTTGGTGCTGCCCCATTTCAATGCCGGCGTGCCGTCTCCGGTAGTGAGTAGATTGTGTGTGCGAAAGTAAACCGCGTGCGGACGGAGTTGGCCGAGTTCTTTGAGAAGCTTCCGGCCGTCTTTCATGTAGGCATAGTTAGGTTCGTCGGCGCCAAAGAAGCGCCAGACAGGGTGCAACGCGCCTTTGGTTTGAGAGGCGTCAATCATGATGGTGACGGGAAAGCTGTCGGGCGCTTCGGGGGATATTGCTGCCCGTTCGGCAGGGGGAGAGAGCCCAAACATGAGCATGCCAGCGACTGTCGCAATGGTTAGAAAGGCGAAGATGGTCCGCATGACTCGCTTGTTGATTACCAGCTAAGAATGATCAGATTGGTTACAGAACCGGGAGCGGTAGCGACCGGATACTATGCTCAACCTTGGGTGCGAAAAGGTTTTACATTCATGCGATCGATTCATTGAGTGGAGGACCCGGTCGCTACCGCTCCCGGTTCTGTAACAGTGGCCCTGCTTCAACGCCTGGCGAGCCGGCGAGTCCTTGGGCGACTTGGTCGATGGTGCCCCTTCCGGTTCGCCTTCCCACGCCATTCGAGGGTCATCGATTCTCCGATATCGAGTTTGGACCAGACTGCGCTAACGGCATCAAACTCACGACAGACCCGCTTGATATCAGCAATCGAGAAGTCTTCAACTGTCGACAAGTCCGCAAGTTCTTGCTTCCACATTTGACTTGCGAGCCAGACTACTTTCTCAGACAACATAGCATCCTTGCGGTTAGCGCCGGCAATTTGGCTACCTCGTCGGGCGATTCGCTTAACTCGTCTGGTGATTTTGCCACTCGCCTCACCGCTGGTGGGACGAAACGTGCGAGCGTGTCCACCCTGTGCGAGTTGGCCGAACACTCCGCCGTCGATTCCTAGTTCGTTTTCCACGACAAAGTGGGCCAGGTCGTGAGGGAGACGGGCGTCGTAGCCTGGTGCGGGATCCATCACTGACGGCACAACACCCGGACCCTCGACCAAAACCCGGTAGCGGCGTTCAGCCGTTCTTGTGAAGGTGACTTTCATTGTCTTACCCAGTGGCGTCAGGGAAAGTCCTGGCGTCGCTGGCGAATTTCGGCTGCTCAGTTGCAGATGATCTCGCTGGTACAGTACGGCGGATTGTACCTGCGTGGATCTTGTTACTGCTCCCCAAATCGAAAATGAATTATGCCGCGCTTAATCCCGGAAACGTGATTCGGCTGCGACTGCGGTCCGATCTCATCGGTCGCGTGAAACTTGTTGCGCATCGCCGGAATGACATCGAGCACGCCGATGCCAACGCCGGGCAAGTCGAGCAAGCCGTCTTTCCGATCCTTTGGTTTGTAGAGACCAAGAAATGAATCACCGGCTTCGGTTTGCAGGATGATCTTACCTTCGTTGATCTCACGACACGGTATCGTCTTTGCCGGTACAGACAGATAGTGGATCTCCGTCGTGGCAGTTTGCGCATAAGCGCCGAGCGTCGCAGAGCACAGCACGAGAGTCAGAAAGAGCAGGCCGGTAAACAGACGTCTTATCAGTTGTTCTTCGGGACTTGGTCGCATGATGGCTAATGGGTTACCGTTCACCTGTTAGGAAAAGCAAAGCCTGTAAGCTTTTGGAGTATAAGTGATGAAGTTCATCCGGCATAATTCTTTTATTGCCTTACCGCGGTGAGAGCGGTGAAGCAGGATGCGTGGTCCAAGTTTCGAAGAGCCGACAATGCGCGGTTCCGCACGGGCTCAGATCAAATTGCAAAAGGTCGCGAATGATTCAGCTTGTGCTAATGAGTATTTTCTTTTCGCTGAGTTGGCTATCAATCGCAGCTCAGACACCGTCACCATCGGCGCTGAATCCGAAGTTGCCCACACTGTTTGTCGTCGGCGACTCGACCGCCAACAACAACGCCAACGGTGCGCAGGGTTGGGGCGAGCCATTCATTGCCTACTTCGACGCGGCGAAGATCAATGTTCTGAACCGGGCGCGTGCCGGACGCAGCAGCCGCACATTCATTACCGAAGGACTTTGGGATAAGGTGCTGAGCGAAATGAAAGCAGGCGACTTTGTGCTGATTCAGTTTGGGCACAACGACGGCGGCCCGTTGAATACGGATCGCGCGCGCGGCTCGCTGCCCGGTCTGGGCGAAGAGACTCGCGAAGTCGTTATGCCAAGCGGCAAGAACGAAGTGGTGCACACGTATGGTTGGTACCTGCGAAGGCTGGTCAACGATACAAAAGCAAAAGGGGCCACGCCGATTCTGTTGTCTCTGACCGTGCGCAATATTTGGAATGAGGGAAGGGTCGAGCTCGGCTCGGGGAAGTTTGGCGAGTGGGCCGCGGCAACGGCAAAATCAGAAGGCGTGGCGTTTGTAGATCTGACGACGATTGTTGCCGATCAATATGAGAAGCTGGGCGAGACAAGTGTCAGGGAGCTATTCGCCACCGATCACACGCACACCAGTCCGAAGGGAGCTGAGTTGAATGCCGCCAGTGTGGTTGCGGGCCTCAAGGCACTCAAGAATCATCCGCTCGCACGTTACTTCTTAAAGAGGTACGTTGTAACGCAAGCTGTAAGACCATCCCAGCGGGGTTGCCCCACTGGGGACCCCGGGCTTGCGCGTACGTTGAATGCCATTCGATCATCGCAAACTAACAGTTTGCGTTACGCGGAACTCCGAAGGCAATATTTTCAACGAAGTGTATAGTCAGCGCACTAGAATGAAATCGATCCTGGTCCTATTGCTATTTCTTTCCCCGCCGATACTTGCGGAGGATTGGCCGCAGTTCCGCGGTCCCACGGGTCAAGGTCACTCCGCCGAACAGGGATTGCCACTGACCTGGAGTGAAAGCAAGAACGTCAAGTGGAAGGTGGCGATTCCCGGCAAGGGATGGTCATCGCCGGTGATTCAGGGCGATTACATCTGGCTGACGACGGCGACTGAGGAAGGGAAGTCTTTGCGCGCCATCTCGGTCGATCGAAACACGGGCGCCATCGTGCAGAACATCGAAATCTTCCGTCTGAAATCGTTGGGCAAGATCAGTCCGAAGAACAGCTACGCATCGCCGACGCCTGTGCTCGAAGGCGACCGAGTTTACCTGCACTTTGGCGCCTACGGGACTGCATGTATTAGACAGACGGGCGAAATAGTTTGGAAGACGCGGCTCGAATACGACAACGGCGAACACGGATCCGGAGGCTCGCCGGTGATCTATGACAATCTGCTAATTGTTAGTTGCGATGGGCTGGAGTCGCAGTTTGTCGTAGCCTTGGATAAAGCGACCGGCAAAGTGCGCTGGAAGAAGACACGCGAGGGCTATCAAGCCTATACGACGCCGCTGGTAGTACCGCTGGCAACAGGCGATCAGATAATCAGTCCGGGCGCCTTCCGCGCGATTGCTTACGAACCGCGGACGGGCAAAGAGATCTGGCAGGTGAAGTACGGCGAGGGATTCTCGAATGTGCCGCGACCAGTGTACGGAGACGGGTTGGTCTACATCTGCACGGGCTTTCAACAGCCAACGCTCGTGGCCGTGCGTCTTGATGGGCGCGGCGATGTTACTAAATCGCACATCGCCTGGACGCTCAAGCGCGGTGTGCCGTTGACTCCCTCGCCATTGCTGGTCGGCGACGAGCTGTACTTGATCAGCGATAACGGCATCGCGAGCGGTGTGGACGCAAAGACGGGCACGCCTTACTGGCAGGTCCGTCTCGGCGGCAATCATTCGGCTTCACCAATCTACGCCGACGGGCGGATCTATTTCCTTAGCGAAGAAGGCCAGTCGATCGTGATTGCGCCCGGCAAGCAGTTCAAGGTCCTGGCGAACAATCAACTGGAAGGACAAACGCTGGCGTCGATGGCCGTCTCGGGAGGATCGATATTCGTGCGCAGCCAGACGCATTTGTATCGTCTGAGTAATTGATCTAACTTGGCGAGGAACGTGCACTCAGTAGATGGTAGTTTTGTCGGGTCGGCGATATCGGGAGATGGTTTTGGCCAGGCGGCTTCGCGAGTTGCGGCTCTGCCGCCGCACAGTGCGGTAAGGCTCCGCCTTACCGGTGGCGCTATTTCGAAATCTGAGGCTGTGCCTCCGCCGCTGCCGTTGAGGCACAGCCTCAACGGGAATTCATGAAACATCGATCCGGTAAGGCAGAGCCTTACCGCACTGTGCAGCGGCAGAGCCGCAGACCGCGGGATATCCGATGGACAACGAGTTAACGTTAAGGCTCGAGCCATCGAAATCGACACGCTCAACGTGAAGCGAATCTATTATGATGGATAACAATCAATCCTGCCCCTGCGGCTCCGGCAATCCATTTGCGGCTTGCTGCGAGCCAGTGATCAAAGGCATCCGTGAAAGCGAGACCGCCGCAGAGCTAATGCGTGCTCGCTACTCGGCCTACGCCACCGGAGCAATGGACTTCATTGTCGCCACTACTCATTCAAGCACCAGACCTGAAGTCAACGTCGCTGACATCACCGAGTGGTCGCAGACTTCGACCTGGCAGGGCTTGCAGATCATCGACACAAGAGATGTTAATGACAACAAGACTTTCGTTTCTTTCGAGGCGCGATTTACGCAGCGAGGAAAGGAACAACATCACCGGGAACTGAGCGAGTTCGAGCGCGAGGATGGCAGATGGCGTTTTGTCACGGGCGAGCAACTGAAGAACCCCACGGTGAGGTATGAAACACCACGTGTCGGACGCAACGAGCCATGTCCCTGTGGCTCCGGCAGGAAATACAAGAAATGCTGCGGCGCTTAACGTAACGCAAGCTGTAAGACCACCCCAGCGGGGCTGCCCCGCCGGGGACCCCGGGCTTGCGAATCCGCGCAAGCTAACAGCTTGCGTTACATGGAGCACTAGTCATGATCAAACGAATCGGATTCACCCTAACACTTCTCCTCGTGAGCGGACTCGCGTGCGGCTTCGCCTTTCGCCAAAAGGAAGACGCTGCTCCGATCAGAAACTTTCTGCGGGTCAACGATCAATTCTGCACAGGAGGGCAACCGCGCGTTGACCAACTGGCAAAGCTCAAAGCCGATGGAGTGAAGACCATCATCAACCTGCGGCCTCCCAGCGAGCACCGCGCTGCCGAAGAAGAAGCGATGGCCAAAGAGTTGGGTCTGCGCTACTTCAACATTCCTGTCGTCTTCGGCGATCCCAAAGATGAGCAGGTCGACGAGTTTCTGAAGATCACCGACGATCCCGAGAATCGCCCGGCCTTTATCCATTGTGCCGGGGCCATCCGCGTGGGCGCGTTCTGGATGATTCGGCGAGTGCTTAGGGACGGTTTTACGGTTGAGGCTGCTGAGGAAGAGGCAAAGAAGATCGGCCTGCGAGAGAGTCCGCACCTGAATGAATTCGCACGGAAGTATATCGAGCATCATCGGAAGCAATAGCTTGTGTAACGCAAACTGTTAGTTTGCGGTGTGCGCTAAGTATCAATTACAAGGGGTTTCTTTAACTGATGACCGACCAAAGAGAGCAGTACACTATGGGCTATGGCCCGGCGGCAACGGCCATGATGGCCAGCCGCACCGCTGAGCGCCATGCGGCCTTCTTCGTGACGCACCTGAAGCCCGGCATGAAGGTTCTCGATTGCGGGTGCGGGCCTGGTTCGATCACTCTCGGGCTGGCGGAAATCGTCGCGCCCGGTGAGGCCATCGGCACGGACGTCGAAGACTCGCAACTCGAGCTGGGCCGGAACGCGGCTATGAAACGCGGCCTCAGTAACGCGCACTTCGAATGCGCCGACGCTTACCAGTTGCCGTTCGCTGATGAATCATTCGACGCCGTGTTCATCTCTGCGGTGCTTGGCAATCTGCGTGAGCCACTGCGCGGGCTGGCGGAAATCTATCGAGTCTTGAAGCCGGGCGGTGTGATCGGAGTGAAGGAGTTCGATCATGGCGGTGATCTGCTTTATCCCCTCGATGCCAATCTACTGGAGAGCCTCGAGCTGTATTATCGGCTGAGACGTGAATATGGACACGATCCTGAAAGCGGTCGCAAGGTGTTGGGCCTGCTTGTGCAAGCCGGCTTTCGCGACTGTACAATGAAAGCGACTTACGAAACCTTTTCGGGCTCTGAAGTGTTGCCGCAGTTTGGCGCCGTCTACGCGATGCTCGTCGCCGAAGCCTTCGCTGAACCTCTGCAGCGTCTGGGTTGGGTATCGCCGGAAGCAATGCAGGGAATGATCAAGTCGTGGCAGGAATTCGCGAAGCACCCCGGAGCTTTGTTCGCCCTCACCTGGTGTGAAGGTCTCGCGTGGAAGTAGAAGAGCGCAAAGTTTTGGATCCCTCGGTATCTCATTCACACCGCGGCTTTATCCCGGTGGTCGCGCCGCGAGCTTTAGAAATAGTCAACCGTTTGAACGGTTTTCGTTCTTGATGTGGGAAAACCGTTGAAACGGTTGGATGAACCCAGAAGCCATGCTGATCACCGGGCTGAAGCCTCGGTGTGAATGAAAACGCGAAATTGCACAAATACCATCGGTGGGCGGGGTTGGGCCTTCGCCTTCAAGATTCATCGAAAGGGTCAGGAAGAAGAGCTCGCTCTCTTATGCTGCCTGTCGCAAAAACCTTCCGATAGCAAACGGTGCAGAAAAGTCCGTGAATAATAGAGTATTTACAATTTGGTGCAACAGCGATTTTTCCAAGGAACAGGAAGCCGAGCTGTTACTTTTGAAGCAAGGCGTCCGCAATCACCGTTTGCTGCTCTTTGAACCTGAAGTATACGGCAAGGATGGTCCAGCGCGCGAGGCGCTGCAAATCGCCGACATCGCCTTTGGCTATCCTGATGCTTCGTCAGTGCGAGAGTGCGACAACTTGCGTTGGGTTCACTTGCACTTCGCCGGCTACACCAGTTTCGATCGAGACGACCTAAAACAAGCGCTAAGGCAACGCGGCACCGCCTTGACCAATAGCTCCGCTGTCTACGACGAGCCTTGCGCGCAACATCTGCTGGCGATGATTCTGGCTCTGGTTCGGGGTTTACCGAGAGCGCTTGAAGTTCAACTTGGCGACAAGTCCTGGCCAAGGAATTCAGAGCGTTCGCGTTTACCCTTGCTCAACGGACAAACGGTTCTGATTCTCAGTTTCGGCGCGATCGCTCGACGTCTGGTCGAGTTGCTGACCCCCTTGAAGATGAACGTGATCGGTGTACGCCGCGAGGTCAGGGGCGACGAATCCATCAAGGTAGTATCAGTATCCGAACTCGACGAGTGGTTGCCGCGCGCAGATCACGTGGTGAACATCCTGCCGGCCAACGACGACAGCGTGAACTTCCTTAACGCCGAGCGGCTGGGCCAGTTGAAGCAAGGTGCGATTGTCTACAACATCGGCCGCGGCACCACGTTGGATCAAGATGCGTTGATGCTCGAATTGCAGAGGGGACGGATTGGCGCCGCGTATCTTGACGTAACCGATCCTGAACCGCTGCCCGCGAATCATCCTCTGTGGGAAACGCCAAACTGCTTCATCACTCCCCACACAGGCGGCGGCCATGTTACAGAAAAGCTGCGAAGCGTGAATCACTTTCTCGATAACCTGCGTCGCTTTGAACGTGGCGAAGATTTGCACAACCGCATACTGTAATGAGTTGTTAGAAGCAAGAGCAATCCCTTGCGGGTGGTTACCTAATTTCAACTCTCGAGCAAACCCGTTTTGTTTTGTCGTGGACCAGAACTAGAGTTTGGCCTACTATGGCGCGAAGTAAAACGAAAATTCGGAGCGCGACCCGACGTTCCTTTAGCTGAAAGTGCGGTGTTCCAATCACACTTTCAGATCATTCTATGTATCGTAGCCGGAGGTTTCCATGACCGAAGCACGGGTCAATCGACGTAAATTCATCGCTGCCATGACTGGCTCAGCCGCCGTCATTTCAGGCTTGCCGCGAAAAGTGCTTGGCTGGCCGGCAAACAAAGACAGCAATCATCTCTTCGAGAATAAACGCACCGGCCAGGACAACATGACGCCATCGAAAATAAGGTTCGGCGTGATTGGCATCAATCACGATCACATTCATGCACAGATCGAAGCGGTCATTCGCGGCGGCGGCCAGTTTGTTTCATTCTTTGCAAAGGAACCGGAGCTGGCGGCACCTTTTGCCAAACGCTATCCGCAGGCGAAGGCTGCGCGCAGTGAAAACGAAATCCTCGAAGACGGCAGCATCCAGCTTGTAGTGAGTGCCGGTATCCCGAACGAGCGGGCGCCGTTGGGCCTGCGGGTGATGCAACACGGTAAGGACTACATGTCTGACAAGCCCGGCATCACGACCCTCGATCAACTTGCCGAAGTGCGGCGTATCCAGGCGCGCACCGGACGGATTTACTCGATCATGTATAGCGAACGGCTTGGTAACCGGGCGACCGTTAAGGCCGGCGAACTGGTTAAAGCAGGGGCGATCGGCCGAGTGATTCAGACGATTGGCATGGGGCCGCACCGCATGAACCCGAAGACGCGGCCCGCCTGGTTTTTCGAGCGCGAGCGTTACGGTGGAGTGCTCTGCGATATTGGTTCACATCAGGCTGATCAGTTTCTCTTCTTTACCGGCTCCACCAAAGCCGAAGTAGTGGCCTCGCAGGTTGGCAATGTGCATCATCCGCAGTATCCGGGTCTCGATGATTTTGGAGACATGGTGCTGCGCGGCGATCAGGGAGCCGGTTATGTGCGCATCGATTGGTTTACGCCCAACGGTTTGGCGACCTGGGGAGACGTGCGACTAACGATCCTCGGCACCGAGGGCTATATCGAACTGCGCAAGAATGTCGACATTGGCGGAAGGCCTGGCGGCGATCACTTGTTTCTGGTTGATCAAAAAGAAACTCGCTATGTCGACTGCACGAAACAAGCGTTGCCGTACGGCGAGCAACTGGTTTCAGACATCCTCAACCGCACAGAAACTGCGATGCCGCAAGCGCACTGCTTCCTGGCGACTGAGGTAGCACTGAAAGCTCAAAAACAAGCACAGCAACTAAACCTGAAACTCTAACTGGGTGATGAAAACCAGAAGCCACAGAGACACGGAGACACCGAGGAAGAATTGAAAATCCGTTTAGATAGCGGACTTGTCCGCCGTCGCCAGGCGGGGGCACAAGTGCCCTATCTAAACGGATCACTACACAGCGGGGGCACAAGCGCCATGTCTAAACGCATCGCTACGCAGGCACAAGTGCCATGTCTAAACGGATCACTACGCAACGGGCGCACAAGGGCGTTGTCTATACGGATTATTACGCTGAGTTTCCGCGGCGATTTTGCTCTTTCAGCACCGTGCGAAGGAACGCGCAATGGGCACAGACCATAGCAATAAAGTTTCGCGGCGCAGTTTTGTTAAGACGGCTGTCAAGGGAGCGATAGTATCGGGGCTTGCCATAAAAGGCTTTCCCTCTATCGTACCGGCAACCGTGTTGGGCCAACATGCACCGGGCAGTCGCATCAACGTGGCAGCCATTGGCACGGGACGGATTTCGCGTGGTCATGACCTGCCGGGAATCTGGCGATACGACAGTGCGCGCATCATGGCTGTCTGCGATCTTGATAGCCACAGAGTCGCTGATGCGCGGAAGCTGGTGAACGACTACTACAGCAAACAGAGCGGTAAACCTTACGATGGAGTGACCGCCTACTCGGACTACAGGGAACTACTCAAGAACAAAGACATCGACGCCGTGGTGATCAGTGCACCGGATCATTGGCACGCGCTAATCGCGATTCATGCAGTGGAAGCAGGCAAGGATGTGTACCTGCAAAAGCCGGCTTCACTGACTATCGCTGAGGGCAGAGCGCTAAGCAACGCCGTGCAAAGAACCGGAAGAATCCTGCAGCTTGGCAGTCAACAGCGTTCTTCGATCCAGTTTCGGTATGCGGCCGAACTGGTGCGCAACGGTCGCATCGGGCAATTAAAGACTGTGGAAGTGGGTTTGCCGATTGACCCCTCAGGTGAGGTCGAGCCCCAGATGCCTACTCCCGCGAATTTGAATTATGAGATGTGGCTGGGCTCGACACCTGGTGTCTACTACACAGAAAAGCGAGTTCATCCACAAATCGGTTATGAGCGTCCGGGCTGGCTGCGCTGCGAGCAGTTTGGCGCGGGAATGATCACGGGTTGGGGAGCGCATCACATCGATAGCGCGCATTGGGCCATGGACACGGAATACACCGGACCCGTCGAAGTGTCCGGCTGGGGCGACTTTCCTACCAGGGGATTGTGGGATGTGCACGGCAGCTTCAGGACCGAAGCCTTGTACGCCAATGGAGTGAAGATGATCGTGAGTGATGGGTTTCCTAACGGCCTCAAGTTCGAAGGCACTGAAGGATGGATATTCGTCTCACGGGGCAGCGAGACAGTCACTGGCAGCGATCCGGTAGCAAAACTGAAGGACGCGAAGGCTCTGGCTGCGAGCGATCCTAAAATCATCACGTCGGTTATCGGGCCCAACGAAACTCACCTTTACGATAGCAAAGAGCATCACGGCAACTGGCTTGAATGTGTGCGTTCGCGAAAACAGCCGATCGCGCCTGCGGAAGTAGGACACCGCTCATGCTCTGCGTGCCTGCTCCATCACATCGCCATGAAATTGAAGCGGAAGGTATTCTGGGATCCGGCGAAAGAGCGTTTCAAGAACGACGACCAGGCAAACGCGATGCTGTCTCGGCCACAACGGCGGCCATACAACATCAGTTGAACGGCTCGCTCCCTTCAACCTCAGGTGTCAAGACGAACCTATCCACTCGCCACCAAAGTTGCCTATTGATTAACGGTCCTACGCACCTGAGGATTAGAGTCCGAACACACGCCGGTAAAGGCTCACCATGTCTTGAAACGCCTGATCAGTTGCTTCGGGGTCAGACCGTGGACCCACGTCGCGCATGAATGCGTGCTCCGCATCGTAGAGCCGTTCTGAGAAGTTGACGCCCGACTCTCGCAGCGCTTTCTGTATCAGCTCACGGCCTTCGATTGGGATGTGCGGATCGCGCGCTCCCCAGACCAGCAATAACTCTCCGCGAATCTCCGCCGCCCTTTGTAGCGATCCCGCGTCGGCATCAGCGCCGAGTTTGCCGTTGTGAATTCCGGTGCCGTAGAAGCAGACAGTTGCGCGCACCGACTGATCGAGGGTGCCTCGAAAAGCCAAATGCCCACCAATGCAAAAGCCCGCCACACCGATTTGTCCTGGCGCGACGTCCGGGTCATTTGCTAAATAATCCAGCACGGTCGCACAGTCCTCGTCGAAGTGCGCAACGGACGTTTTGGCAGCGTCAGCGAGCCCGCGATCGCGGCCATCGTCATCAAAAGGGATTACCAGTCCGGGCGGCTCAATTCGGGAGTAGATTTCCGGCGCCGTGACCACGAATCCATAGCCGGCCAGACGCGCGCACGAGCGCAGCATCGTTTCCGTGAGTTGGAAAATGTCGGAGTAGAAGAGAATGCCGGGATACGTACCCGGCGCCTTGGGTCGCGCGACGAAGGTACGCATAGAACCGCCGTCAGGGGTTTGGAGATCTACATACTCACTTGTAATGATCATCGTAAATTGTCCCCGCCACCGTCGTGTTTCTAAAGTTCGCGTAACAAATGGTTGTTCGGTTGTCAGTCCCAGAGGGACGAAATATTTATAGAGCCGAGTTCAAGAAGAACTCTGAAGCTCCGGAGGAGCGACATAAATTGTTCCGAGAAAGGCATATTTCGCTCCTCCGGAGCTGAGATTGGTTCGGTTCGAATTCTGGTTCTATAAATATTTCGTCCCTCTGACTGAAAGCAGGAGCCCAGATTGACGGATTCATCTTTAAGCGAGCTTTAGAACACCACCTCAGAGAGTATCGATAAATCTATCGCACAAGCGAAAAGTTTGGATTGCTCTTCCGCCTCCAAATAAATCCATCAAGCACGTAATGCGTCAACTGTGGTAAAGCCAACAAAGGCACCAGGACGATCTTGAACATCCCTATGTCCCAGCCGCTTCCGAAGAGCCAGGCTCGCTCGTGCCAAACGCCCCGGTCCCAGAAAAGTTCTTCAACATAAGCGATCAGCCACAGCGTCAGCAGAAACGGCACGAGCCCCCCGGTCAGAAATCGATAAGGCCGAGCGGCAACCGGTCGCCGCGCGCGCGCATACCAGTAAACCAGCGCCATGTACGGGACGCCGTGAATAATCACATTTGTCACCGTGAACGCATAGTCGGAATTGAACACCACAATTCCTGTGTACCAGCAGAGCGCTGTGGTGATGACTACGATATCTTTGCCCGGGTTCAACCTGGTCGTAGTGAACCATTGATATAGCGAACGAAGCACGTAAACCGATAACACGGTCCAGTAAACCGGCCGCACGACGGCCTCGAGTGATGAGAGAGCCGAACCACTCTTGAAATCGTTTTCGACGAACCACCAGAACTGGCGCGGCAAATGCGCGTGCCAGTAGATAAGCGGGTAGAGTGTCGCGAGATAAATCGCGCTCGTATCGAGCCAGTATCCGAATCGATCACGTTCGCCCAAACGCGCTCGATAAAGCATGACCCAACCATACTGCTGGCGGATGAAATGAAACACCGCGAGGTAGGCGAGCACGCGCCAGAACACCAGATCGCCTTCGGAGTAAAGTGCTATCCCGATGGCGAGCCCGAGCACGGGCACAAGGGCGTAAAGCCAGGGTCGTCGTTTTACTTCCTGCGTGTCGAAGTAGACGCGAAAGCCTGTGCTCCAAACGTGTGCGACATCGATCAGCAACACTGCCGGCACCCAGGTCCACTCCGGCGCGCGGCCGTACAGTACGCCGGCGCGTGCCCCGATCCACAAAGCAAACAGCGCCAGCACCGCGCTGCCCAGGAATACGCCCAAGTCGACTGGCCCCGAAAAGAGCCATAATGAGCGAGACGGGGAGGCGGCGAAAGGGGGAGCGTCGAGGATCGGTAGAGGAGTGTTTGCCACTGGGCTCAAGTGCTGCGCAGCGATGTTCGCAATTCTGTTCATGCTGTGTGCTCGAACGGAGTTCGACGCTTGTTCGAAGAATACGCCCGTTAACTAACTTGCCGGTCTCCTGGAACTTGTGCGCGCAATTGAGACAAGAACTCTGGAGCTTCCGGATAATGGAAACGGTACTCGACCGTACCGGACCAGTCGTGATGAAACAGTGCCGGATCAAGAGAGATGCACAGAAGCCCTGCTCCCTCCGTCGAGAACCGCACTCTTTGAATTCGTTCATCGGCCAGGGGAACGTTCACGACTGTTTGTGAATCCATCAGCGCCACCAACCGGATCTGGGTCAGAATTATCGCTGCTGTCTGCCATTGACGTTTCCAGCTAAAGTACTTTCCCGGCGCGTGAAAGTCCAAATAGGTTGTCGAGCCGCGAATTCCTTCATCAAGCAGGAGAATGCCTTCGGTTTTTACGAGGGTCAACAGCTCCACCGGAATCTTCCCGATACCAAAGAGTCGATATAAAAGAGACTTTGCCATTCGCACCCCGTTGCACTTTGATCAAGCGGTTCTTAAGATCCCGCGCGCAGCCAGCACCTCTTCTGCTGCTCTGATGCCATGATAGAAAGCTTCTTCAAAAAGAGCGACGCCACCCAGGTCCGTATGCGCGAAGTGGATGTTCCGGTACGGCTTGGCCGCGGCAGCCCGAGCGCTTCCCCAGATGAACCCGGGCCGCGGGCGAATCATCGCATGTCCCCAGCGCATTACATCAAGCCGTTCGACAAGCACGCGAATGTCCGGATGGGCCCGCGAAAGATCCGTCAGCGTCACATCGGCGCAACTCTTCCAATCCATCTGCAGCAATTTCTCTCTGGCCACGCGCGGGTTCGCGTCGCACATCGGGTAGTAATAAGTAAAAATCGTCGGTCCGTGATCGAGACCGCGCTGGTGCGTGGCCACGACGTACCCAAGCGAAGGGCTTTCATAGAGCACATTGTCCCACGCGAGCGGAAAGCCCGAACTCTTTGGTCTGTCTTTCAAGAATAGATTCGCAACCATCCACGTACCGTACTGAAATTCCGCGACGTGCGCAGGGGCCTGCTCGCGATAGTCGCGAATCAAATATCGTGACAGAAATTGCGGAGCCGCAAAGATCAATCGCTCGGCGTGAATGCCGGACGCCTGCTGGGCCTTGTTATCAACCAGGATCACATCCACTCCGGTCCTTCCGTTGCTTTCTGTGGGTAGGATGTGCGCTGCGGCCAGTCCGAGACGAACCTTCGCTTTCGTTTGATTGTAGAGATGCGTTACCAATTTTCCATTGCCTTCGGGCCAGGTGATCAGCGGCTGCGAGTCGGCGCCCGGTTTAGCGACGCGCGAGGCAAAATAGAAGAGGGCGGCCCAGGCGCTGGTTTGGTCCAGAGTCAGCCCATAGTCATCGCGGCAGGCGTAATCAACCAGCCAATGGAGACGCGGCGAGTTTAAGCCGCGCGATCGCAGCCACTCGGCAATGGTGATTTTGTCGAGCCCAGTGACCTCTGCATCTGCGGAACTGGTCTCCACTGGAATCGAGAAGGCCCGACGCCCGCGTGCATCACGCCAACCAACCCAACGCTTCACCTCTGCATTGAATTTCTCCAGTTGAGCAAGGTCGTCGTTACTCGCCCCGGCGTGCAAGTAGAGTCCTTCATACCAACGTCCACGAAAAAAGATTCGCTCTTCCGGATCGCGACAGATGAACTGTTCGCCGACGATTGGTTCGCCTTCTGAATCGCGGCCTTCGAGAATACCCATCTCATCAAGCAAGGTGACCAGCGTCTGGTTCTCCTTTAAGGGTTTGGGTAAGTAATGCGCGCCCCAGGGGTATGGAACGACAGGCGAAGTGCCACTGCGCGCGGTGCCGCCAGGCGCCGGCTCGAGTTCGACCAAAACAAAATCTTCGAAGCCTGATTTCCGCAAACGCCACGCAGCCGATAACCCCGCAACACCGCCACCGACGATCACAACGGCCGCGCGCTGCCAGTTATCGGCCGGTGGGGCGATGTTCAATCCGTCGCGTAACCGATGGCCTATGCCGTCCGAAGCGCCAACGATTTCGCCGGCGGGGAATTGGGGCGCGCGGCTGGAGCGGCAAGCAGCGAGCGCCGCCGGCACTCCGAGAAACGCCGCCAACATCTCACGCCTTGTAAAACCATTCGTCATCGGTCGGGAGCGCGGACATCCTGTCCGCATGCGTTAGCCAAGATCAATTTACAAATCAAAAGTATTAGCCAAATAACCGCAGCAGGCAGGATGCCTGCGCTCCCGGCGAGACGAGCCTTTCTGCCTTCTCGGTAGCCTCCTGCCGCCCACGGCTTCACCCCGCCCACTGCCTACTGCTTAGAGTGCCTACTGCTTTCTACCTTCTGCTTCTCCTATTCATACCGCTTCCACTCGGCTTCGTAATACCGAACCAGCACCTGGTTATCCAGCCGATTGATCTCGACCGGTACCGGGCCCAAATCGGCCGACAACAGAAACATCGCCTGCATGGCCTGATCGTCCAGGAACCGCAAGCCCGCAGGCGCGTGCGGTGGCGGGTCGAACGCCGCGACGCGCGCCAGAACGAAACCCCAAACACCGAATGAAGGCACCGCGGTGTAGTAGGGTTTCACTTTGAAACCGGCGGCCTCAATCGTTTTCAAGATGCACCAGTAAGAGTGGCGTGCGAACAGGGGCGACGTGGATTGCACCGCCACCGCCGCATCCGGCGTCAGACGCTGTTTCAGCAAACGATAGAAACGGGTGGTGTAGAGTTTGCCGAGCGCGAAGTTGTTCGGATCGGGAAAATCAACAATCGCCGCGTCGAATAAATCATTCTGTTGCTCGAGCCAGATCATCGCATCCTCGTTGACCACATGCACCTTCGGATTCTCAAAGGAGTGACGGTTCAACTCCGCCAGCGGCGGAAACCGCTGCGAGAGTTTCGTCATGTCGGGGTCGAGATCGACCAGAGTTACAGACTCGACACTCGGGTGTTTCAGGATCTCGCGCAGGGCCAGTCCGTCGCCGCCGCCGAGCACCAGGACGCGCCGCGGCGAGTTAGCCAGCATCAGCGCCGGATGGACCAGCGCCTCGTGATAGCGATACTCGTCAGTCGAGCTGAATTGCAGATTGCCGTTGAGAAAGAGTTGAAAGCCTGCTCGTCCGCGCGTGATCACCAGTCGCTGGTACGGCGATGAACGCGCGTAAATAATGTCGTCGGCAAAGAGCCCATCTTCGGCCATTGAGGTCAGCCGGTCAGCCTTGATCACTCCGACGCCGAGCAGGGCGATGACGATGGCGGCGCGCGCCCGCAACGCCGGGAGGTTGCCGCCGATTAGCGAATGCAGCACCCAGGTGCCCCAGAGACCAACCGCGGCGTTGAGGATGCCGAACACCAGCGACGTGCGCACTAATCCCAGACGCGGAACCAGAAAGATAGGGAAGAGAATCGCGGCCACTAACGCCCCGACATAGTCTACTGTCAACACACGCGAGATGAGGTCTTTGAAGTCCAGATCCTCTTTCAAAATTCGCATCAACAAAGGCAGCTCCAGACCGACCAGAGCGCCGATGGCAAAGACCACAAAGTAAAGCACCGGATGGAAATAGCTGAGGTTTGCAAAGCTCAGGAAGAGCAGGGGAGCGGAGAGGCCGCCGAGCACGGCAACCCCGAGTTCGACTTCAATAAAGGCGCGCGCCAGATTCTTTTCGATGAACCGCGAGAGCCAGGCGCCGGCTCCGAGAGCGAAAAGGTAGATGCCGATGATCAGAGAAA